>Ga0163150_10010102_pt1 | contig 10272 bp, 8 predicted proteins | sample OliLakLV19P2IB_FD_148628 | JGI IMG/M metagenome (GOLD analysis project Ga0163150, IMG submission 148628) | Freshwater microbial mat bacterial communities from Lake Vanda, McMurdo Dry Valleys, Antarctica - Oligotrophic Lake LV.19.P2.IB | ecosystem: Environmental > Aquatic > Freshwater > Lake >...
CACAGGTGGCGGTCATCGACAACCTCGAAAGCGGACGCCTCGACCGTGTCCCTCCTGCGCACGGCGTGGAGCTCATCGAGGGGGACCTCAGAGACGCAGGCACCTGTGCTCGCGCCGTTCAAGGGCGCGACAGCGTCATCAACCTCGCCGCGCGGGCATCCGGCATGGAATACAGCCGCGCCCATCACGGCGAGATGCTGGTGCAGAACCTGCTCTGCGGGCTGCCTCTGCTCGAGGCCGCCCGAACCGCCGGCGTCGAACGTTATGCGATTATGAGCTCGTCGTGCGTTTATCCCGATGACGCACCGATCCCGACACCGGAACTCGATGTCTTCACCGGCCGGCCGGAGCGCGTGAACGAAGGCTACGGCTGGGCGAAGCGGATTCAGGAGCTCGCGGGCACGTACTACGCGCGTGAGTCGGGCATGAAGGTCACGATCGTTCGCCCGGTGAATCTCTACGGCGGCAACTATCGGTGGGAATCTTCGGAGAAAGCCCACGTCATTCCCCTGCTCGTCAAGCGAGTGCTCGATGGAGAAGATCCGGTCGTTGTCTGGGGAAGCGGCGATCAGCGTCGCTATTTCATGCACGGCAGCGACGCGGCGGCGATGCTGCTGCGGTTAATCGAGCGGGGAGCCGGTCCCGAACCGGTCAACATCGGCTTCGACGACGACACCCGGATCAAAGATCTCGTGGAGCTGATCTGCGACGTCTCAGGCAGCCGTCCGCGCATCGTCTTCGATACGAGCAAGCCGGAAGGGCAATTCAGGAAGTGCGTGGAGCCGACCCGGCTTCTCGAACTGACCGGCGGGATGCGGCCGACGATTTCGCTGCGCGATGGGATTGCGGAAATGATTGAGTGGCACGCGCGTTCGTTTCACTCCTGACCCACGCGCTTCGCCGGTAGCACGATCCGCTTCAGATCCACGAGCGGCGGCACCGCCGCCCACGAAAATTCCAGCCTCGTGACGCCAGGCCTCAGCGCCGTTTCCGGCGCCTCCCGTAATCCCCAGCCATCCCAGTTCTCATAGATCACGTCGTGCGACGGCCATTCCTGGCGGCCCCACCGCACGTCAGCGGCGTCGTTCTGCACCACGGACTTGGAGATCCGAAAACTGCCGACATGATTCGTGTGGTAGACGGGAGATCCAATGTCCGCGATGCGATAGCCGCTCGCGTACGCTTTGACCAGAAAATTCACATCGACGCCGAGGCGCGCGAGCCGGTAGACCTCATTGAATCCGCGGACCGAATGAAAACTGTCGCGGTCGAGCAGGATGAAGTCGCCGGATCCGCCTGCATACAGCGGCGGCTGAATCTTCTTGTACGTGGCGTGATTGCGCTCGTCTTCCAGAAGCGGCCAGTCTACGTGGCTTTCGTCGGCGCCCAGCTTTACGTCCGTGCGCGTGGCGCGATAGACGACGCCAGGCTCGAGCGCCCCGGACGCAAGCGCGTCCACGACGCCCTTGCTGAGATAAATATCCGTATTCGTGGCAAGGAGAAAACGGCCTCGCGCGCGGCGCACGCCGACGTTCTTGGCCACGTATTCGAGATATGCCATCCGCGGATTCAGGGTACACGCGTCCTGATACCGCGGATCGACGACATACGACGTGAGCACGCTCGGCGCGATATCCGGAAGCCCGGCGACGATGAGATCGGCCAGCAATGGTGCATCGGCCGGCGGTGCCCATTCGACAAGCACGACTTCGTGCTCGACACCGGCCGCCCGCAGTTTGTCGTGGTTAAAACGAAGCGCGCGGAAGAAGCGCTGATTGAAGTCGCCGCCATACCCGTCGTTGCGGCCCGTGACGACGATGGATAAATACGGTGAAGACACGGCTACGTGCGGGTGCGGCTGTCCAAGACCGAGATCGCTCCTTCGATGATGTCGAGCTTGGTTTCAGTCGCCATCAAATGTTCGCGACTGAGCGCCACGGCGCGCTCGGCGCGTTCCACGCGCTCGCGCATCTCGGAGAGCTGCGCGAGGTGTTTCTCGTCGCGGGCCCTGACCTGTTCCAGCTCGCGCTCGGCCTTTGCGGCGCGCCCTGCCGCGGCGTCCGCCTTGATGAGGCGCCTGGCTTGATCGGCCGATTTTTCCTTGAGGCGATCCAGTTCCTCGCGCGCTGAAGCGAGGGCTGTCTTCAGCTCGGCGAGCCGCGCCTCCGCCTTGTCGGCGCGGGCTGTCACGGAATCGAGATGGCCGCCGGACGCGAGTCCGGCCACGCCGAGGATGCGCGCAAGGACACCCATGATATCGAGCGGATTCTACTACGGCAGGGCCGCGCTGTCTTTGCCTGCCGCCGTTGGATTTGTGCTATCTCGACAGAGGGGTAAGATGGGCGCGCATGTCCCACGATCTCGAGACGCGTCTGCTCGCGCTCGCCGCAGCGCTCGGCAGGCTGGAGCTGAGTCCAGCCCTGTCTGCCGGCGCCGAGCACGAGGCCGATCTTCAGGCGGCCGCCACGTCGCAGGCCGACGCGCTGCTGGGTCGTATCGCGGCCGTGACGGAATTGCTGAAGCAGCGCGACGCCGGATGGGACGCCATGGACGAAACCGCCGCAAGACTCGTGTTGAGCGATCTCGCGATCCTGACGGGCTGGTGGCGCGGCCTGGGCAGCGTCACGAGCGCCCGGCTGGAGATCGCGTCGATGGAGCTGCCAGACGCTCTTCGGAGCGTTCAGCGAGCGCTCAAAACTCCGCATAATTCCGGATCGTGACAGCAGGAGGACGTGGTCGAGATCCCCTGATTTCTACGCTCTGTCGAACGCCCAAAACCGCCTGTTTCCAGAGACGACATCATTGCCTCTCGTCCGTACATGCGGTACACTACGTTGCGTTTATCGACCTGACATCTCGCGAAACCGTCCTCTCAAACACCGGTGGCCGCTAACAGCTTCAGGCTCTGGATTTTCATCGCCGATTTCATCGCGTTGAGCCTGTGGACTGCGCCGCCGGAACGCGAGGCTGGTACGCGACAGGCCGACTCGCTTATTCGTACGCTTACGTTGTAAGCGAGAGGGCAGAGCTACGTCCGCGTCGAGATCCAGATGATTTCCCTGAAAGTCAGCGACCTCAGCAAGGTCTATCGGATTCCCAAACCGCAGCCGCCTGCGACCTCCGCCGGCGAGCCGGGGCGTTTGCGTTCGGCGCTGACGCTTGCGCCGATCCGGCGCTACGCGCGCGAGGCGTTGACGAGCGACAACATCCAGGACCTGTGGGCCCTGCGCGACGTGAGCTTCGAGGTCGAGCCAGGCTCCGTCCTCGGCCTGATCGGCCCCAACGGTGCGGGCAAGAGCACGCTGCTCAAAGTGATCTCGCGCATTGTCGAACCGACGACGGGTATGGTGAGCGGCCGGGGTCGTGTGGTCTCGCTGCTCGAACTGGGGGCGGGGTTCGACGAAGATGCGTCGGCGCGCGAGAACATCTACCTGAACGCGGCGATGTACGGCATTCCGCGGTCGGTCGTCGATCGGCGGTTCGACGAGATCATCGCGTTCGCCGGCATCGAGAACTTCGTCGATACCAACCTGCAGTACTTTTCGAGCGGCATGTATCTGCGGCTGGCGTTCTCGGTCGCGATCAACATGGAACCGAACATTCTGCTGGCCGACGAAATTCTGGCGGTCGGCGACGCGACATTTCAGGAGCAGTGCCTCCAGAAAGTGGCCGAGGCGGGCAAGCAGGGGCTGACGGTGGTGTTCGTCTCGCACGACATGGACGCCGTCGCGCGGATCTGTTCGCGGGTCATCTGGCTGAAGAATGGAAGCGTCCACCGTGACGGCGACGGAGAGGAAGTCGTTTCCGAATACCAGCAGACATCGTGGGAAGTCGCCAGGCAGACGAACAAGTTCGGATTCAAGGGCAGTCACGTCAACCGGTATGGCGAAATCGTCGAGGTGCGCCTGGTGACGTCCGACGGCCGGGAGATTGGCGCCGCGCCCACCTACGAGGACGTGTCAATCCGGATTCGGTTCAAGACGCACAACGCCAAAGTCAGGGCGCGATGCGCGATCGATCTCTTTACGAAGGGCGTGCACGTGCTGCGATCGACGCAGGCGGTACTGTGGCCGGTCACGTCCGAAGCGGTGTACGAGGCGTTCGTGCGGATTCCGAAGCATCTGCTCTCCGAAACGAAATACACGGTCGATGTCACGGTGCTGCTGATCCGCGGCGAGGGCGAAGAGCACGCGCTCGTGATGAACAAGGCTCTGGCATTCATGACCTATGGTGCCGCCGACGAGCGCGGAAAACTCCGTAAGACGGGAGTGATCGCGCCGACCTTCGAGTGGACGATTGACAAGCAGGCCGATGTCGTCAGAGCGTGAAGCCGCGCTCGCGGGTGAGCCGGTGCCCACCATGGCGTCGGATGCCGAGCCCTGGATCATTCAGCCCAAGACGGGCACACTCGGCGAAAAATTACGCGAGCTGTGGCGCTATCGATACTTGTGGTGGTACTTCGCCGCCGAAAACCTCAAGAGCCAGTACAGAAAGACGACGCTCGGGTGGTTCTGGATGCTGATGCGGATCGCGAGCACGGTCGGCCTGAGCTCCATCGTGTTCGGCGGGGTCCTCGCTGCGCCATCGGATGGTCCCCCGTACTTCCTGTTCTTCGTCGCCGGCACCGCCACGTGGACGCTGTTCGAGCGCTCGCTGCTGTTCGTGACCCGCAGCCTCGAGCGCAATCGCAAGCTCGTCACGAAGGTGTATTTCCCGAGAATGATTCTCCCGCTGGCGGCGACCGGCACGGGCATCGCGTTCTTCGTCATCACGCTGGTCGTCATGGTGGGCGCGATCGGCTACTTTCGCTGGACTCGGGGAGTCTGGTACGTCGTGTTCGGCCCGCGCCTGATCGTGGCGCTGCTCGCGGCGGTGGCAGCCTTGTTCATGGCCGTGTCGGTGGGCCTCTGGACGTCGGTGCTGCAGCTCAGATGGCGAGACGTGCGCCAGTCGCTGCGCTACGCGATGCCGTTCTGGTTTTACCTGACGCCGATCATCTATCCGATGTCGCACATTCCGGAAAAATATCACTGGTTCGTGCGGCTGAACCCGATGTCCTCGATTGTCGAAGCCTTCAAGTGGGGCACGATCGGCACGGGCAGCCTCCATCCGCAATCGCTCGTCATCAGTTCCTTCGTCATGACCGCCGTGTTCCTGGGCGGCGTCTGGTTCTTCAGCCGCGCGGAAGCGCAGTCGATCGACAAACTGTAGCCGCCATTCAATGAACGTTCTCATCTCGCTGCGGCACTCGGGCGCGCTGCGCAACTTTGCCTCGACGATCCGCGAGCTCGAGCGTCGCGGCCACGCGATTCACCTCGCGTTCATGGGACGGGACAAGTACGGCGACGCGCGTCTTCTTCACGAGATCGTCCGCGATCACCCCCGCGTGACATATGCGGAGCCGGCGGAGAAGCGCGCATGGTCTGCGTGGAGGGCGGTCGCCCGCGGCGTACGCTTCTGCACCGACTACATCCGGTACGAGACCCCGGAGTATGCCCAGGCTCACGCGCTGCGAGAGCGCGCGGCGAGCCGCGTGCCGAAGGTCTTCGTCCGGCTGTGCCGCGTGCCGCTCATCAAGAGCCGGCCCGGCCTGATAGGGGTGCGAAAGATTCTCGAGCAGATCGAGCGCGCCATCCCATGCGATCCGCAGACGTCGCAGCTGCTGGCGGAGGGGTGTCCGGACGTGGTGCTCGTGAGCCCGCTTGTCGATCTCGGATCGGATCAGGTGGACTACATCAAGAGCGCGCGCGCACTCGGCATCCGCAGCGGTCTGCTGGTCCACAGCTGGGACAACCTGACCAACAAGGGGCTCATGAAGGCCGTCCCGGATCGCGTCTTCGTCTGGAACGAGTTTCAAAAACGCGAGGCCGTTGCGATGCACGGGGTTGCGCCCGAGCACGTCGTGGTGACCGGCGCGCCCGTCTACGACCAGTGGTTCGAGCGGCGCGCGGCCACGACACGCGCCGAGTTCTGCGCGAGAGCCGGCCTCAATCCCGATCGGCCGTTTTTTCTCTATCTCTGTTCATCCCCGTTCATCGCGCCACACGAAGCGGAGTTCGTCGCGACGTGGGTGCACGCCATTCGCAGCGCACCGGATGCGCGCGTCAGAGAGTCGGGCATTCTCGTCAGACCCCATCCACAGAATCCGCAGCCGTGGGAGGCACTCGACGGACTGCCGGAGGTGGCCATCTGGCCGAGAGCCGGCGCCGACCCGGTCGACACGGCGTCGAAGGACGCATATTTCGACTCGATGTTTCATGCGGTGGCCGCTGTCGGTATCAACACCAGCGCGCAGATCGAATGCGGCATCGCCGGCAGACCGGTGTACACGATCAGCATGCCCGAGTTTGCCGGGACGCAGGAAGGCACGCTGCATTTTCACTACCTGCTGAATGCCAACGGCGGGCTCGTGCATCTGGCCCGCACGCTCGACGAACACGCCGCGCAGCTTGCCGGTGCGCTCGATCGGGCTGCTGCCGAGGACGAGAAGCTGCGGCGATTCGTCGAGGCGTTCGTGCGGCCGTCGGGGCTGGCCGTGGCGGCCACTCCCGTGACCGCGGACGCCGTCGAGGCGCTCGCGAGATTGCCGAAGCCCTCGCCGGCGGTCCAGCCGGCGTGGCTGCTTCCCATCAGGCTCGCGCTGTATCCGTCGCTCGTGTGGGTCACGGCGGCGCGCGCGATGCGGCGGCCCGTCCGAAAACGGACCGCACCGAGGCGAGGCGTGTTCGACCGCGGCACGCGGAGAGCGCTCGATCGCCTCACGCGATGGGAGCCGATCAAGAAGTTCGTCCGCCGGCAGCTTGTCCCGCGCGTCATGCCGCGTCAGGCGCATCTCGATGCATCGGCGGCAGAACAGGTGGCCATTCCGCGCATGCTGCAGAAAATGGCACGGAGCGATCGCCCCATCGTGATCGGCCCATGGCTGGGCGAGGTCGGCTTCGAGCTGCTCTATTGGATTCCGTTCCTGAACTGGGCGACCACGTATCGCACGCTCGAACGCGGGCGGTTGATCGTGGTGTCTCGCGGTGGAACCGGCGCCTGGTACCAGGGAGTGGCCTCGCGCTACGTCGAGTTGTTCGACTTCTTTACGCCGGAGCAGTACCGGACACACCACGACCAGCGGGTGGCGGACGGCCAGCAGAAGCAGCGCGACGTGACCGACTTCGATCGTGCGATCCTGGACAAGGTCAGGGACGCGACTGGCGAGGCGTCATTCGAGCTGCTGCATCCCATGCACATGTACCGCCTGCTCGGGCCGTACTGGAAGGGTGACGCGCCCGTCGGCCTGGCGCGGCAGTTTGCGCGCTATCACGCATTGCCCGGTGTTGACGCGAGCGATGTGAAAGCCTCGCTGCCCGACAACTTCGTGGCCGTGCGGTTCTACTTCAACGCATCGTTCCCTGACACGCCGCAGAATCGCTCGTTCGTGCGTGCGCTCGTTGACACGCTGACGGAGTTCACCGACGTGGTGCTGCTCAATCCCGGACTGCGCCTCGACGATCACGCCGATCTCGACGCACATCCGAGCCAGCGGGTGCACACCGTCGATCACCTGATGACGGCCCGCAACAATCTCGATATTCAGACCAAGGTTATCAGCCAGGCGCGCGCGTTCATCGGTACCTACGGCGGTCTGTCCTACCTCGCTCCGTTTTACGGGGTCAACGCGCTGTCGTTCTACTCGCATGGGGGCGGCTTCATGACGGAGCACCTCGAGCTTGCGCGCCGGGCGTTCGGTGGGATGAACAACGGGTCGTTCGTGGCGCTCGACACGAGCGACTTCAACGTGCTGGCGCCAGGGCCGGATCTCGCCCACATTGCGCAGCGCGTGCGCGCGCTGACGCGCGCCGCGGCGGCGGCCTCGTAATGAGCGCGATCGACCGACTTCGGCGGCTCTTGAGCGCAGACGATCGATCGGCTGGTCAGACGCGGCCGGCCGGTGAGCGGACGCCGGCGATCGATGCCCCGGACGCGCGCAGACTGCAGGCGCAGTTGCGGGACGTCGAGCGGCTCCTCCGCGACCAGCAGAAAGCCATTGTCGGGCTCGAGCGTCAGTTATCGATGCTTCGCGGCCTGCAGTACCAGCAGATGGACGTGACGACCGACGCGCTCCATCGCGCGGGGATGGAAGACGCCGACGCCGCGGCGCTGCAGCGCTCGCTCACACGAGCGCTGCGGATTGGCGAGACCGGCAAGGACGTCATTGTCGGCCCCTGGACCGGTGAAGTCGGCTTCGAGCTGATGTACTGGATTCCCTTCCTGACGTGGCTGACGAGCCAGGGGATTGGCGGCGATCGCATGGTGGTCGTGTCGCGCGGAGGGGCTGCACCGTGGTACCGCCATCTCACCAGCCGCTACGTTGACATCCTCGATCTCGTCTCGCCCGACGAGTTTCGGACGCGAACGGCCGGGCCGAAGAAGCAGCGATCGGTCGGAGACTTTGACACAGAGATTCTCGACCGCGTGAAGGCATCGCACAATCTCGTGGATCCGGAGATTCTGCACCCGTCGGTGATGTACCGGCTTTTTCTTTCGCTGTGGCGACGCCGGGCATCGGTGAGCCTGCTCGACGACTTCACGACGTATCGCGCGCTGTCGAACGATCGGCCCGTCGCGGTTCCAGATCTTCCGCGCGATTATGTCGTCGCGAAGTTCTATTTCAGCAAGGCCTTTCCGGAGTCGGCGAAGAACCGCGCGTTTGCGGGCGAGGTGCTGCGAACGGTCAGCCGGCAGGCGCCCGTGGTGCTCCTGGCCACCGGTGTTCGGCTCGACGAGCACGAGGACTTTCACGGGGTCGATGGCCTCGACGTGACCGTGGTCGATCCGCACACAGCGCCGCAGAAGAATCTCGAGGTGCAGACCGATATCATCCGCGGCAGCCGGGGTTTTGTGGGTACCTACGGAGGCTTCTCGTATCTGGCGCCGTTCTACGGCGTGCCTTCGTTGTCATTTTTCTCTGATCGCACACGATTCGAGAGCCATCACCTCGACCTGGCCTACCGCGTGTTCACGGGCGAGACTCACGGACGCTTCATCGCGCTGGACCGGCGCGATTTCGACATCGTCCAGCCCGCGGTGGACCGCTGGGCGGCGGCGTCGGCATCGACACCATGAAACTGTTTCCGCCGAAGCGCAGGACATCGAGCAGCGAGACCGTGCCCGGGCAGGCCGAGACGTCGGCGGCCACCCTGGCAGAGATTGCCGAGCGCCTCGACAAGCTCGAGCGCGTCATCACGGACCTGAAACAGAACATCGATCTCATTCCATCGATCGTGCGAAAGCTCTATCTTGAAGGCATGGACATCGAGCCGCCGTACGACCTGATGGTGCAGCGATTCGGGTACCTGTCGCAGAACGAAGAGGATGGACTGCTGCTGGCGATTTTCAAGCGCGTCGGCGTGAAGAATCGCCGCTTCGTGGAGATCGGCTGCGGGATGAACGGTGGTAACTCCGGATTCCTGGCGCAGGAACTGGGCTGGCGCGGATTGATGGTCGACGCCCTTGCGGCCTCCATCGAAAAGGTCACGGTCCGCTACACCGGACACGCGGTCACCGCGGTGCAGGAGCGCGTGACACGTGAAGGCATCAACGCCCTCATCGACACGCACGGCTTCGCAGGCGACGTGGACCTGCTCAGCATCGACATCGACGGGAACGACTACTGGGTCTGGCAGGCGATCTCGGCATGCCGTCCGCGTGTCGTGGCCATTGAATACAACTGGCTGCTCGGCGGCACGCGCGCCGTGACGGTTCCCTACGATCCGGAATTCGATCTCAGCACGATTCCCGTCCGTGGCTATCGCGGCGCGTCGCTCGCGGCGCTCGTGCATCTCGGCAAGGAGAAGGGCTACCGCCTTGTCGCAACCGAGCGCGTCAACGCGTTCTTCCTGCGCGACGATCTCGCTCCCGATATCAAGGCCCTCAGCTGTGCCCAGGGGTATCGGGCGCCCCTGAACATCAACCGCGGCAAGGACATTTTTCTGAAGATCGAGCGGGCAGGCTTGACGCTGGTGACCGTCGCAGAGCCGGCCGCCGGCGTATGACCACCGCCGACGGCCCGCGTCCACTTCGTGTGCTGTTCCTGATGCAGTACCCGGGGTATCTCCGCTACTTCGACTCGACGGTGCGGCTGCTGGCCGAGCGCGGTCATCACGTCGACGTGCTGTTCGACAGTCCATTGAAACAACCGGAAGGTGCCGAGGCGCTGGACGATGTGACGGGCGACGTCGAAGTGCTGATGGGACCAGCGCCCAGACGTCCCGATGTCTGGGG
>Ga0163150_10010103_pt1 | contig 10272 bp, 6 predicted proteins | sample OliLakLV19P2IB_FD_148628 | JGI IMG/M metagenome (GOLD analysis project Ga0163150, IMG submission 148628) | Freshwater microbial mat bacterial communities from Lake Vanda, McMurdo Dry Valleys, Antarctica - Oligotrophic Lake LV.19.P2.IB | ecosystem: Environmental > Aquatic > Freshwater > Lake >...
GAGGAATATCCCGAATCGTTGAAACGGATCCACGACCCGCCGATTGTGCTTTTCCGGCAGGGGAGCCTGTTGCCTGCCGACGGGATTGCAGTTGCGATTGTGGGCTCACGGCATGCAACCAATTATGGATTGAAGATTGCAGGGCAGTTGGGACGGGGATTGTCGCTGGCCGGTTTTACCATTGTGTCGGGGTTGGCGCGGGGAATCGACCAGGCGGGGCATCGCGCGGCCATTGCGGCTGGAGGCCGGACCATCGCCGTGATGGCTGGGGGATTGCTGGAAGTTTATCCACCGGAACACAAGGAACTGGCCAAGCAGATTCAGCTGCAGGGGGCGTTGCTTTCCGAGGTCGAGCCGCATGAAAAGCCACGGGGTGTTTCCTTTCCGCAGCGAAACCGGATCATCTCGGGCCTGTCGCTGGGTGTGATCGTCGTCGAAGCGGCGGAACGAAGTGGTGCGCTGATTTCTGCTCGACTGGCCCAGGAACAGAATCGGGACGTGTTTGCTGTTCCGGGCCGGGTCGACAGCCGCTTGAGCAGGGGATGCCATCAGCTGCTGCGCGATGGAGCGAGGCTGGTCGAAAGCGTTGACGATGTGCTGGAAGAATTGGGGCCACTGGCCGGTCCGGTCAAAACAGCAACAGGCGAAACGATGCTTCACCCGGCCGAGTTGAAACTGAACGACCAGGAGCGTGCGGTGCTGAACGCGATCGCCAGTGATCCGACCGACGTCGATACGATCGTTGTACGCAGCGGATTGCCAGTATCGCGAGTGTTATCGACGGTCAGCGTGCTGGAAATCCGCAGATTGATCCAGCGATTGCCAGGCGGGAGATTTTGCAGGAGGTAAAACTCCCGGTCCCTGAATCTGGCCTTGCGGTCGCAGTCGCGAAGGTCGCCCCGGGGGAAGTGGGGGTTCCTGAGGTGACGGAACAGGATAGGCGTTTATAAAAAATGATGTGATGAATCCGGCAGGGAGCCAGGCCGTTTTGAATTGGGCTTTTGCCGGAGAAATCAAAGGGAGGCACGATCCAAAGAGACTTGGCGCCGGGTATCAAACGGGTTGAGTCAGTGCTTTGGTGTGGATTGGTCCGGATTGGTCCGCACAGCGGACCCTACTTTTTGGACCCCTGTAATCTGCCGTTTCGAGGCGAAATTGGGAATGTCAATTGCGATCAGGGCCGAAGGTGAAAGGGCCTGACCGGCACCTTGAACAGCCGCAAGCCGTTTGAGCGAAACACCGGTGATCCGGCCGATGCCAATTCGATCGTGGCTCGCAGCGGGCTGCCAGTACCGGAAGTGCTGTCAATCGTTCGCGTGCTGGAAATCCGCAAGCTGATCCAACGGCTGCCCGGCGGCAGTTTTTGCAGGAGGTAAGTTCTCCTACCTGTAGTTAAAAACCGAAAGTACCGCCGGACAAGCCGGCGGGATTCTATTGGGATCAACGAGAATCCCGGTGGCTTGCACACCGGTCATTTCGGCTTCCAGCTAAACAGGCACCATCAGCCCCATCTAAATCCCGCTGGCTTGCACACCGGTCATTTCGGCTTCCAGCTAAACAGGCACCATCAGCCCCCCCCCAAACCACGGCCGTGGTGTGGCCGTTCGCTATTTACGCGGTTTTTCCGGGCTGATACTCTTCCGTCGCCATTTGGCCAGCGGATTTCCACCGTGGCGAACCAGGTGTTTGCCGAAAGCACGGAGACATTGCGACGATGTCCACACAGACGATGCAACAACCGGTTTCCGACTGGGCACCGCTGATTGGCCGTTGCTACATGAATCCGTTCTGGGATTATGCACTGATTGGTTCAGCGGTCACGATTCCCGCGATCATTCTGGTATTGATGTACCCGGAGCTTACTCCGGAGAGCATGAGCATCAAGCGGAACTGTTTTCTGCTGTTCAATTACGCCCACTTTGCTTCGTCGGCGGTGCGGTTGTACACCAAGCCAGGTGACGTTCCCCATCGTGCGTTTGCATCGTATGGATTGCCAGGAATTGCCTTATTCGTCACGACCGTCTGCATTATGTGGCCGGAACTGTTGGGCAAACATCTTTGGGCGCTGGCCGAGACCTGGTCGCCGTATCATTACGCTGCCCAGGCGTACGGTCTGGCACTGATGTACTGTTTCCGGTCCGGTTGCATTCTGAACAAATTCGAAAAACGGTTGTTCTGGGGCATTTGCATGCTGCCGTTTGTCCGGGCGTTTTTGCTTGCCGAAACATCAGGGCTGGCCTGGTTCGTCGATGTTCAGGCGTATCCGGGTCTTGCCGACGGGTTACAGAAAGCCGGAATCGCCCTGGCCGTGCTGATTTTTGCACTCCCCAACATTGTGTTTTTCATGTTGCAGGACCGGGGCAAGACGTTGCCGCTGATCGCGTGGCTGATTGTTGCCACCAACGGATTGTGGTGGGTCACGCTGTCCTACAGCGACGCCTGGTTCTGGGCCACTATTTTCCATTCGCTGCAATACCTGGTGATCATCTGTATCGTGCATACCCAGGACAAAATGAAACAGCCGGGCAATACGGCTGGTCCGTTCTTCCATGTTTCAACATTTTATGTTGCGAGCTTTTTCCTGGGGATGTTCCTGTTTCTCATCTGGCCGCAAATGTATGGATGGGCCGGATTCAACCTCGAGAACTCGATCCTGATAGTTTGGGGAACCGTGAACCTGCACCATTTCATCGTGGATGGGTACATTTGGCGTTCCACGAAAAAACCAAAGCCTGGATCACCGACACAGGCCCTCCCCGCAACCGGTTGAACCGGAAATTGCAGGAGACAAACGTTACCGGTCAAGGTCGTTCAGCTGTCCGGCCGGTTGGGAACCGGTCAGATCCATTTGTCGCTGGATGTATTTGGCAAGAATGTCCGTCTCGAAATTGACCCCTTCCCCTGATTGCCGCGATCCCAGTGTGGTAACACCCAACGTGTGGGGTACCAGCATGACCGAAAACCGGTCCGCCTCGACAGCCACCACGGTCAGGCTGACTCCGTCAATCGTGACCGAGCCTTTTTCGGCAACCTGTCCGGCCAGTCGGTTCGGCAATTCAAACCAGACCGTGGACCACTCGTCGCTGTCAGTTCTGGAGAGAATTCGAATCACCGCGTCGATATGCCCGGTAACATAGTGACCGCCCAACCGGTCGCCCGCACGCAAGGCCCGTTCCAGATTCACCTGGCTGCCGGCAGAGAGCGTTCCCAGACTGGTCCGGCGAAGCGTTTCGTCGCCGACATCAAAACAGATCACGGTTTGGTCGATCTGGACTGCGGTCAGACAGCATCCGCACACAGAAATACTGTCACCTCGTTTGGCGTCCGATGCGATGGTTGGACAATGGATCGACAGTCGCGCTGTATCACCAGACAGAGTGATTTGGGAGACGGTGCCGCGTTCTTCGACCAGGCCGGTAAACATGGAGAGGAAATGGGTGTAAAAAAAATCGGTTCCGGATATGCCAGCCGGCTACGGCGATGGAAAAAATGGCTGGTTTCGATCCTGCCCCTGTCAAACCGGCAGGAAAACTGCAAAATGACCGGTCCGTTCCGGAAATTCCCGGTCATCACGGTCCAGGCTGGCTGTTCTGTTATCCCGCCTTGATCGTTCCATTGCAACTCGTCGACCGGATCCGGGCGGGCGGAATTACAAAACACTTGATTGCCTGTCCTGGTTTGGGACGGGTCCTTTGGTAAATGGCGGGAGATCCATGAGCACAATTATTGACGTCGTTGGTCGCCAGATTCTGGACAGTAGGGGAAATCCGACAGTCGAGGTCGATGTGGCTTTGTCGGACGGTTCGTTTGGGCGTGCGGCCGTTCCGAGTGGAGCGAGTACGGGAGCCCACGAAGCCTGGGAATTACGGGACGGCGACAAGGCCGTGTACATGGGAAAAGGAGTCTCCAAAGCAGTCGCCAACATCAACGAACAGATTTCCGACGAAATCACCGGAATGGACGCGACCGAGCAGACCGCGCTGGACCAGTTTTTGATCGACCTGGACGGAACTGAAAACAAACAGAACCTTGGCGCCAATGCCATGCTGGGAGTTTCGCTGGCAACGGCCCGCGCGGCGGCGATTTCCACCAACCAGTCCCTGTTTCGCTACCTTGGTGGCACTGCAGCTCGCGTTTTGCCGGCACCCATGATGAATATCATCAATGGAGGACAGCACGCCGACAATTCGGTCGATGTCCAGGAATTCATGGTGATGCCATTGGGCTTTGACAGTTTCAGCGACGCACTCCGCTGCGGCGTGGAGATTTTTCATCATCTCAAGAAAGTTCTGCACGACCGAAAGCTGAATACGGCTGTCGGCGACGAAGGGGGGTTTGCTCCAGACCTGGCCAGCAACGGCGAGGCTCTGGACTTGATCATGACCGCAATCGAAAAGTCGGGTTATCGGGCTGGAGATCAGGTGCAGATCGCCCTGGATGTTGCGGCAACAGAATTTTTTGACGCGAACAAAAAGGTTTACCGGATCGACGGCAAGGAGCTGGATTCGGCCGGGATGGTCGACTTCCTCGCTGCTTGGGCTGCAAAGTATCCCATCTGTTCGATCGAAGACGGTTGTAGCGAAGACGATTGGGCTGGCTGGAAAATGCTGACCGACCGGCTTGGCGACCAGGTCCAGCTGGTTGGAGACGACCTGTTTGTGACCAACACCAAACGGCTGAAACGGGGTATTGACGAGGGAATTGCCAACAGCATCCTGATCAAAGTGAACCAGATTGGAACGCTGACAGAAACCATCGAAGCAATCCACATGGCGAACCGGGCCGGATACACCAGCATCGCCAGCCATCGCAGTGGCGAAACCGAAGACTCGACGATTGCCGACCTGGCAGTTGGGCTGAACACCGGGCAGATCAAAACGGGCTCGGCGTCGCGGAGTGACCGGATGGCGAAGTACAACCAGTTGTTGAGAATTGAACAGGAACTGGGAAATGCCGCTGTTTATGGCGGGTCGCTTTTTCCCCGAAAGCGTTGACGAAGTGAGAGTCCGGATTCGGCAGCCTTGAATTGTGGCCGGGCTCTTTGGGAAAACCAGGCCCGGGCCTGGTACGCACTGGTTCACCCTGTTTGCCAGCACTTCGCGGGACCTGTCGTGCTGTCGCCTTTGTCGTTGCAGCCGCCGCTTGCCGGATGAGGTTGACCCTTTTGAATGAAAGCAGCTACTATTTGACCTGGATTGGTCAGAGACCTGCGGGAACAGGCAAGGGGCATTTTGCCTTCTGTTCCTGCTGGCGGGCAAGTAACCAAGATTGCGGAAGGAACCGCGCCGGTGGCTTCGTTAACGATTATCGATCATTCATTGACGGATATTGGTAGCCACCATGCCGGTTTCGCCACGTCGGTTGGCCAAGCCGCACTGGCTGGCGGCAAGCGGATTCTGATCGGCGCCAACCGCAAATTCCATGGTGAACTGCTGGACCGGGAGTTGCCGGTTCGGGCGGTATTTCGAAACACTGTTTACGGTAATGGAAGTCTGTTGGCCGGGCTGGACCGGAATGATCGCTGGAGATTTGATACACCCGGCGACCTGCGCTGGAAATCGGGATTGCTCCACTGGTCACGCAAAATCACCCGGCATGGACCGACCCGGTTATGGAACAACTCGGTTACCCGTTTCGCCGAAGACTGCCACCAGCTTTTCCGGTCGTGCGAGTTTTCACCGGACGATCATGTACTGGTTGCGACGGCAAGCGAGGTCGAGGTGTCGGGGCTCTGCCGGTTCCTTGCACAAAACCCGCAAACGATTCTGGGTACCTGGCATTTGCTGTTCCATTTCAGCGTGATGCGGGGAAGGCCACCAGAATATCCCGCGCAACTGGAACGACTGCGGACCGTGAGGGACCGGTTTTTTGACGCGATCCGGATGGTGCCCTACCACCAGCTGCGGTTTCACACGACGACGCATGCGCTGGCGGACCAGTACAACCGGATGGGAATCGCACCGTTCCGGCAACTGGACTGGCCGATTGATGAGGGATTCCGGCCCCAGGGAAATCCGGTACACAACTTTTCCGGAAAACTGCCCGGTTTGACAACAGGCCCGATGGAGACCGTTTCGTTCCATAGAGACCGCCCGCTGCGGGTTGTTATGCCAGGAACCGTGCGACGTGAAAAGGGCCAGTCCCAATACCTGTCCAACTTGCTGAACGAACTTGGACCCGATTATCTGGATACCGGGAAGCTGCAGTTCATATTGCAGGCTCCCCGCAGACCGTGGTATCAGCGCCGGAAAATTACATTGGGAGACAGGCCTGTTTCCTGGGATGACAACCCGGCTTCGCCGATCGTCGTTCACCCCCATCCGTTGCCACCAGACCGTTATCGCAATCTGGTTGATTCCGCCGACATCGGTTTGTTGATGTACGACCAAACGGCCTACTATGCCCGGCGTGCAGGGGTCATGTGCGAGTTGTTGAGTTGCGGCAAGCCGGTAATTGTTTCCGCAGGTACATGGCTGGCTGACGAGTTGGAGGAGTACCGGTCAGACCGGGCGCTGTCGATTGCCAATGGACCCCTGGCGATACGGCGTCTGGAGCGGTCCGACATCAGTTTCCCGACCCGGAATCTTCCGCATCCAGGCGGAGTGCTGTCGTTTGACCAGGAACGCCACGCTGCGGAGTTTTCGTTCGAAGTCAGTCCGGACGAAGGTGGAGTGGTTATCCAGTTCCAATGGCACCATCCAACCAGTACGGGTACCTATTGCCGGGTTGAAAAACTCCTGGACAAATCCAGCCGGACTGTTTCGGTTGTCGCGGGACATCGACCAGGATGCCAGGCGGTTGCCATTTTCTTTCGCCTGAAAACGGGCAATCCCGTTTGTCAGATTCGTATCACCAACGCATTTCATGATGCCTGTGCCAGCATCCAGAACTTGAGCATCACGACCCTCGACCGGCGTGCGGCGGATTTGCCGATCGGTCAAGTGGGCTTGTCGATCTACGACCATTCCGAGCTACCCGCAGCGATTCGCGAGATGGAGCTTTACTATGATCATTACCACAGAACCGCCAGCGCCTGGTCGGGGGAATGGTTTTCCAGGCAAAATGCCCGGCGAACGTTGCAGAGCCTGTTGCCACCTGAGTCCGGTTCCTTTCGAAGAGTGGCCTGACCAGACATGCCAGTCGACCTGACCATCAGATCCAATTCCCAGGCATCCCCAACACCCAACCGGAAAAATTCAAGGCCCAATTCATGAATGTGCTCGTCGTCGGTGGTGCAGGCTATATCGGATCACACATGGTCCGGTTGCTGGACCGGAACAGTCATCAGGTCGTGGTGCTGGACAATTTGACCACCGGCTTTCGCGAGGCGGTTACTGCCGGCCGGTTTTATGAAGGTGACATGCGCGACCGGCAGCTGGTGGAGGGCATTCTGCGGGAACAACAGATCGATTCGGTTATGCACTTTGCAGCCTGTGCTCTGGTCGGTGAATCTGTGACCGATCCGGCGAAGTACTATGACAACAACGTCGTCGCGGCACTGGCTTTGCTGGAATCGATGCGAGCGACGGGTGTCCGGCGTTTTGTTTTTTCCAGTACCTGCGCCACGTACGGTGAGCCTGACAAGGTTCCCATCAGTGAGAACGAATCGCAAAAGCCGGTTAATCCGTACGGGTTTACCAAGCTGGTTATTGAACACGCGTTGGCCGATTACGCCGCCGCCTACGGATTTGGCTATGCGACGCTGAGATATTTCAATGCTTGCGGTGCCAGCCCGGATGGCGATATCGGCGAACATCATGATCCGGAGTCGCATCTGATTCCTTTGGTGTTGCAGGTGGCACTGGGACAGCGGGCGAACGTGACGATTTTTGGCAACGATTGGCCAACGCCCGATGGAACCTGTATTCGCGACTACATTCATGTGGATGATCTCGGCCGGGCACACCTGGCAGCCCTGGAACAAATCAAAACGGGGACCGGGATCAAGCTGAATCTCGGCACAGGAATTGGAAACAGTGTCCGCGAGGTCATCGATACCTGTCGCGCTGTAACAGGCCATCCCATTCCCGCTGTGGACGGCCAGCGGCGGCCGGGTGATCCGCCCGAACTGGTTGCAGATTCTTCGGCGGCCATGAAGCAGCTGGACTGGAGACCGGAATACACCGAACTCCGGCGGGTCGTGGAAACGGCCTGGAATTGGCATCGCCAACATCCATCCGGTTACAGCAACAAATGAACGCGATGGTCCGACGGAATTGACAATGGTACAACCAACGGAAGGATCCCGTTTTCGCTGGTGGCACGTCGCCGCAGTAATTGGTTTTTGCGCGACCATTTTTTTTACCCAGCTGGGCGCGGCAGGGCTGTGGGACCGGGACGAACCGCGAAACGCAGGCTGTGCCGCCGAGATGCTTCAGGCCAACAACTGGATCGTTCCGGTTTTCAACGACCAGTTGCGCCGACAGAAGCCAGTCCTGACCTACTGGATGATGATGTCGTCGTACCAGGTGTTTGGCATCAATGAATTTGCTGCCCGGTTTTGGTCTGCCGTCCTGAGCGTGGTAACCTGTCTGATTACCTGGCGAATTGGCTGGCGGCTGTTTGGTTACTGGCAGGGCATGCTGGCCGCAGTGATATTGCCCGGCACAATGATGTTTACCGTCGCCGCGAGGGCCGCAACGCCAGATTCGTATTTGATTCTGTTTTTTACACTTGCAGTTCTCGTGTTTGTTGAATCCAACGCTTTCCGGTGGCAAGGCGAACCTGATGGCGATTCTGGTGCGAACGGGAAAGCAGGGCCGAATGTGACTGATCCCGGTTCCGACTGGCGACTGGGACTGTTCCCCGCAGTTTTGCTTTATGTGAGTATTGGATTGGGTGCCCTGGCCAAGGGACTGGCCGGTGTTGTACCGCCGCTGGCTGCGATCGGACTTTTTCTGATGATCGTTCGTTTGGAGAATCGGGAACCTGTATTGCGGCCGACGGGAAGGACCAAGGCGTTTCTGCTCCGTTTCATGCGGGTTGCATCGCCAGTGAATTTTTTCCGCGCCTTGATGCTGATGCGGCCGGTGGTGGGTTTGGCCATCGTGCTGATCGTCGCCGGCCCATGGTACACGCTGGTGGGTATCGCGACCGAAGGGGAATTCCTGCGGCTGTTCTTTCTGTACGAGCATTTGGGAAGAGCGACCGAAGTCTTTGAAGGGCATTCGGGGGGGCCCTGGTTCTATCCGGTCTCCCTGTTCCTGGGGTTTCTCCCCTGGAGCATTTTTGCCGTCCCCGTCATTGGGGAAACACTGAGCATGAAATCCGGGCCGAACTGGCGCAGTGCTGCCCTGCCCGTCTGCTGGATCGTCGTAGTAGTCGGATTGTTTTCGCTGGCTACCACCAAGCTGCCGAGTTACGTGACGCCATGTTACCCCGCATTGGCGCTGCTGACGGCGAATTCGATGGTCTCCTTTGCGATGGGAACGGCCCGCCTGGGTGATCGCTGGTATCAGACAGGCTTTTACAGTTACGGCCTGTTCGCCATTCTGGTGACGGCCGGAATGGCGGTCGCGGGATTCCGGTACCTCGGAGGGCACTGGGAGACCGGTCTGGCCGGTTTGCCATTGCTTGCCGGTGCGGGTTATCTGATGTGGTGCAGGCTTTGCAACACTCCGCAGCGACGGAGGATTCCAGCCGGAATTGCCATCGCCTCCGGTTTGTTCAGCCTGGTTCTGTTTGGTCCGGCCGCCCAAATCGTTGATTCGACCCGCCAAACCAAAGAAATTTTTTCGGTTATGAGGAGTGCAGCTCCCGATGTTCCAATTGGTTCGTTCCGTTGCCTGGAATCAACCTGGGTGGTGTATGGCCAGCACCCCATTTACGAGCTTACCCGCTCCAAAACCAACGATGGCCAAATGGACAAGCCGCGAAAATTCTGGGAGAGACTCCCCTGGATCAGTCCCAGAGAACTTGCCGACCGTCATCCCCGCGTTGATCCTGACAACGGGGGAGCATTTGGCCGAACTTCAGGATCTGCTGGGTCACCCGGTAACTGTTATTGCCGAAGCGGATTATTTTTTGCGTGACCGACGATTGATGCTGGTTGCACCCAACGCCGGGTCAGCAGACCGGTATGCCAGGCAACGAGGACCAGTCGCCGGCCCGTTCGTCCGTTAGCCGGTTCATCGTTGGCTGGTCAGGGTGACAGGCGGGAAAGCTTCCACGTTTTGGCATGGGCCTGGTAGACGATGCGGTCGTGCAGGCGATCCAGGCGACCCTGCCAGAACTCGAGCCGGGCCGGAGCCAGGATGTAGCCTCCCCAATGGT
>Ga0163150_10010106_pt1 | contig 10269 bp, 10 predicted proteins | sample OliLakLV19P2IB_FD_148628 | JGI IMG/M metagenome (GOLD analysis project Ga0163150, IMG submission 148628) | Freshwater microbial mat bacterial communities from Lake Vanda, McMurdo Dry Valleys, Antarctica - Oligotrophic Lake LV.19.P2.IB | ecosystem: Environmental > Aquatic > Freshwater > Lake >...
GCGCAGATCGATTCCCGGCATCCTCCTGGCGCCACTGGTGAGCCTTCCGGCAGCGTCCGTCCAGGACTATCGACACGCTGAGATCACCCACCCGAAAACCCACTTCACCCCGCCAACCTGGGCCAGCCGCAGCGACTGGGTCCGTCACCGCTTCCACCTCCAGCGCCAGATCCTCGGAGCCGCGGGGGCTCACGCCGATGCCCCGCCACCTTCCGTCTGAAGTCGCATATCGTCCGCCGCAACCGCCCAGAGGGCTACGGTGCGGACGCCCTCCTCATCGAGACCTTCCCCGGACTCTGCGTGGGCGCCACAGTTTATTACCCCCTCGACACCACCCGCAAACACCCCGGCGTTCTTGTCCCCCACGGCCACTGGAAACACGGGCGCGTCGAGAACTTGCCCACTTACTCCGTCCCCGCCCTCGCCATTAATCTCGTCCTCCAGGGCTACGTCGCCCTCACCTGGGACATGGTCGGCTTCAACGACACCAAACAGATCCCCCACGATTTCGGCGGCTGGCGCGAAGAGCTCTGGAGCTTCAACCCCCTCGGCATCCAACTCTGGAACAGCATTCGGATGCTCGACTACCTGGTCACCCGGTCCGACGTCGACAAGACCCGCATCGCCTGCACCGGAGCTTCGGGTGGAGCCACCCAGACCATCCTGCTCACCGCAATCGACCGGCGCGTCACCTGCTCCGTCCCTGTCAACATGATCTCGGCCAGCTACCAGGGCGCCGACCCCTGCGAAGAGGCACCCAACCTCCGGCTCGATTCCACCAGCAACGTCGAAATCGCGGCCCTCACCGCTCCCCGCCCTATGCTCGTCGTCTCCTGTACCGGCGACTGGACACGCTACGACAGCCGCACTCGCCAGACCGTCTACAAGTTCCTCGCCAGGTATCTTTTGAAGCAACCCCGGTGGGAGTACTCCTTCGCGACCTTAGTCGACTGGACACGGCCGAGCTCCTCTCCAGCCCTTCCTCTGTAGCCCCCTCGGGTTACGCCGAGGTTTTCACCCACTGGCAGGCCATTGCCCGCCGCGAGATGACCGAAGCCCCAGCCGACCGCGTCCCCCTGACCTGAAGTGGCAGACAGGCCGCGGCAACCCGGCCATTATCGTGCACCCTGACGGTTCTGTCGCCGCTCTCCAGAGCCCCGAGTTCAAGCAATTGATCGCCGCCGGCCGGCCAGTCGCGATCCCCGATGTCTTCCAGACCGGCCTCGCAACCGCCGCACGCGAGCGAGGCGGTCGCTGGTATCTCTCGTACAATCAAACCGACGACGCCCACCGCATCCAGGACATCCTGACTACCTTTGCCTGGCTCCGCTCCCAAACCTCAGCCACACCTGATCTCATCGGCCTCGAGAAAGCCGCCCTCTGGGTGATCTTCGCTGCCGCCGTCTCCCGCCACGTTGTTAATGTGATCGCGAACGTAGAACGGTGGGAAGCCCTCGACGAAACACTGCACGACCACTGCTTTGTGCCCGGCCTGCAGCGAACTGGCGGCCTCGACGCCGCAACCCGAGTCATCCGAAACATCCGCCCCAGCTTGTAAATAAGAGCAGCTATCGCCGAGACATCAGGTGCCGCACTTCCACCTCGAGTGGACGCAGCGCCTTCGCATACAACGCCTTGTACGATTCGCAGAAATAATCCAGATCGCCAAATTCACCCCGCTGTGCCCGCCGCGTATGCGGACACCCCCTCTGGCAAATCTCTTCGTACTCACACGCATCGCACTTCGGATGCGGGATCGCCTTCTTCGACGCAAACTCCATCCGCGCACGACGCTTCGCAATCGCGGCAAACGACTCCTCCGCCACATTGCCCAGCTTCCATGAGCCCTCAACAAAGAAATCGCACGGATAAACGTCGCCGTTATATTCCACCACCGCGTAGCTGTCGCACGACGCCTGCAGACAGCACGACCCCGGCATCTGCCCCGCGACCGCTTCCGCCAAATTGTCGAAAACTCGAATCCGCATCGATTTCCGGTGCGGCCACCAAAGGTCGAACACCGCCGTCAGAAACTTGCCGTACTGCTCCGGCGTAACCGAGTAGGGCTGCCGCTCCCCGCCCGCCCCAAACTCCACCAGCGGAATAAACTGCAAATTGTCGACACCAATCGACCGGAAAAAGCGGTAAATCTCCCTCGGCTTGTCGATATTGGCCGCGCTCAACACACAAAGCACGTTGAATTCGACCTTCGTCTTCTTCATCAGCTCGATGCTCTGCATCACCCGCCGCCACGTCGGAGCCCCGCCCCGATTCCGCCGGTACTGATCGTGAATCGCCTCCGGCCCGTCCATCGACACGCCAACCAGCCAGTTGTACGACCGGAAAAGGGAGCACCAGTCCTCGTCGATCAGCATCCCGTTGGTCTGCATCGCGTTGCTAACCTGCTGCCCGCTCCTCCCATGCGACACCTGTAGATCCACCAGACGCTCAAACCACGGCAGCCCACACAAAGTCGGCTCCCCGCCCTGGAACGCAAAAGTACTGTTGGGATACGAGTATTCGAGAAAACCTGCAACCAGCCGCTCCTGCGTATCGGCAGTCATCCGACGAGTCTGCAACCCTGCATAAGGATCGGTAGCCCGGTCCAGATAGAAGCAATAGGAGCAGTCGAGATTGCAAAGCGCCGAAGCCGGCTTAACCAGGAGCGAACCGATCCTGGGCACGGACCCGATCACACGAAACGGGTCCGCCGCGAGAGTACTCAGCGGCAAGCCCTCAGCTTATCAGAAGGCACTACCGCGTTCGATGAATTGCACTCTACACCTGGGCGCGACCCGGATACAATGGCCACGCGCCATGCCACTCTTCGGCACCATCCATCTCACCCTGCTTGCATCCATCGCAGTCACCGCCGCCCTGCTGGCAATCCTCTGCCGCACTGGCCGCATCCCCACCCGCCCCACGCGCCTTATCCTCGGCTACACTCTCGGTTTGAACGAGCTCATCTGGTGGGCCTTCCGCTACTCCCATGAAGGCTTCAACTTCCCCAACAACCTCCCACTGCAACTCTGCGATGTCCTTATCTGGGCTACCGTTGCCGCCTGCATCACCCTGTCCCCGGCGCTGGTCGAATTCACCTGGTTCGCCGGACTCGCCGGAGCGGGAATGGCACTCCTGACGCCTGACCTCTGGGCACCCTGGCCCCAGTACCCCGCCATCTACTTCTTCCTGGCGCACGGCGGCATCGTCGCCGGAGCCATGCTGCTCGTTGCCGGCCGCCTCTCGCCTCTTCGTCCGCACGCCCTGTGGCGAGCCTTCTCCATGCTCATCGCCTTCGCTTCCTTCGTCGGAGCCGTGAACCAGATGGCCGGAACCAACTACATGTACCTCTGCCGCAAACCGGGCAGCGCCTCTCTGCTGGACCAGCTCGGCCCCTGGCCCATATACCTGATCGGCGGAGCGGCCGTCACCCTCGCCATCTTCGGACTCCTGTGGCTCCCCGTCCGACCCGCAAAACCCACGCCTCCATAGTTCGCCTGGGCTGCCGAAACGGACAGGGCTGGCTTGCACCATCAATGGTGTTGACACGTCGCTCCAGCTCAGAAGTAATACTTCAGGCCCATCTGCACGTTGCGCTGCGGCCCCGCAGTGGAGATGGTTGCAAAGTTGACGTCGGTGAAGTTAGTGTTCGGGTTGCGGAAATTCACGTGATTGAGCACGTTGAAGAACTCCGCCTGGAACTGCAGCCGTCGCTGGCCGTCCTTCGACATCCTGAAGACTTTGCGCAACGACGAATCCAGCAGGAACAGGCCCGGTCCACGAAGCCGTCCCACACCGAGGTTGCCCAGTTCATCGTTCGGAGCGGGACCGAATGCCGCTTTGTTCAGCCAGTTGTTGGGCCCACGCTCATCAATGGGAGCCAGCACATCGCCGCCGAGGTAATCCGCGCGGCGTCCACCAATCGACGTGTTCGCCGTGATGGTGAGCGGAGCACCCGTCTGATACCGGGTGATGCCACTGTATTCCCAGCCCATGATGGTCTGCTTCAGGAACGGATTCCTGTATTTCGGCGTCGGAATGACGTAGCTGACAGTGGTGGAAATCACGTGCGAGCGGTCGAAGCTCGCGGGTCCGTAGTTATAGTGGCGGTTGTACGGATTCTCCGGATTGTCCCCGTTGCCGCTGGAGTCCGTAAGCACTTTTGACCACGTATAGCTGCTGGTGAACAACAGCCGGCCTTTGCGGCGCGTCGCGTAGACCTGCAGCGAGTGGTAGTTTGACGTGGAGTCGCTCAGCCGCTGGCGGATCGACGAGTAGCCGAGATACGGACGCATCGAATTATCCGACGGGCGCTGCGCCGATGGAATGGCGCGAATCGCGCGCAGCGTGTCAAACGGCACCTGGTTAATATCCGGCTGACGAATCAGATGTCGGCCATTGTTGCCCACATACTTCACTTCGAAGAATACGGCCGAAGGCAACTGCTGCTGGATGCCGAAGCTGAAGTTCATCGAGTAAGGAGTTTTCAGGTTCGGATTGATGGCATCGATGTTACCCATCGGCGCGAGAGCCGCCGCGGTGCCACCCGTGGGGTTAGCCAGATTGCCGTTCTCAAAGTTGACGCTGGTGAGCCACGGAGCGTAGTTGACCATCGGGAAAATCAGATTGCCTTCCGGCTTGTCGTAAAACAAGCCGAAGCCGCCCTGAATCGCCGTCTTGCTGCTCCGGAACGGCGCATAGGAGAAGCTGAAGCGAGGAGCAAACAGGTTCTGCACATCGTACAGACCACGAGGCGCACCGCCCGGGATCTTCCCGAAGACGGAGGACGTTGCACCGGGTACGCGGCCGATCTGATCCTCCGGTACGCTGTCGCCAGCGCGAATGAGTCCGTTGAAGACATTGCCGGAGCCGGCGACAATCACGCCTGCCGGAGTTACCGTAACAGCCTGACGCGGGTCATAGAGCCCAGGCACGAAGTTAGTGATGTTATTACCCTGGGTGTAAGTGGGCGAGTTGCGCTGATAACGCACACCGATCTCCATGCTGAGGCGTGGCATGATGCGCCACTGGTCGCTGACGTAGCCTTCATACGACGTAAATCGGAAGAAGCCCATCGGGTCGGCAGAAGATTCGCGGTAGGTGCGGAAGTTGCCGAGGAACGCGTCGGCCAGCGAGTTGTTCGTTGTGCGGTTATTGCCGCTGTTGGAGAAGTTCACATAGCCCGGATATTCGGGGCGTCCGTTCTGATCCTTGCGATTGCGGATTACCGTGAAGCCCATCTTCGTGGTGTGCCTGCCATTGATCAGGGTTACGTTCTCGATTGCCTGGATGTCGGTTGTCGGCGAGGCCAGCGCGGCGTTCGGACCTCGCAGGTTCGCGAAGCCGTTCACGTCGATGTTCGGCAGCCCGTCGGCGTCATAGATACCACCGCCCTGAAACACCTGCGGATAAGTCATGCCGTAAGTGGACCGCTTCCAGGCATCGCCGACCATCGGAATGCGCTGGCCGTTCCATGACGTGTTGATCTTGGCTTCGTTCACGATTCGCGGGCTTGCCAGCCACGTGTGCGACAGCTGAATGCCATAGCCCGGGCGTGAGCGCGTGGTGGGCGTCATCGGCAGGTTGGAACTGAAGAACGTGCCGTACGGCTCGATCAAGTCATACATGTCGTGCAGGTAGCGGAAGTACACCTGATGTTTCGTGCTCAGGTTGTAGTCGACGCGCGCGATGTCCTGTCTCCACGCAAACGGATTCGAGATCTGATACGTGGCGTTGTTGCCGGTGGGCCTGTCGACGTACGATGCTGCCAGCTTTTCCATCGCAGTGTAGGCTGCAGCGATCGCCTTACCGTCTGTCGTCATCAGTGATGCTATGTTCTTGTCGGGTACCGGTTCGGTTGTGCCGGGATAGAAGAGGTTGCCGGTGCGACCGCTGAAGTCACCCGCGCGTTCGGCCCGCGTGGGAAGCGTGCGGCGTGTGGGATCCGTAAATCGCCGGATGTACTTGTATTCCTGACCGGCGAAGAAGAAGACTTTACCCTTGACGAGAGGTCCGCCAAGGTTCCAGCCGAAATCGTTGAAGCGAAGCGGCGGTTTGATGGGAGCGAAATACTGCTTCGCGTCGAGCTTGTCGTTGCGGAGGAACTCGAACACCGTTCCGCTGTATTTGTTGCTTCCGCCGCGCGTGACCACGTTGATGCTCGAGCCGGAGTTGCGGCCTGACTCAGCCGAGAAGGCCGACGTTCGGATGCTGACTTCCCGGATGAAGTCGACGCCAACGTTGTTGATCTGGCTGCCATTGGAACCCGAGTCCATGTTGGAGCCACCGTCCACCGACAGGTAATTCGTGTTGCCACGGTTCCCGTTCACCGACTGAGCTGTGATGCTGAGACTAGTGGTCAACGCCATCTGGTCTTCATCCAGCAGCACCGTGCCTGGCACCAGCGAAACCAGCTGCATGTAATTGCGGCCATTCAGAGCCAGGTTCTGCACCTGCTCACTGTCAATGACGCGGCCCACTTCGCCGGACACCGTGTTTACCTGTTCGCCGGTGGCTTCCTCTACCTGCACCGACGAGCTCACCTCGCCGACTTCCAGCTTGAAGTTCACCGTGAGACGGCCGTCTGCGACCAGGTTGTTTCCTGTGCGAAGCGCTTTGCGGAACCCGGGCTGTTCCACCGCAACCTCGTAGTAGCCGACGGGCAACGCCGTCGCCACATAAAAGCCGTTTTCATCGGTCTTCATCTCACGCGGAACCCGCGTAGCTTCATTCGTCAGCACCACGATCGCACCCGGCACCGTACCGGCGGAAGCGTCTGTCACTGTGCCGGAAATCCGCCCGACAATACTTTGCGCGCCCAGCGACACGACCAAACAACACAGCACTGCAGCTGTTCGGTTGAGAAGATTCATTGACTACCCCTGTATCCTGGGCATCATCTTATACCCAACGATGTATTCCCGAAACCCAGCGGGCGCCGTAGCATCCAACTGCCATGGAAGATCTGAAGGTAGGACTCGAGCCGAAATCTCTGAAAGGGATTGTAGAGACATTAAACCTGCTGTTGGCAGATGAACACGTCCTCTATGTCAAGACCCGCAACTATCACTGGAATGTGACTGGGCCCCGATTCCACACGCTGCATTTGTTCTTCGAAACGCAGTACGATGAACTGGCCGAGATCATTGATGAAGTGGCCGAAAACGCCCGCCAGTTCGGCGGGGTGGCCGCCGGGACCATGGCTGAATTCACAAAGTCAGCGCGCCTGAAGGAAGAGCCGGGCAACTTGCCGGACGAAGACGGGATGATTGCGAATCTGGTGGCAGATCACGAAGCGGTGATTCGCCACCTTCGCAAAGACATCGACACCTCCGGTGAGAAGTACAAGGCCGCCGACGCCGCCGACTTCCTCACCTCCGTCCTGGAAAAGCACAACAAAATGGCCTGGATGCTGCGGTCACATTTGACGCGCATCAGCGGGCGCGGGGAGCCGTCCCGGAAGAACTCGGACGAGCTGGTCGGAAACCGCAACTAACATCTCGCGAACCGACTTACCTGTGACCGGATGCCGCAGGTCGGGCACAAGCTCGGCCAGCGGCTCCAGCACAAATCGCCGCTCCGCCATCCGGGGATGCGGCAGCTTTAGCTGGGGCGTGTCCATCACGAACCGCCCGAACAACAGCAAATCGATATCGATCACACGTGGGCCGTTTGGCGTCATTCGCCGGCGGCCCATGTCGCGTTCAATTTTGGCAGCGCGAAGCAACGCGCGCATGGGAAAGATCGTGGTATCCGCCTCCGCGACGATGTTCAGAAAGTCGGGCTGATCGCTCAGATACATGGGTGCGGTCTCCCACGTAGAGGAGACGCGCTCGATGCGGAAGTCATCCGAGTGCAGCGCGCGCAGCGCCTTCCGGAGATTCGCCTCGCGGTCCCCCATGTTCGAGCCCAGCGAGAGATATACCTTCTTTCGAACCACCATCAGAACAGACCCTCCTGCCACGTTGCGCGGTTACGCCTCGGTACTTTGAAGTATTCAAAGGCACGGTCGGTGGCAATGCGACCGCGCGGCGTGCGGTCGAGAAAACCGAGCTGCATCAAATACGGCTCGTAGACTTCCTCAATGGTGGAGGCTTCCTCGTCGATGGAGGCAGCTACGGTGTTTAGGCCGACCGGCCCGCCGCCGTACTTTTCCAGCACGGTCATCATGATCTTCTGGTCGATCTCGTCGAGGCCGAAGCGGTCCACCTCCAGCATGTCGAGCGCGGCGGTTGCCTCGATCAAACTCACGTGGCCCTCGGCGCGAACCTGGGCGTAGTCGCGGACGCGGCGCAGCAGTCGGTTGGCCAGTCGGGGCGTACCCCGGCTACGCCGTGCGATCTCCTCCGCCGCATCGTGGTCGATGGTGACGCTCATCAGCTTTGCCGAGCGCAACACAATCGACTTCAAATCCGGCAGATCGTACGGGTTCAGCCGCAGCACCAGACCGAAGCGCGCACGCAGCGGGGCAGTGAGCAGACCCTGCCGTGTAGTGGCGCCGATAGCGGTGAACTTCGGCATCGGCATGCGCACGCTGCGAGCACCCGGCCCCTGCCCAATCACCACATCGAGCGCGAAATCCTCCAGCGCCGAATAAAGAATTTCCTCCAAATCCGGCAGCATTCTGTGGATTTCGTCGATGAAGAAGACCTGGCGCGCTTCCACCGTGCTGAGGATGCCGACCAGATCGATCTTCTTCTGCAGGATCGGACCAGAGGTCTGCTGGAAGGCGGTCTCCAACTCATTCGCGACGATGGTGGCGAGCGTGGTTTTGCCCAGCCCCGGAGGGCCGTAAAGCAGCACGTGGTCCAGCGCCTCGCCCCGCAGTTTCGCCGCCTCGATGGCGATAGCGAGGTTCTCTTTCAGCTTTGGCTGACCGGTAAAATCGGCAAGACGCCTGGGGCGCAGCGCTGCTTCAAACTGTCGCTCCTCCTCACTAGCTGCCGGGGAGACGACGCCTTTGTCTCGGGCCATGAACTCTCAGTGTACGTGCTACCCCTGCTGGAGGTCGGTGTCCGGCGCAGGGTGGCCCAGTATGCGGCACATCGCCACAATCTGCCCCTTGTGATGGAACGTGTGGGTGAGGATGTGGTGCAGGATGAACGATGGCGTTCGCGGCACACCGACCCACTGGTCGGGATATGCGGGCAGCAACTTCTGCAGGTCATCCGCCGGCAACTCGCTGAGATACACAACGGTGCGGTCTGCCACGTCGCGGCGCCAGCCCATCAGCGTCGCCAGCCGCGACTCCTCGTGATCCCACACCCGTTCCGGCCGGTTCTTCAGCGCGTCCACCCAGGCCGACTCGCAGAACAGAATGTGGTTGAATTGTTTAGCGATGGTGGGACGCCCAAACCCCTGCAGCGCTCTGGTGTGCAACTCGGCCGGCATGGACGCTACATGCTCCATCAGGAACGCGAGCCGCTTGTGTGTCGCCGCGTGAAACTCGCGAATGGAGGTCACCGCACCAACTCCAGTGATTTGCGGAACAGCAGTTCGAAGTCGACCGAACCGACCGCCGCGGACGCTTTGCGAAGCGCGTTCTCAGCCGCCGGCCGCTGGCACCCAAGGTTGACCAGCGCGGACAGCACGTCCATTTCGAGATCGGTCAGCACTGCCGCTTTCGGCGTCGACGACGACGGGGCCGCCACCCCGGCAATTCCGTCGAGCTTGTCGCGCAGTTCCAGAACCATGCGCTCCGCGGTCTTCTTCCCGACGCCCGGGATGCGCACCAGCCTGTCGGTCTGCCCGCCGCGAATGGCAGGGACCAGGTCCGCTGGCGAGAGTCCGGAAAGCACACTCATTGCGAGTTTCGGCCCGATGCCGCTCACCGATATCAGTTTCTCAAACAGCGTCTTTTCATCAGGCGTGACAAAGCCGTAGAGCAGAATCGCGTCCTCACGAACATGCGTGTGGACGCGCAGCTTCACCTCGCCACCAGGCTCGGGAAGGTGGGTGTACGTGGGCACGGAGATCGCGAGTTCATAGCCGACCCCGCCCACGTCGACAATGACGTACGCCGGGTTCTTTTCAAGCAGACTGCCGCGGAGGAAAGAGATCATAACCCTACCTCAGCAGGATACAGTGAGAGCGATGGCAAGGCGTCGATTCTTTGTTCCCGAAGTGAGTAACGGGCAGGCAGAGCTGGAGGGCGACGAGGCAAAACACCTGGTGCAGGTTCTCCGCGTGGAGACGGGACAGGTCTACGAGATCTCCGATAACGAAGGCGTATACCTGGCCGAAGTCGAGATCGCACGCAAAGCACAGGTT
>Ga0163150_10010110_pt1 | contig 10267 bp, 11 predicted proteins | sample OliLakLV19P2IB_FD_148628 | JGI IMG/M metagenome (GOLD analysis project Ga0163150, IMG submission 148628) | Freshwater microbial mat bacterial communities from Lake Vanda, McMurdo Dry Valleys, Antarctica - Oligotrophic Lake LV.19.P2.IB | ecosystem: Environmental > Aquatic > Freshwater > Lake >...
GGCTCGAGAGACGTATCTCGATACGGCGGGTCGAGACAATGGGACCCACAACGCAGTAGATGAGGTGATTTTGATGTTCGCCTAAGAGCAGACTTCGTTAAATCTGACCTCAATCACATCCCAGTTAAGATTTGCGAAAAACGCTTCAACGTATTTACTCTTCTCGGCAGGAACATAATCTACCATGTAAGCGTGCTCCCACATATCCATCGCGAGAATGACAGGAAGACCTGAAAGTTGGCCAAACTCGTGATCCCCAACCCATGCATTGTGAAAGACACCAGCTTTCGGATCAAAGTAGAGCACTACCCATCCGATGCCGCGCATCGCACCCATTGCTTTAAATTCGTTCATCCAGTTTTCCATCGATCCGTACTGACGCGTGAGTGCGCCTTCGAGTCCGGAAGAGGGAGTAGGTGGCTGAGAATTTCGCTCCCATTGCGCGAAGTAGTACTCGTGCATGCGCATCCCATCAAACTCAAACGCGAGACGGCGCTTTACTTCACTAAGCGAGTACGCATTTTTATCAGAGTCTTTCATCAGCTCTGCGAGGGTGTCGTGGAGCTTGTTTAGGTTAGTTACATAGCCCGCGTAGAGCTTGAGGTGCACTTCTATTTGCTTGGGGGAAATGCCGTTTAGTGCTGGAAGTTCGAATTTTTGTTCCTGATAGTTCATACGTTTTTTAGATTAAAGATATACAGAGAATAGCGCTTCCTCTAGGAAATTGCTATTACATCCGCTTTTCCTTCTTGCAAGAATAGCCGAAGGCGTGTTCTCTTATAATTAGAGGTAGTTTTAATCAAGAGGGAGGCAAACATGTACAAGTTTCTGTTGGCGTTTGTGCTCGTGCTGACCTCTCTGGGGTCATGGGCACAAACTCCACATCAAGCAACTATGTATGATGGCGTGTATCAAACGCTCCTCAAGAGATCCTACTTCCCGATTGATGAAGAGAGATGCTCTGGTCCACTCCATAGTTTGATCGAAAAGGCTTCACGTGGAGAGAATATTGGTTGGGACATATTGGAAGTCAAAGCGCTTTCCTGCATGGATCCCCACTCCTCGGTAGCTCCGCTTTCCGTTGAGTTCGATGAGTTCGGCATCCTACATCTCAAGCCTGTAGAATCTGAGGCTTCAGTAGCCAGCTCCCGACTTGATGGAATTCGCTATATCACCATGCGCAACTTTGCTCTTGGGGTCACGCATAAATTGGCCGAAGCGCTGTACCAAGCGCAAAATGAGACCATAATCATTGATCTGCGAGGTAATCCTGGTGGAAGGGTCAGCGAACTGATCAGTGCTGCAAACTTTTTTGCACCTCACAAAGATGCACCAATGTTTGTGACGCATTACAAATCGTCACGGAGAGTAGTTGTTGCAGATGTGGAAGGATATTTTGCAAACAATTCCATCTGTATTCTGGTCAATGAAAAAACCGCTTCAGCTGCTGAAATATTTGCAGCAATACTCAAAAATTGGGGAGGTGCTAGGGTCTTAATTGTTGGAGAGAAGACGTTTGGTAAGAGCACTGTGCAGGTACGCATACCAAACATTGAGTCGCTCATTAACCTTGTTGTGACAGTGGCGGAGATCACTATTGGGAGTGTCGAACAGAATATGCTTCTTCACAGGGTTGCGATCAAACCTGATCTTCAGGACAAAATTCCACATGATGTGCCCGGCTTCACGAAGACGTTGCAGATTGTGCGAGGATATTATGGAGTACAGATTTCGAATAATCTAGATTAGACCGGTAATCGGGCGCCAAGAGGCGCCCGATTATTTTTTACCTGCCTAGTAGGACTTTTTTTAAAAAACTTGAGGGGTATACTGACCCGCATGTATCGCCTTGGGCAGTGGCTTCGAATATATCTGCTTCCAATGCTTGTTTTGGCGCTTTTGGTTGCGGTCGCAGTTATTGTCTACGCTGCAACCAGGGAAAATCGACAAGGAAAACTCACCATCGCTTTTTTAAACATAGGCCAAGGCGACTCCATATATATAGAGTCGCCAACGGGCACGCAGATAGTAGTTGATGGAGGTCCGGACGCGTCTGTAATTCGCGAGCTGCCAAAAGTAATGCCGTTTTATGATCGCACAATAGATTCTCTGATTCTCACAAACCCCGATCAAGATCATTTTGCCGGGTTTGTAGACATACTCGATCGGTACAAAGTCTCTTCTGTATTTGAATCAGGAACAAAAAAAGAGTCTGCTTCCTACCTTATGCTTGAAAAGCAAATTAAAAAAGAAAACGCAGTGCATGAACTACTTCGTCGCGGAGAAGTTTTGGATATTGGCGGGGGAGCGTATATACAAGTGTTCTTTCCAGACCGCGACGTCTACGGGCTTGATAGCAATCCAGGCTCGCTTGTCATGCAGTTGGTATACGGAAAAACGAAAGTAATGTTGGTGGGGGACACGGTGAGTCCTGTTGAGGATTTTGTAGTGCAGCTTGATGGTGTGCGCCTGCAATCGCAGATTTTAAAACTAGGTCACCACGGCTCGCGAACCTCAACGGGTGATGCACTGCTCAAAGCTGTTAATCCCGATGTCGTAATTGTGTCTGCAGGCTGCGATAACAGATACGGCCACCCGCATAAAGAAACACTTGCGCGGTTAGCGAGTTCGAGCATTCCATACCTATGGACCTGCAAGGAAGGGACTATTACATTCCAGTCTGACGGAATAATGTTGACGAGAAAATAGAGTGAGAGTACTCTCCAAATAGATCCTCAATCACAGGAGCAATCCATGCTCGACGAATATGCTGTAAAGTCTTTTGAGGCAGACGTTGCCCATGATTCCGATCTGATGCAAGGAACGAAGCGCAGGAGTTACTTTAAAAATTCTGCTCTCACAAAAAGAAAATTAATCTGGGCGTGTGCCGAGTTGCTTGCAAGAAATGAGAGACCAAGAGTTAGCCGAATTTGTGAAATAGCAATGGTAAGTTCTCCAATGTTGCGCGCATATTTTGGCTCACAAAAAGGCCTTTGCAGTGCGACTTTGGAAGCTAATCCATATCTCGTCGATAGATTGCTTAATGATTTCAATGAGCTTTCTCGTGAAGATCGTGCGCTCAGTCTCGTCCTAGGACGTGGCTCAGTGTAAGAGTGGAACAAATAAAAAAGCCGCCCAATCAGGATGGGGCGGCTTTTCGTTTTTACGTGAATAGGAACTTCAAAATTGCTTTGTTTGCGCGACACGAAAAAAATAAAAAAGCCGCACTCTCGTACGGTATTTTTCTCTAACTTTCTAGATTCTAATGTCTAGTCTCTAAATCAATCCCGCTTTCTTGAGCGTTTCGTACGCCCCATTCTTTGCAATAGTACGGATTGCGCCAGTTGAAAGAGTAAGAATCATTGTTTTGTTGAGTTCTGGAATGAAAATGCGCTTCTTCTGTAAATTTGGCTGTTTGCGAACCATACCTGTGGGGTTGAACTTGGTAGCACGAACACGATTGCTGTATCCGCCAGCAACTTTCGAGCCCTTTCCTGTGATTTCACAAACTTTTGCCATGACGAAGCAACCTTATCATATGGCGCTTAAGGGTACAAGGCAGCGGCGACTTTAAGTCGGACTCAAAAAGCGGTAAGCTAGGGCGTATGGATATGACAACGATACTAATTGGACTCGCGGTTTTAATACTCTCGGTGATCCTGCACGAGGTAGCGCACGGCTATGCCGCAGACTCTTTTGGTGACCCAACGGCCCGCAATGCTGGCCGCCTTACGCTAAACCCTATCCCGCATATTGATTTATTCGGCTCAATTGTTTTGCCGCTCATCCTAACACTCTCAGGCTCTCCGATTCTATTTGGGTATGCAAAACCTGTTCCCTATAACCCGTATAACCTAAAGGGGAGATTTGCAGAAGGTTTTGTAGCAGCGGCGGGCGTCCTCACCAATCTTTTAATAGCGGTTCTCTTGGGGCTCTTTATCCGTTTTGCAGGAGGTCTTCCTGCAACATTCCTTCAGGTACTCGGCACTGCGGTGTACCTCAACCTCGTACTCGCGATCTTTAACCTCATCCCGATTCCGCCGATCGACGGCTCAAAGATCCTCACTGCGCTATTGCCGGGTGTGGCGTCATATAGATATAGAGAGCTTCAGAATCGTTTTGAGGCCTTGGGCCCGGGAATTGGATTTGCGGTGGTAATTATTATCTTCTACCTCTTCTCGCCACTGTTTTATGGCTTCATAAATTCTCTTTTTGTGTTTCTTACCGGAGGGGGAGTGTTGCAGATATAAGTGAGGCATAGTACAGTAGCCCCACGCTAAATCGGCGATTTTTTATTGTATGGCACGCATAGGTCAATTGGTCCGCAAGGGCCGCAAGAAGCAGATCACTAAGCCGAAGGCTCCAGCTCTTCAGCGCGGCTTTAATGTTCTTAAAAATCGCCCAACATTCTACCCATCGCCATTCAAGCGCGGCGTGTGTACCAAAGTAACCACCAAGACTCCAAGAAAGCCTAACTCAGCAATCAGAAAGATCGCCCGCGTTCGCCTCACTAATGGATCAGAAATCACCGCATACATTCCAGGAGAGGGACACAACCTTCAGGAGCACTCAGTGGTTATGGTTCGCGCTGGGCGCGTTAAGGACGTTAACGTTCGCTACCAAATCGTTCGCGGACGCCTTGACGCGGGCGCAGTAGACAAGCGCCAGGTCTCTCGCTCTCGCTACGGAGTAAAGAAAGCAAAAAAATAACATATGCGACGCAAAGTTAAAAATCGAAATATGGTCGACCCGGACGCCACATACAACTCACTTAAAGTTGAGAAGTTTGTGAACTACGTCATGAAGGACGGCAAGAAGCATGTTGCACGCAAGATCGTGTACGGCGCATTTGAAGAAATGAAGATCAAGACCAAGACAGATAATCCGCTTGAGCTTTTTGAAACTGCGCTTAAAAACGTCGGTCCTTTGATGGAAGTCCGCTCACGCCGTGTTGGAGGTGCAAACTACCAGGTGCCACGTGAGGTTCGCCCAGAGCGAAAACTCGCGCTCTCATTCCGATGGATTCTTGATGCAGCGGCGTCGAAAAAAGGCATGCCAATGCACAAGCGCCTTGCAGACGAGCTTCTTGCAGCGTCAAACAACGAAGGTGCAGCAGTCAAAAAGCGAGAAGATACGCACCGCATGGCAGAGTCTAACAAGGCATTCGCTCATTTCGCCTGGTAAAACTCCTGTTTCTGACGATTTACTTTATCGCGGGCGTAAAAAATCCCCGAGCAATACGTTAGTATTGCTCGGGGATTTTTTACTTCGATTTTCGCACCTCATCCAAAAAGGAGTTTTATCCAGAGCAAAGTGTCGAAGGGTAATTTCTACAAAATCAGAAAGTATCATGAACAAATTCAAAGGACCATGATATCAAAAAACCCTCAGATCCTGAGGGTTTTTTGATATCATGGCGAGACTTGCTAAATTTATAAAATGATGTACAATATCGGCAAATCAGTTCTTTCAAATAGGAGAAGCATCATGGAAAAGTCTTCACCGACAATCAATGGCGATCTCGTTCGGGTTGTAATCGTAGGCGGCGGAACTGGCATCGTTCCTGTCATCGAAGGCCTTAAAAAATATGGCGGTATCGATCTAACCATTATCACTACACCTTTCGATAGCGGTGGTGATAGTGGAGTACTGCGAGACCAATACGGCATTTTGCCTCCGGGCGATCTGCGTCGAGCATTGATTGCACTACAGGATCCTCATCAAGACGATACGCTTCGCGTTCTGTTCGCTCATCGCTATGATGACGGTCCCAGTACTAACAAGTCGCTGGGGAACATGATCATGGCATCTGCCGTTAAACTCTGGGGAGAGGAAGAAGCCAACAGACGCATGCACAGCCTACTTATGCTCAAAGGCCGCGCACTTCCTGCATCACTCGATCATGCGCATCTTGTAGCAACGCTCAATGACGGAGAAAAAATCATTGGCGAGGGTAAGATTGGTAAGCGTAATCCTGCCGATCATAAGACGATCATCGATCTATCTATTGAGCCGGATGCGTTCATCTACCGGCTCGCGGAAGAAGCGATCCTCAAGGCGCATCACATGATTGTGGGGCCCGGGAGCGTGTATACGTCGCTCATAGCCAACATGCTTATTCGTGGTATGACAACTGCGATTAAGCATTCGCGTGCACGAGTATCCTATGTGGTTAACCTCATGACCGATTCGGAGACGCAAGATTTTACCGCGCCAGATTTTCCCGAATTGCTTCTGCACTATCGCAGCGGCGATCAGGATAAGAGCTCATTGATTGGACGTGATCGGTTTGATGCTATCTTCGTCAACACGAAAGAGATACCAGAGGAGTTGGCGAAGAAGTACTCCGATCTCGATGGCTCTGAGCCAGTGCTGTGGAACGCTCCGGCATATCAAAATCGGTTGTCCTTGGCTGCTGAAACTGTAGTATACGGAGATTTCCTAAACGTGGCAGGAGACCTCATCCGGCATGATGGAATGCGACTCTCACGCGCAATACGCAAATATATCGCGGATGTGAAAGCATCCGCCCCGCCCGAGTATGTGGTCGACCTCGATCATACACTTGCGCGAACGAGTGTGCTCAATGATTCTCACGACAACCTCGAAGCGCTTGTGCTTGAAGAAGGTGCACTTGAATTTCTGAAGCTTGTGAAGGGACGGGTAACCATTCTCTCTGCGGGTAATACAGAAATTCAAGAAAAAAAGATAGACATTTTAGGCATTCGTGAGTATTTAAAGCCAAACGGTGTCATCATCGTCGACGAGGCGGCTAAGAAGCACGGTGCAATTGCCGCCTTTGCAATGGAGTTGATTAACCGCAATGGACACGCAATCATCATTGGTGATCGCGTGGAGTACGAAATCAAAGCCGGCAATTTTTTCCCTTGTTTCGTGACTATTCGGATACGCAATCCGACCGGCAAATACAATAATGAAAGTCCTCAAGACGAACATTCGACACCCAAGCATGACGTTAACGGGTTTCGGGAGCTCATGAAAATACTCCCCCAGTACGACTGGTAGAGTCAAATGCCCGCCTCTCTCGAGGCGGGCATTTTCTTTTAGAACGTCCAGGTTGAGATAATGGATTCTGCTTTTGCGATATCTTCTGGGTACCCGATCGGTATCCAACGCTCTTGAATTTCAACATGCACTGGCGTTTCTTTCGCATACTGCTCAACGAGGTGCGGGAGGTAATACTCTCCGTTGATTGGAGTAGTTTTGTAATCAAATATTCTCTTGTCGAGAATAAATACGCCGGTAGAAACAAGGTTGTTCGTTGGGCGATCTGATTTTTCTTCAATTCCTTTTAGCGTCCCATCATTATTTAAAAGTAGTGCACCAAATCGCTCGGGGTGATTACTGTAGGCGCCAAGAATAGATGCCGTATGTGCACTTAGTCGTCTGAGGGCTGCATAGCCATGGATATCATCGCCAAGCATCACCATAAAACGATCTTTGATAAGGTCTTTGCAAAGTTCTAGCGCGTGGGCGGTGCCCTCCTGAGATTCCTGGATGACATATGAGATTTTCCGCTCCTTCCACTCATCTCCAAAATGCGCTCTGATTTTATCAGCGAGATACCCGACAACCAAGATAACCTCATCAATTTCAGCCGGGAGTGCGTCTATAACGTATTCAAGAATTGGTATTCCGCGCACTCCTAATAGAGGCTTTGGGCACTCGAGTGTAAGCGGTAGCATGCGCGTACCTTTTCCTGCAGCAAGAATGACGCATTGCATAAGTTTGTTAGGTAATTCTAGCTCTTTTTCACAATTGTTCAACGCGTGTTGTAGCAGAGGATCGATCCTTTTCTTTTGTGCCCATTGTGCTACAGTCTAGCCAAAGCTGTTCGGGGCTTTTTTATTTTAAGTCAGATTTGAATCTTAAATTAGCTATTAACCTATTGTATGGAACGCGATTACCCGCTTGATCGAGTGCGAAACTTCGGAATCATTGCCCACATCGATGCGGGTAAAACGACCACGTCTGAACGAATCCTCTACTACACAGGAGAGAGCCACAAAATCGGCGAAGTACACGAGGGTGAGACAGTCACCGACTGGATGGAGCAGGAACGTGAGCGCGGCATCACAATTACCGCCGCCGCTATTACTTGTTTTTGGACAAAGACGGATGAAAACCCTGACGATAAAACCAAAAAACTGCGCTTCAATATTATTGATACACCAGGCCACATCGACTTTACTGTAGAGGTGAAGCGTTCTATGCGTGTGCTCGATGGAGCAATAGTAGTCTTCGACGGTGTTGCGGGCGTTGAGCCGCAATCAGAAACCAACTGGCGCTACGCCGATGAGGCGAAAGTTCCGCGTGTGTGCTTTATCAACAAGTTGGATAGAACGGGTGCTTCTTTTGAAAACTCATACCAGAGCATTCTTGAGCGTCTCAACCGAAACGCTGTGCGCATGCAATTGCCAATTGGGCTTGAAGATAAGCACGAAGGTGTAGTTGATCTGATGAAGATGAAAGCATTTCGCTTTGAAGGTGATATGGGAAAGACCGTTATCGAAGGAGAAATCCCTGCAGATATGCAAGCAGAAGCCGAAAAGTATCGCGCAGAGATGATCGAAAAAATCGTTGAGCACGATGAGGAGGCAATGTCCGAATACCTTGATGGCAAGACTATAGAGAATGATCGCCTAAAGAAAATTTTGCGCCACGCAGTCATTAATAACGAAATCTTCCCTGTGTTTGCGGGTTCTGCCCTAAAAAACAAAGGCGTACAGCTCGTGCTCGATGCCGTTGTTGATTACTTGCCCTCTCCGCTTGAGCTCCCTCCAGTTAAAGGCATCAACCCAAAGACAGGAGAGGAGGTAACGCGCACCGCGTCAGACTCAGAGCCTTTCACTGCGCTCGCATTCAAACTCCAAACTGATCCCTTCGTGGGCCAGCTGACTTTCTTTCGTGTCTACTCTGGAGTGATTGAGTCAGGTTCATATATTTACAACTCCTCAACTGGCTCAAAAGAGCGTTTGGGACGCATCGTTCGCCTCCAGGCCAATGATCGCGAAGAGGTTAAGAAAGTATTTGCAGGAGAGATTGCAGCGGCAGTGGGCCTTAAAGAGACAAAAACGTCGCACACCCTTTGCGATGAGGCAAATCCAATTATTCTTGAAACGATTAAATTCCCAGAGCCGGTTATTAACCTTCGCATCGAACCTAAGACCAAGGCCGACCAAGAAAAAATGGGTATGGCTCTTAAAAAACTCTCAGACGAAGATCCAACCTTTAGAGTTACCTCAGATCCTGAAACAGGAGAGACGCTAATCGCCGGTATGGGTGAGCTCCACCTTGAGATTCTTGTTGATCGTATGAAGCGCGAATTTAATGTCGAGGCAAATGTTGGCAAGCCACAGGTTGCGTATCGCGAAACGATCACCGGCCCTGGAGAGGCTGATTCAAAATACATCAAGCAGACAGGTGGTCGCGGTCAATACGGTCACGCTAAAATCAAAATTAAGCCGCTTGAAGCGCTTGATCCAGATAAGAAGATTGCAAAGAACATTAATCGCGAAGATCACTTCGAATTCATCAACAACATTAAGGGAGGTGTTATTCCTCAGGAGTTTATCCCCGCAGTTGAGAAGGGAATCGTTGAGGCGATGGAGCGCGGTATTGTCGCAGGCTACAAGATGGTAGACATTTCAGTCGAACTGTACGACGGCTCATACCACGATGTGGACTCTTCCGAAATCGCATTTAAGATCGCGGGCTCAATGGCATTCCAAGAGGCGGCAGCAAAAGCAAAGCCAGTTATTCTTGAGCCAATTATGAAAGTTGAAATCATCACTCCAGAAAAATTCATGGGTGATGTTGCGGGCTCCATGAACTCTAAGCGCGGACAGATCGAGAGTATGACCGATCGCGGCCTCAACAAAGTGCTGGTCGCAAAAGTACCGCTCTCTGAAATGTTCGGCTACATGACCTCTCTTCGCTCTATGACCGAAGGCCGCGCAGGATTTACGATGGAATTTGATCGCTACGAAATTGTTCCGCCAAATGTTGCGAAAACAATCAGCGAGGGAAGAACCGCAACCGCCAGAATCTCCTAACTCTCTTTTTTTGTGCTTAAGCAAATCCCTCCGCATTGGAGGGCTTTGTGCTTTCAGGTCTAGGTGCTTCAATACAGCTAGAGTTTAGCAATAGAGGAGAGTCCTATGACCACTCCGTTTGAGCAGATTCTTGCGATCGTTCGAGATCAATGTCTCGGAGATATCCTCATCCATCGAGAAGAGTTTTGCGA
>Ga0163150_10010111_pt1 | contig 10267 bp, 5 predicted proteins | sample OliLakLV19P2IB_FD_148628 | JGI IMG/M metagenome (GOLD analysis project Ga0163150, IMG submission 148628) | Freshwater microbial mat bacterial communities from Lake Vanda, McMurdo Dry Valleys, Antarctica - Oligotrophic Lake LV.19.P2.IB | ecosystem: Environmental > Aquatic > Freshwater > Lake >...
CACGCCAACCAAAGACCAGCGCCCGTTGCTGACGCAAGTCTATTCGTTTGGCCAGGGTTTTGACCGGATGTTGAAGGAGCCGACCGATGACTTTGCGGAAATCCGCTCGGCGTTTGACAGCATTACCCGTGACGATACCGGCATGGAATATGTTTTTTCTGCGATCATACAGACCGTCAACGATTTCAAGGCCCTGCGGAAAGTGAATCGCCTGACTGGCGACCGCGAGCGCAACGTAATGATCATTGTCGTTTCCGACGAGGCGGGGGACGATGCAGCGAGGCTGGACGAGTGCATTCAAAAATGCAACCAGTACGAGTTTCCAGTCTACGTGGTGGGCGTTCCCGCCCCCTTTGGCCGGGCCGAGACACGGGTGAAATGGGTCGACCCCGATCCCAATTACGACCAGTCGCCCCAATGGGCTGTGGTATCCCAGGGGCCCGAGACGATGATGCCGGAGCGGCTGAATCTGGAATTCTTTACCGATAATTTCTCCGACTACGACGAAATCGATTCGGGGTTCGGACCGTTTGGTCTGACACGACTCTGTTATGAAACGGGCGGGATCTATTTTGCAGTTCATCCCAACCGGAACACCAGTCGTGCCGTCCGGATGGGCGAGACCGCCGACTATTCGGCTTATCTGCGATATTTTTTCGACCCGGAGATCATGAAACGGTACAAGCCGGATTACGTTTCATTCCAGACCTATTCGGAGCGGACCAGTTCCAATGTCTGTCGTCAGGCCCTGGTTCAGGCGGCGCAGCTGTCAACGGTCGCGGCAATGGAAAGCCCTCTTCGCCGGTTTACCCGTTTTGACGAAGCCCAGTTTGTGACACAGGTCAGCCGGGCACAACGGTCGGCGGCAATTCTGGAACCGCAGATTGACCAGCTGTACCAGATTTTGCGAACTGGCGAGCAGGATCGGGACCGGGAATTGTCTCCCCGCTGGCAGGTTGGATATGACCTGGCGTATGGACGGGTTCTTGCGTCCAAGGTGCGGGTCGAGTCGTACAACGCGATGCTGGCCATGATCAAAACCAGCTTGAAGTTTGAAGACGAAAAGAACAACACGTGGGTTCTGGCCCCGGCTGCGTCGATTGATACCGGAAGTGCAGCTGCGAAGATGGCCGAAAAGGCAACGCAGCTGTTGCGGCGCGTGGTCAATGACCACCCTGATACACCGTGGGCCATGCTGGCTTCGAAGGAACTGGAGATTCCGATTGGATGGAAATGGACGGAGACGTTTACCGAACCTCCGCGACCACCCGAACAGCGTCCTAACGCCAACAACAATAACCAGCCGCCTCCACCGCAGCCGATGCAAAACGCAATGCCCAAACCGCGACGCGATCCGCCCAAGCTCTAAAACCAGCCGTCATTCGCTGAGTTCACCTGGTAATTCGAATTGAGGCAACTAGCCTGTCGGATTGAGGGCTGGTCATCGGGGTCGACAATGACCATCGCGGCTGCCATTCATCCCGACGGAAAACGCATTGTGTACGTCCAGTCTCGCGCGAAACAGGGCAAAAAGTTTGTCGACATCACAATCAAAATTCGCTACTTCGACACCATACACACGTCAACGGCGGTCCGCGTTGCCAGAGGATCGCGCGGCATGAGTGAAATCATGCAATCCCCCAGCCTGAAGTGGTACGGCCCATTTGGCCGAAAAAGGCCAGTTGCGATCTGACTGGCCTGACGCCTGGAGCCGGGGTAAAATCCATCCTTCCAACAAGTCGCAACGTGCGACAAAATTCAACGCACGATCTATGCGGCTGTCACCACAAAACGAAAACACCCGCCATTCACAAACTGATCGGGACAACCGCATAGATCGCAATTCGATATGACGACTGAGAGACAAACACGTCATGCCTTCGAACTCTCTGCAACACTGGAATGCAACGAGGATTGTGGAACTTGACGAAATCGCAAATGCGCACCTTCAGGTCGGTGGTGGTGCCCGAGGCCGTCGCTACGCGACCGAACAGATCAACCATGCGTACACGATGTTGTTGTCGTCACAGTTTCAAGGGTTTTGCCGGGACTTGCATTCTGAAGCAGTCGACTACATCGTTCGTTCGGTTAATCCTCTTTCCTTACGGGCCGTGTTCCGCGCTGAATTCACGCTTCACCGAAAACTTGACCGCGGGAATCCGAATCCAGGCAACATTGGTTCAGACTTCAACCGCCTTGGCCTGATATTCTGGGATCAAATACGGGCACAAAGTCGCTGGAATCATGGTCGAATCGGTCACCTGGAAGACCTGAACAATTGGCGCAACGCTATCGCACATCAGGACTTTGATCCTGCCCAACTCGGTGGTATAATTAATCTACGGCTGGCGACGGTTCGCCGATGGCGACAGGCTTGTGAGCGACTCGCTGCCGTATTTGATGCGATCATCGGCAACCACATCGCCCAAATCACGGGTACTCAACCTTGGTAGCTCAACCGACAATCTCCGTTGGCGACATCGTGAGTTTCACTCTTGGAACTACGCCAATCCAGGGCGTCGTAATCGACGATCGTGGCCCAATCGGCGCTAACCGCGTTCGCATATTCAGGGTTCGCGTACCAAACGACCCGTATGACGAGGACGTGATTGAAATGCCAGAGGATGAACTTGCTCTGGAAAACAGGAGCATTGAGTCAATTCCCAATCCTGACGTTGTAAACTATTTGGAACATGGTGGCCTTGTCCAAATCCTCAAGGCAAACATGTCGGGCGGCAAAAATCAGCCGCGTGTTTGGTTGGGGCGCGACAGTCTTGGCAACGTCGTTCACACATTCATCGCCGAGCGGGGAAGTGTTGGCGGTGCAACCATTCCGTTCTTTGCACTACACGACAACCGGTTGTTCACACCAAAACTCAACGAGGTATTGGCGTTTCTGTCAACATTCGGTCTGACTGCTGGCGATGCGAAACAAGTGGCCAGGGCAGTTGGCACGGCGCCATAGCGTTCCCACGGCGCATGTCGTCATATCAAAACGTCGAAGCGGCGGTTGACGCGGTTTCTGAATGGGAAAGTTGGTTGCCGCCGCCCGGTTGTCCTGGTCGACTTCCTGTTGGACTTGCCTTGCGAAAACAAACTGAATCGAATCCGTATCAACCGCCTGCTGAAAACGTCTCCGTTGCCAACAGACGGCCTTGGAAAATTCGCCGATCCAGAGCTGCGCTACCATTTCGCGTTTTGGCGGCGCTGATTGGATTTTGGATTTTGCGATACGCATTCACGAACTTTTCGACCAATTCCGTCGCAGAAAACACAATACTCGGAGAATTCGGTCGATACTATCCGTTCTTTGGCGGCACCTTGTTGCTTTCGACAGCGTTCTGGAACCCTGGTAAGATGGCCAGCGGATAGAAACCCCAAGACAACCCGCCCCCTGCTTCGCGGACCGGTTCAACAGGTTTCATCCCCCATCGTTCCGCTCCACTACCCGACGAACGATAATGCACTATTCGTTATCACAATTGATATCGTTCTGTCCGATTAGTCGCGGGAAAACAATTGAGCATTTGACTTCGCGGATTGGTGGTGGGGGGCGATTTATGATTTATGATTGAAGACAACGCGATCGAGAGGTTGTTTCCGCAGGTCGTTGTAGCGGGAAGCCGAAGGAACCGGTGTGCGAGCCACCGGGATTTTGGTGATGGGTGAGTGCGTTGTTGGTGCAGTTGAAAGCCGAAGGAACCGGTGTGCGAGCCACCGGGATTTTGCCGAAAATGACTGGGATCCCGCCTGCTTGCTGGTGTTTCGACAAATCTCAGCTGTCGCCTATAATCTACGCAGGAGACCGAAATATGAATGTTGAATCGCTGATATCTGGAATGAACCGGGTTGAGATGCTCGATGCGATGGAGCTGATATGGCGCAAATTGTCGGCTGATCCAAACGAACTCGACTCGCCAGATTGGCATCGCGAGGTAATCGAAGAGCGCTTGTGTCATCCGCCAAATCAGCCGCGTCCGTTGGAGGAATCAAAAACTGAAATCAAGGATCGATTGAATGCGCGTCGAACTCAGGGCTGAGGCACGTAATGATGTTTACGACGCGGCGGCATTTTATGAAGCTCAACGCGAAGGCTTCGGGGATGAATTTATCGAATCAATATTCGCAGACCTTGCTGATTTGGAACGACAGGCTGGACTTCACCGGATCATCGGCGGATGCCATCGAAAACTGGCAACACGATTTCCGTACGGAATCTACTATCTTGTGACGATTGCAGCTGTGGACGTTGTGGCCATACTTGATTGCCGGGGGAATCCGCGAACCAGGGACGAGCGGCTCCGGAATGCCTGACAATCGTCGGACAACAATTGAGCAATTGACTTCGCTGTCCCCAAAATACAAAAACACCCGCCACCCACCAACTGACCGGGACAACCGCATAGATCGCAAATCGTTTTCGTTATCCGACTAATGCATGTGACTCATCCATCTACCGCCGGACCACAAGTTACGTCATCATTCTCTCGTCCACTTTGCGCGATTGGCTTGGCCGCCACCGGCTTATGCCTCGCCTGTTTTTTCTTGGCATCGGCTACGCTTTGCTTGTGGCTTTACTCGACGCGACATGCTGTCCTCCATTCGAGCCTCAGGGGAACTTCGGGCAATTTGGTTTCTTAATAATTCTCATGGTCCCGATGTTGTTATTTTGTGGGGTCAGCTTTGGCTTGATCCCGTACCTTCGATGCCTGAATCGAAGGGCAACACCCGTCTTCCGCTCCTGACAGACAAGTTGGGCAGAACGATGATGGGCAGAATAATAGGACAGGAGAAACGGAAAGCTCAAAAAGTCCGCCTGGAATCATCCTGCCCCACATCATCCTGCCCCACATCATCCTGCCTAACTGGACAGCGCCAGGTTCGGTGGACGTTTCAGCCGTAAACCTTTTGAGACAATCGACTTGCGGATAAATCGGCGAGCTTCGTTTTGGTCGTAACTCCATGACATACAAAGACATCCGGACGCTAGCAGCCCAAAAGGTGGCGCTGTCCAGTTAGGGAGGACTGGTTCTGCGGCTGAATGTCGCTGGAAGCCGAAGGATCCGGTGTGCGAGCCACCGGGATTTTGGTGATGGATGAGTGCGTTGCTGGTGTATTTGAAAGCCGAAAAAACCGGTGTGCGAGCCACCGGGATTTTGCCGAACGGCGATGGAATCCTGCTGGCTAGTCCGGCGGCACATTCGGCTGTCCCCAAAATACAAAACCACCCGCCACCCACCAACTGTTCGGGACAACCGTATCGATCGCAAATCGTCAGGCAGGTAACACGCGCGAAACCTTGCACTAATTGAGCCGGTTGGCTGAGCGATCGGGTGGTTCCAGAAGTGCCCTCAGGCCCTCGTTGATTCCGGGAAGGATTTGCTGGCGGATTTGCGGGTTGTCCAGGGTTCCATCGACCGACAGCCACATGATTTGCTGGCTGCCAGCCTGGTACAGTTCACTCAACAGCGGGATATAGACCCGGTTGCGCCCCATGACAGTATAGAAATCCAGATCGACACGCTGCCGCCAATCCAGCGTACCGTTGCCAATCAGGCTGATCGCGTCTCCATTCAACTCAATCCGGTTCAAGTCGATCTGGTCCCCGCGGAGTCCGAAATTAATATTGCCGGAATCGAACGCTGTACGGTCGATACCACGACGACCAATCGGTTTGAGGATCGCCATCATGACCGGCAATTCGTACAGCCTGGTCTCGGCTAGTTGAAGCATGCCTTCGCCAACGACCGACTCTGTGCTTTTCAGGTCGCCGCTGCAGCGCAGGACGCAACTTGCCACACCACCAGCCTGGCAAAGTTCATCGGCCAGACATCCGCCGGCTTGTGCCAGTTGCCCCGACTCCAATAACGCCTGAGCGTAAAATTTTCCACCGTCCCGGTCGTCCCAGCACTGTGCGTCCAGGCTCAATTGACCTCCAAACAGGCGTCCGGCCACGGTCGGTGCAACCTGGCCGGACTGCTGGTCAGCGGCAAATTTTCCAATCGCCGCACGCTGGTTGTCGATCCAGACCGGCCCCGACAGATTCGTTGCCCACGCACCGAGAACACTGACGGTGTCCAGATCCAGGGTTCCGGTACTGAGTGTTTTCCCGTTTCGTTCGTTGCCGCGAATGGAGATAACTCCGGAGATGCCCTTGAGGGGCAACCCCAAATTCGCTTCCGCTCCATTCAATCCGATTTGAAGGTCCCAGGACGAAGCCAGACGGTTGACCCCTTCGCTATCCGTGACCACCGGCCGGAGATGATTGGCCAGGTTGGTGCCTTGCTGGTCCAGTTGCGACTGAATATCTGTGGCGGGCATGGTTGAAAATGCCATCTTGCCGGAAACCTGAACCGTGCCGGCAAAGGATGTCTTCTCCATTGCCGCCGACAGGGACGACGGCAGTGCGTGCAGTAGCGATTCATTGACTTCGACCATTCCGGCGGTCATGTTTTCCAGGTTCAGTGACCACCCTTCTGTGGACCAGTTACCACTTGCGTCGGACGCGACCCACGAGCGTCCGTTTTCTCCCCGAAACCGGGTGACCGAAAACAGCCCATCTTGCAGATGCAAGTCGGCCGAGATGCGGGAGAATTCCAGCGGAAACGCTGCAGGTCGAATGCTGACACCCTGATCGACCGCGTTGGCCGGCGACCGGGCCTGGCCATCCACGGTGAATTCCAGTTTGCTGCCCGGGGTCTGCGCCAGCTTCAAATCGACGCGGACCAATTCGATCCTTCCCGCAGGCCGGATCGCGTCCCAGGCTGCGACGGCTTCTTTCGGCAACGCCGCGCGGAGTTGATTGTCCAATACCACGTCGTCGGCGAGGAATCGCAAATTCAGGCCGTCGGCCGGATTCCAGTTCCCGGTGGCCTGAACCCTGGATGACGAATTGGCGCCCTGAATATTTTCAAACCGGATGTTCTTCCCTTCCACGATGGCCCGCCCGCTGATTTCACGAACGGGATAATCAAAATGAGCATGCCTTGCCTGGCAGTTTTTCATGTCGACCCGGTAATTCAAAACGGGCGGGTTGCCTCCGGTCAGACGGGAGAATACTCCGGCGACGCCGAATGTCCCGCGGGGGCGCAGATCGCGGATTTGCCGCGAGATTTGGGGATACATGTCGACGGCCCGGAAAAGTTTTTCATCGATCGGAAGGTCACCGTTGCAGGCAAAATCAACTTGAAACAGCGCGTCCGGACCAGGGTTGTTGAGCCATCCGCTGATTTCAACAATCTGTCCGTTTTCCAGCGAGTTTACCGAAAAGGTGCATTTCCCGTTTTCGCAGGTTGCCCATCCGACACAGTGCTCCAGCGGATAGGGGAACTGCTGGAACGTAATGGCCATGTCCTGGATGTTTGCGTTCAGTTTTTGCCGGAGCCGTTTGCCGTCCGATCCCAGATCGAATTCAAGGTCTCCGATTCCACGTGGGGAAAACCGCTTGACCAGGATGGCAATCTGTTCCGGCAACTGGTGGGTCGCCACGGATTCGACGTTCAGGTCATCGATACGGCCCACGGCGGACCATTGCATGCTTTCTGTTCCATCTGCCGGCCAGGCTGCCGTGAAATCGCCCCGTGCGAACGCGGTACCCGCCTTGCCCGTTGCATTCCTGATTTCCAGCAGGTCTGGCCGGATTACGAAATCACAGTTGAACTGGGACAACGGCAACGGGCATCTGGATCCTGAAAATGCGAATTCCGAAAGCTGGCCGGACATCATCCAGTTAACCGGCTGGGCATTGGCCGCGTCGTGGCTAAAGTCAATTCGAAGGTCACTGGAAGCGTGCAGGGACGTGATGTTTCCCAACTCCGACCGAAAATCTTCTGACAGAAACTGAAGGTCCTCCTGATGGAATTTCAGCCCCGTCAGACGTGTTAATCCTGACGCATATTTCAGCTCGGGCCAAACAGACACAGAAAAATTTGCCGAATCAAATCGTGAGCTGAAATAGTCTCCGGCAAACTGCACAAACCGGCGGCCGTGCTGGTCGGTTTGTTCACTGCTTTCAAAATCAACGTCGTACAGGATCAGCGGTGCAGCACCGCGGTCCGAATTGCCGGTTACAACCAGGCGACAGCCGGCGGCCCTGAAAACAGGAATTTTTTTGGGGATCTGTTTTGGACGGAGGGATTCCAACAGAATCTGCAACTGCTGGACACTACAGGCCGACAGGTTGATCCGGATTTCCGAGTTTGAAAACTGAATGAGATCCGGAACAAAATCACCCTGGATAAATTCGCTCAGGTTGCTTTTGAAAATATCAACCGGACCCAGTCGGACCGGGGTATTTGTGGATCCCCCTCCGCCCCCTTCCAGATCCAGATGGATTTCTTCGATTCGCAATTGTCCGGTCCCCATCAGGGATGCGCTGGGGATTCGGGCAATCCAGCCACTCCCTACCAAACGCGCGTTGACAGCCTGTTCGGCGACACGGGCAAGTTCGGATCCAATCCGCCCCTGTCCCATCCAAAGGGTGAAAACCGCAATTGCGGCCAGCACCAATAGCAGTGTTACCAGGCCGCGCAGCAGTCGAAACGCACCCCAAAACGGGCGTCGCCTGGAGACGGAAAATGACCGGGTTTGTATCACCAGGGAATTGATTGCGGGCAGGCAAAACTGACAGGAAAAAACCCGCAGTGCGGGGCTGCCAGATGTTAGGGATTTGGGCAGTTTCACAATAGGCAGATTTCGCCAGATTGGCGGCGATCAAACTGCCTTCCGGTGGCAGGCAAATCGGGCCGGGAATTGGGGAAAGCCGGTGCCAGCAGTCGAGTGATGGCAATCGTCCGGTTCATCGATTATCGTGTTGGCTCGGTTCGGATAGGCCATACTTCCATGTGCGGGCTGAGCTCCGGATCGCAGGGGTATTCGTCTCCATTTCAGGTTTCCAACAAAAGAAGAAATTGCATGTCTGAAAACACCAGCCGCGGAAGTCTGATGTTCGCGAGTTTTTTGACTCTCGTAGCGTCCGGAGTCGGGTTTGCCACACGCGCATCGATGGCGGGGACCTGGGAGAGCAGTTTCAATATCGGGGCCGAGTCGTTCGGCCAGATCATGGGAGCTGGCTTCCTGGGGTTCGGCATCATGATCTTTTTTGGCGGGATTATCACCGAGAAACTGGGTTACAAAACGGTGCTGCTGATCGCGTTTTTGTTGCACTTGCTGAGCGCCGTGGCGCTGTTCGGGGCCCGGCCGTTGTTCGAAAGTCTGCAAACATCGGATCCGGAACAGGCTACGGCCCAGACATTCCGGCTGATTTACTGGAGCTGTTTTCTTTTCTCGATTGCCCAGGGGCTGTATGAAGCGGTCATCAACCCGATGATTGCGCAGCTGTATCCCGAGAACCAGACGCACTATCTGAATATTCTTCACGCCGGCTGGCCGGCCGGCATGATTCTGGGTTGCATGATTTCCTATGCAACGATTGGCTCAACTTCGATGTTTGCTGTCGGCATGTGGGAATTGCCGCTGGCCAGTTTCGCCCTGTTTGTGCTGATGTACGGGGTCCTGGCCTTTCCGCAGCGGTTTCCCCAGACAGTGTCACACAAGACCCAGAATTTCGGGATGCTGTTTTCCTGTTTCCTTTCGCCGGTGTTTATTTTGCTGCTGCTGCTGCACGCCTGTATCGGTTACGTCGAACTGGGTGTTGATTCGTGGGTTACCAAGCTGATGGAGAACCTGCTGCCGAATTCAGTGGTGATTCTGTTGTACACCAGTTTTCTGATGTTCATCCTGCGGTTTTTTGCCGGTCCGATTGTGCACCGGATCAACCCGATCGGATTGTTGTTTTGCAGTTCGGTGATTGCAGCATTGGGGCTGTTGTGGTTGGGGTCGGACATTAACAGCGTTGGGATGATTTTTGCGGCGGCAACGTTTTACAGTCTTGGCAAGGCGTTCCTGTGGCCAACCATGCTGGGTGTTGCTGGCGAGCGGTTTCCGCAGAGTGGAGCGGTGGCGATGGGTGCGTTGGGAGCTGCCGGGATGTTGACGGTTGGTTTGCTGGCCGGCCAGGCGATTGGCTACAAGCAGGCCAGCAACGCTTCGGCCCAGTTGGCAAAGATCGCCCCGGCAACTTTTGAACGCTATGCCGAGACGGAAGCAAAATCATTCCTTGGATTGCCACCCTATCGTCCGTTGTCACCGGCCATGACCAACGCCGCCAACGCTGGTGTCAAGGCTGATGGATCGGTGGACAAGAAGGAATTTGACAAGCTGAAGGCCGCGCTGGCCGACCAGATTGACCGGTCCACAGATGCTGCCG
>Ga0163150_10010114_pt1 | contig 10265 bp, 7 predicted proteins | sample OliLakLV19P2IB_FD_148628 | JGI IMG/M metagenome (GOLD analysis project Ga0163150, IMG submission 148628) | Freshwater microbial mat bacterial communities from Lake Vanda, McMurdo Dry Valleys, Antarctica - Oligotrophic Lake LV.19.P2.IB | ecosystem: Environmental > Aquatic > Freshwater > Lake >...
GCTGACCGGCACGATGTCGGATTTGCGTGTTGACGGGCGGGTGACGAGCAATGACGTGTTTCTGATACGCACCGATTCCGCTTCAGTCCATGCAGTGGCCGACATTGGCATCGAAGGAACGATCAAGGAAGCCGTTGCGCGAGGAACCGTAGCATTCACCGCCCGCTCTCCTGATGGACTGCGGGTAACGAACATCGGCGGGGCGGAAGGATCCGTCGTGCTCGCCGATTCGGGTGCGGTCGATGTCACGGTGCGCGCCGATTCGCTGCCGTTCCGCCTGATCCCCGCGCCGAAGGATGTCTCGGACATCCGTGGCGCTGCCATCGGCGTTGTGCGCGTAACAGGCACGATCGCGGATCCGCACTACAACGGAACGCTGCAGGTAGCCGACGGCGGCCTGCGCGTCCTGCGCACTGGCACCGTCCTCGCGGGCGTGAACGGCCCGATCCACATCAATGATGGCGTCGTAAGCATCGAGAGCATGTACGGTAATGTCGGCGGTGGCCGATTCGCACTGCGTGGCAATGCAACACTCAATGGTGATGCACCGCAGATCGACATGACAGCAACGATCGACAGCGGGTACGTCGCGAAGACGGACAGCATCTCGATCCTGGCGTCCGCAGAACTGCGTGTGGTCGGCGCGCTCAAGGCTCCACGCATCGAAGGGTCCGTCGACTTTCACGACGGCGTGATGCACGAGGATGTGCTGAAGCGCCGTAAGCCGCTCGATGTAGAGGACCCACCGTTTGCCGATCTCGTTGCACGCGTGCCGTGGGTGCGGAACTCCAGGCTCCGTGCGGTTGAAGCGCCCGTAAAGGACAAGAGCGGGCCGGGAATCAATGCGCGCGTCGTGCTGAACATCCATCCGGGATTCACGATCGTCGATGAAGACTCGGAGATGTTCGGCACCGGCCGGATTGTCATCACGGCAGACACGACCGGGACCAGGGCGGACGGCATCTACCGCATCGAGGGTGGTCAGTACAACAACTTCGGCGAACGGTTCGATGTCGTGGGTGGATCGTTCTTCTTCGACGGCGGCAGCATGGACCCGCACGTGTCGCTACGCGCGGAACAGGGACACGAGGCACCGCTCGGGACGTCGATCGGAAGCGCCGGGCAGGTCATCGACTTCATGCCGTCGCTCGAGTTCTTTGCGATCGGCGGACTGAAGCAGTTCACGGAAGAAGTGCGTCGCCTGTCACTCGTGCCGGAGCGGCAGACGGAGCTGGGCGCGCTGCTGATATACGGCGAACAGGTGCAGCCAGTGACAGGCTTCCGGAATAACAGACTCTGGCAGCTGGATGATGGCAGCGACGTGCTCGGTGAGCGCGGCGAGTCGCAGATGATACCGCTGCTGTGGGCCTACACCGCGGATGAAGGATACGACTACGTCCCGCTCAGCAGGGGATACCTGCGCGCCGGCACTTACGCCGTCGGTCCGCGCTACCCGGGAAGGACCGTTGTTGGTGGCACGATCTCGGCTGGATTGCGGCTGGCGCCGTTCGAGTTCGATGTTACGCACGCCATCGAAGGGAACGCACTGCCAGGCTTGCGCGTGCGTTATGACATGAATGCGTTCAGGCTTACGGCGTTCAACGAGCCGCGGTTCCGCGCGCAGGCTGCACTCGGGCAGATCACGCCAGGACACACAGACGTGCGTCGGACGGGGTTGAGGCTGCGGTGGAGTAGTGACCGGTAGACAAAACAGCGAAGTTCGGGCATCAACTTCGGGAATCAGCTTCGGGTGTTAGTGCCGGTTGTATCCCAGAATCGCCCTTGAAATGTCCCAATGCGGATCCGGACCTGACCGGCACTGATTGTAGTAGCTACGACCTGACCTGACAGTTGCGGTGAGGGCCACACAACAGCGAGCACCTTTTCGCGCGCCAGTTCCAAGCTGTCCAGGAAGGTCCTCATCAGGTCCCTGCAGTCTTGCTGCTTCGCCAGCTCGAGCGGGCCCGGCTTCGTGCTGATCAATTCTTGGTCTATGTCATTCGAATCGACCTCCTGCACAATCTTGACTAATTCAGTCGATACCCGAAGCTGATGCCCGAATAGATTCCCGGAAATGATTCCCCTGATTATTCAGCCGCCCAAATAGATGTAGGCGTCCGCCAACTCGGAGAACGGCACGTCCCGTGGCTCGAAGCTGAACTCGAGACCCGTAGTGCCTGCTGCATTCACCGGCGTTCGGGATAATGCGTTGAATGGTCCTTCGTTGAGCCGGAACGCGGAGCCGCTCGAAATACCGCCTCGCCGGAACGTCTCGAGCACATCGGTCCCGCGATACGAAGCAACTGGCGTCGCAGTGACGCCGGCCGATGATGCATCGGTGAGGATCGAGTACACGTCCTGCGGATACATCTTCGTGAACTCGGCTGCGAGCCACTTCACATCTACGGGACGCGTGCCGCCGGCCTGTATCCTGCCTCCGCCGCTCTTCAATGCGTGGAGGCCATCGACGAAGAACAGGATGCGCGCGTTCGAGTTGCGGCCGAGTGCGCGCGTGCGCACGGCATCGAGCATGTGCGCATCACGCTTGCCGAACATCTCGGCGCGCTCGTTTGGCGACGCAGCTTGTGCGGGGGGCCAGCCGGGCAGGTCCGCGGCGAGGATGCGGATGCGACGGTCGGCGCCGAGCTCCTGGTTCACTTTCCAGATCTTGCTGTAGAGGTCGAGGAACGAGCGCGATGCCGGGTCGCCCTCACGAATCGCGCGCGGCCTGCCAAGCAGGATCGACGCGTCTTCGGGAGCCGTCGCGAGGTACAGATCGATGTACGGCTGCTCCGCGGAGTCCACGTCGAGCACCACGAAGTCGAGGCCTGACGTCGTCGCCAGGCGTTCAATGGCTTCCGCCGCGAAACGCTTTGTCGCCTGCGAGCCCGCAATGTCGGCGAGGAAAAGCAGACGCCGGGAGCGGCCGGCGACCTCCACGACATCGAGGGGCTTGAGCGCGGCTGTGCGCGCGTGCGCGACCAGGTCCTCCTCGGGCCCTCCGCTTTTCCGCATTTCCAGCACAGCCGCGACGGCAATGATGCCGACGAGGGCCACGCCGGCGACCTTCGCGGTGGTGCCCGCCCGGCCGCGGGTCGTGCTCGGCATGTACTTGCGACGCGCCTGACGCTGGCGCCACCAGTCGAGCGGACTGTTCATCGTTGGGCTCCGTAGGGTCTTTTCCTGTACCACGGCCAATGCAACGACCGCGCCTTGGTCCATGTCTGATTCGTAACTCGTTATGTATTAAGCACTTAGTCCGATGGATCGAGCGAAGGCCCCGACGCAAGTGGTTGCCGCCAGTTGCTGGATCGCCTACATTACTGGCTCTAACCCCACCCTTCTGTGGAGGACCGATGGACGACAGTGTCGCCAAAGACGCAAAACGGTTGCTCCTGCGCTACGGCGCCCCGATCAAGATCGTCGACAACTTGTCCGATGACGAACGCATCACGTACGCGCGGTCGATCATCAAGACGGCTGTTCCGGAACGTCCCGGCGTATTGCGGGCGCTCCTCTCCGATGACGGGCGAATGACCGCGAGGTAGTAATCGCGAGTGTACAGATAATGAGGGTCGTCCGTGGAAACGGGCGGCCCTCTTTCTCATGTGGCCGTGAGCGCGAGTACGCGCGTGTCATCGAGTACAAGCTGAACCGGTGCCTGCACAACGTTGTCGAACGTCCTGTAATCGAGCGACGCCCTTTTTCCATCGACTTCAGCGTCCGTCACTGTCCCGGTCACGAAGGGTTCGAGCAGGGCAGTGAATGGAATGGCGCCGGCTTCCTGCGCGAGCGTTATGGATGTGCGTTTGTCGGTCAAGATCATGTCGAAGGAGACGGCGCCGTCGGAAAAGCGAATCTGCGGCGCGCGTATGCGTGTCCAGCCGGTGCGCAAGCGCGGCTGAATGCGGATTCGCCCGCGTGCGGCATCGGGCTCAACGGCGAGGACGCCGTGTATGAAACCGAGCACGTTGATTGCTGCTTCTGCGACGTCGTACGGATCGAAAGCCAGGTCGAATCCGGGCCGTATTCCAAGGCCGACAATGGTTGCGATACGGCGCGTCTCCGCGCTCAGATGTCGATCGGCGAGCGCCGCGCGGAGGTTGCGGGCTGCACCGGCGAGCTGCGCGGCGCGGTCGGCATGACCGAGATCTGTTGCTATTCCCTGCAGCTCGGTACACGCGGCCAGTCGAAAGACGGTATCTTCATCGTTGTTGGACACGGGCGCGCGGAGAGTATCCATTCCGGCGAGGACGCGGTCCCAGAGTGATGTGGCGGTTGCGATGTCGCCGGTCCAGGCGCAGTAGCGCGCGAGCAGCATCGGCAGCGCGGAGTCAGCCGTATTCCTGAGGAGCACGTCGCGCACGTGCTCGAAGCGGCCGCCCGCGAGCCGCGCGAGCTGGATACCGATGGAAGGGCGGTCAGCAGGCCCGTCGTATGCGTCGAGGAGCTGGAGCGCACGCGTGAGTGCAAGCCGCGCTTCCGGCGGATCTGTAACAATGAGTCCCGATGTCAGCTTTCGCCTCGCTTGATGCTGTGCCGTAGCGGCGGGAGAATGGTGCGACACTGTCAGCATCGCAACCGTGCGCGCAACCGCGCGTCGAAAGGAGGTTCAACTTGCAGCGAGCCGTGCGCAGTATTGCAGTAACGACCGTATTGATGATGTCGGGCGCGGCCGCCGCGCTTGCGCAGGGATATGTGCTGTTGCCGGAGACGCGATTCTTCCGCGGCCCGAACGCCGACCCGTTCCTGACCCGCTTTTCGGTCGCGGTGCAGTCGACGAACCTTCTCGCGTCGCCAGCGACGGAGCGCCCGCCGTTTTTTCTGCCTGATCCTGAAGACTCGAAGCAGGACGTCGTCGCGGCGGTTGCGATCGGCGGGATCATCCCGCTCATCAGGCTGCGCTCGTGGGACGATGGCGGTGTCCAGCTCTACGTGGATGGCAAGGTGTTCTCGCGGTTCCGTCTCGAGTACGCGGGCCGTGACGACATGGGCCAGGACTGGTTCATCGGCGGCGGCGTTGAAGCACGCAAGAAGGAGTGGTCCGGCCGCGCCGCCATAACGCACCGCAGCTCGCACATCGGCGACGAGTTCGCGCTCAATACCGGCGCCGAACGTTTCGAGTTCGGTGCAGAACAGCTCGATGTGATATCCGCGATCGACATCCTCCCCGGCGCGCGCTTCTACGCCGGCGGCACGTGGATATTCCGCTCGTACCTGAAATGGACACCGCGCTTCGAGGACATCGACGATCGCGCGATCGTGCAGCTGGGCGCCGATGGCGAGTGGGCGCCGTGGACCAACCAGCAGCTTCACGTTTATGCCGGCATCGATTACCAGGCTGCCGAGCGAACGGAATGGAAGTCCGGAATCGCCGCAGCGGCTGGAATCGGGCTTGGCGGGAAGAGGTCGTTCCGATTGATGGCGCGGGTGTACGACGGGCCATCGACGATGGGGGAATTCTTTCTGACGCCCGAACGGTATTTTGCGCTGGAGCTTGTAACGGAGTTCTGACGTTAGTTCTTTGGAACGGTGAACCGCCGCTCGCGTGTGATTGTATTCTGGCCGGTGGTGATAGTCAGACGGAAGACGTAATCGCCGGCGGCCAGCGGAGCGTTGACGTCGCGCATCTGTGGGAGCGTGCTGGTTGCATCCGGGGGCGCGACGTCATCGAACTGCAGCTTCACGCTGGCCCCGCGGCCCATGAGGTCCCGTACGGCGCCCGTGATTCCGCTTCGCGCCGGCTCGATTGTCAGCTCAGTGCGATACGATGAGCCGGCACGCAGGTTGTAGACCTCGTAATACGTGCGGAAGCTCCCGCCGCGGAACACCTGCGTAGGTGCGAGAGCGAGAGGTTGTCCGTTGCGGATGAAGTTTCCTTCCTCGCGCGGCTCGGCGAGCACGATGTCACTGACCATCAGTGTGTCGCCGGTATAATCCCGTACATCGATGGTACCGCCGTAGAACATGCCGACGCGCGCATTGCTCACGTCGCGCACATTGACGCGGTATGCTGCGTTCTCGACGGGCTCGACATCGAGCAGCAGGTAACCCCTCATGATTTCGTCGAGCGACGTGCGTCTCGCGATCGGCGGTGTTGAGGCACTTGCGCGCGAGATGCGCGGCGGTGTGGCTGCGGTGTCCGCAATCGACACATCCAGGCGAAGAGCCGGGTCGCCATCGGGTACCCTCGAGAGCGGCACGCCGAACGCCACTGCGACCTGTGTCTTCCCGGTCGGTCCGCGGAACGAGTACCAGTCGAACGTGAAGGGAATCACGCGCTCGAGAACAGGATTGTTCGAGTCTGTCGCGAGTGCACGTTCGGCTTCATTGCGCAACTGTGCGCTGAGGCTCCGCTGTGAAACGCATCCGTGTATCAGCGCGGCCAGGCGCGGATCGAGCACGGCAATCTCGGGGTCGATCGGACAAGGCAGCGTTCTGCGAAGAACGAAATCCTTGCTGTATCCCGGCACGCCAACCGGGTTGAGGAAGTGGTAGGAGCTGGGATTGCCCTGTGCGTTGTAGTACATCCACACGTGGTAGCTCTGCAGGGCAAGGCCGTATGTCGCGGCGGGCGCACCATGCCGAATGTAGATGACGCCGCGGTCATCGTATCGCTTGTCGATCATCTGCCAGCGCAATGCACTTGTTGGTGCAGCGCCGACCTTGCCAAAGCGCCGGAAATGCTCCCATGCGTAGTTCATGCGCGCATAGTGCTCGGCCGCGCGCTCCAGTGGCGAAACTCCCGCCAGCGCTGCGCGCGGGTCCCACATTGCGCGTAACGCTGCACGTTTGTCGACGAGCGAGGCTGTGCGCAACCAGCGCTCCTGCTCGCTTTCGCGCGCGATCAGGCTGACATCATCCCACATCCGATCGAGCAGCGCACCATCGGCTGCGTCCAGCGCCGCGTAGTAGGCCTCGCCTGCCTCAATGGTACGACCGGGCACGCTGGCGAGTGCCTGCGCAAGCTCGAGATGTGATGCGGCGAAAAGAGGACCCGATCGTGACGCAGCGCGCCCGGCCGCAGATGATGCGGCTGCGAAGTCGTGCATCTCGCGTGCGACGCGTGCGAGGCCGAGCAGCGATTCGACGGATGCGTCCGGTGATTCGGCTGCGGTCTCGAAAGAAGATCGCGAGAGCTCGAGCGCAGAGCCGTCGCGCGTCTCGATTGCGTAGGTGGCGAGCAGGTCGGCGGCGCCAGGGAGGGTGGGGTCGAGAGCAACGGCGCGTTCGAGCGCTCGGCGGGCACGCGACGTCGCATCGAATCCGAGTCCGCGTGCCAGCGCATCATCGAGGACGAGCCGTCCGTCCTTGTCGAGGACTTCGGCACGCAGGCTCAGTGCGTGGCCGTAATGCGCCCATGCGTTGCGTGGATCGCGTTCGGTGATCCTGTCGAAATGCTTTCGCGCACGGCTGGCATCGCGCTTGTCGCTGGTCAGCTCGAACAGACGGAGTGCCGCGAACGCGGCGGACACGTCGTCGCTGCCTCTCTCGATCCGACGAAGGCTGGCTGTGTCGGTGATTGCGTAAACGCGCTCACGCACGGCGGACGCAGCCGTCTCCTGCGCATGAACGGCGGCGGGCATCAGCGCGAGACCGAGCAGGACGACGAGGGTCGTGCGACGCATTGATCCGTGGCGAAAGTTCTCGCGGGCTTGCCGGGCCGCAGCCCGTGCAGGCAATTTGTTGCACTCAGGACGACAACGCCACTGGGTACGAGAATCCACACAGGATGGCCAGCGCAATGACGCTTCCGCGCGTATCCGCCGTCGTTTTCGACTGCGATTCGACCCTCAGTGCAGTAGAGGGTATCGACGAGCTTGCGGCGGAGTATCGGGAGGAGGTTTCGTCCCTGACGGACGCCGCAATGAGGGGCGATATCCCGCTGGAGACGGTATACAGCCGCCGTCTGGAATTGATCAGGCCGGACCGCGCCCGGTTGGAGGCGCTTGCACGGCAGTACGTCGAGGCGCTGGTCCCCGATGCGCGGGCGGTCTGCCAGGCCCTCCGGGACGCCGGCATCGATGTACGCATCATGAGCGGCGGTCTGCACCCCGCGGTCATGGCCGTGGCGGCAGCGCTGGGCATTCCGCCTGAAGGCGTTGCAGCGGTCGACATCGTTTTCACGAGCGACGGTGCATACGCGGGCTTCGACGCGACTTCTCCTCTCGCGCGTTCGGGCGGCAAGCGCGACATTATGAAGGAGTGGCGCACGGACATCGGCGGGCCAGTCATGATGGTGGGCGACGGTATCACGGATGCCGAAGCTGCAGAGGCTGCTGATGTCTTCGTCGCGTATGCCGGCGTTGTCGAGCGTGCTGCAGTGACAGCGCTCGCCGATGTCGTGATACGATCTGCATCTCTCGCACCGGTGCTGCCGCTCGCACTGGGCGGCGCGCGACCGCAGTCCCCCGAAGCGCGCACACTATATGATCGTGGACTTGAACTGCTCGATGCCGAGTACCGGAGCCTGATCGCACATGTTGATGAGTGAAGAGACGACAATGACGGAAAAGACATTCGGGACATTCTTCATGCCGGGGCCGACAGAGGTCCGGCCGGAAGTGCTGCAGGCGATGCTGCAGCCGATGATCGGACATCGCGTGAGCGAGATGGAAGACCTGATCGCGCACGTGCAGCCGCGGCTCAAGAGCGTGTTCAACACAGCGCGTCCAGTCTACATCAGCGCGTCGTCTGGGACGGGGCTGATGGAAGGCGCCATTCGCAACGGCGCGCGTCGCCGCGTGCTGTCGCTCGTCAACGGCGCGTTCAGCGAGCGCTTCTTCCAGATTGCGCAGGCGAGCGGCATGAAGGCGGATGCCATCGAGATCGAGTGGGGCTCGCATCACACTGCGGACATGCTGGAGAGTGCGCTTTCCCGCGGCATCTACGATGCCGTGACCGTAGTGCACTCCGAGACATCGACTGGCGTGCTCAATCCGATCCAGGAGCTTGCACAGGTGACGCGCTCCGCGGGCGACGTTGTCATTCTCGTGGACAGCGTCTCCGGCGCGGCCGGCGCGGAGATACGCGCGGACGAGTGGGGCCTCGACTTCGTGCTCACGGGTTCGCAGAAGTCGTTCGCACTGCCACCGGGCCTCGCGTTCGGTGTCGCGCAGAAGAGCATCCTCGAGCGTGCGGAGAGCAAGCCGGACCGCGGCACGTACTTCGACTTCATCGAGTTCGAGAAGAACATCGCAAAGAACCAGACGCCCAACACGCCTGCGGTGTCGCTGCTGTATGCACTGCGCGAGCAAATGGACCGTATGTCGGCCGAGGGCATCGAAAACCGCCTCAAGCGGCACAAGGTCATGGCGGAGCGCGTGTATACCTGGTGTGACTGGATGGGTCTCGAGATCCTGGCAAAGCCGGAGCATCGCTCGCCGACCGTCACGTGCATCAAGTGCCCCGCGGGCTGGACCGGGCCGGCTGTTGCGGCCGCGGTGAAGAAGCAGGGATTCACGATCGCGACGGGATACGGCAAGCTGAAGGACACGTCATTCCGGATCGGACACATGGGTGATCACACACCGGACCGCATCGATGTGCTGCTCGATGTGCTGTCAGGAGTGTTGAAGCGTTGAAGACGTTCAAGGTGTTCATTGCCGATGCAATGTCCGCGGCCGGGCTCGCGCCGCTTCAGGGCGACGAGCGGTTCGAGCTGATCGTGAAGACCGGACTGACTGGCGAAGATCTCGCTCGGGCCATCGAGCCAGCAGATGCCGTCATCGTGCGCAGCAACACCCGCATCACCCGGGAGTCGCTGCAATACGCGAAACAGCTGAAGGTGATCGGCCGCGCAGGTGTCGGTGTCGACAATATCGACGTCGAGGCCGCTACCGAACTCGGTGTTGCCGTGTTGAATGCGCCGTCCGGCAACACGATATCCGCCGCCGAACTCGCGTTCGCCTTGATTCTTTCATGCGTGCGTCGCATCCCTGCCGCGGATCGCTCGATGAAGGCGGGCGAATGGGATCGGAAGTCGTTCAGCGGCACGGAGCTGTTCGGCAAGACGCTGGGACTGGTCGGAGCCGGGCGCATTGGCGGCGAAGTAGCGCGCCGCGCACGCGCGTTCGGCATGCGCGTATGCGCATTCGACCCGTATCTCAGCGCAGAGCGCGCGCAGCTGTTCGAGATCGAGCTGGTCACGCTCGATGAAGTACTGGAGCGCGCCGACGTCATCTCGCTGCACGTGCCGCTCACTGAAAGCACGACCGGCCTGATTGGAGCAGAGCAGCTCGCGCGCATGAAGAAGGGCGCAATCA
>Ga0163150_10010116_pt1 | contig 10265 bp, 14 predicted proteins | sample OliLakLV19P2IB_FD_148628 | JGI IMG/M metagenome (GOLD analysis project Ga0163150, IMG submission 148628) | Freshwater microbial mat bacterial communities from Lake Vanda, McMurdo Dry Valleys, Antarctica - Oligotrophic Lake LV.19.P2.IB | ecosystem: Environmental > Aquatic > Freshwater > Lake >...
AGGTCCCACATCCTCTGCTCAACGGCCGAATCGAGCTCCTCGAGGGTACCGCTTGCAACGCCGAGGGACTCGAGCACGGCAGCCATCCCCTCGGGCGTTGCCTGATGGCGCTTGCCCCAAATGTCGAAATATTCTTGTTCGATACCCCACAATTCGGCGGCGCGATTGAGGGCCTCTTCGTATGTTGTCGACGGCGCGAATGAAGGCGCGGGAGTTCGCATTCAGGACTCAGCTTCGATCTTAACCTGTCGGCGTGTGATAATAATTTCGTGGACGCGGATACTACGTTTCATCTCAGTCAACCGCCCGAGCTGTTCAAGCGGATCGACGATGCCGGCATGGAGGAATTTTCCGACAGCCTCGTCCTGACAACCGTCGATGCGGCCATCAACTGGGGCCGCAAGAACTCCATTTGGCCGATGGCGTTCGGCTTGGCCTGCTGCGCGATCGAGATGATGTCGATGATCGCTTCGCGCTACGACATCTCGCGTTTCGGCGCTGAAGTGATGCGGGGATCGCCACGGCAGTCAGACCTGATGATCATCGCGGGACGCGTGTCGAACAAGATGGCGCCGGTGATCCGCCGCCTGTACGAGCAGATGCCCGAGCCCAAGTGGGTGATCTCGATGGGCGCTTGCGCCACTTCCACGGGGGTATTCAGCAACTATGCGCTGATCCCGGTGAATCAGGTGATTCCTGTCGACGTGTATGTGCCGGGCTGTCCGCCGCGGCCGGAACAGTTGATTTACGCGATCATGCTTCTGCAGAAGAAGATTGAGAACGATCGCGGAAGTCTTCAGCGCGTACTGAACCTGGCGTAATCAGGTTCAACTTTTTTCTCAAGCCCGCCCCCCTCGCACCGATAAGCTTTCTAGGAGAGCCTGATGCCCTCCGGGAGGCGCACATGGATATCGGACAAATCAGTTCGTCGAGACTCGACACGGGCGCTGCGGACGTTACCGCACCGACGGCCGTTCGTGGTCCTGAAGACGTCATGCAGGACCGCGAGATGATCAAGGCGGTCAAAGCTATCCAGGCTACCGATTTGTTCGGGCAAGAAAGTGAGTTGACGTTTGTCTTCGACCGCGAGACACACCGTGCGCTGGTCCGCGTGGTGAATAAGGAGACCAAGGAAGTGGTGCTCCAGATTCCCCCTGAGTATGTGATTCGAATGGCTGAAGAGAGAAACGCCGGTAGGGCAGAAACTCCAAACTCCGATGTATAACCAAAAAGGCTATCAAAACTATCTCGAGAATGAAGTCATGGGCGCTGATCCCATTAAGCTGGTAACCCTGCTTTATGGAGGGGCGATCGATGCCTTGAGCGCGGCCCGTTTGTGCCTGCAGAACGGGGACATCGCCGGGAGATCGAGAAAAATCTCGAAGGCAGCTTTAATTGTGAATGAGTTGGCGCTCAGCCTGGACCACGGTAAGGGCGGCGAGATCAGCCTGTCACTAACAGAACTATACGACTACATGGCGCGGCGGCTGAACGAGGCGAATTTTCAGCAAATCGACGAGCCGATAGCTGAAGTGCAGTCGCTGCTGACCACGCTGTTAGAAGCCTGGAAGCAAAACGAGACCTGTGTCGCGCAGAAAATGTCCACGCAGAGCTTTTCGGGGTACGCGCAGGCTGTGCCGGACGATTACACGCCGCTGAGCCTCACGGCTTAGGCGGCTTGGCGAGATCGAGAATGCGCCGGGCCAACTCTTCCGGCGGCACCTCATACTCTCCAGCTTCGTACGTCGTTTTTAGTTCTTCGACACGCGACTCCGCGGACGCATTCAGGACAGCCGCGAGGTCTGACACGTCGGCGACGTCGGAGCGAACCTCAGGCGGAAGCTTTTCTCGCGAGGGCGGTGCGGGCTTAGATTTGATTTCGTGAACTGGGTGCGACGGACTGCCTGGCGGGATTTTCAAGAGGCTCACCTTTCGACAGTACTTTAGCTTGGTCGCTCTTGAGTCCTGCCGATACCATTTTAGCCAAACCGACGCCGCCGTTAGAGGCCAGCAATTGCGCGAACTGCTGCTCGGCCATTTCGGCGAGGGGGGCCGCGGCCGAGTCTTCGCCAAACCACTCGCCTCCGCCTCCGGCTCGGGCCGATTTGAGCATCTGCTCGATGAGCAGCGATTCAAACTGCTCGGCGGCGTTCTCGGTCTTGCCGGGTTTGGCGCCTTTTGCAATACCGTTCGAGAGGGGTGAGGCTACACCCGGGCTGAGTACGGGCATGATGATAGACATGTTAGATCACCTCGATATCGGCATCAAGTGCGCCCAGCGCCTTCAGGTTTTGCAGGATCGCGATGATGTCGCGCGCGGTTGAGCCCGCGGCTATCAGAGCGCGCGCCAGATCGTCCACCGTGGCTCCCGAGTCAAGCGTGATGCCTCGCGCCTTCTCTTCTTTCGCGGCAGCGTCTACTTGCGTGGTGACAGCCGTGGCGCCCTGCGAAAATGCATTGGGCTGCGAGACGGCGAGAGCAGCGCGGATCTCGACGGTGAGGGCGCCGTGGAGAATCGAGGTTGGGCGGATCTTCGCGTCTTTGCCCATCACGATGGTCCCGGTCCGCTCGTTGATCACGATCTTCACCAGTTGATCGGCTTCGACAACGGTGTTCTCGATCTCAGACAGAAACTCGACATGGCGAGCGGCGAACACCGATGGTTCGGTGATGGTGATCAGAGCGGAGTTTTCCGCTCTGGCGACGGGCGGCACGCCGTCGGCAAATTTCTTGTTCAATGCGGCAGCCACCCGCGCCGCTGTCGTGAAGTCCGCGCGACGGAGCTGAACTTTCACAATCGAGGACGGAGCCACCGATGGCGGTGTACGCTCGACAATCGCGCCGCTGGGGATGCGTCCCACGGTCGGATGATTGAGGGTCTGGCCGCCGCCACCGCCGCGGCCGGCCACGAAGCCGCCGGTGACGACGGCCCCCTGAGCAACGGCGTACACCTGACCGTCGGCGCCTTTCAGCGGCGAGAGCACCAGGATGCCGCCTTGAAGATTTGAAGCATCACCCAGCGCCGAAGCCGTGATGTCGATGCGCGTTCCCGGTTGCGCGTACGGCGGCAGGTTGGCGGTGATGATCACCGCAGCCATGTTGCGCACCAGCAGCGCCGTGGCGGGCACTGAAACGCCCATGCGCTCGAGCATGTTCGTCAAGCTCTGTGCCGAGAAGACGGTCTGCCGCTTATCCCCGGTGCCATTCAATCCGACCACCAGGCCGTAGCCGACGAGCTGATTGTCGCGAGCGCCTTCAAACGCGGCGATTTCTTTCAGCCGAACTTCGCCGAGGGCTGTCGACGCGAGTACTAACGCGAGCAAGTAGTGCTTCATATAATCCTGAATTGTGAGAGACCGAGGAATTCGATAGAGCTGGAAGGGGCGTCGGACAGGGTCGTTGACCATGCCTCCGCCGTTGACACGAGCTTCGAGGCTGGCGAGCCGGATGGACACGATTGTGTCCGCTTGGCCGAAATCCAAGCGACTGACAATTGCGCCCGCGCCGACCTGCTGTATTTTGGAAATTTCATAAGGCCTAGAACGGGAGAAGTCCAAGGACAATTCGATAGAGCCAGAAGGGCCGGCGGACGGAATCGTTCACGACACCCTTGCCGTTGACACGAACTTCCAGATTCGCGAGACGCAAAGAGGTGATGGTGTTGGCTGGGCTGAGATCCTGGGGACGGATGATGCCTCGCACGCTGACCTGCTGCTTTTCGGAGTTGACGATGATCTCCTTTACGCCTTCCACAACCAGGTTGCCGTTAGGTAACTGGTGGGTGACGCGCGCGGAAAGTGTGGTGGTGAGAGTGTTGTTGCGGCTCGTGGTTCCCTGCCCCTGGAGTTTTTGATTGCCGTTGGCGCCTGCCAGGTTGGGCAGCGCGCCGGTAGCGCTGAGCACCCCGCCAAGGGAGGTAATGCCCGCGGCGACACTCGACGAGCGGGCCGTATTGGTTGACCCGCTGGTGACGGCGGAGGCGCTGTCGGAGATGAGAATTGTCACGATGTCGTCCACCCGAGCGGCGCGAGGATCGCGAAAGGCATCGGCGAGCCGTCCGGTTGGGGAATAGAGCGATCCGGGAGACGCCTGACTGGCGCCGGTTGCTCCCCGTGCTTCCACTTCCGCCAGGTAGGCGTCGAGAGCGGATGCCTCAGCCGCCTTACCGTGCTGCTTCAACTTCGGGCCCGCCGAGGCTGCCGCCGCGAGCGCCAGCAACAGAACGCACAATTGGCTTCGCATCAATAATCACCTTTCCTTTTTCCTGTACACGCGCCTTCAGACGCCGATGATCCGCGCTGACGAGGACCATATCATCCACACTGCCATCCGTCTCAGCGCGGCCTTCAAAGCTGAGCCGCACCGCACCGCTCACCACTTCTACGATGACGGTATCGCCGCGGGACACGGCGCGCGGAGCGCCAAACATCTCGCGAGTGAGAACGGCGCCGGCTCGAACAGTCCGCTTCGCGCGAAACCCGACGACGTCCTCAAGCCGCTCGACGCCGCTGGTAGCAAGCGGGAATCTGCTCCCCGATTGCAGGCGGACCTGATTCTCGGACACGACAGAATTCTGCGGTATGGACTCGACCGCTTCCGCCCATGTGGCCTGTTCGCGAACTCGCACAGTGGCCCATATCGGCGCCGTCCTGCGACCGTCGTAGCGAAGCACGCCGCGCCAGATCACCGGAGCGTCAGGCTGATTCGACTGAGGTCTCGGCAGTCCGGCGAGCGTAAATTCGGCAGCCCCGGGAGGCAGTTCCTTTTGAAGATAATCCACAATTTCGATATCGACGTTCTTTCCGGGAAGCGCAATCCGCATTGCCGCCTCGATCTGTGCCGGGGAGAGAAACGCCGTTTTGCGCTCGAAGCACACGTTAGTTGCGGTGAGACCGGCGGCGGATCTCTCATGGCTCGTAAGGGCGCGGCTGACGCCAGGCACCGGCGCGAAGGCGATGAAGCGATCGTCGGGGATGGAATCGAACTCGGCCGAAGCAGCCTTGAGATCGCGTCCCGTGATACGGTCGGCTGTGACCTGGATGCACGCCGCTGAAACTACCAGCGCGGAGGCCGCGAGTGTAAGGACTGTACGCATCATCATCGGGTGAGGTTGTTGACCTGGATATAAATTTCGCCGGCGGCTTTCACCACCTTCGAATTCGCTTCGTAAGCGCCGTGGCTGAAGGCCAACTCGCCCGCAGCGGCCTTGAACTCGCGGCCCGTGATACGGTCGGCTGTGACCTGGATGCACGCCGCTGAAACTACCAGCGCGGAGGCCGCGAGTGTAAGGACTGTACGCATCATCATCGGGTGAGGTTGTTGACCTGGCGATAAATTTCGTCGGCGGCTTTCACCACCTTCGAATTCGCTTCGTAAGCGCCGTGGCTGAAGGCCGGTTCGCCCGCAGCGGCCTTGAACCCGCGGCCCGTGATACGGTCGGCCAGGACCAGGAGGGCCGCCGCCGAAACCGCGAACGCGCAGGCCGCGCGCATAAGGAGTGTGTGCATCATCATCGCGTGAGGTTCTTCACCTGGATATACACTTCGTCGGCGGCTTTCGCCACCTTCGAATTCGCTTCGTAAGCGCCGTGGCTGAAGGCCAACTCGCCCGAAGCGGCCTTGAACCCACGGCCCGTGATACGGTCGGCCAGGACCCGGAAGGACGCCGCTGAAACCGCGACCGCGGAGGTCGCGCGTGTAAGGACCGTACGCATCATCATCGGGTGAGGTTGTTTACCTGGCTATACATTTCGTCGGCGGCTTTCACCACCTTCGAATTCGCCTCATAAGCGCGCTGGCTCACGATCATGTTAATGAACTCTTCAACCACGCTCACGTTTGACCCTTCGAGGTAGCCCTGCATCAGCGTTCCAAGCCCTTCTTGCCCGCCTGGGTTGCCGACCGTCGGCTCACCACTCGCGTCCGTCGGTGTGAAGAGGCTGTTGCCGATGCTGTTCAGTCCGCCGGGATTGGTGAAGTTTGCAAGCTGAATCTGGCCTGCGATCTGGGCGGCGTTCTGGCCCGGCTGAGAGTAGCTCACGGTGCCGTCGCCGGCGATGGTAATCGACTGGGCTTGAGCCGGAATCGTGATCTGCGGCTCGAGCGGATTACCTTCACTGGTGACCATGTTGCCATCGCGATCGAGATGGAAGGCTCCCGACCGGCTGAAGGCCAGCTCGCCATTGGGGCGCCGAATCTGGAAGAAGCCCTTGCCTTGAACCACTACATCGAGTGGGCTTTCCGTCGCCGTGAAATTGCCCTGCTGGAAGATGATCTCGTTGGCGGCCGGGCGCGTCCCGAGTCCAATCTGGAGTCCGGTGGGCACCACGGTCTGCGCTCCGGCAGCGGCGCCGGGTTGAACGAGATTCTGATAAAGAAGGTCCTGAAACTGGGCGCGTCTCATCTTGAACCCGGTGGTGTTGGCGTTGGCAAGGTTGTGGGCGATGTTGTCCACATTCATCTGCTGGGCGATCATGCCGCTGCCGGCGCTGTACAGTGCTCGAATCATTTTAATCTCCTGGGTTCTCTAGTCGGAATTTGAATCGCGTTGAGGGGATCGCGAGCGGGCGGGTTCGCGGTCTCCGACGGTGTCATGCGCGTCGGAACTCTGCCCATCCGAGGGCTGTGGTTGCATATGGCGTGCTCGGGGGCGCGTATCAGCAGAGACTTTGTCATTAGCTCACCTTCGCCACGTCGTCGAGGCGACGATTCATTTCTCCGCCGATGGTCATGGCGCGTTGCAGCATCTCGAACTGGCGCATGACGGTCACCAGTTTGACGGCCGACTCGGCCACGGGCACATTTGAGCTCTCGACGCTGCCCTGGCGAATCTCGGGGGCGGCCACCTTCGGCGGCGCCGTATCCCGCCATTCAAAATAAGTACTGCCCCGCTTGCTGATGGCGGCGTTGCCCTCAAGCGCGAAGGTCTCGATCTTGCCGATGGGGTTTCCATCCTGCTTGATCGTGCCGTCGACGCCGATGTCGATGGGCCTGACGGGGTCGAGCCTGATGGGGCGGTTGTCGGTAGTCCGGACGCGAAGCCTGGCGCCGTCCTGCGTTTGAATCTGACCATCCGTCCCGATTCGGAAATTGCCGTTGCGCGTATACAAAGGACCCGACGGTCCATCGACGACAAAATAGCCTGGGCCGTTAATGCCGAGGTCGAGTGGATTGCCGGTGGAGAGGAGATTGCCTTGGGCGAAGTCGGTCCAGTGCTTTTCGATGAGCGGCGACCGTGCGGCGTCGGGTGCATTCGCGAGGGCTTCTTCCGAGGCGTACACGCTGTAGAATTCGCGGTCGGCTTTAAAGCCGATGGTCCCGGAGTTGGCGACGTTGTTAGCGAGCATTTCGAGGGACTCCATACGTGCCCGCATGCCGCTCGCCGCCGTAGTCATGAGACTGTCCATGCCCAAAGGAGTGCAATCGCAATGCCGCACCGGAATGACGAGTTTTCATGGTTTTCGCGGCTTCCGCAATCAACGAGCGATTTCATAACGGCAAATAAATGCCATTTCGGGAATCGTGCCGGGATTTTGGCGGCGATCCGACCGCTTAACCTATTTGCTTTGATCAAAGCCGGGTGGCACTTGATCTGCAACTGCTCAGTGCGTGGATGTCACGACCGCAAACGACGCCGGCGCACAGGCGTCATGGATTTTCGGACCTCAAGCACCGGTTTCAACCGGGGCGGGCGCGACGGACGCCGGCGCTTCAACCGACTTTATGGCGCTGGTAGCTGCCCTGATGAGTGGAACGGGTGCGGAGGGCGGGCTTGATCCTTCTATAGAAGATGGAAAGAGCACCGAGGCCGATGGGGACGAATCCGAGGACATCAACCAGACACTTGTCGTCCCCGTGTCCACCCCGCAGACACCGGTGACGCTCCTTGGACCGGTGGACCTGCAGGCACTGCTCCGAGTGGAACCAGCGGCCCCCGAGGCAGAAGGTGAAGAGGCCGCTGTTGAGGTTCGGGCGTCCGGTGTTGAGGTTCGAACGTCATTTGGTTCCGCAGTGGAAGAGCCGATTCCAACGGTAACAGACCGCGTGGTTCGTGGGGCGTCGTCGAAGGGTCCGGTTGAACTCCAGGCCCCGATCGCATTCGCGGTTCAACTTGACTCCGCTGAGATCACTTCTCCAGAAGCGACAGAGGCGCCACTGCCCGAGCACGAGAACGGCTTGCCGGAGAAGACTGAATCCGTGGAGCCGGCGATGGTGGCGCACGGCCGCGCGGAACAACCTACGACGCCATCCACGCAACAAACCATTCGTGGCGAGAAAGCTCCAGAAGCTGCGCGGATTTCCGTCGAAGCCAAAGCCGATGGGCTTGTGATTTCCGGTGAAACAACGCAGATCACTCCTCCCGAACCTGTGAAGGCAGAGACCCGGACAGCCCCGGCGATGCATACACAGCCGACGCCGCCAATCGTGAAACCAGACCCGCCGAAGTCAACGACGGAGCCGATGCCGGCCGGGACGAAGCAGACCTTCAATGAAGTGCAAACGCCGCAGCCCGACGCCGTGAAGCGAGTTGAGTCAGTGGAACAAACGCAACCAGCCGCGGTGCGGCGTGGGCAGTCGGAGCGGGGGCAAGCGGAACGGCCGACGGCGGAAGCGCCGACGCCTGCACCAACCGCACCTTCCACGTCCGCGTCACCCGACTTTCCGACCTTCAACGGCGCGATGACCCCAGTAGCAGCGCCGCGCCCAGCTTCCGCGGTGGAACGAACGGAGCCGGTGACGGCGGCGGTTTCGCTTCAACCCGAGCGTCCCGCGGGGCCGCAAAGCCCGCTGCGTCAGATTGAAGTTCGCCTTCCCGACGTGGACGGCGCCTCCGTGAGCCTCCACGTAACCGAGCGCGCCGGAGTGGTGCGAGTGGACGTCCGCACCCCGGATCCGGTGCTCACCGATACTCTCCGGGCAAACCTCGACGACCTGACTTCTAAACTCGAAGCCCAGGGCTATCACCCCTCAATGTGGAAGCCTTCCGGGGAGGTGACGGGGATTCACGGGACTGACTCATCCGAGTCAACTCTCAATCAAGGGAAGCCGGACAGCGGCGGCAATGCGCAGTCGCAAAACGGGACTTCACGCAATGTCGAAACCGACGACGATCGCGACCGCCAGCAGCGGCGCGCCGCGCGAGCCTGGGCAGACTACTTTGACAACCAACTGAACGACCAGACCGTAACCGACAGGAGATTTTAATGCCAATCAACTTCGCGGAAGTGACCAGAGGAATATCAAGCACCGAAGCCGCGGCGGCGGCAGCCGGACCCAAGAAGGCCGACAGCACCGGCGGACTCGCCAATCAGGACACCTTCCTCAAACTTCTGATCGCTCAGATCCGCAATCAGAATCCGCTCGAGCCAACGGACGGAATCCAATTCATCTCGCAGCTTGCGCAGTTCAGCACCCTCGAGCAGAACCTGGGGATTCGGTCAAATCTCGACTCAATTCTCGCAACCCTCAACGAACGGCTGCCAAAGCCGCCCGACACCGGGACGACCGACGGAACCAACAAGACGACCGACGAAACGAATAAGGCACAAGGAGCCGCATGATCAGTTCATTTTCCACCGCTCTCTCGGCGCTCAACGCCCATACGACGGCCATTGACGTGGTTGGCAACAACCTGGCGAATCTGAATACGTCCGGTTTCAAGACCAGCGTCGTATCCTTTCACGACCTGGTAACCCAATCCCTCGGCGCAGGACTTGGCGAGACCCAGGTGGGCTTCGGCGTTGGCCGGCCGATCACGCTTCGCGAGTTTTCTCAAGGAGCGATCCAGACTACTTCCGGCCCCCTAGACGCCGCAATACAAGGCGATGGCTTCTTCATCGCACGCGACAAGGCGGGCGCGCAGGTCTATACACGCGGCGGCAACATGATGGTGGATCAGGACGGTAAGCTGACCACCTCGACCGGCGAGAAGATCCAGGGCTGGACGACGCTTAACGCGGCCGGCGTGGTGGATACAAACGCCACGGTGGCCGACATCCTGGTGCCGGTGGGGAGTTTGAAAGAGCCCAGGATTACGACGGCGATGAGCGTCGACTTGAACTTGAACGCCGCGGCGGTAACGGGCGACACCTTCTCAACATCGATCGAAGTTTTCGACTCGCTCGGCAGTTCTCACACGATTCGCCTTGACTTCACTAAGGGAACGAATCCAAACGAGTGGGATTGCTCGATCAACCTGTCGGGCTCTGACGTGACAACGCCGGTGCCACCCGTCCCGGTGACACTGACGTTCGACGCGTACGGGAA
>Ga0163150_10010118_pt1 | contig 10262 bp, 5 predicted proteins | sample OliLakLV19P2IB_FD_148628 | JGI IMG/M metagenome (GOLD analysis project Ga0163150, IMG submission 148628) | Freshwater microbial mat bacterial communities from Lake Vanda, McMurdo Dry Valleys, Antarctica - Oligotrophic Lake LV.19.P2.IB | ecosystem: Environmental > Aquatic > Freshwater > Lake >...
AAGGTTTTTAAAAAGACTTGCCATCAAGAGAGTATTGATACTGACGCCGATCTGCTTTGCCGCAAGATCGATCTGGTCGGACTGGGCTTGATCACACGCGTGGACCACGTATGCAATGCCGCCACGCGTTTGTTCTCCTGTCGCAAACCCCGAGCTGGGCGCGAGAGACACGGGAGAATTGCACGCGAGCTTCACCGCCTCGGCGGTCGATGCTATCACGCCGAGCAGCGATTTCCATCCGAATCGCGGACCGCCCGGAGCCGGAGCGACTGGGCCGCGGCGAAAATTAGCGCGATCCAATAGCCGCGACGGTTCGAGCGGCTTGAGCACCTGTTGCCACTCTTGGCCGCCGCACAGGGCATCATAAACGGCCAAAACTTCTCCGATCACATTGCATCCGGCCATGCCGTCGCAGCATGCGTGAAAAAAATACCAGCGAATTCGAGCGATATCTTCCGCCTCATAGACCGCCACTCGCAACCCCGGCTCGCGTTCGATAGGTATTGCCAGGTTCTCGGCTGTCAGAGGCGGGGCGGCTTCTGTTGACCAGATAACCGGCGGCCGAAAGTCCGTCGGAACCCAATGTGGATAGCCTTGAACCTTTTGAATACACGCGGTCAGCAGCGGTTGCCGATTGAGCACCAAGGAAATCGCTTTTTCGAAATGCGGCCGGCAGATATGGCCGGAAAATTCGCACTCGACGACGAACACCATTGGATAATCTGGACGATCGTCCAGATACATCAACAGTTCGAAGGGTGCGAGTCGCAACGGAAACATATCAGGGTGTGCTCGTCAATGTGTCTGATTTCAGAGTCATGCCGATGCTCAGCCAGCCGTGATTGGCATCGAGATCGCTTAATTTGAGCCGTGAGAATGCCTGGTCGGAAAACAACGAACGCAACTCATACTCGGTTGCCAGGACTCCCTGCATTCGTCGGGAGAGTATCTTGCACATCACGTGTTGCGGCCCAGTTAGCCGCTGCCCGGCGTTGGAGACGAAATCGAGCGGTGTTACGTTGAGGGTTCCCTCGCGGACAAAGCGAACCACTTCGCCATCAAGAGTCGCGCGATAGGCGAGCTTGACTTTCATGGCCGGAAAATCCTTGCCCTCCGAGTGGAACTCGCTCAATCGCATTACGATTTGAACGAGACCTTGATCGATCTCCACCGAGAGCGGCTGTTGAGCGTCGAAGATGAGCCACCAGTCAGCCGATTTCTCACGGGCAGCATGGCTCGGCTTGCTTGGCGCGTCGGCAGATGGTTCTGTGTCTTCGGTAGTCGCATTACTCGGAGACGAGGCCGTCGAAAGCAAATCGCCAAATTCCTGTCCGCGAACCGTGCGGCCCGCAAGCATGTCGCGCGCTGTTCGCTCGATTCCGCTTACGTGAACTTGCAACGACGCGTCCAACGAACGGTCGAGGCCGGGTGGTGCGTCGAACGGGCCGAACTCGTTCCAGCCGGCATTGACGGCTGCGACTTGCAGTTGGCCGTCCTTGACGACCGTCTTGAACGACCTGGGCCATGCGTCGCGTGTGACGAGCGGATACAGAACATTTTTACGAAAGGGCTCATTGATTTTGTCGATTTGAATTTGAGCCATTTGGTCGAGCCGGGCCTGCGCGCCGTTCTTGGCTTCGGCCGCAGTTTCATTTTCAGCCCTGGCACGACTGCCATAAACCTGGCTGCTGGCCTGCGCTCCATAGCGTCCTCCGCCAGCGTTGACATTGGTGAAATAGACGGCAGCGGTTGCATTCGCAGCGGCTGCTAAGGGCTGCAAGCCGGTCGGCTCGATCAGAATCCGCTTGATACCGCGGATCGAAGCGCGGCCCGTGGTCGATACTGCAACGCCACTATTGATTCCCGACGTGCGGGCAATCGTTTCCGCGTCGAGCAACAAGTCGATGGCTGCCCGGCTGCCCACCGTTGAGAGCTGCGGCTTGACCATGCCTTGAATGTTGGCCTGGCCTTGAACAGGTGTGTCGACATACGTTGCATTGACGGCAAAGTCTTCGTTGATCGGCGTGCGCAGCTCGCTGTCGAGGGCGCTGTTCGAAAGTTGCACGATGAAATCAGGCTTGAGGAAAACCGTTTCTAACGCGTTCGCCACCGCTGTCGCCTCGCCACGTTGCATCAGCCACCCGCCAAGCTCCGCTAACTGTCGTAGATCTTCGGGCGACGGCGATGAGTCGAGCTGGTCCAGCCGGTCGGCTAATTGCCTGAGGCACGTCGTTCGGTTGCCGTCGTAGTCGTTGTCCAGCAAGATCCTTGCATCGCGAGCGTAACGATCCAAAGAAGCCTTCAACGACTTAAGTGTTGGATGCGACCAAACGACCAGGGCGCTGCGCATGCGGCGACAGCAGGCATCGAGCTGCGGCTGATCAACCGCGTCTTGCGCTTGCGCAAGCTGGCGAATCTGTTCAATGTGCAAAAAACTGCGCCACCCTTTTCCGAACTGAGTATTCCGTAGTAGCACATTGTCGACTCGCTCCAGGTCGACCAGTATTGCACTTCGATCCGTTTCCAGTGATCCGTCGGCTCCCCGGCCTGGTGCATCGGCGGCTTCTCTGGCCAATCGAGAGATGTCGCTCCAGGGCCGCGCGACCTCGGGCTGCGCCTTGGCTGGCTGAGCACAGGTACAAAGCACGACGGCGACCAAGATCACTAGCTGCTGGCAGCGCTGCTGAATGGCAGGATCCTGACTGGATAAAATCATTCTCGAATTCAGCGATACCGCCGGCTTGTGGAGCATTGGATTTCTCATTGAACCGGTTTACTTTGGGTTCCGCGAAAGACCCATCCGTCGCCGAATAGCTCGACCGCGATCTGTTCTACGCCGAGGTTTCCCTGAACTGCCTCGTAGGCTGGCAGCTTGGAGCCATCGATACGATCTGCCGAAGCTTCGCCGGGTACGGAAAAAAATAACAAATCCAGCACCAGGCCGGCCCAGCCACCCGCCTGGGCGAGTTGGTTTTTTCGCGTCAGCTCGAAATTGACCTCCAGCATTGGCTCGAGCTGTCGGACAATACGTGCACAAGCCTTGCGATCCTTTGGATCGGGGGCAAAAAGTGCGCCTGGCAGCGGCCCGTCCGGCTGTTTCTCCATTTGTTCAAGCATTTCGTGCAAGAGCGTCCGGTCAGTGGCGAGCAGCAGGTGTCCTTTGGCGATACATAGCGCGTCGATGGCCACCGACCAGGGTTCCTCGGCATCCGCCCGCAGTAAGTCACTCTGCGCATTCTTGCCTTGCCACACTTGGGCGCCGTGGTCCACGATCATTTCGATCTCTTTTTCGCCATCGAAAAACCGCCGCACCGCGGTCGCCGTCTTCTTGGCATCGCTGGTCCGACAGGCCAACAGAGTTCGGGAGCCCGTCGGATTGGCCTTGGTCTTCTTGCCGAGATAGTCCGAGATGGAAAGGACTTTGGAAGCAAGCCGCTCGATGATATCCTGCCGCACTTTGGCTTCGGGGCCATCGGCCTCGGTTTCGATGCTATCGATCAACTCTTGAAAAGCGCCGTGATAGTCTTCCGCGTAGATTTCATCGTAAGCAAATCCGTAGGCTGCCACGGCGGCGGGAATGTCCCAATGAAACACGGTGACTTCCGCAGCAGTTGGCGGCAGGGTCAAGCCGGGCGCAAAGTCAGCACTCGCGAGAAAACACAACATTCCCGATGCTTTGGCCAACGGCATCTTGGCAACCACGCGGGTCTCGTGTGTCGTTTCATGCCCCACACCATCGAGCCGAATCGTGCCGCCTATGGCGACAATGCCCTCGAATCCCTGCCGTTCATAGAATTCGAGGCTGCGCTGCGTAGGATTTTCGGGTGGGGCCTTGGGATCGAGCGATGCCTTCCACAGTCGCCAGGGGTCGATATACCAATGGATCGCTCCCGACTGGTTTTCGTTCGCGTATGCGGGCGTGGTTTGCAGATAAGCCGGTGATGCCGCCAGAGACGACTTCTTCGCTCCATCGATTCGAGACACTAGCTCTTGGGTAATTTCCTTTTGATCGCAGACGACAAAGATGTCTTGATGCACGAACACGTAGCGATAGTTCGGGGGGCGTTGAGCTTGGACAGGAAACCGACCCTCGACGATGGTGAGCTCTCCCAGTTTAATGCTTTTGGTCGCGGCTTTGCGGGTTTGCCACTGGGCGATAGTGGCGTTGAGTGCGGCCGTGGCGCCCGCAGCGTTATCCGCGCAATCGGCTACGAGGGCCCCGCCCAGCCCGGACTGTTTGGTCGACCACATCACATAAGCCGCCCCTTTGCTTGCTGCTCGCTTGAGATCCGGCCAGGGGCAGCCGAGCACTTCGTTTGGCATCAGGCCACCGCGCTTAAGGCGGACTTCCTGCCAAAACGGAGCCATGGCCGGATTCTTGTAGATCTTGCTGTAGCCAGTTTGCAGCCACTCGGTCTCGAGTTGTTCGAGGTTCATCACGTGAATGAACAAAGCGGAATCGCCGGGAACAATCTCCGCCAGGCGGTTTGCTGGCTCGACGGCGTGGGCGCACAACCACGGACCAAGCACCAGAAGCGCGGCGACAAGGCGCGACACACGACGCAACAAGTCACTCATACTGGATGGCTCCCAACATGTCCGTTCGGGTGGCGCTGCGCGTCGGAAAACCAGCCGCGGCAATGACGATGATAATCGCCGTCAGGTCGCACAACAGCGTAAACCCGAGATGCCAGGTGAAGGCCATCGGGCGAGCCAGCAGCAGTTCCATGCACTTGTGCATGATCACCGCCGTGGTCAGTCCGGCCACGGTTCCCAGGACGACGGCCAGGCCACTCAAGATCACCGCTTCCGACAGAATCGTGCGCCGGACTTGTGCGCGAGTAAACCCGATGATGCGCATCAGCCCGATATCGCGCGCCTGCTCCAGCACATTCATGGTCAGGGTATTGAAGACACCAAAGCCCGCCACCAGAAAACCCAAGACCAGCACAACCCAACAGGCCGCCACGACTCCGGCCATGATGCGGTCCAGATAGGCCCGCAGTTCAGAAAACGACTGGTGAGTCAAACCATTGGCCGAACAAAATGCTTGTAATCGAGATTCCGTGTCGATGCGGTCCGCTTCTTTCAGCGTCAGTAAGAACAGATCGACACCATCGACGCCGAGTTGCTTGCGGGCCGCGTCGCGCTCGATATAGACCGAAAGTCCCCCGGCGACGTAATCGGGCGTGATCAACGCGATCGGAAACTCGCTCGACGCACCGGCCACTTCCACGCGAACTCGTTTGCCGACAGCCAGGCCCGCTCGGTTGGCTAGCGCGCTGCCGATGACCACCTGGCCTAGAGCGAGCCTGGCTCGCAGATCTGATTCGCTGGTGGCAGTTGCTTCCCAGGGCAATGGCTGAGTTGCGGAAAACTCGCGGGCAATCACTAGCGTCGGCAGTCCGCGAACCCGGGCCGGCACGCCGCGCACGGTTTCCGCCTGGCTCACGCCCTCGACGGCCTCGATCTGCGATTCCATGGTTTGGCGTGCCGTCAGGCTGAACTCGCCGGAGCGCTGCGGGTTGGTCGGCGTGAGCATGGCATCGCCCGACATCGCACGTTGATACCAACTGCGCACGTCCTCGACGCTGTTGAGAATCGCATGGCCCAGCCCGACGCCGTTGCCCAATGCGACGACCAACACGGCCGTGGTCAGGACCGCGCGCGTATGATTGCGAAACATTTGGCGTTGGGCCAACTCGCCTTCGGCAGGCCAAATGCGTTGCAGTCCGAAGTAGTTAATGAATCGTGACAGCGGTCCCAAAAGCGGCGGAACGACCAACACGAAACCGAGCATCATCAGTACGCCAGCCGGCACCGACCACCATGGGTCAATGCTCTCGAGCATTACGATCACCAGCAACCCAAATGAAGCGGCCCAAGTCAGCCCAGCCAACACGACCGCGGTTCGCGGAAAGCGCTGGTCGACGAACATCTCTTCGCCACGCATGCTCTCGATCGGCGAAACGCGCGCCGCCTTGCGCGCTGGCAAATAGCAAGCCAGCAGCGTCAACGAAGGACCCAGGAGTGCTGCGAGGGCTAAAACGCGGTAGTCGACTTGGAGTGACGCCGGAGGTGTTTGCAATAAAGTGGCGATGGCCTGCATTAATAGCTGGGCACCGCTCCATCCGACGACCAGGCCCAGCGTCGAGCCCGCCAAACCCAGCAGCAGTGCCTCGGCGAGCACCTGGCCCACGAGTTGCCCGCGCGTCGTGCCGATTGCACGTAATATGCTCCACTGGCGTCGGCGCTGACCGAGACTGATGAGGAATGTATTGTGGATGATAAAGATCGCGATGACGATTGCCAGCGCCTGGGCAAATAGCAAGGCAAACTCCGCTCCGCGCAGCGTGTCGGCAGCCAGTTCCGTGCGCGTGATCGGCAGTCGCACTTCGAGCCCGGGCTCAAGCTGCTCGGCCAACCGCAACTTAGCCTGCTCGACTTCCACGTCGTTGTCGAGCACGATTCGCAATTGGTGGATCTTATCTTCGGCGCGAATGGCCCGTTGCAAGTCGGCCTGCCGAAAAAAGACACTCCCTTCGGCGCCAAATGCCGCTGCGCTGCGCAGCGCAACAATGCCAACCACTTCGGTGCTCGTCGGGCCGCGCGGCAACAGCATGCGCAACTTGTCGCCGACGTCCTTGCCGATTGCCTTGGCGAAGCTCGCTTCGAGCAGCACTGGAATCTTGGCGCGGGCCGGCGGATCCGATGAGTCTGCCGGCGCGATATCGTTGGAGTCGACGGAGGTAGCGGAAGGCGGCTGGCTGTCGCCGAACGCGCCTAAAGTCTGGCCACCCTGTTGTTCGTATTGCGAAAGAGCCTCACGGTCGGTTTCGTCGATTCCGACCGCGCTGACGATCAGCCTTCGGCCGTGTGCGTAGAGAGCCGTCTTGCGAAAGAGCACGAGTGGAGCGACCGAGGCTACGCCGGGAACTTTCTGGACAGTCTGAGCAATGCTAGCGTCAAAGGGCGTCGCATCCTCGGCCACGATTTCCAGGTCGAATTTGCCGGTCACCGCCTCTTGAAGTTTATAGAAAGCCTCTTTAGCGCTCGTCGAGCCAAGCCGCACTGAAACGACCGCCGCCACCCCAATCGTAACGCTGAGCACCGCCAACAACGTCCGAATTGGGTTGCGGCGAGCTTCACGCCAGGGCAAGGTGACTTTGTTCATGTTCTACCGCCAGCCACGTTCGCGACCGATAAGTTGCCAGCCTCGGAGTCATCATGCGGAGTCAATCGGCCGTCGCGCACTTGAACGCGACGATCGGCCTGCGCCGCTACTGAAGGATCGTGTGTCACGACCACCACGGCCTGCCCCATGCCGCTCACCAACTCGCGCAGCATCTGGGTAATGTGTTGACCGGCGGCACTATCCAACGACCCGGTAGGCTCGTCGGCGAGAATCAGGGCCGGATTGGTCACCAGCGCCCGCGCAATCGCCACTCGCTGTTGTTCTCCGCCCGATAGGGTCGCCGGAAAGCTCAAGGCCCGTGGCAACATACCGACGATCTTAAGAATGTCGGCGGCTCGGCGCTCGCGCTCGGCGCGTGCGACGCCATCGACCAGCAGCGGCAGTAGGACGTTTTCCATGGCCGTCAGGCTGGGCAGCAAATTCATCCGCTGAAAGACAAAGCCAATTCGCCGCCGCCGCAAAATAGTTCGCTCGTCGTCATCTAGTTGCGCGAGATCGCGCCCTTCCAGCAGCACGCGGCCGCTGGTGGGTGTCTCAACTCCTCCCAGGAGATGAAGCAGCGTGCTCTTTCCCGAGCCTGAGGGTCCGAGGATCGCGATGAACTCGCCTTTTTCGACGCGCAGCGTGACTTCGCGAAGGGCGTGGAACCGCGCGGTCCCTTCGCCGAACGACTTCGAAACGTGTTCTGCAGTCAATATGCACATAAGATCACGCTGACAACAATAAATGTGCCCCACGTCCCGACGCTACTTGTTGGTTCACCCCCCAGAGCCTGGACCCGCGAGCCAGCTCCCCCTCGACGATCATTTTGTTGAGTCATCTTTGATGCAAATCATTTCGAAGTTTTCCGCGGTCAAGATCCGTTCGCCGTCGTTCGTGGCCAGTTGAAAATCGTAATGGGTGGAGGCACTACTGGTCTTTCTGACGGCGAACAACAGCTTGCAAGGTGTGCCGGCGGGCGGTTGACAATAGATCGTCAATCGCTCAATTCGGCGGGGAATCACGACCTGGCGATCGAGCATGAAAAATGAGTAACTTCCACAGGCCATCATCGAGCCATCGAGGAGAGCCGACGGAATCAGCCAATGATCTCCCGTGCGGTGCCCCGCCATTTCGAGCGGAGGTGGCGCCAGCATGTTGGCTCGACCCCCGTGGTGATGAAAGGCAAACTCGCGATACGTTCGGAACGTGGGGCCGTGGTAGAAAATGGACCAATCGTCGGGATACTGAAACGGCATCCAGCCGAAATGCGGCTCGGCAATTTTGAATTCTTCGCGAGCAGGTGTCTGCTCCGCAAATCGCGCGGTCATCGTGACCATCCGCGTCGGCTTCGAGCCGCCAGGATCCAACGTCAACTCACAGCGGCAAGTCGTCGCGTTTTCCAAAGTGACTTGCGCTTCTAGCGACACTTGCACATCGGAGACAAACGTATGCCCGCTAAGCAAATCGAGGTCGCGAATTTCAAGGAGTGACTGACCCGGCAGCAGACAACTGGCGGCTTCAGCCAGGATTTCCGTGGAGATCACGGCTGGCAAGTAGGGCCGTCGGTAGAGGCGATGATCGCGCAGGAAAATGTCTCGTTGTGGATCGACAATGGCTCTGGCCGTCAGCGACTGCCGGTTGCCGGCAACGGTGGCTGATTCGAGCATCGGAAATTCGGACGAATTGACAGGACGGGCAACAGCACTTGGCGCTCCGTTGAATGCGGAGTGACCCTGGCCGTGCTGTCCATTGGACGCTGATTTAACCAGATTCCTGCGATTGTGAGCGAGTAGTGACGCCAGTGCTACACCCGAGTGATTGGCAATCTCGCGCAGCTCGGCCAACGTCGCGGCATTGTAAACCGCGTTCATGGCGGCCGGCGGGTTGGCGACTTGTGCGTTCTCGAAACCGTGAGAATCCACCAGCAGTCTGAGGTATCGCTGAATTTCCTCTCCGGCTCTCGACGCGTGGTCGGCTGTCTTGGACAGAGCAGTTTTGGGTTGGGTGCTCAGAGCGTCTACCACACTGACGCTGGCGGCGTCGACACTGCGAGCAAAGCTCACCGGAACCGATTCCGGCGGACTATCGACATCGGACATCACCATGTGCGAAGACACGCAGCCGGGATGATCGACAACAACCACTTCCGCGTCTTGTCCTTGGGCCTGGAGCTCGTCGATCAAATGATCCAGGCCTTCCGCCGGCGGCATGAAGCGGACTTTGAGCCCTTGCAGCGCGAACTTGCTTTCAGGGCGCGCCGACATGCCGATCTCGCCCCACGAGCTCCAGTCGATCGCGACTGCCGTGCAGGCTGGATGCTCGTGTCGATAACGGCTGATAAACTTCGTCAGCAGATCGTTGGCCAGCGAGTAATCGGTTTGTCCCAGTCCTCCAAAGCGACCACTTGTGGAGCCAAAGCCCACGAAAAACTGGGGTGGATCATCGGACAACAGCGAGGCAATGCCTGCCGCACCATCGACTTTGACGGCAATCGCCTTGGCGACCAGGTCGAGCTTCTTTTTCGGGAACTTCGCAGCCGACTCGATGCCCGCTCCGTGGATCACGCCGCAGACCGATCCATCGGCCGCGCGAATCTTGGCAATCACCTCGGCCAGCTGATTGCGATCGGAGATATCGCAGGCGTGATACGTCGCCTGGATTCCGCGCGCCGTCAAATCTCGCAAATTACGGTCGATTTCCAAAGCACGTTCCACCCGTGTCCAGGCCTCTGCGGGTGGAACTCCTGGACGGCCTGCGTGGCCGGCAATTTGTTGCGCCTTGAGTTGTTTCAGACCCTCGGGCGAAAGATTTCGCCAGGCCGGATCAATTTGCGGCGTAGGACTGCTGCCGATCAGGTGCAAACGCAGACCAAACCGCTGGCCCAACTCGCGCGCCACATAAGCCGTGATACCGCGGGCGCCGCCGGTAATGATCCAAGTCGAACCGCAAGGAATCGAACGCGGCGGCAACACCGACGCTGGCTGGCGTCGGGCACGCATGATGCGGCGCTGCCGGTTGTGGTCGTACGAAACTTCGACATCCGAGTCGCCACTTTCCACTTCAGCAATCACGTCAGTCGCCAGAT
>Ga0163150_10010122_pt1 | contig 10260 bp, 9 predicted proteins | sample OliLakLV19P2IB_FD_148628 | JGI IMG/M metagenome (GOLD analysis project Ga0163150, IMG submission 148628) | Freshwater microbial mat bacterial communities from Lake Vanda, McMurdo Dry Valleys, Antarctica - Oligotrophic Lake LV.19.P2.IB | ecosystem: Environmental > Aquatic > Freshwater > Lake >...
TGAACTCGGGGAGCACGCGGTTTTGCTCCCCGAGTTCATGGGGCTCTAGACCACGGCCCCCGCGCGGGACAGTCCCCTCGGACTTCGCCCGGGAACTCCGACCGAGCCTCGCCTTCGAGCCTGCACGCATACAGGCGGAACGAATTCACCTGCGCGTGGCGGAGCGCGTTCAGGGCGACTCACGCTCGCGGATCCGCGCGCCGAGCCACGCGCGCGCCGCGCGCCACTCGCGCTCGACGGTGGGCTTCGACAGGTCGAGCACCTGCGCGACCTGCTCCATGTCCATGCCGGCGAAGAAGCGCGGTTCGACGATGCGGTGCTGGCGCGGGTCGACGTGCTGGAGATTCTCCATGACCTCGTCGAGGAGCGACAGATCGAGCGGCTCGCCTTCCGACGGCGTCGGCGGATCGATCTGGCTCGCGCGTCCCCAGCCACCGCCTCGTTTCTGCGCGCGGCGACGGCGAGCGTGGTCGGTCAGGATCTGACGCATGGCCGTGGCCGCCAGCGCGAGGAAGTCCTGCCCCAAGCCGGCCTAGGACATCCATGCGAACGCATGGATTGACCCCCAGCCCTGGCGGTCTGCCCCCATCCTGGGCATGAATCCATGTGATCGCATGGAACTTGTCTAGATCTGCTCGACTGCGACCGATAGACTCTCCGGAACCATGCGATCTCATGGATCGAAACCGCCTGCGGGCCCTGAGTCCGCCGCGCGCGCGTTGGGACAAGCGGTCCGAGCGCGCCGGCGCGCGCTGGGGCTCGACCAACTCGTCCTGTGCGACCTCGCCGGCGTCGGACCGGCATTCCTCTACTCACTGGAGCACGGCAAGCCGAGCGTGCGTCTGGACAAGGTCGTCGCCGTCCTGGCGGTGCTCGGGCTGGAGCTGCACGTACGTCCCGGGCGTGCGTTGGTGAGCGCGGACGAGTCGTTGCGCGAGGCCGAAGGATGAAGGCTCGCGACGCCGACGCGCTCGACGTGCACCTCGGCGACGAGCGCGTCGGCCGACTCAGCCGAATCGAGCGCGGCGCGCGCTTCGCCTATGAACCCGACTGGGTGCGTCGGCACAGCGGGGATCCGAACCACTCGATCGCGGTTCGCATGCCGGTACGCACCGCGCCCTACGACTGCGCGGGCGTGAACCTCCATCCCTTCTTCGCGGGGCTCTTGCCCGAGGGCTTGCGACTGAAGGCCTTGGTGCGCGCCGTGAAGACCTCCGAGGACGATCTGTTCTCGTTGCTCACCGCGATCGGATCGGACACGGTCGGGGACGTGTCCGCGACGGCGTTGGGCGCCGTGCCCGACGAGCGCGCCCAGGAAGCGCCTCCGGGTGCTTGGTCGCAGGTGCGCTTCCGCGAGCTGCTCGAGCAGAGTCTGTCGCTCGCAGCCGTGGCCGAGCACGGCTCTGTAGCGGGCATCCAGCCCAAGGTCTCGGCCGCGATGATCTCGTTCCCACTGCGCAAGCGCGGAGCGCAGGGACGCTACTTGCTCAAGCTCTCGACGGCGGAATTGCCGCGGTTGGTCGAGAACGAAGCGTTCTTCATGGCGGCCGCGCGCGCGGTCGGGATCCCGACCGCGAACGTCGAACTCGTGCTCGACGCACAGGGCGAGGCCGGCTTGCTCGTCGAACGTTTCGATCGCGTGGTGACCCCACCGGGCTCCGTCGAGCGTTTGCACCAGGAAGACATGTGCCAGCTCCTGGATCGCTACCCGGCGGACAAGTACCGCGTGAAGCTCCAGGACGTGAGCGACGCGCTGGATGCGACCTCGGCCCCGATCGTCGCGCGCCTGGAGCTCTTGCGCATGCAGGCGTTCTCGTACGCGATCGCGAACGGCGACCTCCACGCCAAGAACGTGAGCGTGCAGCGTCGCGCTGGATTGGTGTCCCTCACGCCGGCCTACGACCTCCTTTCCACTCTGCCGTACGGCGATGCCAGGCTCGCGCTGTCGCTCGAGGGGCGCGACGAGCGACTCTCTTGGAAGCACTTCGCGGCGTTCGGGGAGCGCAACGGCGTGAGCGCGGCATCGGTGCGGCGCGTGCTCGCGAGCCTCGTGAAGCGACTGTCGCCCTTCGTCGACCGGATCGCGGAGATCGGGCTCTCCGAGAAGCCGGCGCGCCACCTGGCGAAAACGATGGACGCGCGCCTGACCGCGCTCGATCCGGCCTAGTCGGGAGCCTGGGTACGGAGCTGGGCTCCACTCCGCCGAGAGCGCACGCTCGCTCGCGGTGGTCAGCCGAACGGGCGCGTCAGTCCGGCGCGCAAAGCGCGCCGGCCATCTGAAGTGCCCTCTGCAACGACGCCACGCCCAACCCCGCGCGGCGCTCGCCGTCGTTTGTGTCGCACGCCGACAGCACCGCGAGCTCGCACTGCGTGAGGTCGAGCGAGGCAATCTCCTCCGCCGTGATCAACCCCGGCGCGCGACGTCAGCGTGCGTCGCCCTGCATCTCGGGCCGCGCCTGCAGCCAATCGGCCAGCACGGCGCTCATCGCCTCGGCGTCCGCCGCCAAGAGGTGCGTCCCGTCGGCGGTTCGATGATTCCGGCCGGTGAGATCGAGGAACGGGAAGCCGAGCTCCGTGCACATCCCGCGGAACTGCTCCGGGGGAAAACCATGATCCTCGACCGCTTCGACCGTGCTTGACGCGGGCAGACGCACGCACAGGATGCGGCGACCCGTGTCGCGCAGCTCGCGCAGGTCCCGACGCAGCTCCTCGAAGCGTTCCTGCCGGATGGCGCGAAACTCCTCGCCCATGAGTCCGCTGTAGAGCCCCAGCAGTCGTTCCGGCTCCATCCGGGGTTGTTCGACGGCGCCGATCGGCCAATCGCCCGGCTCCAACGTCCGTACCATGCGCCGGCGGAACACGTCGAGCCTGTCGCCGAGTCGGGCATCGAGGCGCTTGGTGAGGGGCACCGCGCGCTCGTCCGCGAGGATCCGCGCCATGCGGTTCATCGGAGCCACGTAGACGCCGCTCGGGCTCAGGCAGACGAGCAGGCGGCGCTGCGGCATCGAGCGGGCGGCGCGCAGTAGGTGGTCGAGCTGCGCGAAGCCGTTCCACAGGATGCCGGCCGGCTCGATGCCGTGGCGTGCCAGGACCGTGAGCGAGATGTCGCTGCTCGCGCGGCTGTCACCCAGGATGAGGAGTGCATCGGCGCTCCCGTCGCCCACAAGGTAGAGCGGCGCGACGGCGCCCTCGACGTCCACGAAGCGCATCGTCTGCGGGTCGTACTTCTCGTGCAGGGTATGACGGTCGCGATCGAACGCGAGGCGCCACGCACCCAGCAGCACGATCGCCCCGAGCGCCCCGGCCACGATCGGCAGCGGTCCGAGCCACCGGCGCCGGTACGTCCGGCGGTTCGACAGGCAGAAGCGCATGTCCGAGGTGTCGTTCACGGTGATCAGAACTGGAAGTAGAGGAATGGCGCGGCGTCGGGGCGTCGGATGACGAAGAGCAGCACGATCCACAGGATGCACACCGCCAGACGCAGCGGGACGCTCTTCCTCAAACCCAGCCACTCGTGCGCGGCCTGTCCCAGGTGCAATGCGATGACCGGCAGCAGGAGCACGATCTGCGGGACGTTCGACAGCCTTTCAAGGCCCAGCTCGCCCTGGAACGGCGCCACGAACATCCGCTGCAGCAGCATCACGGCGAGGGTGAAATCGGGCGCGCGAAAGAAGACCCAGGCGACGTGAACGATGACGAAGACGAGGGCGATGCGCAGGCAGCGCCCGGCGAGGTCGAGCCCACCGCGCAGGGGATCGCGACCGGCGGTGATCCGGGTCTCCTGATTCAGCATCCGCTCGACGCACAGTCCGATGCCGTGGATCGCGCCCCAGACGACGAACGTCCACGATGCCCCGTGCCACAAGCCCCCCAGGAGCATCGTGACGAGCAGGTTGAAGTACGTGCGACCCACACCCCGTCGGTTGCCGCCCAGGGGAATGTAGAGGTAGTCGCGCAACCAGCGCGAGAGCGTGATGTGCCAGCGCGACCAGAATTCGGACACGCTGCGGCTGATGTACGGGTAGCGGAAGTTCTCGGGGAAGGTGATGCCCAGCAAATGCCCGAGACCGATCGCGATGCCGGAGTATCCGGCGAAGTCGGCGAAGATCTGCACGCCGAAGCAGACGACCCCGAGCCACGCCTGGCTGGCCGAGAGGCTCTCGACGTGGCTCCGGTTGAACACCGAGCCGACGTACACGGCCAGCCCGTCGGCGACGACGATCTTGAGGAAGAGGCCGCTGATGCAGCGGTAGATGCCCAACTGCACGCGCGGCCAGGAAAGCGGCCGGCGGTACTCGAGTTGCGGCAGCAGTTCTCGCGCGCGCACGATCGGGCCCGCGACGAGCTGCGGGAAGAACGACACGAACAGGAAGAAGTCGAGAAACGTACGACACGGCAGGAGGCGTCGTGCGTGGACGTCGATCGTGTAGCTCAACGACTGGAACGTGTAGAACGAGATCCCGACCGGCACGATCCAGTTCGCGAGCCACTCAGGCTGCCCCGCGTCGGCGTCGCGCCGTCCCAGCCCCAGCGTCTCGGCGACGAGCGGCGTGTACTTGAAGACCGCGAGCAGCCCGAGGTTGAGGACGAGGCTCAGGCTGAGCCATCGGTTGCGAGCGCGCGTGTCGTCCGTCGCGTGGATCCGGCGCGCGAGCCGGTAATCGGCGAACGAAGACAGCCAGATCAGGACCAGGTATTCAGGCCGCCACCAGGCATAGAAGAGCAGGCTGAGAGCCAGCGTGCCCGCCTTCGCCGCGCGCAACGGCAGGAAGCGCCACACCGCCCACGCGACCGCGAAGAACAGCCAGAAAGTGACGGTGTCGAACTGCACGTGGCGGGAGCGCTGCGCTCAGAGGGAGTCCAGCGCCCGCCCGAGTGCTCGCACATCGTTCACGTTGGCAAGGAGAGGACTTCCGCGACGAACCTGCACGTCGCCATGCTCGGAACCGAGCTCGCTGGACGCAACCCCTCGCGCGAGCGCATGGGAAGTCTTGGAGGCGGCACCCGGGATCGAACCGGGGAATAACGGATTTGCAATCCGTTGCCTTACCACTTGGCTATGCCGCCTCGCTTGGGGTTCCGAAGGGTAGCGGCGCACGAAGGGCGGTCAAGCCGACACGGCGCGAAACGGGCTAGACTCCGCGGCGCGCCGGGGGAATGGCGGAACCGGAAGACGCATCGGACTTAAAATCCGAAGCCCGCGAGGGCATGGGGGTTCGACTCCCCCTTCCCCCACCACGCGCAGCGCGCTCGCGCGCGGAGCCACCAGGACTTCTGGGTTCGGCTTCGGTCCGCCTCAGCCGCGCGTCTCGAGCCAGCGCATCAGCAGGCGCGGCCCGTAACCCGAGCCCATCGACCCGCCGACCCAGTCGCGGTTCGCGCCGCCCCAAGCCACGCCGGCGATGTCCAAGTGCGCCCAGGCCGTCTTCTCAGGCACGAAGGGCGCCAGGAACGCCGCGCCCGCGCTCGAACCCGCGCCCAAATCGCCGCCCGAGATGTTCTTCAAGTCGGCAAACGTGCCCTTCATCGCGTCCTTGTGCGCGTCGAGCAGCGGCAGCGGCCACAGGCGCTCGCCGGTGTCCTCGCCCGCGGCGCGCAGCTCGCGCTCGAGCGTTTCGTCGGACGCGAACATCCCCGCGACCTCGTGGCCCAGCGCGGTGACGACGGCGCCGGTCAGCGTCGCCAGGTCGACGATCACGTCCGGCTTCACCTTCGCGCCCGCGTAGCAGATCACGTCGGCCAGCACGAGCCGGCCTTCGGCGTCGGTGTTCAGCACCTCGACCGTCGTGCCGTTCATCGCGGTGTGGATGTCGCCCGGTTTCGTGGCGTTCTCGCCCGGCATGTTCTCGGTCGCGCCGACCAGGCCGTGCACTTCGAACGGCACGTCCATCGACTTCAGCGCGTGGAACACGCCCAGCACCGCCGCTCCGCCGGACATGTCGAAGCGCATCTCGTCCATCTTCGCGGCCGGCTTGATCGAGATGCCGCCCGAGTCGAACGTCAGGCCCTTGCCGACCAGCGCGACCTTGCCGCGGCTCTTGCCCTTCGGCTTGTAGACCAGGTGGATGAGGCGCGGCGGTTGGCGCGAGCCGGCGGCGACGCCCAGCAGGAGGCCCATGCCGAGCTTCGCCATCGCCTTCTCGTCGATCACGTTGCACGTGATGCGCCCGGGCTTCACCAGCGACTTCGCGGCGGTCGCCATGTCGCTGGGGGTCAGCCGGTTGGCGGGCTCGTTCTGCAGGTCGCGCGTGAACGCGGTCGCTTCGGCCAGAGCGCGGCCCTTCTCGATCGCGGGCCCCATGTCCTTCGCGGCCACGAGCGCGAACGTCTCGAGCTTGGCGGGCTTCGGCTTCGTCTTGCCCTTCTCCCACTTGTACGCGCCCAGCACCGCGCCTTCGGCCAGCGCCGTGCCGACGACGCCGGCGCCCAGCTTGTCGACGATCGCGCGCGGCACGATCAGCGCGGCGGTCTTCGCCCCGGCGCCCTCGGCCTTCTGCACCGCCAGCGCGGCCAGCCGGCGCACGCGCTCGGCGTCCAGCGCGGAGAGCTTCCCGGCGCCGACCGCCAGCACGCGGCGGTGCGCCGAATCGGCCGTGCGCGCCTCGCGGAACTCGCCTTGGAAGCCGTTCCAGGCCCAGTCGCGCACGGCGAGGTCCTTGGCCAGCTCGGGTTGCGCGCCTTCGATGACGAGCACGACGACCAACTCGTGCGCGTCGAGGCGCGCGTGGGGTTCCAGGTGGACGAGCTTCATGCGGTGTCGATCTTCGGGGGATTCTTGCCGGCGCGCGCACGCGACGGTCGGGAACGCTCTTGGCCGTGACCTGCGGTCACATGCCGTAGTACTTGGGTCCGCCGCCGCCCTCCGGCACGACCCACTCGATGTTCTCGTAGGGGTCGGCGATGTCGCACGTCTTGCAGTGCACGCAGTTGCTGAAGTTGATGATCGGGCCCTTGGGCGTGCCCTCCTTCGGCCACTCGTACACGGCGGCCGGGCAGAAGTGCTGGCAGGGGTTGCCGAACTCGCGCGTGCAGCGGTCGACGCAGATCGTCGTGTCGGGCACGAGCAGGTGCGCCGGCTGGTCCTCGTCGTGCATCGTGCCCGAGTGGTACACGTCGGTCAGCTTGTCGAGGTTGAGCGTACCGTCGTAGACCGGCTTCTCCATCTTCGATTGCGCCAGAGGCCGCGTCGTCGAGTGGTCGGCGTGGCTCTTGCGGCGCTTCACGAAGCCGCGCCCGCCCGTCGCCATCTGCAGGCCGGCGTCGAACATGCCGCCCAGGAAGCCCTGGTCGAAAGCCTGGCGCCAGTTGCGCACCTTCCACAGCTCGTCCCGCGCCCACGAGGCCTCGAACAACTCGCCGTAGCGCGCGAGCTTCGCGTCCGACACGTCGCCTGCGACCAGCGCGGCCGCGATCGCTTCGGCCGCGAGCAGCCCGGACTTGATCGCCAGGTGCACACCCTTGAGCGTGCTCGCGTTCAGGAACCCGCCCGAGTCCCCCACGAGCACGAACCCGTCGCCGAAGAGCTTCGGCATCGCGAAGTAGCCGCCTTCCGGCACGGCCTTCGCGCCGTAGCGCAGGATCTTGCCGCCCTGGATCAGCTTCGCGATCTCGGGGTGCTGCTTCCAGCGCACGAACAGCGCGTGCGGATCGAGCCGCGCGTCGTGGTGGTCGAGCCCGACGACGTAGCCCATCGACAGGCGGTTGTCGGGCAGGCCGTAGATCCAGCTGCCGCCGTAGCCGTCCATGCCCAGCGGCCAGCCGCCGGTGTGCACGACGCGGCCGCGCCACTGCGCGCCGACCTCGGGACGGACTTCCCACAGCTCCTTGATGCCGGCGCCGTACGTCTGCGGGTTTTGGCCTTCGTCCAGCGCGAGGCGCTTGATCAGGTGCTTCGCCAGGTGGCCGCGCGGGCCCTCGCCGAAGACGGTCACGGCCGCGCGCACGTTCATGCCCGGCTGGTACGAGTCCTTCTTGCGGCCGTGCTTGTCGATGCCTGCATCGCGCATCTGCACGCCGACGACGCGCTCGCCCGCGCCGGCCGACTCGAACAGGATCTCGGCCGCTGCGAAGCCGGGGTAGACCTGCACGCCGGCGGCTTCGGCCTGTTCCTTGAGCCAGACGACGACCTTCTGCAGCGAGATGATCACGTTGCCGTGATTCTTGAGCTGCGGCGGCGTCAGCGCGCCCTCGAAGCGCAGCGCCTTCTTCTCCGTCAGCCACCACATCGCGTCGGGCCCGACGTCGGCCTCGATCGGGCAGCCGCGCTCGCGCCAGTCGGGGAAGAGCTCCGCCATCGCGCGCGGGTTCATTACCGCGCCGGACAGCGCGTGGTTCCCGACCTCCTCGGCCTTGTCGAGCACGAGGATCGTCTTGTCCGCCAGGCCTTGCGCCTGCAGCAGGCGTTGCAGGTGGATCGCGCAGGCCAGGTTCGCGGGACCAGCGCCGACGAGCACGACGTCGACGGGGAGTTCCTCGCGCTCGACGTCGGGCAGATTCAGGCTGTACTGGCGCGGAGCGGTCATCGGCGGGCCGAGCAGGATACCGCGGCGGGGCCCCGCACCTAGGCGGGGTGCCCACCAACATGCGGGGCCCCGCACCTAGGCGGGGTGCCCACCAACATGCGGGGCCCCGCACCTAGGCGGGGTGCCCACCAACATGCGGGGCCCCGCACCTAGGCGGGGTGCCCACCAACGTACGGGGGTCCGCCGTTCACCCGAGCTTCCCGTACCGTTCCGGAGCGAGCAGGAAGGGATTCCCGCGGCGCTCGACACCGATCGTGGACATCGGCCCGTGACCCGGCACGAAGCGCACCGCGTCGGAGAGCGACAGGAGCTCGCGCCGGATCGACGCGATCAGCGTGGCATAGTCGCCGCGCGGGAAGTCGGTGCGGCCGATCGAGCCGTGGAACAGCACGTCGCCGACGAGCGCGAGCTGCGAGGGCGCGTGCACGAACACGACGTGGCCGGGCGTGTGGCCGGGACAGTGGCGCACCTCGAGCTCGGCCGAGCCGACGCGCACGCGATCGCCCTGCACGAGCCAGCGGTCGGGCTCGAAGCTCCGCGCCGGTTCGAGGCCGAACGCCGCGGCCTGGTCGGGCAGGCTCTCGATCCAGAAGCGGTCGTCCTCGTGCGGACCGACGATCGGCACGCCCAGGCGTTCGGCCAGGTCGGCCGTGCCCCCCGCGTGGTCGCAGTGCGCGTGCGTCAGGAGGATCTGCTGGATCGCGACGCCGTGCTTCTTCGCGGCCGCCAGCAGGCGCTCGACCTCGCCGCCCGGGTCGACGATCGCGCCCTCGCCCGTCTCCGGATCGAGGAGCAGCGAGCAGTTCTGCTGGAACGCCGTCACCGGCACGATGAAGCTCTGGAGCGCGGGCGTCACGAGCGGTCACCGATCCAGTGGTGCCCGTCGGCGTAGACTTCCTTTTTCCAGATCGGCAGCGAGCGCTTGAGCTCGTCGATCAGAAAGCGCGCCGCTGCGAACGCGGTGTCCCGGTGCGGGCTCGCGACCGCGATCACGACCGAGGGCTCGCCGACCAACACCGTGCCGACGCGGTGCTGCACGAGCATGCGCTGGGTCTCGCGCGCTCGATCTGCCGTAGTGTCGCGCGACAGCTCGGCGCGGCAGCGCTCGAAGATGCGCTCCATCTCGGGCCCGGTCATCGCCTCGAAGGCCTCGTAGTCGAGCTGCACGACGCGTTGGCCGCGGTTCTCGTCGCGCGTCGTGCCCGTGAAGAGCGCGATCGCGCCGCAGCTCGGATGCACGACGCGCGCCTGCGCAACCGACGCGTCGAGTCGCTCGGGGCAGAGCTCGAACACGCCGCGCGACAGGAGCTCGTCGGGACCCGGCGCGCCGCCCGAGACCGGCGGCAGCAGGCTGACGTCGTCGTCGGGCCGCAGAACGCGCGAATCGGCGGCATACGCGGTGCCCACGACGCCGGCCACGTGGGCCAGGCTGCCCAGGTCGGGCCGCGCGCGCTCGAGCGCGGCCTTCAACTCGCCGATGGTCGCGCCGTCGCGCAGGTCGCGGACTTCCAGGCGGTCCGCTCCGGCGCGCTCGCGCAGGCTGGCGAAGAGGCGCACGGACAGGTTCACGGCAGCACGCTCCGGGTCACGAGCTCGAACGCGGCCGCGCGCGCGTCGCGCACAGGGCGCTCAAAAAGGCGTGTCGTCCGCGGCCTGGTACTCGGCCGAGCGATCCGAGCCCGAATCTCCGCCGCCGCCCCCGCCGACGCCGGGGGCGGCGGCGGAGTCGGCGCTCATG
>Ga0163150_10010123_pt1 | contig 10258 bp, 10 predicted proteins | sample OliLakLV19P2IB_FD_148628 | JGI IMG/M metagenome (GOLD analysis project Ga0163150, IMG submission 148628) | Freshwater microbial mat bacterial communities from Lake Vanda, McMurdo Dry Valleys, Antarctica - Oligotrophic Lake LV.19.P2.IB | ecosystem: Environmental > Aquatic > Freshwater > Lake >...
GACGAAGCACGAGGTGCATGGACGTAAAGTCCGAGGCATCTACATCGAGGACAAGGTCGGTGAGGGCCGTACTTGAAAGACGTTTTTGGTTGAGGTCGGTGCGCCACAAATCGGCAAGAGCACGTCCCGTTGATGTGCCCGAACGTGCCGATGATGTACCCGTTCGCTGTTCGGTTGCCTCGCGAGCAAGGAACGAAACCCATGCCTGAAAGGCGGTGCGTTCCACCGGGTCGAGCGAATTATATGCCGCTGCGAAGTCTGCAGCCTCGGCGCGTTGGAATGTGGCGAGTCCGTCGGTGTGTGCGTTGATTGCCTTAAGCACCCCGAACGTTCGCTGACAAAGGTCAATTTCTGTCTGAACGATCGAATTTCTGGCCTCGAGAAGTCGCGTCTGAAGGGCTTTTAGCTCCGTCAGCGACACCCAGGTATTCTCGGCCTGTCCGACGTACCACAAACGAGTAGAGAGGGGAATCCCAAGCAAAAGGGCATATCCGGCGACTTGGGCCTGGTGGGAAATGTGCGGGCGGCCTGACTTCATTTCCACAAGTTCTAGGGTAGGATCAGCGCTTGACGTTGAATCCGCGTTGTTAACATTCCGGCGGTGGGTTTTCAACAGGATGTCCACACGTCCCTGGAGTCCGAGTCGCGGCGACATAAAGAACGATTCTACCTCGATGTCACGATCTTGCCAACCCGCGAGCACCTCTCGAACGAGGGCAATTCGAGGACGAAGTCGTGCTCGAAATGCTTCGAGGTCGAGCCCCTTAAATACTAATGTTGCCAATGACAAGCGCGATCCAGATTCGGCTTGTTTAAGGACATCGTCATCGCTTAGGTCCGATTCCGAAGCGTCAGAATTTGAACCCTTTGAATGACCCGGCAGTTGGTTCGCATGACTGAGCAGGATGTCGAAAACGGCGTTGATGATCGTTCCGGCTGTCATGGCTTCGGTGGCTTTTTGCACCGAGAAGCGGGAAATAAAGGGGATTTCCACACAGGTGCCAGAGGCCGTGACGGCAGAGGCGGCTTCGGTGACGTCGACTAGGTGTTCGGGTTCGAGGACGTTTAATCCGGCAGCATTTGGGTTGAATGTGGGACCAATTTCAGCCCTACTGGTCGATCCGGACATTGTTTTACTCGGGACGGAGGTCCTTGAGGCGGATCTGGGTGGTCGTGGTGCCGTTGAAGAGATTCTCTTCTAACGTGTAAACCATAGAGAAAGCTTTGCCGTGACTACACTCTGCGATTTTGTGACCGAGGTTGAAGCCAATAGCGTCCATCGCAAAGTTCTTTTGCAGCGCTCTGAACTTCAGATGGTTGTTTCCCACAATTTTGACACCGTTTGCGGAGACCACTTGTTTGGTGTAGAAGACGGGACGATGATTGCTATAACCGTAGGGAGCAAACTTCTCTAAGCAGCTGAGAAAATTGGGGGATAGCTCGTTCAACTGAAGTTCTGCATCAATAACAATTTCGGGTGTTATCTCATCTGCAGTGAGGTGTTCTTTGGCGATAATGTCGAATCGGCGGCGTAGCTCTTCGATGTTTTCCACAGGCAGGGAGAGTCCAGCAGCATGTTTGTGCCCCCCCCATTCAAGCAGCAAATCCTCGCACTTTTTAAGGGCGCTATGAATGTCGAATTCGCGGATCGAGCGGGCGGAGCCTTTGGCAACACCATCGATTGTCGTCAGCATAATCGATGGGACGTGGAAGCGTTCGACGAGGCGCGAGGCAACGATGCCGATAACGCCAGCGTGCCAGTCGGCTTGATGGACAACGAGTGAGCGGCGTGTGCCGCCATCGAGGAGGGCATGAGCGGCTAGGTCGGCCTGCTCGAATGTTTCTTCGTCGATTGCGCGTCGTTTGCGGTTGTCGTGCTCGAGTTCCTGGGCGATACGAAAGGCGAAAAGTTCATCCTCTTGGATCATCATCTCCACAGCACGGCGTGGGTCGCCGAGGCGTCCGGCTGCATTAATGCGCGGAGCCAATCCGAAAATCACACTCGAATTATTAAGCTGTCCGGCCGGAAGCCCAGCACAATCGATAAGCCCCTTCAAACCCGGCCTAGGATTCAAGTTCAACAGTTGGAGTCCGTAATGCGACAGAATCCGATTCTCGCCCCTGAGCGGTGCGATATCGGCAGCCGATGCAATGGCAACGAGGTCGAGATAGGCGTTGGCGTCGAGGATATTACCGCGACGTTCTGCGAGGGCCTGAATCAGTTTAAACGCTACACCGCAAGCAGCTAAGTCCTTGAAAGGATAGTCGCATCCGGGCTTTACCGGATCAAGAATAGCATATGCGTCTGGAAGTTCTTCGGCGGCTTGATGGTGATCGACGATGATGACGTCGATGTTGTATTCTTTAGCGCGGTTGACGGCTTTAACGGCGGTGATGCCAACGTCGACCGTAATAATTAGACGAGCACCCGCCTCGACGGCTCTCTCTACACTTTGCGGTGTAAAGCCAAAGCCCTCGTCGTGTCTACTTGGTATGTGATAGTCGGCAGAAGCTCCGATTCACCTAAGGAAATCGAGCATCAGGGCCGTACTCGATGTGCCGTCGACGTCGTAATCGCCATGAACCCAGATGAGTTCGTCGTTCTGGAGTGCCTTTTCGATCCGTTCAACCGCCACTTCCATTCCATCCATGAGCCATGGGGAGTGGAGTAGCGATAAATCGGGAGCAAAAAAACTCCGGACTTGATCCGCCGACGACATGCCACGTCCGACCAGGACGCGCGCAATCGCGGCAGGGACCTTCATTTCATCTGTTAACTCATGTACGGCATTTTCATCGATACTTTCACGAAAGATCCACCGATAGTTCACCGATGTCCTGCTATATTGAAAATCTGGCATTAAAATACGACTTGGACAGCCAACTGTCAACATTTATGCACACTGTTTTGCCCAAGTTATCCGCACCGACCTTTTTTCCTGTAACAAAAACCTACATTGTCACGACGCGAACGCATCTCACCCTCCGAAGCAGAGGACAACACCTCGGGCTTCCGTCACCGCACCCGTGACGTTTCCCGCGACCTTCTTCGAACCCGCACATTAATTAAATCCGATAAACCCCTTCCCGAAGGGGCGTTGCAAGGGTCGGTAATAACCTCTGTCGGCACACATTGGATCATTGCCGTCGTCGACACGTGGTACATCTGCGTTGTCAGCGGTACGCTCGACGCGCCCCATACGGGCACGCTCGTGGCCGTGGGAGACGTGGTGTGGATTGTGCCTGCGGAGCAACCATTCCGGGAATCATTATCTCCCGGAATGAGGCTGATTCCGGGAGATAATGATTCCCGGAATGAACAAAATGACACCGACCCGACCGGCACGATCGTGCGCGTAGAGGAGCGGGTAACGTTGCTCTCCCGAAAGGCGGCTGGACGTGTCCAGCGCGAACAGGTGCTCGTGGCGAATGTCGACCAACTAGCAGTTGTGGTGAGTTTTGTTGAGCCGAGTTATCACCGAAGGCTCATCGACCGCTACTTGATTGCTGCGGACAAGGGCGACCTAAAACCCATCATTGTACTCAACAAGGTCGAGCTGATTCCGCGTGAGTTTGTCCACGACATCGTGGACGATTTTGAGCCGTATTCGAAGGGACTCGGCATCGACGTACATTTTGTGAGTGCTGCAACGGGCGGCGGACTCGACACACTCCGCAAGGCTCTCGCCGGACGTTCCACGCTCTTCAGCGGTCCGTCTGGCGTGGGGAAGTCCACAATCCTTAATTGCCTCACCGATGGACAACTCCGCGTCGGGGAAGTCAGCAAGAAATTTGACCGCGGACGTCACACGACAACTGCCGCCGTTGCCATCCCGCTCGACGAAACCTCGAGCGTCGTCGACTCACCCGGCCTCCGCGAATTCTCAATCTGGGAGCTCGACATCGACGAACTTCAATGGTACTTCGAAGAATTCGCTTCGTTCATCCCACAATGCCACTACACCCCCTGCACCCACACCCACGAACCCGGGTGTGCTGTGAAAGGGGCTGTCGACAAGGGGCTGGTGGATGAACAGAGGTACAACAGTTACGTCATTCTTCGGTCGGAACTCAAAGGCTGAATATGAACATTGGACCTTCTTGTCAGTTGCTAGTGCTGCGCCGAGAGATTACTAGCTCTTCGTAAAACTCGCGAATCTTCTCAGCGATTTGGCCTCGAACGATGGTGTATTCGGCAAGGCGCACAGCTTCGGTGCCTTCCAGCTCTGCAGGGTCGGGGAAGTCCCATGCGAGGCGGTGTTTGGCGTTGGGGAAGAACGGACACGTTTCGTTTGCCTGATTGCAGACGGTGATGACGTAGTCGAATTCCTCGTTAATAAACTTTTCTAACGATTTAGATTGCTGCTTAGAAATATCAATGCCGATGTCGCTCATCACGAGCACTGCTTCTTCGCGCACTTGTGTTGCGTGCGATCCGGCGCTCTCGACATCGAAAAAAATGTGGTCCGTATCACCATCAATAAGCGCGGCACTCTCACGATTTGAGCTCAGCTCTCGTAGGAGTCCCTCGGCCATCTGACTGCGCGACGAGTTCGCAGTACATAAGAACAACACACGCAGGTTCTTTACAGATGAATTCTTCATTGCGAGTTCTTCGGTTGAGTAGTTCATGTACGATTTCCTTTGCCGTTTAATAACCACTGCATGACAAACGTTGCGACTGTTGCCGAAGCAACCTGTGTAGCTACGAAGAGTGGAACATCTTGCATACGAATACCAGCGAACGAATCGGTTAGACCGCGCGCAAGTGTTACCGCGGGATTAGCGAAAGATGTAGACGACGTAAACCAGTACGCGGCAACGATGTAGGCCGCAACCGCAAAAGGAGCTGGTGAATAGTGATGGTCTGTAGGAGTTGAGGAAGGGTCGTGAGAAGGGGCACGTCGCGAACATGCCATCACGACTGCAATGAGTCCGAACGTTGCAACACATTCTGCAAACAACACCCCTGTACCAGAGCGCACGTGCGACGATGCCACAAACGTTGGCATGTCGAACATCCAATGTGAGCACGCGACGCCAACAATTGCGCCAGTGATTTGTGCAACAACGTACAGGGCTGCAATCGAGGGTTGCATGCGACGCTGCAAGAGCATGCTTAAGGTTACAGCGGGATTAAAGTGCGCACCTGAGATGCTACCAAAGGTTACAATAAGTGCAACTAACGCACCGCCGGTTGCAATCGCATTTGCTAGGAGCATTAGTCCGTCATTCGTCAGAGCATGCGTTACGCCGTTACCGCCGCCAACTATGCCGGTGTCGGCAAACATGCGTTGCGCCATGATGCCCGAGCCCACAACGGCCATGAGCAGGAAAGCCGTGCCCAGGAACTCTGCGACATAACGTCGTGTTGTTGTCATGTGCGATATTACGGCGTAGCATTGCTTTGAATAGGGAACACTGCCGCTGTGTTACGAAATGATGATCTACACGTAATATCGACGTCCACCGATTAGCCCGCAACGGGCATTGATGAATGGGCACGAACTACAGGTATGACCGACAACGCAGCACGAACTACAGGTATAACTGACAACGCAGCACGAACTTCAGATATGACTAACAGCACGGCACGAAAGGTTATTCCGCGGAGCATCTGGGCACTGGGCCTCACCAGTCTGTTTATGGATGCTTCGTCAGAGCTCATCCACAGCCTATTACCCGTGTTGATGGTGTCGAAACTCGGGGCAAGCATGATTCTCGTTGGTGTTGTAGAGGGTGTTGCCGAATCGACGGCATCGATCACTAAAATCTTTTCGGGAACGATAAGCGACTACATGCGAAAGCGGAAGGTGCTGGTGGTAATTGGGTACGGACTCGCCCTTATTACAAAGCCGTTGTTCCCGCTGGCGAACTCTATGGCGGTGGTAGTTGCTGCCCGTTTTATCGATCGCATCGGCAAGGGAATTCGAGGTGCTCCTCGCGATGCTCTGATAGGCGACATCGCCCCTCCCGAAGTACGCGGTGCAAGTTTCGGACTACGTCAGTCGCTCGACACGATCGGTGCCTTTATGGGTCCGTTGCTCGCCATCGGTGGCATGCTCCTCTTTGCAAACGACATCACCACGGTGCTGTGGATTGCAGTCATCCCCGCAGCCATTGCAGTTGCCATTCTCGTGTTCGGTGTAAAAGAGCCAGAAACACATCGCACATTGAACACCGAAGTGCCAAGTCTTCAACTACGCGACCTACGCAACGTTGGACCTGCATACTGGCAACTCGTAGCCGTTGCGGGATTGCTGACGCTCGCCCGATTCAGCGAAGCGTTCCTCATTCTTAAGGCGCAGTCCACCGGACTCCCCATTCTTCTCGTGCCCATGGTGATGGTCGTTATGAACATCGCATACGCACTCGCTGCGTATCCGGCAGGGAAGTTGTCCGACACAATCGATCGGCGGAGGGTACTGCTCATCGGACTCGTCATGCTCATTGCTGCGGACCTCGTACTTGGCTTTGGCGAAAATCTATGGATGCTGGGTCTGGGCGTAACACTTTGGGGTCTGCACATGGCCTTCACGCAGGGACTCCTTGCTGCGATGGTCGCCGACACCACGCCAACAGAACTACGCGGCACTGCGTACGGCGTCTTCAACTTTGTCTGTGGCATTGCCATGCTTATTGCAAGTGTGGTCGCAGGTGCGCTATGGGACTCCTTTGGTGCGTCGACCACGTTCTTCGCAGGCGCAGGCTTTAGTGCAGTCTCGCTACTCGGACTCTTGTTCGTGTATCGCAAAACTCGGTGATGCGAGAACATCGAGATTCGCGACATCAACTTGCGTGTAGATGATATTTAAGACATTTTTGTCTTATTTTGCGGTTTGCAATGCTCGTATAGCATTTCACATCCAGAGATCTGGTATTTCACCTCCAGAGTAGGAACATACAATGCTTGAACTGTTACGTCGAATCGCCTCAGCCATCAGTGTTGTTTTCTTTGCGTTATTTCTTACTGGGTGTCCGGATTCGACTGTCGGTCCCGATCCACTTGCGGGTAAGATAGAAGTTGGTCCCCGTTCAAACACGGCGTCGTTCGACGTTGGTGCGAGTGGCGGAACTGTTACGATAACAGAAGGGGACATCACGGGCGCACGTATTGCCATACCAGCCGGTGCATACACGTCTGTACGGTCGCTCCGCATTTCCACAGCACCGGTAACGAAGCACACATTTAGTGCTGACTTTAATGTGCTGACGCCACTTATCCGACTGGACAATGGCGGTGGATATGCAGATCAGCCAATGCAGGTTACGGTGCCGATAACATTGCCAGTTGGTCATTTCGCAATGGCGTTTTTCTACGACGAAGAAACGGGCGAACTCGAAGGTGTGCCTGCATTGTCGCTAACAGACACGACAATAACGATTGTTACTGCTCATCTTTCCGGACGTCATCTGTCGGACGGAGCAAAAGGTGGAATTCTGAGCTCGAAAACATACGTAGATGTCATCATTGCCTCCATCGATAAGCACGAACTTGATGGCACTCAGTCAACATCCTTTACACCGGGCATCGATGACTGGGAATTCGCAAACTATGGCTCATATATCGCACCGAAAGGTCATTGTGCTGGTCAGTCGGTATCGGCAATGTGGTACTTCTCGATGAAGAAAGGTCGCGATCTACAGCCAGCACTTAACGGAAACTTCGATCTCGTACACGGTGCGATGTGGGAAGACAATCCGCGTGGGTATCGATTCGCTTCAGTCGTTCAGGATATGCTCGACTGGGATAAACGCGATGGGTGGCTGACCACGTTCGAAAACACAGGCACCACCAAGTTCACGCACGACAGCCTCCACTACCTTTCGTTTTGTTACGGTATCAGGATGACGAGTAAACCGCAGTACATCGGAATTCGAAGTGCAAGCGGTGGACATGCGATGATTGCATACAAGGCAGGGGGCGGAAAGATATGGGTCTGCGATCCGAACTATCCCGGCAACGCTGCTCGCGAAATACTCATGCAACCAAACGGCACATTTGCACCATACACATCGGGTGCAAATGCGAATGATCTTGGCACCCCGTATCCACACATCAATTACGTAGCAAAATCATCGCTTATCAGTCATGAGGGCATTGATGCCGAATGGGAGAAAGTAAAAAATGGCACAATAGGCTCAGGAAAGTTTCCAGCTTGGGAACTGTGGTTGAAAGATCCCGAATCCGGCATTTATGCGAAGTACGACCGTGATACTTTGTTTGCGGCACCCGACGGAAAACTGGAGTTTGAGGTTAGATGTGCGTCGTGTGAGTACGGTTTCGATCTGCCCAGATCGTTGCAGGACGCAATGCTTATCACGCCGGATTACCAACTCAAGGCACGCGCGCGCGCCGGGAAGTTTTCGCTTGCTCTAAAGGAAGGCTCAAGCTTGTTTGCTGGACTTTACGTTATGGCGCAAGTCGGCACCAGTCCCGAGACCGACTCTACGTACCTCGACTTCCGCTGGCTAACGCTTGTACGAAGTGGTCTGACAATCACTCCTGCAGACACGAGCGTTGAACTCAACGACAAAGTTGTGTTTACAGCGCACTCTAACGGCACCGCTCCGGCTCAAGCGCGATACACGTGGTATTTCGATGACCTCGACGACCCGATTATTGTTGATGGTGACAGTACCATAGAACATACGTTCGAGCAGGAAGGCAGATTCGCGGTTGGTGTTATTCTCTCTAATCGTGCGACTGGTAAAGACATCGACACTGCTGAAACATGGGCTACGGTGGGAGCGCTTGCGCAGAAGATTTTCATCCAGATCGGTGACTACACATTCCCAGCAGATCAGGTTGACAAAGGTCCGATCGTAATGTCCGACGGATCTCGCCTCAATTACCTAACATACATCAACAGTATCGGTGGACTCACCACACCATGCGAGCCGCTGGTATGGAACGGCAACTCGTTCTCGGCAACAATTTCTTGCGACGATGACCTAACGTCATACATGTTTCGCGTGAGAGGTTCTGTCAGTGGCACCCTTAGCCAAGACCGAAAGACCCTTAAGACCCTTACCATTTCGCATTCAAAAACTGTACAATTCACAGGTCAGGAGCCTCTGCTCGCTGCAGAACAGTCGATCACGATAAAGAATCTGCCCCTCGAGTACATCTATGGCGCTCTTTCGGGATTGGGTGCAAAAATCAAAGGGACGTCGGCAGCACAGTACGTCACGTCAATCACATACACGATCCTCGTCGCGTCCGGTGGCACCGAGACGAGAAGCCTCACCAGCGTGGATTGGGCCAGTGGGGAGACTCAACTCTGGTTGTTACTTATGAAGGACTAAGTCTATTCATACATTCCTCTTATCTTTGCAGCCCCACAAAGAGCTGCATTTGGAGAGGTGCGAGAGTGGTTGAATCGGGTAGTCTCGAAAACTACTATAGTAGCAATGCTATCGAGGGTTCGAATCCCTCCCTCTCCTCTGCGGTTTTTCGGTAAGGGTCGGAAAAGGGGCAACGGGCATGCGCGCTCCGCGCACCGCCTCAGCTACACACCGGGCGGGTGCTGAAATTGGCAGACAGGCGGGTCTCAGAAGCCCGTGTCGGCAACGACGTGTGGGTTCAAGTCCCACCTCGCCCACCAGATCGACGAAGAGTCGATCAAACTAGGTTGCCAGCTCGCCGAAGAGGCGGGCAAACCACTACGCTTTAGGACAGCTTCTATGTTCGAACAGACTTTCAAGAACATCGATGACATTCTCCACAAAGACGCCGGCTGCACAAGCGAACTAGATTACACCGAACAGAGTTCGTGGCTGCTCTTCCTGAAATACCTCGACGCCTTCGAGACCGACCGAGACCTCGAAGCACAACTCGCAGGCAAGAAGTATCCTCGACGCACCATTTCGGTGGGGGGCTTGGGCTGCGCCCAAGGGGGCTGACGGAAAGCTCGATCATAACAAGGCGATGACGGGCGACGATTTAAAAGACTTCGTAAACGCGAAGCTCTTTCCGTATCTGCATGGGTTTAAGTCGCGTGCTACCGGACCTAACACCATTGAATATAAAATTGGTGAGATATTCGGCGAAATAAAGAACAAGATTCAAAGTGGCTATACCCTTCGCGATGTAATAGGTCCGGTAGACGAACTTCGCTTCCGCACGCAAGTCGAAAAGCACGAGCTTTCGCACCTATACGAAGCGAAGATCAGAAACATGGGCAACGCCGGACGCAACGGTGGCGAGTATTACACGCCACGTCCGCTCATTCGTGCAATCATCAACGTCGTAGAC
>Ga0163150_10010124_pt1 | contig 10257 bp, 10 predicted proteins | sample OliLakLV19P2IB_FD_148628 | JGI IMG/M metagenome (GOLD analysis project Ga0163150, IMG submission 148628) | Freshwater microbial mat bacterial communities from Lake Vanda, McMurdo Dry Valleys, Antarctica - Oligotrophic Lake LV.19.P2.IB | ecosystem: Environmental > Aquatic > Freshwater > Lake >...
GTGCTGCCCGAGACGCCGACGCTCGCGGAAGCGGGCGTGCCGGGCTACGCGGTCAGCGGCTGGTACGCCATGTTCGCGCCGGCGAAAACACCCGCCGCGATCGTGACCAAGCTCAACCGCGAGACAGTCGCCGTGCTGCAGTCGCCGGACGTGCGCCAGCGTTTCGCGGCGGACGGCAGCATGGTGGTGGCGAGCACACCCGCGCAACTGGCCGAGCATGTGCGGCAGGACGTTGCCAAGTGGGCCAAACTCGTGCGCGAAGCCAACATCCGCCTCGACGCGACCAAATAGTCAAACAGGGAAGGCAACCGTGGCGCAATCCAAAGGCATCAAGGAAGTCGCATACGTCGATGTTCGGCAGGGCGCCGGCGGCGTCAAGCTGGGCGGCATGCAGCAGATCCAGCCGCTGTCGTGGTTCGACTGCGCGGGCGGTGGCCAGGTGGTCGTAGACCGCGGCTACGCTTACGTCGGCAACATGCGCAACCCGCACGGCACCACGATCATCGACGTCAGGGATCCAAAGCATCCGAAGCCGGTCGCCGAGGTCAAGATGCCCTCGGGCACGCATTCGCACAAGGTGCGGGTGGCGAACGGCCTGATGGTCACCAATCGCGAAGTGCTGGCCGCGCGCGCGATGCGCGGCGAGACTCCGCCGGAAGGCTACCGCGGCGGCCTCGGCATCTACGACGTCTCCGATCCGACCAGGCCGAAGCTCATCACCAACTGGAACACCACCGACACGCCGGGCACTGGTGCTGGCGCGAGCGGCGTGCACCGCTTCGACTTCGACGGCCGCTACGCCTACATCTCGCCGACCTGGGACGGCTATGTGGGCAACATCATGATGATCCTCGACCTCAAGGATCCCGCGAACCCGCAGGAAGTCGGCCGCTGGTGGATGCCGGGACAGTGGACGGGCGGCGGCGAGACGCCGACGTGGAAGGGTTCCGCGCACCGCTGCCACCATCCGCTGCGGCAGGGCAACCGGCTCTACACCAGTTACTGGCACGGCGGCTTCGTCATCCTTGATATCGACGACATGACCAAGCCCAAAATGGTGTCGGCGGTGGACTGGAGCCCGCCGTTCCCCTGGCCCACGCACACCGTGCTGAAGATTCCTTTCAAAATCGGCAACCGCGAATTCGCCGTCGTCTCCGACGAGGACGTGGTGCGGCTCGAAGGCTGCCCGCCGTATCCGGCGGCCTTCCTGTGGGTGGTGGACGTCACGGACGAAAAGCATCCGGTGCCGATTTCCTCCTTCCAGGTCGACGATATGCCGGACACGGAGCAGCCGTACATGACCGGCTGCCACCAGCCCTGCGAGAAAGTCACCGGCACCGAAATCCCGGTGGCCTGGTTCGCCCACGGCCTGCGCATCATCGACGTGGCGAAACCGCACGCGCCGAAGGAAGTGGCCTTCTACATGCCCGATGTGCCGCCCGGCTCCGAACGCGTGCAGAGCAACGACGTGACCGTGGACGACCAGGGGCTGCTGTACCTGCTCGACCGCGTGCGCGGCCTGCACGTGCTCGAGCGCACCTGATCCGCATCTGATTGCTGTCGAAGGAGTTTTCATGACGACCAAACGCAAATCCAAAATGGCGATTCAACCGCCGAGCTTCCGCCCCACCGTGGTGGGCACGCATCATGCGGTTGCGACCGGACATTACCTCGCCACCTGCGCCGCGATGCGCATCCTCGACGGTGGCGGCAACGCGGTCGATGCCGGCGTGTGCGCGGCGATGGCGCTGGCGATGCTGCAGCCGGACATGGTCAGCTTCGCCGGTGTCGCACCCACGCTGATCTACCTGAAGAAGGAAGACCGCGTGATCAGCCTGGCCGGCCTCGGCTACTGGCCCGCGAAGACCGACATCGAGCGCCTCCGCAAGGAAGGCGGACAGCACGTGCCGGAAGGGCTGCTGCGCACCGTGATGCCGGCGGCGCCCGCCACCCACATCGCGGCGCTGCGCCGCTACGGCACGATCTCCTTCACGCAGGCGGCCACCGCCGCGATGGAAATCGCGCGCGACGGCTTCGCCATGTATCCGCTGCTCGCCAGCAACATCGAGTGGACGGCGGAGAAGTTCCAGCGCTGGCCCGACAACGCGGAAGTGTTCCAGCCCGGCGGCAAGTCGCCGAAGGTGGGCGAAATCCTCAAGCAGACCAATCTCGCGAAGACCATCTTCACGATGATGGAGGCCGAGCGCACCGCGCACGGCGACCGCGACAAGAAGCTGCGCGCGGTGCACGACTGGTTCTACTGCGGGCCCTTCGCCCAGAAGGTGCACGACTACCACCAGGAGCACGGCGGCTTCGTCACCAAGGATGACCTCGCCGGCTTCGAAGTCCCGGTCGAAGACAGTATTTCCGTGCAGTACCGCGACTACACGGTGCATAGCTGCGACGTCTGGTGCCAGGGCATCGTGCTGCTGGAGACGCTGAAAATTCTGGAGGGCTACGACCTGAAGGCGCTCGGACACAATTCCATCGCCTACGTGCACGCCGTCAACCAGGCGCTGAACCTGTCCTTTGCCGACCGCGAGGCCTACTCCGGCGATCCGAAGTTCGTGAACATGCCGCGGGCCGGCCTGCTGGCCGATGCCTACGCGGCGCGGCAGCGCGCCCGCATCAATCCCCAGCAGGCGTTCCCCAATCTTCCCGATCCGGGTTATCCCGAGGGCGGCCCTAAGCCGTACCTGCTGCACGGGCAGGCGCAGGGCGACGAGCGCGGCGTGGCTAACCGCGCGCTGCAGCCCGGCACCATCTACGGCTGCGTGATGGACCGCGACGGCAACGGCTATTCCGCGACGCTGTCCGATCCTCAGTACGACGTGCCGATCATCCCGGGCACCGGCGTGGCGCTGTCCGGCCGCGGCTGCCAGTCGCGCCTGACGCCCGGCCATCCGAGCATCGTCGCCCCGGGCAAGCGCCCGCGGCTCACGCCCAATCCGTCGCTCGCCTTCCGCGACGGCAAGCTGTTCATGACCTTCGGCACGCCGGGCGGCGACACGCAGTCGCAGGCAATGCTGCAGGTGTTCCTCAACATCGTCGAGTTCGACAAGCCGGTGCAGGCCGCGGTGGAAGCGCCGCGCATCTCGAGCTGGAACTTCCCCAATTCCTTCGCCCCGCACAACTACCTGCCGGCGCGCCTGAACATCGAGGACAGCTTCCCGAAGGAAACCATCGAAGCGTTGCGCGGGATGGGGCACGACGTGGACGTCTGGCCGCAGTTCCCGGCGGAAAACGCCGGCGTGTGCGCGATCATGGCGCACCCGAAGACGGGACTGAAGCACGCCGGCGCCGATCCGCGGCGCGAAGGCTACGCGGGGGCCTGGTGATGAAACACGTTCTGTTGACCGTCGCTCTGGCCGCCGTTGCGGCGCCTGCCGTTCACGCAGCGGATGCCTGGCCGAACCGGCCGCTCCGCTTCGTCGTGCCGTTCACACCGGGCACGCTTGATGTGATGGTGCGCGCGATCGGGGTGAAGCTGACTGAGAAATACGGACAGAGCATCGTCGTCGAAACGCGGCCAGGCGCCGGCACCGTCGTCGGTACCGAACTCGTGTCCAGGGCCACGCCGGACGGCCACACCTTCCTGGTGATCACCACGACCTTCGTCATCAACCCGAGCCTGCGGGCGAATCTCCCGTACGATCCCGTCAAGGACTTCGCGCCGGTGACGCAGATCGATTCGGTTGCCAACATTCTGGTGACCAGTCCGACGGCCGCCGTGCAGAGCATCAAGGAGCTGATCGCGCTGGCGAAGGCCAAGCCCGGGCAACTGACCTACGCTTCGCCTGGCGCGGGGTCGGCGCCGCACATCGCGACGGAAATGTTCAAGAGCATGGCGGGCGTCGACATGATTCATGTGCCGTACAAGGGGATTCCCGAGGCGGCCACGGACGTGATCGCGGGGCGCGTTACGATGCTGATGACGACGACCGCCTCTGCCGCGCCGTATCTCCGCGCGGGGCGCCTCAAAGGCCTCGCGGTGAGCAGCCGCAAGCGCTCGGCCGCCATGCCGGACGTGCCGTCGATGAGCGAAGTGCTGCCCGGTTACGAAATGGATGCCTTCCGCGGCGTCATGGCGCCCGCCGGCACGCCGCCGGCGATCCTGAAGCAGATTTCAGCGGACATCGCCAACGTGGTCAAGAACACCGACGTGCGCGAGCGCCTGTTGAACGACGGCGCCGAACCGGTCGGCAGCACTCCGGAACAATTCGCCGTGTTCCTGAAAAGCGAAACACAGAAGTGGGGTAAGGTGGTCAAGGCCTCCGGCGCGAAAGTAGACTGACGCCAACACCCCATCACTCATCACCCATCACCCATCACCTGAGGAAAATGCCATGCCCCTGGCGCAAATTTACATCGCCCCCGGTCGCGACGACGCGAAAAAGAAAGCCATGATCGCCGCCGTCACCGAAGCCATCTCGAAAACCCTCGGCACACCGCCCGAGGCCACGTCGGTGATCGTGCAGGAAATTCCGCGCAGCCACTGGGCCACCGGCGGCGTGACGCTAGACGACAAGAAATAGGCGCGGCGGTCGTCGGCCGCCCGTCTTGCCGTTCCGCGTCCGCGGGGCGATCAAGTCATCAGAAGGAGGAGTTGCAACATGCCGTCCGGAGTCTTTGACGACGCCCTGATCAAACACCTGTGGTCGACCGACGAACTGCGGGCGATCTTCAGCGATACCAACCGCGTGCAGAAGTGGTACGACTTCGAGGCCGCGCTGGCCCTCGAGCAGGGCGACATGGGCACCATCCCCAAGGCTGCGGCGCAGGAGATCGCGGCCAAGTGCAAGATGGTCAACGTCGACATCGAGGGCGTTGCCGCCGAAATCCGCCGCATCAAGCATCCGCTGGTGCCGGCGCTGAAAGCCGTCGAGAAGCTGTGCAAGGACGGTCACGGCGAGTTTATCCACTTCGGGCCTACGACGCAGGACGTGCTCGACACCGGCACGATGCTGCAGATCAAGGACGCCCATGCGATCTATCTGCGGGACATGAAGGCGATCGGCCGCGAACTCTATCGCTTGGCCGAGACGCACCGCGCCACGCCCATGGTCGGCCGTTCGCACGGCGTGCAGGCGCTGCCGATCACCTTCGGCCACAAGGCCGCGATCTGGCTGTCGGAAATGGGCCGCAACTACGAGCGGCTGCGCGGGCTGGAAGCGCGCACCTTCGTCGGCGGCATGGTCGGCGCGGTCGGTACGCAGGCGTCCTACGGCCCGCAGGCAGCCGAGCTTGAACAGCGCGTGATGAAGCGTCTGGGCTTAAGCGTCGCCGACATCAACTGGCAGCCCGCGCGCGACCGCTTCGCGGAATACGTCTGCGTGCTCGCCATCATCGGCCAGACGCTGGGCAAGGTCGCCAACGAGGTCGTGAACCTCGAGCACACGGAGATCGACGAACTCGCCGAGCCCTTCAGCGCCGGCAAGGTGGGGTCCTCCACCATGCCGCACAAGCGCAACCCCTCGTCCTGCGAGGCGGTGGTCGGCGTCAGCCGCGGCATCCGCTACAACGCGGCCTTCATGCTCGAATCGATGATCATCGAGCACGAGCGCGACGGCTCGGCCTGGCGCGGCGAATGGAAGGCGCTGCCGGAATCCTGCCTCATGATGGGCATGATGCTGGCGACCATGAAGTACGTGCTGGCGGGCCTGACCGTCAACGTCAAGGGCATGCGCGAGAATCTCGACCTGCTCGGCGGTTTCCTGCTGTCCGAGCGCGTCATGTTCGCGTTGTCGGGCAAGGTCGGCAAGCAGACGGCGCACGATCTTGTTTACGAGGCGTCGATGAAGGGACTGGGGGGCGGTATGACCTTCGAGAAAGCGCTGTTCGAGAACCCGCAGGTGCGCGCCGCGCTGACCGATGCCGAACTGAAGGCGGCGCTCGACCCAACCACCTACGTCGGCCACGCGCCGCAGATCGTGGACCGCGTGCTCGCGGACGTGAAGAAAAGCGGCTGGCTGGACTGACACCATGAAAACACTTTTATGTGCGGTTCTCCTGTGCGCCACCGGCACAACCGCGGCGCAGTCCTCGAAGCCGGCCGCGGGCGAGTTTCCGCAGCGCGTCGTGCGCTGGGTCGTGCCCTTCGCGCCCGGGGCCTCCAACGACATCGTCGCGCGCTTGCTCGCGCAGAAGCTCGGCGACCGCTGGGGCCAGCAGGTGGTGATCGACAACCGGGGCGGAGCGGGGGGCATGGTCGGCGCAGAGATCGTGGTCCGCGCGACGCCGGACGGCTACACGCTGCTGATGGCCAACCCCGGGGCGAACGCCATCAACTTCGCGCTGCGCGCGAAAACGCCGTATACCGAGGCCGATCTGGAACCGGTCATCCTGCTCGGCTGGTCGCCGATCATGGCCGTGACCTCGGCGTCGGCGCCGATGAACAATGTCAAGGACCTGATCGCGCTGGCGAAGGCGAAGCCGGGGCAGTTGTCTGCCGGGTCGTCCGGCACCGGCGGCAGCAGCCACCTCGCGCTGGAACTGTTCAAGCTGCAGACCGGGACGGATATCCTGCACGTCCCGTACAAGGGTGCGGCACCGGCCTTCACCGATGTCATGGCGGGACAGTTGCAGTTGTTCTTCAGCACGCCGGTGTCGGTGCAACCGCTCGTCGCCGGTGGCCGCCTTAAGGTCCTTGGCGTTGCCGGCAAGCAGCGACTCGCCATCTTCCCGGACGTGCCGACGACCGCGGAGCAGGGCCTGCCCGGGTTCGACGTGCTGATCTGGTTCGGCGTGTCGGTGCCGGCGCGCACGCCCATGCCGATCATCAACAAACTCAATGCGGACATGAACGCCGTGCTCAAGCTGCCCGAGATCCGGGAACGTTTCGCGCAACTGGGCCTCGAAGCCCAGGGCGGCACGCCGGCGCGCTTCGGCGCTTTCCTCAAGGAAGAGCTGGCGCGCTGGGCGCAGGTGGTGAAAGCGGCTAATGTCCGTCCCGAATAAGCAGCAAGCAGAGGAGATATCCATGAAATTCGTGCAGATACTGATCGGTACCCTGCTGGCGGCCACGATGCCGGCCGCCCACGCGCAAAAAGGTGGCACCGACTACCCGACCAAGCCCGTGCGCTGGATCGTGCCCTTCACGCCGGGCGCTTCCAACGACATCATCGGGCGCCTGTTCGGCGCCAAGCTGGGCGAGGCCTTCGGCCAGCAGTTCGTGATCGACAACCGGCCCGGCGCGGGTGGCGCTATCGGCGCGGAAACCGTCGCGCGCGCGCTGCCGGACGGTTACACGCTGATCCTCGCCAACCCGGGCCCGAGCGTGAACTCGCCGCTGCTGGTCCGCAAGCCGGCCTTCACGCCCAACGACTTCACCAACATCGTGTTCATCGGTTACGCCCCGCTCCTCATCCTCGCCAACCCCGGCTTCGCGCCGAAGACGCCGAAGGAACTCCTCGATTACGTCAAGGCCAACCCCGGCAAGGTGTCGTGGGGTTCCTCCGGCATCGGCTCCAGCCTGCACATCGGGCTCGCGCTGTTCCAGGCGTCCACCGGGGCGAACGTGGTCCACGTGCCGTATAAGGGCGCCGCGCCCGCGATCACAGACGTCGTCGGCGGCCAGATCCAGCTCATGCACACCACCACGGTGTCGGGTGGGGAGCAGATCAAGGCTGGGCGGGTCAGGGTGATCGCCGTGGCGGCCGCCAAGCGCATCCCCAGCCTGCCCGACGTGCAGACGCTCGCCGAGGGCGGCATCAAGGACGCCGAGGCCATCGTCTGGTTCGGCATGTCCGGGCCGCCCAGGATGCCGCGCGCGATCGTGGACAAATTGAACCGCGAAGTGAACCGGGAGCTCGGCCTGCCGGACGTGAAGGCGCGGCTCGATCAACTGGGCCTGGAGCCGGAAGGCGGCACGCCCGAGGCCTTCGACAAGTTCGTCAAGGGCGAAGTCGCCAAGGTCGAGCGGCTGATCAAGGCGGGCTTGCTCAAGCCAGAGTAATCCCACGCGCTATCGGCGTGCACGCGCCTGCATCCCGGCACGGTTCGGGTGCGCGGGCGCGTGGCCGGCTCTGATGGAGATGGAATTGGGCGTGCTCGTGCGGGCACGCCGCTTGCTCCGGTATCCTGAACACAAAACATACAGGAGCATTCGCATGACTCAGCATTTCTCACCGCGTGCCGGCACCGCTGCGCTGGTTTTCCTTGGCCTCGGCCTGTGCGGAGCCGCGATGGCGCAGACCTATCCCGCCAAGCCCGTGCGCATCGTGGTGCCTTTCGCGCCCGGTGGCCCCAATGACATCCTCGCCCGGCTGGTCGGCCAGAAACTCACCGAACAGTGGGGCCAGAACTTCGTCATCGAAAACCGCGGCGGCGCCGGCGGCACCATCGGCGTCGAATTCGCGTCCAAGGCGCCCGCCGACGGCTACACGCTGGTGATGGGCGGTTCGAGCAACCTCGCCGTGGCGCCCGGACTCTACGCCAAGCTCGGCTACGACCCGCTGCGCGACTTCGCGCCAGTGGCCAACGTCGCCTTCGTCCCGTACGTCGTCACCGTCAACCCGAGCGTGCCGGCGAAGAACATCAAGGAACTGATCGCCATCGCCCGCTCCAAAAAGGGTGCGCTGTCGTACGGCTCCTCCGGCGGCGGCTCGATGTCCAACCTCATGACCGAAGTGTTCAAGGCCGACATCGGGGCCGACATCGTGCACGTGCCTTACAAGGGCACCGCGCCCGCCGTGACGGACGTCATCGCCGGCCAGATCGACATGATGATCGCGGACTACGCCGCAGTGGCGTCCCAGGCGAAAATCGGCAAGCTGCGCATGCTGGCCGTGGCCGGCAGCAAGCGCGCCGCCGTCGCACCCGAGCTGCCCACCGTGGCGGAAGCCGGCGTGAAGGGCTACGCGGTGGACGCCTGGTTCGGCATCGTCACGCTGGCCGGCGTGCCCAGGGAGATCGTCACCAAGCTGAATGGCGGGGTGGTCGGCGCGCTCAAGTCCGCGGACGTGAAGCAGCGCTTCGACACGCTGGGCTACGAGGCCATCGGCGACACGCCGGAGCACTTTGGTGCGACCATCAAGTCCGACATCGACAAGTTCGCAAAGATCATCAAGGCGGCCGGGATCAAGGCGGAGTGATCCGCTCCGGCAGCGGGGTCAGTTGAGATGACGGATCGTCTGTTCTCATTTGTTGGTGGCGACGCCGGGCCGTGGCGCGTCACCCGCATGGAGGCCATTGCCGGTGCGCGGCTGCCTGCCGTGACACGGCTGGATCTCGTGTCCGGTGATGCCACCGCAGCCGAACGCGGTGCGGGCTGGGCGTTGCGGGGGATCACCAGCAACGAGCGTTACGTCGTCCGCCGCGAGAAAACACAACTCGCCGCCACGCAACAGGGCCTGGGTCGCCCCGAGGCTGCCTGCGCCGCGCTGATCCCCATCCTCAAGACCGCCGCCTGGTGGGAACTGACCCAGGACGAGCGCCGGGACATTCTGGAAGAACAGTCGCACCACGTCGCCATCGGCCTGAAGTACCTGCCGGCCATCGCCCGGCGTCTGCACCACTGTCGCGATATTGCCGAGGGCGAGCCCTTTGATTTCCTGACGTGGTTTGAATTTGCGCCGGCGCATGAAACCGCTTTCGATGAACTGCTGCGGGAACTGCGGGCCTCGCCGGAATGGCGGTACGTCGAGCGGGAGCTGGATATCCGGCTCATCCGCGAAGAGGCTTGAAGGCGTCCTGGACCAAGTTGTTGTCTTGATTGACCAAGTGTAGCCGCTGGGCTACATTCGATCGTGATCGTCGTCCGCAAAACTGATCGCTTCGCGCAATAGGACTGATGCATGGCCAAGACCGTCACGAGCCGATACGACGTTGCCGAACATTTGCGGACGCCCAAAGAGATGGCTGCCTACCTTGAAGCCTGCCTGGAAGAGGCGGACGGCGATGCTGCGTTCATCGCCAAGGCGCTGGGCGATATTGCCCGCGCGAAAGGCATGTCGCAGGTGGCGCGTGATGCCGGGCTGTCGCGCGAGAGTCTCTACAAAGCACTGTCGGGCGATCGCAGTCCGGACTTCGACACCGTGCTGAAAGTCATTGATGCGCTGGGGCTCAAGCTGCATGCCGAGGCCGCTCTCGCGTGATCCGCTGCCTGCCGGGACAGCGGGCCTGCCAAGCGGGCGTATGATGAGCGCGGTTTACGACAACGACCCGAACGGCGTTTGCTTGAGGTTCCTTCCCCCGCTTGCGGGGGAAGGCTAGGATGGGGGCGAGCGATTTTGCCGCCTCCCGATTTTGCCCCCTCCC
>Ga0163150_10010127_pt1 | contig 10255 bp, 9 predicted proteins | sample OliLakLV19P2IB_FD_148628 | JGI IMG/M metagenome (GOLD analysis project Ga0163150, IMG submission 148628) | Freshwater microbial mat bacterial communities from Lake Vanda, McMurdo Dry Valleys, Antarctica - Oligotrophic Lake LV.19.P2.IB | ecosystem: Environmental > Aquatic > Freshwater > Lake >...
CCGCAGGCACCATGCGCACCCCGCTGCGAGCCGCCACGGGCGATCCGCGCGAGCGCGGTGGTGTCCGCCTCGATGGACACGAGGATCCTGTCCGCCGTGCGCCGTGCGTGGAGGCGCAACTCCGGAACGTCGTGGGCGGACGCCGCGGGGGCGCCCGCAAGGGAGAGGAGCGCCGCGATCGAGGCGACGACGAGGGTGGCGAAGGAGGGCGGGGTGCGCATGGTGCCTGCGGGGGCCTTCCTGTAAGGCCAGGGGGCGAACACACGGGAGGCGCGGGACCAGCGGACCAGCCCGGCGGAGAGGACCCGTGGCGCCCCGAGCGCGACGCCACGGACCCTGGCTTCGACCCACCGACGGCCGGTCAGTCGGGAATCGGCGTGCCGTCGGCGGGTTGCGCGAGAGCGCGATCCACCTGCTCTTGGAGCTGCGGGCTCACCTCCCGGTCGTCATCGCCCGTGAGGGCTCCGACGATGCCGGGCCCCGCGGGCGAGGAGCTGCCTCCGCATCCCGCGATGGGAGCGGCGGCGGCGATGCACAGGGCGAGACGAAGAACGCGCTTCATGGGGATCTCCAGCGGCGGCCCGGGGCCGCCGCACTCCTAGTGCTGACGCGTCACGCCGTCGTGCGGCGAGGCGAGGTAGGGGAAGGCCGTCAGGAACGGCTTGTCGTTCTCGCAGACGGTGTCGCCGAGCGAGCGCGGGCTGTCCCCGATCGGCGCGCAGCTGTACACCCCGCCCACGAGATGGCCCACCACCACCTGCAGGGCGATGTCCACCACGTCGTCGCCCAGGCGACGTCCGTTGGGGAAGCCGTCGTTCTGGCCCGCCAGCACGCCCATGCGATTCGGGCTGATGCTCGGCGCGATCGCCATGTTGAGGCGCAGCGTCTCGCAGGCGATGCCCTTCGCGTTGAGACCCGGGATGCCGGTCAGGAAGACCGTCACCAGGTCGTTCCGGGGCGTCGGGGGCACCACGATGGACGGGTAGAGCGCGTTGAGGATCGTCGGCAGCTCGGGGTTCGTCACGTAGGACAGGAACTGCCCGTCGTCCTTGGGCTCGGACGCGTTCCACTTGTTCTTGTCCGCGCGGGCGATGACCACCTCGTTCACGAGGGGCATGCCGAGACGGGACACCTGCGTCCATGCGCCGCCCTGGATGGGATCGCGGCCACCGGTCCGGTTCAGGCGCACCTGCCTGCGGCTCGCCGTGGACCACACGCCCACGATCGAGGACGCCGCGTTCGGATCGGTCGCGGGACTGCCGTCGGACGTCAGGAGCGCCTTGGGCACCTGAAGGACGATCGAGTGGCAGTTGAAGCCCTTCAGGTGGTCGCCACCGGGGACCGCGCCGCACTGGGAGTCCTTGCCGCCGGGCACGACGGGGTCGATGTTGACGAGGTCGAACACGCGCCCGAGAGAGACGAAGAACGGGTCGTCGCGGGGCCCGCAGAAGGCCTGGATGCCGCCCGTCACGGCGTGGATCGCGGCGGGGACGATGCTCGCGTCGTACACGGATCCGGGGAAGGACTTCGGCCCCACGTTGTTCGGAGCCACGAGGCGGTTCGTCGCGAGCACGGTCTTCGGGCCCGTGCGACGGTCACCGTCCACGCGCGTGAGGGTGAAGCGCTGCTCCACGTTGAGGTTCGTGTACGTGTCGCCGCCGGCGTCGTACGTCACGGGCCCCGTGTTGTAGAGGAACGTCGCAGGGTTCTTCGTGGTGGTGGTGAACTGGAGCTGGAACGTGACGTCCTCCACGGCGTCCCCGTCGTTGTCCACGTGGATCTCATAGAGGGCATCGTCGGCGAAGCCGTAGTAGTTGGGGCCTCCCGACGGCTCCTCGAGCGGGAAGTAGTTGGCGACCAGGGTGACGGTTCCGGTCGCGTCGGGGCTCACGAACGCGTAGACGTCCGTGCAGTCCACGGCGCGATCGGCGGCCGTGCCCGGGGCCTCGCTGTGGCTCGATGCGCGGGCCGGCGTCGGAACGACCGCCAGCAGGAGACCGGTGAGGGCGGAGGCGCCCAGGAGGGCGCGCGTGAGCAGGGAGCGGGCAGGGAACGGGTCGGGAGGCATCGAGGGGCTCCTTCGAGGCGACGCCGGGGGCGGCGACCGCCATGGGGGGATGCGAGAACCGCATCGCGTGCGGCACCCCTCCCTACGGGCCGGCCGGGCGGCCGGATGCAGCGCCGGAAGCGGGCGAGCCCTCCAGGAACCGCTGGTAGGCTGCGGCGTCCGCCGACCTGCTTCCTCCGTAGGTGATCCCGAGGGCCATGGGTCCGTCCACCGAGCACGACGACGATACCGCGCTCGTGCGCGCCCTCGTGGCGCGTGACGAGTCGGCGCTGTCGCGGGCGTACGATCGGTACGGGGCCCTCGTTTTCGGCATCGCGACACGGATCCTCGGCAAGGCACCCGACGCCGAAGAGGTCCTCCAAGACGTATTCCTCTCTCTCTGGCGCACCGCCGCGCGCTTCGACCCTTCCCGCGGGAGCCTCGTGGGCTATCTCGTCACCCTCGCGCGGAATCGCGCGATCGACCGTCTGCGCGCGCGCCGGGGCCGACCCGCCCCCGCGGGGGGAGAGTTCGACCTCGCAACCTTCCCCGCCCCGGGCTCCGGCCCGGCGGAGGGGCTCGGCGCCGCCGACGCGAGGGCCCGCGCGGTCGTCGCGCTCCGCACGCTACCCCCCGACGAACGGCGGGTCCTTGAGATGGCCTACTTCGACGGTCTCTCCCAGACGGAGATCGCCGAGCGCACGGGAGATCCGCTCGGGACGGTCAAGGGGCGGACGCGCGCCGCGCTTCGCCGTCTGCGGGAGGCCCTGCCGGCCTCGCTCGGAGGCGCACGATGACGCGCCCCGACGACGTCGACCTCCTCTCGCTCTGGCTCCTCGGCGCTCTCGATAAGGCCGAGACCGAGGCCGTGCGCGCGCGCATCGCCGAAGGTGTGCCCTCGACCCTCGACGCGCTCGCGGAGGCCCGCCGCGTGGTCGGTACGCTAGGGCTCGGCGCCCCGGACGCGGCACCGCCCGCGGGTGCCCGCGAACGCCTCCTCGCGGCCGCGCACCGGGAGCCCTCGGTCGGCGCCGCGCCGCAGGACCCGCCGTGGGCGGGTCCGAGCGAGTCGGGCGGCGTGGCCCAGAAGCCGTCGCGGAAGGCGCCGGGCGCCGCATCGCGTCGCACCCGCTGGCTCGTGCCGTCCCTGATCGGTGCGACGTTCCTCCTCCTCGCCGCGCTCGGCGTTCGGCGCGCCTTCGAGCCCACCGGCGTCTCGGCAGAGGACGCCCGCTTCGGCGCGCTCGTCCTCGACCCACGTACCGAGCGCTGGGTGTTCAAGGACCCGACCACCGGCGAGGAGTTGGGTCTCGCGATCCGGGACGCCGAGTCCAAGCGCGCGTGGCTTTCGCTGAAGCGCCTCCCGGAGCCGGCGGCCGGGAAGACGTACGTCCTGTGGACGATCGCGCAAGGCGAGGGACGCAAGCCCGAGAACCGGGGCGCGGTGGTGGTCCGCCGCGACCGGCGGATCGACCTCGAGCTGCCGGAGAACGTCGAGCTCCGCGACGTGGCGGTGCTGGCGATCAGCCTTGAGGCGGATCCGGCCACGCCGGCCCCGACCGACGGCGCGGTCAAGGCGCTCGCGAGGTCGCCGCGGTCCTGACCGCGCGGCGGCTTCGTGCTCCCTCCTGCCACGGCCTGGAGCGGTCGGGGCGGCCGATGGGACTTGACCCCGCGACTCTCCGTTTCTCGGTGACGACGGCTACATCGGCGGCGACGGCGAGCTCTCGGGCTGGGTCGGCTCAAGCGCCAAGCCCGACGTGCTCGACGTGGCCGAACTCTCCGACCTCACGCGCCTCGACGTGGTGCTCGAGCGGGTGACAGGGGCGGACGCGGCCGGACGCGCCCACCGCATCGTGCTCTGACGGGACTCAGATTCGGTCGCTCTTGCGGGGGACGGGCCCGTGCCCGCCCCCCCACGGCGTCGCGCCTGGTGCCATCGATCCTGCTCCCTCACCTAGCCCGCCCCCCGACGAGCACCGGCCTCTGGGCACGGGGCTCCGATCAGGCCGAGCGATACACTTGGATGATGAGCATTCGAGCAGAGGATGTCCGCGCCTTCTTCGAACCCAGCGCCCGAGCAGACAATGACGCTGCAAACAAGATACGCGAAGCCGTCGTCGAAGTGTTGCTGGATCCCGGGGCATCCGAGACGATCGCCCCCCTCTTGGCCGACGCCAAGCACGGCACGAACTGGAAGCGCCTAATCGACGCGCTGCGTGTCGCGTTGACGTCGTTCCAGACTACGGATCCGGCGCTGGCAGACGCTCGATACGTCAGGGCGATCCGGAAGTCAGGTCGTGGACACAACTTCGACTTTGAGCTGACATTCGAACTTCCGAATGGAGACCAGATCCTTCGCAAGGTCGAGTTCAAGAAGGGGAAGAGCATACATGCCCAGCCGCAGTTCCTGTCGCTGACGGCGTCGAGAGGAAACGTGACCCGCGCGGACGTGGTGTCGTACCGGGAGTTTTTCTATGACATGTTCGTTTCCGCCCTCCGCACGCTGACCGCGGTCGCGCCGCCCGACCGCGAGACGTATATGAGACTCATCGGGCGAATCGACTACGACTGCCACGCATTCTTCGAGGCCCAGTACAGGGAGGACAAGGAGGGTGGTGCGGGAGGAGCGAAGCGCTCCAAGATCGCAGATCGTAGCGCCCACGAGTACCTCTCGATGCTGGAACGTCTCGGTGGCGACGCGATCGACTGGAAGGGGCTCGGGGACAAGCTCGCCTCCCAGGTGGAGAAGCAGTTTCTCTCCTGGAGCGATAGAGCCTGCTCATTCGCCATGGAAGCCTACAGCGCGGATGACCTTCGCCTGTCTGGAGAGGTCCGATTCGCTGCGGGACGCGACGGGCTATACCGATACTTGGTCTTGCCCGTCGCGTCCGGACACGAACTTGTCTGCATGCTCCGCTGGCGGAATCACAAGGCGATCCTGAATCCGGCGTGGCAGATTCGCCTCAAGCAGAAGTAAGGCTCTGCGAGGAAACAACTGAGGCACTTCAGGCGGCGGCGGGGGCCGCCTCGCTTCGTCACTCGTCGTCAGCGGGTCGAGAACAAGCGATCCTCCTCGTTCCTCGCGATGCAGCGCCCCGGCGCTCCCCCGAAGCGCGTCAGTAATTTGCTCGCAAAGCCTAACCCGAAGCAAGCGCTCCGATCTCGAGGATCGAGCGACGACGAGCTGAAGTCGCAGCCCTCGGGCCCTCGCGGAACGGGCGCCGCATCAGGCAGCACGATGGGTGATCGTGCGGGACATGCTTGGAAGCGCACGAGCACCCGTGGATCAACCTGCCCCTGCCCTGCGGTGGCGATCCTCTGGCCGGTTTTCGGAAGTGCTTCTCTCGAGGATCGGGACTAAGTGCGCAAGCTCCGTCGCCGAGAGTTGGGTGTTCCCAGTCAGAAGCCGGACCGCTGCCGTCGCCCTCTCGTGGCGCAACCCTTGGAGCACGCGCTCGTAGTCGACGCGCCCTGCGAACAGACCGCCGTCGTGCTGCACCACGTTCACGTGATTCTCCCCGATGAACTTGTGGCCCTTCGCGACGAGGGCCGCTCGCAGCGTTCCCTTTCCAACGGTCCCCGTGATCCGGTTGACGATGATCGCAGGCCCAATGTTCGGGTTCGTCTCCACGACGAATTGCGGGCGCTTCGGGTGCTCCAAGTCCCAGACCACCTCGGTGGCGTCGGTGATGTTGTGAGCCCAGACCAGGGGGACGGCGTCGCCGCCGGGCATGCGACGCAAGTCCTCCTTCCGTTGGTTCCATACGCAACGCCCGGTACGGATCCCCATGCCCATGCTCGCCAGGGTGTGCATACCGTCCAACTTCTCCGCGAGCAGGTCGGGGTGCTCCATGAAGAGCGGAGTGCGCACCACGGCGCCGAGATCGGCCCAGTAGACGTTGCGACTTCCTCGCGTTCCCTTGCGCAGCACGATCACCATGACCGACTGTTGAGCGCCGTCGAATAGATTCGGGTCGTCGAGGAGCACGAGATGCTCGATCTCGGCGCGATCGAGCAGCCAGCGGCGAAGGGCCTCGAAGTAGGCCCCATTGTTCATGGAAGGCGGGACGACGAACGCCAACCGGCCGCCTGGGCGCAGGGCGTCGAGCCCAACGCGAAAGAACATGCTGAACACGTTGGGTCGACCGGAGATCACATCCGCGTAGCGTGTACACAAATCCGGGTCCCCTCTCACCTCATAGTAGGGAGGGTTGCCCACGACAAGGTCGAACTCTTCGCGCACAGGTCGTTCGAGGGCGTTGCACTCCGAGACGCCTTCGAGTGCGTGCTCGTTCTGGCAGAGCCGCACCAACTCGGGATCGATCTCCCAGCCGCTGACTCTTGCGGCGGGTTGTCGGGCCAAGACATCCAGCAGAAACTCGCCACTACCTGCTCCCGGATCCAAGACGCGAATCCCCGGTGCGAGGGTCAAGAGATCTAGGAGCCGGGCACGCACCCCACGCGGGGTGAAGTACTGCCCGTGGCCCTTCCGCTGGGTCGAGTCCCGTTCGGCCAGGAAGCGCCGCGTTGCGGGTCGGAAGTCCGCAGAAGATGCGAGCGAGTCCGCTTGGGTCGTGGGCATGTTGCTTGGAATGGTACACACGCCCCGGGACTCCTCTCAACCGGTTGCGCCGAAACGACTTGCGCCAGTTCGCTAGGGGACGCACTGATCTACACGCTCCCAAGACAGGGCGCCGGCCGCCTACTCTCAGGTCCGCTGAACGGAGAGCAACACGTCGTGCGTGCGCGCGCCCCGATCACTGCGATGCCCGCCAGAAATCTTGCGGAAGAGCACCGCCGGACGGGTCGCATGATCGGCGGGCCACGCCGTGGCCTCGACGCTTTCATGGCGGAGGGAGGCCCTCGCGCGTCGAAGGGCGACTCGAGGCGACCCCGGCGACGGTGCTCAAGGATCCTTCCTGACCACCGGGCCGGGGATGCGTGCGATCCCCTTCCTCTCCACGTGACAACGGGGGCAGAGGAGGGGGTCCACGTACTCGGACTCCGGCGTCGGCCCCAGCCTCCGCTGGGCCCGGCCCCCGGGACTAGGGTTTCCCTCGCAGCGTGACGGTGAGGGTCTGCGTCGTCGTCACGACCGTGGGAACGCCGGTGCCCACGTCCGAGGACACCGTCATGGCAATCGCCGCGTGGAGCTCCGCGTCGGACAAGAAGTTCATCGGATCGAGGGCGAGGCGGGCCGTCCCCTCGCTCGTGAGGGACCGGAGATGGGCCTTTCGCTCCACCGGCTTCGGCAGGGCAAAGTCCTGCTCGTCGGCCTGGAAGCGGAACTTCGTGTGAATCGTCGCGCGCCCGCCCTCGACCGCGCCCAGGCGACTCGTGATCGTGCCCCGGCTCTCGATACCGAAGGGCGTCTGCTTCGTCCGCTCCACGGTCCAGGATGCGCCCGTCCCCACGGCCTCCTCGGGAAAGTTCGCCGCCCACTCGCCGATCCCGTCCTTCATCGCGTCCGCGAGCTTCTCGACCACCTCTCGCGCTGGCCCCGTCACGTCCTGCGGAAGCTCCACGGTCGACGAGGTCACGAGCCCGCGGCTCGTCACATGGATACGGATCGTGAATCGCACGCGGGCGATGAGGTCCGCCATGGACTTCGCCTTCTCGGGCGGGATCTCCGTCGGCACTTTGACCCCGAGTTCCAGGACCTCCCAGCGGAGGTCGGCCGAGCCGTCCTCGGCCACCTCGTCCACCGTGGAGCGCAGCGTCATCGTGCTGGCCAGCGCGCCGGGCGCGAGGACCCTCTGCCCGTCCGCCGTAGTCTCCTGCTCCGCCTCCATGCGCACCTCGGCGAGCCGGGACTGGCCCTTCTCGAACGCGTAGCGCAGCGTCGCGCGCGGCTCCACGCCCACGTCGATCAGCCGGATCTCGGGCGCGGCGGCGGCCTTCGCGGGCGCGGCGGGGGCCGGAGGCTCCTCCGCACGGGCCGGGGAGGCCCGGCCGAGGGAGACGAGGGACAGAAGGAGGGCCGACGGCGCGAGGCGGGAGAGGGCGCGCATGACTCCGATCCTAGCCGTCCGGCGGGCGCCTGTCGCCGGGGCAGAGGTCTCCGCCAGCCGGACCGGGAATTCGCGGAGCTCGATCTTCTTGTGCCGGGCGAGGAGCCGCTCGCGCACCTTCTTGAGGATTATGTTCGCGTCGACACGCTCCGCGTAGGAGTCGACCGTGTCGACGTAGAGGTGCGCGGACGCAGGGCGATCACGGATCCGAGAGCGGGTACTCGACGATCCGCCAGGGGAGCCAGCCCGCGCGGGGGGTGGGGTCTTCGGCGGGCGGAGGAGGCAGGTGCTGACACACGAGGAGGGCATCCGCGAGCGAGTCGAGGAGACCCACACCATTTGGTGTGACGCGTGCCGCACGCAGCGCCGCAGACTCGTCGAGATGCAGCGACTCCGCGCTGTCGAAGGCGCTGCACGCCTCGAACAGGACCTCGAAGCCCAAGAGGCGGCCTCCTGGGGTGAGCGGCGCGGTGCGCGTACACGCGGCGATGTGCGCGCCCGACGCCCCGGTCGGCGCAAACCCCGGTTCGGGCGGTGGCGGCACTGATGCCCGGCAGTAGCCGGCGAGTAGGTCGCGGTGAAGGCCGACCCCCCAAAGTTCCAGGTCGCGTGCGCCTGCAAGCATCGTGTGCGCCGCGGCACGGGCGGCCTCCAGCGTGAAGAAGGTGCTCCAGGCTCCATAGATCGTCCCGAACCCGCGGTCGGCCCACGCGATGACCTGATCCAGATCCTGCTCCAGGATCCCGAACTCCGAAGCAGCCGCCACGCGGTCGTCTCGGGCTTCGCCGACCCACGAAAGGGTCCACGAGTTCGGGAAGAAGCGGCGCAGCGAGTGGTCGCGCGCAAGTGTCACCTGCCGCATAGGCGTGCCCGTGCAGTCGGGGCCGACGAGGCGCGACAGGAAGTAGCCCGCCGCAATGTACTCCGTCTCCGCCATCGCGACCCCCGGGTCGATACACTGGCGCGTCTCCATGAACCCGCCGCCAGCCACCCTACTCAACAAGGCGCGCAGATTGCACATCCTCGTGGCGAAGGGAGACCTCGAGGGCGTCCGGGCCCACCTCGATGGAGATGCCGCGGCGGCCACGTGGGTGGATGCAAGGGACGCGGAAGGCCGCACGGCCTTGATGCGTGCGGCTGGATCTCCCCGCGCGGGAGTAGATGTCCTCCGGTTGCTCCTCGCCCACGGGGCTTCCCTGGAACCGAAGCGCGGCGGCGGGCTGCCGGCAGCACTTGAAACCTCGGTCCTGAAGGAGGCGCTGCGCGGCGGCGATCCCGACAAGGTGAGGGCGTTGGTCGAAGCGGGCGCTTCGGTCCTGTACAGGGGAACGGGGAACTACGGAGCGCCCCACGACGCCGTGTTTGGGAGGGAGGTCCGCAGAGACCCGCGACTTTTGGAGCTGCTGTCTCTCCTGCTCGCGCTCGGTGCCCAACCCGATCTTCGAAGCGACACCTACGGTGAGACTGCTGTCGCGCAACTCTCGCTGCTGGGGCGGTACGACGCCGTCCGCCTCCTCCTCGACGCAGGGGCTGACGCGTCGGTGCTCTCCTGGACCGCACTCCTACGAGCCGCTGCCCTCGGGTCGCTTGCCGAGCTTGAGGCGGCACTCCTCGAGTCCCCTTCGCTTGAAGCGAGGGATGCCTGGGGCAGGACGGCGTTTCACGTGGCTCTCCTGGCCGGAGACCTCGCCAAGGCAAAGTGCCTGCGCGAACACGAAGCCGTCGTGGAGGCGGTCAGCGAGTTCGACTCGCCCGCGCTCTTGCACGCGGTCAGGAGCGGGAAGCCCGAGATCGTGAGATGGCTCCTCAGCCTCGGATGCGATCCCGAGCAGGTCGATGATCTCGGCACGAGCGCCTTGAAAGCGGCCGTCGAAGCCGATCAGCTTCCCATGGTCGACGAACTCTTGAGGGCAGACGTGAACCCCGACGGGGATCCACCTCGACGCGCGTGAGGTACGGAGCGGGACGGGACGTCTTCAAGGGAGGATGGCGCGGTCGGGGGCGGCTACGCGCCCGACGCCGCGCGCAGGGCGGCGCAGACCGGTTCGTCCTCGTCGGGGAGCAGCGTCCGCATGCATGAGACACAGTATCGTGGGGTTGACCTCGTACGTCGAGGCCCCACGGCGCCCCCATCCTCCTGTGGCGAGCCCGGCCCATCCACTCCCCTCACCGGCGCAGCGTCAGGTCGTAGACC
>Ga0163150_10010129_pt1 | contig 10253 bp, 7 predicted proteins | sample OliLakLV19P2IB_FD_148628 | JGI IMG/M metagenome (GOLD analysis project Ga0163150, IMG submission 148628) | Freshwater microbial mat bacterial communities from Lake Vanda, McMurdo Dry Valleys, Antarctica - Oligotrophic Lake LV.19.P2.IB | ecosystem: Environmental > Aquatic > Freshwater > Lake >...
GGGTAATAAGTCTGGTTGTAATATTTGTAATTAAAAAACTCAAAGGAAGACCCAACAAACACATGGTGCCCAGGTTCAACATTGGCTCCTAAATATTTTGCCGCACCGTTCATACCGGGCTTATTTTCTATATGAAGGTCGCTCCAATAGTGGGTAAAAGCGTATACGTTAAACAGGCAATAAGCTAAAAATAATCCAGCCGACACCTGCTTGGGTCTTAATTCAGAAAGCCATGCAGCTAGGACAATAGAATAAAAAGTGCTGCAATATAAGAAATAACGTTCCTGATAAACCGAGCTGTCGCTGCCTTTTAACCGGGCGAGAATTAAAAAAAGCATAGCTCCTCCAAATGGAGCAAGAGTCAAAAGCACCACCAACCACTTTTCCCAACTGTCTGTTTTACGCAAAAATCGGTAAAATAAATAAAGGCTAAAAATAGTAACTAAAATTAAAACCTTTTGGGTAAGCGAATTGGCATTATCATGAGGAATGCCTAATAAAATTGTCCACAAAGTTCCGGGAATACTCCATATATCCATGGGCGGAATCCAATACCCGGCGCCAACTTGGCGATACTGGAACAAAAATACTTTTAGCCAAGGCAAAAATGCAATTACTACTAAAGCGCAGGAACCCAAAAACCAAAAATATTTTTTTATGTGAATTTTAAAATGGAACAGGCAATACAAAAAACCATACACCATGAGCGCCGCTGCTGTAAATAGAAGATAATAGTGGGTAAGAACAATTATTGTGCAAGAAACCACAAACCCTGTGTAGTTCCAAATCATACTTTTTTTATCTTGTAAAGTTTCCGGCAAATTCGGCATATGGGTTTTGTCTTCTACCTCATACAATGCTTTATTTAAGTGCAAAGCTTTAGTAAGAAAATAAGCTGCCATTACCGAAAAGAAAACTCCCATGGTATACATTCTGGCCTCGGTTACGTATTCCAATTGGAAAGGGCTTAGAGCAACGAAAAAAGCCGCCCAGAGAGCCATTTTTGGACTTTTAAAGGCCTCCTTTACAAAGAGCCAAGTAGCCCAAATTGCACCAACTCCAAACACAACCGAAAACCCCCGCAATGACCATAAGGCTGAGCCAAAAACGTAATGCCAGAGTTTTAATAAAATATAGTACATGGGCGGGTGGACATCCAGCCCAATGCGATAAAACATTTCATTCCAAGGATACTGGATAAGCAAAGCGCTAAAGGCTTCGTCATGCCACAAAGAAATGGCAGTATTATTGTAAACCCTCAAAGCGGTGCCTACTATTAAGAGCAGAATAAGTGTATAGTATTTTTTCATGGCTATAAAATGTTTTTATTGGTTAATGTTTTTAAAAAAACACGGAGTGCTTATTAAATTACCATTTTTAGGCACTGGGCAGGACACATCTTTTATGACAACAACAATATGGATAGGGAACTACCTCACTTCATACACCGCCATGACTGTCTGTCCAAATTTATTGCGGTATTCATATACAAGCTGGGCAGTAGGATTGCTTTGCTTGAATTTTCTTATATCAAAAACGCTTGACTGGGTAAATACAATTTGGTCGGGCAAAGCAAGTCCTTCCAACTTCCAGACATCTTCAGGATCCACCTGGCGGTAAGGAACATTACAGGGACTGGAAAAATACCCTTGCCAATCGCTCGTAGTGTAGTCGGTGGTTTGGACAGAAAATTTATCTAGTACAAGATAGGTGTGCTGTTTATCACAACGATTCCTAACGTAGTCAGCCACGGGAGTCAAATCCGACCTAAAAGCATAAAAATTTTCCGGTGAGTTATAGGCATAGACAAAATACAAAAAGTAAGCCTGAAAAATAATGGCCGCAAAAAAACATATAGCTGTTAATTTTAGGGCAAAAGACACCAGGCGATATTTTCCCGGTGTAAAATAAGTCTCTTTAATCCACTGATGCTCGTTCACGCCCGGCAATCTATCTTGCCAGAGCCTGTTATGGGTTTTCATAACCAATTGGGAAAGCTCATACAGAGCCCAGCCTGAGAGAATGAAAACCACGGGAATGGTGCCAATAGAGCGCAGACCATGAGGAATTCCTTCGGCAGTTGTAATTACGGGCAGCAACATGGCAAAAAACCAAACAGTAAGCAGAAAAAAGGACCAGTATTTTTTGTACTTCAGGGGGGCAAAAAAATAGCGGATAGAAAAATAAATACTAATCAGCAAGCCTATCCCAAAAAATAGACTATAGAGAGGCGAGAGAAATGGAAATCCGGAAAGGTTATGTCGCCAGTTCAAGTCGCCTGAGGTAAAATAACCGATCATGGACTGCTTTGCCACTTCCGCTACAACTTGGACGACAACCGCGCCAGAAGGTTTTCCTTCAAGTTGTTCACCATTATACAAATATTGCGCAGGGTTAAAAACGCTGACCTGTCCGCTCCTGCCAATAAACGAGCCGGGGTGTTGATAAAAATATTTGGCTAGAGGATAAATAACTATGATAAAAGCCAACAGAAAAAATACTGCCGGAATAATATATTTTTTTAGGTGCGCTTTAAGTTCTCCTGCCTTAAAACTGGCAAGCAGGGGCCAAAACAAAACCATGCCGACAATGGGAACCATAATTCTGTAGGCAATGTAAGTATAAAAACCCAGTGCAAATGAAGCTCCAGTTAAAAACGCAAACCAAAACCTAGTTTTTTTTGTCATCGCCTGATAGGCCGAAATTAAAAAGTAAAAGGTAAGCGATGAAAAAAGAGGAATTTGAATTGCCCTAAAGGCCGTGCGGGACAAAACTATATGCCAGGTAGAAACTGCCATAAGAAAAGCCGCCAGCAGAGCAATAGTTATTGCCTTGTTGTTAATTTTTTTTTGTTCCTCGGGACTATTTTCTTCGGCCAAGCCAATAGAAAATATTTTACGCGTAACCAAAAAACACATAAGGACAGAAATCAAACCTATTAAAGCAGAAACAATATGATGTTGCCATGGCCCTTTGCCAAAAACCGCCACACTGGCCCATTCCATATAAAAAAACAAGGCCTCCCTGCCGTTGCCCCTTTCATAAAAGGGCTGCAAGTCTCCTTGTTGCATTGAATTTATATCCAGACCATTAGCCGCCTCATCCGGAAATAGTCCGCCAGGCATTTCGTTAATAAGATAAAACCTAAAAAAAATAGCTAAAAGCACTATTACCAATAAAAGATACTTTTGTTTTTTTGACATATACGACAAGGCGCTGGACACTTAAGAGCGAAAAAGGCGCATATATCCTGTAAATGGATAAACAGACGCTTTTTTGCTATACTTTAATGGTTAACTAACTAATTACACCTGCATGCGGCACCACCTTTGGCCGGAAAAAATATCATTATATTTGTCTAAAATTTGGTTTCTATGGATTATCTGCCTTGTTCTTAATAGTATAACATTTTTATTTATACATTTCAAAGTTCGGCCAAGCGGCAGGACTGTTGCCCTTCATTACAATGTGCTAGTAGGAGTGCAATGGTATGGGCCGGGAGCTAACCTTTATCTTATTCCCGCAGTGGGATTGGCTATATGTATTGTTAATTATACCTTGTACAAAGCCTTAAAAAGCAACGACAATTTCCTTTCCTACCTAACTGTATTTATTAGCGTATGTGTGCAGAGCATTTTGTTACTGGCAGTGTTATTTTTGGCAAGAGTGGACTAAAAACAATATTTAAAGATTTAAAAAAACAAAATAAAAGATTAAACTTGGTTCCGTATTTTAAATTTTTGAATACTTAATCTTTAAATTAATTCCCTTTGTTTAGACAACGTTCAAAAACTGATAGGTTTTGGGAAATACTTCCGGGATTACAATTCTGGTCGGTTTTTTTTGGAGCTATAGTGCTTTCATACTTTAAACCCGTATGGGCCGGACTTTTTATTATTTGTTTTGACCTCTACTGGGTTCTTAAAGCGGTAAATGTCGCCAGTCATTTAATAGCCAGTTACAAAAAATTCCGTCTGTACGTAACTATTGACTGGCTGGAATATGTCCAAAGACTTTCGGACTTACCAGACTACTCGGCTTTCCTGGCAGAAAGGCTGTCGCTCGCACAGACCAACACAGCTAAAAAAGCTTATGGCGATGAACTAAAAAAAATTACGGGTTTAACGCAAACTAAAAAACAGTTGCCCGACTTTAAGAATTTTTGGCATATTGTACTTATTCCTTTTATGGACGAAAGTTTTGAGGTGCTTGATTCAACATTGTCTGCCATAGAGCACTGCACCTATCCCAAAGATCGAATGATAATTTTGCTGGGACGTGAAGAGCGCGGCGGTCTGATTTCGGCGGAAGTTGCTAAAAAAGTTAAGGAAAAATACGAACGTCATTTTGCCCGAATGTTTGTTACCGTCCATCCGGACGGGTTGGAGGGTGAAATAAAAGGCAAGAGCGCTAATGCCAGTTTTGCCTTGCAGGCAATATTGCCGGAGGTTTCAGCAATGGGAATTGAAACTGACCAGGTGTTAATTTCTAATTTCGATTCAGATACCATTGTCCATCCCCAATACTTTGCCCGAGTTATGTACGAATTTTTAACGGCCGCAAAACCCTACCAATCCAGCTTCCAACCGATTTCCATTTACAACAACAATATTTGGGATTCTCCGGCTATAATCCGGGTTGTTTCTGTTTCCAATTCTTTTTGGCAGTTTACGGAAAGTAGCCGCCCGGATCGCCTACGTACTTTTTCTTCCCATACCATGACTTTGCGCGCCCTTAAAGATGTAGGGTTTTGGAAAAAAGATATTGTCAACGAAGACGGCTTTATTTATTGGCAATGTTACTTACGCTATAGCGGAGAATACTATGTCTTACCTTTGTTTATCCCTATTTCCCTGGACACATGTCTTGCCGACACAACATGGCAAACGCTTATTAACCAATATAAGCAAAAGCGCCGTTGGGCTTACAATGTGGAATATTACCCTCACTTGGTACCTAAACTGCTAAAAGCAAAAGCGCCTTTTTGGGACAGGATGTACAAATTATACCAATACGTGGAAGGGGATTTCAATTGGGCTACTGCCAGCATTCTTATTTCTCTACTTGGTTGGCTACCTTTGTTTATTGGTGGGGATGCCTTTCAAAACAGCGTTGTAGGCTATAACCTGCCTTTTGCCACCAAAACGCTCATGACCATTGCTACCTTCTTTTTAATTTTTAGCGTTTATATAAACTTAATACTGCTTCCGCCCAGGCCAAAAAAATATAGCGTCTGGAGAAGCGTTATGATGTATCTGCAATGGTTCTTAGTCCCTCTTTCCTCCGTGATTTTTGGCAGTCTTCCTGCCATAGAGGCTCAAACCCGTCTCATGCTGGGCAAATACCTGGAATTCTGGGTAACACCTAAAGCGCGAAAAGGGGAGAATACCGGACTTACCATGAAAGAAATGCAAAACATTTCTAAATAATCGCTGTCGTTCAATTTCAATTTTGAATTTAAAATTTCTTATGTCTTACTTATTCTACTTCCTCCTTTCCGCGGGCCTCGCCGCCATAATTACTCCGCTTATAAAAAAAATTGCTGTGAGCGCGAAGATCCTGGACATTCCTAACTCACCCAGACGAATACACAAAACACCAATTCCACTCTTGGGAGGATTGGCAGTTTTTTTGGCATTTTTCATATCACTCTTAATTTATATGCAGTTTGACCAGGTTGATTTTTCTATTGTGCCCAAAAAGTTTTTTTTGGCCATAATTTTGGGAGGCTTAGCACTAATAATTGGTGGGGCGATTGACGATAAGTACGAATTGCCGCCTAAATTTTTGTGGCTATTTCCCGCGCTGGCATCTTTTATTGTGGTAGTTCTTGGGGTTGGCAATACCGTTACCCAAATTTCCAATCCTTTTGGTAATCCCATTCCTCTAAACTTTTTACTGTTAGGGATTCCTTTTTCGACTATTTTCATGTTTATATGGATGATGGGTATGATTTTTACCACAAAATTTCTGGACGGCTTAGACGGTCTATGCGCTGGCATTTCACTTATAGGAGGCCTTACACTGTTTGCACTGTCACTGACCTCCAACATTAATCAACCCATTACCGCAAGCTTAGCAATTATGTTGGTTGGTTCCCTGTTTGGATATATATTTTATGCTTTCAACCCGGCATCAATTTTTTTGGGAGAAGGAGGGAGCACCTTTGTCGGTTTTATGTTAGGAGTTCTGTCTATTATACTCGGAGGGAAAATTGCTACCGCGCTTTTAGTCATGGGCATACCTATCCTGGATGTAGCTTGGGTTATTACCCGCCGCTTGTGGTACGGAACTAGTCCTTTTAAGGCCGACCGTAAGCATTTACACTTTAGGCTCCTTGATATTGGTTTTAGCCAGCGGACTACTGTTATGATTTTATACGCCATTTCCGCTATTTTTGGCTTTGTTGCGGTTTATTTGCAAACATGGGGCAAACTTATTGCTTTACTCATTCTTTCAGCAGTTATGCTCATTTTGGCCATTTCTTCGGTGCTTATTTATAAACGCAAGTACCCACGCATACCAAACATTGACGAAAAGACCAAAGTTTGATAGAATATGTAAGACTTAATAAATATACTTTTTAGATTTAAATAAAGGATACCAACAATGCCAGCTATAATCCAAACCGGTGGTAAGCAATATTTAGTTTCCTCTGGCGACAAGATCCAGGTAGAAAAACTAGAAGGCGAAGCCGGAACTGTTATTAAATTCAGTGAAGTTCTTTTTACCACTAACGGCACGGACGCAATTGTCGGGAAACCGTTTATTTCCGGCGCTGTAGTAGAAGGTAAAATTTTAAAACAAGCACGCAGTAAGAAGATTCATGTTTTAAAATATAAAGCTAAAAGCAAATACCGCCGCAAACAAGGACACAGACAAAGTTATACAGAAATTGAAATCGTGAAGGCCTAAAAACAATATTTCATTTATATAAAATCCTATTCCGGATGGAATAGGATTTTATTATTTAACTGTAGGAATATTATAACTAAAAGTCAAAAAAAAGCGGAGGATATTAATATTCCCTTCGTCCTTCGAGCGCCCTGGTAAGAGTTATGTCGTCGGCATATTCCAAATCCCCACCCATAGGTAAACCGCGGGCAATGCGGGTAACTTTTACGTCCGGAAATTCTTTCAACAGTTTAGCCAAGTGCATGGAAGTAGTTTCTCCCTCAAGTGAAGGGTTAGTGGCAACAATAACTTCCTGTATGCTACTAGAACGTATCCTTTCAAGTAATGAATCAATTTTTAAATCTTGTGGACCAATGCCTTCCAAAGGATTGAGAACCCCTCCTAATACATGGAAAAGGCCCTTAAAAGCAGTTTTATCCAAAGCTAGGGCATCAAGCGGTTCTTCAACGACGCAAAGAATCGTGTGGTCCCTATGAACGTCGGAGCACACAGAACAAGGGTCTGTCTCTGTCATATTGTGGCAAACAGAACAAAAGGTTATCCCGCTTTGGACCTGGCTTATGGAGACGGCAAGGTTGTTAATATCTATGCTATCCTTCTTGAGCAAATAAAAAGCCAACCGCTGGGCAGTTTTTGGTCCAATGCCCGGAAGACGGGAAAGCTCGTTTATTAATCTTTCTAAGGATTTAGGCAGTCGGGGCATAGAAGTTGAGGAAAATGACAAAAGTGACAAAAATTAAATGCATGACAAGAATATTGAGAGCAGAGGGTAAACAATAAAACCCAAATAACAATAGACAAACAAATGGCACATTATAAATCGTAAATCCCAAATTGCCCTTGCTTCTGTTTGGTACCAACTACTTCCTACTCACTACCAACTAGTATCCATTTTTGTCATTCATGTCATTGTGTCTACACCGGTTCTTCAGGCGAGATGCTTTCCATGACCGCCTGAGGCGAAGTGTCAAATGACTTGTCCAAGTTACGGAATGAGGTTTTGTTTGCGTCAAAAAACAAATCCAGTTCACCGGTGGGACCGTTACGATGTTTCTTTATGTGGATTTCGGCAATGTTCGGGCGCTTAGCTTCTTTACCCTTATACATATCTTCTCGGTAAATAAACATGACCACGTCCGCGTCTTGCTCAATGGAACCGGATTCCCGCAAGTCAGAAAGCTGGGGGACTTTGTTGTCTCGGGTTTCTACTGAACGGGACAACTGGGATAAAGCCAATACAGGAACGTTTAGTTCCCGGGCTAAAATTTTAAGTGACCGGGAAATTTCGGAAACTTCCTGTACGCGGTTGTCGGTGTTGCGCCCGCTCATTAGCTGTAAGTAGTCAACTACTATTAAACCCACCCCATGCTCAGATTGCAACCTCCGGGCCTTAGTGCGAACTTCCATAACGTTACTGCCAGCGGCGTCGTCTATATAAATAGGCGCTTCGGACAAAATACCCATTGCTTCGCCAATCTTTTCAAAATCGTCGTCATTTAAGTGGCCGGTGCGAATTTTCCATCCGTCCACATCGCTTTGTGATGAAAGCAGTCTGTCTACCAGTTGATCTTTACTCATTTCCAGGGAAAAAATACCAACCGGAATTTTCAAATTTACTCCTACGTGCCTCATGATATCCAAAGCCAAGGACGTTTTTCCCATAGAAGGACGGGCGGCCAATATAATCAGGTCAGATTTTTGTAGTCCTCCTAGCTTTTGGTCTAAGTCAATAAACCCAGTGGAAATACCACGAAGCTTTCCCTGGTCGCGATGTAATTCGTCAATACGGTCAAAAGTTGCAGAGAGAATAGAATTAATGGGAACAAAATTCTGCTTCAAATGCTTTTGCGAAACTCCAAACAATTTTTGTTCCGCTTGGTCTAACAAACTTTCTATATCGTCATCTTCCTGATAAGCGATTGTTGAAATATCTCCGGCAGTTCGGATAAGACGCCTCAGCGTACCTTTTTTTCTGACAATTGCGGCGTAATGAACGACATTGCTAGCGGTAGGTACCGCCGACATTAAACTGTTTAAATAACTTAAACCCCCGACTTTGTCCATAAGTTTCTTTTCTTCCAGCGCGTTGGTAACGGTTAGGATATCTATGGAAGTGTTTTTGGAAAACAACTGAGTAATGACCTCATAAATAATTTGGTGCTTCGGATCATAAAAATCTTCCGCAGTAAGAAGATCCCCGATCTTAATAATTGCATCCCTATCTAACATTAAAGAGCCTAAAACGGAAGTTTCGGCTTCGTTATTTTGCGGCGGAATACGGGAAATGGCTGAACTAACGAATTCTGACATAAGGGTTTGATTGAGAAAAGGTATATTGATTATAGCTGTTTTAGGTGAACTCTCCAAGTGCCACAAAAGCCCTCAAAAAGAGGGCTTTTGTGGAGTAAAAGGGGACTAACTAGGGATAACTACGCACCCACATTTTTTTTAACTTTTTGGCCCTCTGGAGTATCTAACACAGAGTAACCCAACTCTTCAATTTGTTGCCGGAGCACGTCTGAAGAGGCAAAGTCCTTTTTCTCACGAGCCTTGACTCTTTTATCAAGAATCATTTTAATTCCTTCTGGCAATTCAATACTCTCTGCAATACTTGGTATATGAGACAAGCTCATCCCTAGGATCTGGTCAAACTCATTTACTAATGCATCCTGGGTATGAATATCTATATTTTTGTTTGCTAACATTTCCCACACCACGGCAAGTGCTGCGGGGATATTGAGGTCATTACTCATGCCATTACCATCTTCTGCAAAAAAAGTAGCTTTATAGTGGGAAATAAATTCTTTCTGCAAAACCTGGTTGTGACCAATAATACTATGAGATTTAAGAATGTTATACAATTTTTCCAGCGCTTTATAGGCTCCTAAAAAACTTTCAATGGTAAAATTTTGTTGACTTCGATATCCGCTTTGAGCGAACAGATAACGCAGTGCCAGTCCGGGAAGCGGAACCTTTTTTGCTAGATCCTTAATGGTATAAAAATTATTTTCCCGTTTAGCCATTCTTTTGCCGTCTACTAAAATATGATCTGAGTGGCACCATGCGTGCACAAAGTTTCCCTTACCAAACAATGCCTGACTTTGAGCAATTTCGTTGGTGTGATGGGGAAATATTAAATCAACACCACCAGTATGAATGTCCACAACCTCACCCTTAAAACCAACATTATTTATAACTGAACATTCTATGTGCCAACCAGGACGACCGTTTGGTATGAGGACTTCTGAATCTTTAATTAAATCCTCCCAAAAAATATTTCCATCCGTTTCTGGATTGTGAGATTTCCAGAGCGCAAAATCACTCAAGTTGTCCTTTTC
>Ga0163150_10010130_pt1 | contig 10253 bp, 12 predicted proteins | sample OliLakLV19P2IB_FD_148628 | JGI IMG/M metagenome (GOLD analysis project Ga0163150, IMG submission 148628) | Freshwater microbial mat bacterial communities from Lake Vanda, McMurdo Dry Valleys, Antarctica - Oligotrophic Lake LV.19.P2.IB | ecosystem: Environmental > Aquatic > Freshwater > Lake >...
CATCTGGTGCGTGCGCAGACGCCCTCCCCGCGCGCGCGACGCGCGGCCACACGCTGAGACCGTTTCGACAGTCTGTTCGGCGTCCGAACCACCTGATCGGCGCCATCCGTCCCGATTTTACGAGGGAACGCGATGGCTCCTGCCCGAAAAACGAACCCGGAGGTATGAAATATCCGGGCTAGCGACACAAGATGGATTAAAGAATGATGTACCACTCTTTAAAGGTTACCTGAGTATCGGGGATAGCCTGCAATTTGCGCTTACAATTAGCCGCGACAAGAATATTGTCGCTCATTCTTTGCTGCGCGTAGGAGAGTCATTCAGCGGTTATCGAGTAGAAAGTTTCGACGACAAGATCGAAACACTTATAATAAGTGACGAGTCAGGAAGACATTATGAACTTCGCCTGCCGCACTCCAGAGTTGTCGGTGTCTCGCAGTCCAAGGCCCAAATTGCGAAAGCAAAGGCGCTCGAAGAGATAGAAAAGTATAGAAAGGCCGCCATTCGGCGCTTCGGAACGGCGAATGTTGTAGTGGATCTTGATGGATCGTTGCTGCCGGAGAGTAGAAAAGTGAACTACGAAAAGCATCAGAGTGAAGCCGCGAAGAAAGGTATGCTTTTTTTTCCTGTGAGTGTTGACGGCAAATGGCAGAATATCTTTGTACCGAAAGACGGAAAAAGACCTCATCAGAAAACCCTAACGGATCTCTCATTGCAGGACGCTGAGGAGATACGACTGTTCTGGAAGGTGGCTCAGGCGGAAGCTGGTGCTCTTTATCTTTCTGTGCCCGCACGTTCTCAGAGAAAAGCGGTCAATTCCGCTAAAGAGTGACCAAGTACCTCCTTACCGACCGCTTTTTGTAGTCCGATTGAACTATCCCGGAAGAGAGCCTTATTCCCGTAAGCCTCTGACACAGTACCTCGGCGACTCGCAACTGAAATAGCTAGGAAAGCGCGTTCGGAAAAACTTCCCGAGCCGCACCGAGGCAGAAGCTGAGCGGAATGTGCCACTCCGGTACACTTTGAATCGACCGGTGACACTTGAATCGGCTGGATTATCTTGGAAGATAAGGGGGATGTGAGCGGCGGGTGTGAAGTCGTCGGTTTCGGGCGGTTGGAAAGTCACCTGTTCTTCGATCGATTTTCTTAGGATACAAATAAACAAGTTTCTGTGGGTGGGGGGGGAACCCACGGGGTCTGCCTGTTGAACGAAGCCGCTTTGCGGCGCAGAAATGCGGGAGTGGTGCGACGGGATGACGCGAAGGGAGAGAGGAGCCGTGGCGATCAGGTGAGTCGGTGTATCACTGGCGGGGATGTCCTCCCATAAATCCACCGCCACCCGCTGCGCCATCAAGGCCCGGGTGGCTGATCCTGAATCGCTGGTCCGCTTTGCGGAACTGCTCAAACTGCGCAGTCTTGCTGCGTCTACTCAATTTGGATAGTAAGCGTCCGGCCAGGGACCTCCTATACGACCGATAAGCGGTCGGATATGATGTCGCAATGGCAACTATAGCGACGGAGTTTGATCGAGGCGAAGCGGGACGAGCGGGGCCGACAAGTACGTTCAGCGGAGGAACGGGAGGCGTTGCTGCGAGCATACCGGGAGAGCGGGCTGACGCAGAAGGCGTTTGCCGCGCGGGAAGGTGTCAGGCTCTGTACGTTCGTGTCGTGGGTGCAGGCAGCGAACCGCTCACCGCGAACAGTCCCAACGTTTGCGGAGGTGAGGGTCGCAAGTCGCGCGGTCAGCGCCGCGGTCGAGATTGTGCTGCCGGACGGCGTCGTGGTGCGGGGCGCCGACATGGAATCAGTGATCACGGTGGCGAACCGTCTCCGGCGATGCTGAACGTCGCGGCGTCACAGCGCATCTACCTGGCGGTCGAGCCGGTGGACATGCGCAAACAGTTTAACGGGCTATGGGCCCTGGCCGCGGATAAATTGCGCGAGGATCCGTTCACCGGTTCGTGGTTTGTGTTTACCAACAAGGACCGGGATCGCCTAAAAATCCTATTTTGGGATGGCTCCGGGGTGTGGGTGCTGGCGAAGCGGCTGGAGAAGGGCCGGTTCAGTTGGCCGATCTCCCGGGACTCGACCAAGATCAACTTGGAGCCGGCGGCGTTGACGATGCTGCTGAGCGGCATCGATTTAAAAGACGGCTGCAAAAAGGGCTGGTACGAACGATAAAGGCCTTGACATTACCTTCTGATTACGTTGATAGTCAACAGTATAGTAATCATGCCTCCCGCTGCCGAGCTTTACGCCGAGAACCTCGCCTTGAAGGCGGAGCTGGCGAACTTGCAGGCCCAGGTCGCCTGGTTCCAGCGGCAGATGTTTGGGACGCGGAGTGAGAAGCTGCCGGTGAACGTGCCGGACCAGATCAAGCTGGGGTTGGCGGAGACGCCGCAAGCGGAACGTCCGAAACAAACGGTGACGTACGAGCGGCGGACGGTGTCCCCGGAAAAACGGCCGATCCCCGCCGAGGTGTTTGCGAACGTGCCGGTCGTTGAAACAGGTCGAACTGGTACCGGAAGAGGTGAAGGCCGAGCCGGATGCTTATGAGCAGATCAGCGAGGAGCGCACGTTTGAGGTGGAGCTGATCGGGCCGAAGCTGGTGAAGCGTGAGATCGTGCGCCCTAAATACCGACGCAAGGGTGATCGCGAGCACGCGCCCGTGATGGCGCCGGCGTTGCCGCGCGTAGCGGCTGGGGGCTACGCCTCGGCCGGTCTGATCGCGTACATCGTCATCTCGAAGTACCAGCACCACCTGCCGCTTTATCGCTTGGAGTCGATGTCCGCGCAATGGGGCGCCCAGCTCAATCGCAAGACGATGAGTGACTGGGTGCGGATCGCCGCCGACTGGGCCGAACCCATCTACAAGCTGATGCTCGCTCAACTCTTGAAAGGGCAATATCTCCAGTGCGACGAGACACCGGTGAAGTTTATCGATCCGGACGAGAAAAGGCATCGAGCGGAGCAAGGCTACCTGTGGGTCGTGAGCGCACCCGGCGAGGACGTCGTGTTCGACTGGCGGTTGTCGCGTCGCCACGGCGAACTCACCACGCTGTTGACTGATGACTACGTCGGGCTGCTCCAGGCCGACGGCTACGAGGCGTACGACGCCTACGCCGCGAAGCACAACGGTGTTATTCGGCTGGGCTGCTGGGCTCACGCCCGCCGTAAGTTTTTTGAGGCGCAAGCGGAGAATCCGAGAGTGGCGACGGCGGTGCTGCGCATGATTGCCCGGATGTACCGGCGCGAACGCGAATGGGACGAACGCAAGCTCGAGTCCTCGCAGCGGCTCGAAGCACGGCTCAAGCCCGAGGGAATCGTGCGCACGATGGCCAGTTTGAAGCGCCTGGCCGTCTGGACCCGACAACGCGTGCGACCCAAATCCGGCTTGGGCCGAGCGTGCGATTACCTGCTCAACCAATGGGAGTCGCTGGTGCAGCATCTGCGGTTCGGCCAAACGCGGCTCGACAATAACCTGGTCGAAAATGCGATCCGCCCTTCGTGCATCGGAAAGAAGAACTGGCTGTTTATCGGTCACCCCGAGGCCGGGCAGCGCTCCGCGATCCTCTACTCGTTGATCGTGTCCTGCCAGCGTCACGGCAAAGACCCTTTGGCTTACCTGAAAGACCTGCTCACCCGGCTGCCGCGCATGACAAACCAGGATGATCTGCAACCGCTGCTGCCCGTGAACTGGCAGCCTCCCGCTTCGTAGTGCTTCGTTATTATTGGTCACCATTGCGACGTCTCAATGGTCACCATTGAGATGTCGTATTGGTTACCCTCAATACCTTAGACCGAGGTCGCCGGCCGGACGCTTACTTTGGATACATGAAGGTTCTGCGTCTACTCGCCGGGCGCTTCGGTGGCGATCCCGCCGGCCTCAATGAGGCGGACGTGCGAGCGCACGTTTTGCATTTGAAGGAGCACCGAGCGTATTCGCCGTCGTCGATTCGGACCGCAGTCGCGGCGCTGCGCGCTTACTATGGATTGCACTTGGGGCGCGACTGGAAGTTGTTCGATTTGGTGCGCAGTCCGGATCGTCAACGCCTGCCGCAAGTACTGACGCGGGAGGAAGTGGCACGGCTCTTCGCGGTGATCCGCGAAGAGCGGTTTCGCGTGGTGTTGCGCTTGATCTACGCCTGCGGGCTACGGGTTGGAGAAGCGGTTAAGCTTGAGGTGGGCGACTTACGCGGCGGAGAGCGCGTGCACATCCGGGAGGCCAAGGGGAACAAGGACCGCTACGTGCCACTGCCGGGATGGATGCTCGCTGAACTGCGGCCCTGGTGGAAGACCCACCGGCATCCGCGTTGGATCTTTCCCGGCGTGGGCCGGGGCTGGCGCGCCGCGCCCGCTGGGTCGGCGCATCTCGCGGCGGCGGTCGAGCCGATGAGCGTCCCATCGATTCAGCATTGCATGCGGCTGGCGGTGGCCGGGGCCAGGCTGCCCAAGGGGATCTGCGTCCACACGCTGCGCCATTCGTATGCCACCCACCTCTTGGAAGAAAACGTGAGCATCCGCCTCATCTCCGCGTATCTCGGCCACGCCTCACTGGAAACGACCGTCATTTACACGCACCTGACGGCAGTCAACGAAGCGACCGCACGCGCGGCCCTCGACAAATTGAAACCCGCTTCCGCTCTCTAGCCACACTCTGCGCGTCGCTCCCGCGCGATGTCCGTTTTGGCCGATTGGCTGACCCGGCAGGCGCCGGCGTGGTTGGATGGTTCGCATCCACTCACGCCGGCGCAACGCCGTGCCTTGCTCGCGATTATGCGCTGCCGCACGCCCGCCATGGGCGGGCATCTCTATCGCTGCACAGCATGCGCCGAGACTGATTTCGCGTATCATAGTTGTCATCACCGGGCTTGCCCGCGCTGCGGCGGGGAGCGCACTGCGGAGTGGACGCAGAAGCAGACGGAGCGGCTTCTGCCGGTGCCCTATTTTCTGGTGACCTTCACGGTGCCGGCGGCGGTTCGCCCGATCTTCACCGCGCGTCCGCAGTTGCTGCACGATCTGTTCTTCAACCAAGCAGCCCGGGCGCTGCAGTCGGTTGCCGATCAGCCGCGACATCTCGGAGCGGAACTCGGCATGATCGGGGTATTGCATACGTGGGGACGGCAGCTTCAGGCTCATCCGCATTTGCACTTCATCATACCCGGCGGCGGTCTCACAACCGATCGCACCGCGTGGCGGACGGCGCGCAAGGCCGACTGGCTGCTGCCGAAGAAGGCGGTCGAGTCCGTGCTGCGACGCGGGATGGAAGAAGCGTTGCGCGCGGCGGCCCCGGAGTTGCACGCGCAGGTGCCCGAGGTGTGTTGGCACGAAGGGTGGTGGCTCCACTGCCAGCCAGCCGGCTCGGGCGTAAACGTGGTCAAGTATCTCGCGCGCTACGTGAGCCGCACCGCGATCAGCGACGAACGCATCGTGTCCGCCCAGGACCAGAGCGTGACGTTCCGCTACACCGATTCAGCCACCCAGCGGCCCGCAGAGTGCACGCTCGCCTCCGACGAGTTCATGCGCCGGTATCTGCAGCACGTGCCTCAGCCCGGGCAGCACCGGGTGCGCTATTTCGGCTGGATGCATCCAGCGGCGAAGCGACGCCGGATCCTCGTCGAAACGCTGCTCGCCACGCTGATTATCGTCCGGCCAGCGAGCGAAGAGCTGTCATGGCACTTGCGGTGCCCGCACTGCCAGGCGTTAACGCCGGTCTGTGTCGCCAAACTCCCGCGCTCCCGCGCGCCACCCTCCTGTTCAGCGTGAAGCGCCTTCGCCTCAGATTATATTCCCTTCCTCGACTCCGCTTTGCCAGTGGGACCGGGCGGAGCGATGCCTACGTCACCAAATATAGGATACAAAAGATTTCAAACCGAGTGTACACGTTGAGGTCCACAGTGAACGACCGACTGAGTGGGTCGAATCAGATCGGGGTTGCCCACAATTTTGCCCGGGGGTTCCGCCGGCCGGTCTTCTCGCGCCAAATACAAAGCGCATAAGCGTTCGCGCTTGCTGGTCCTTCCCGGGCTTGTTCAACAGGAGTCCTGTGTCGGCTGCTGCGACACAGAACTCTCAGAGTCACCGGTTAGCGAGTTTCCAGACAGAAACGCGCGCGGCGTTCGGTGACCCCCTGAGCCTTCTCCCACGCTAACCAGTCCGATGACACTGGAACGAGGACCTTGCGATAGCTTCGCGAATTTCGCGGCTCGATGCGCTGAAGGTAAGCGTCACAGCGAGCACATGGTAGGCGGGGGAAGCGCGTCGATGGTAGGATGGGCGGATGACGAAACGTAAGGTAAGCGTCCGCTCGGGTGCCTCGTAGCCGGATGAGCGTCGGTAGTGTAAGCTCTGGCGAATGGGAGCGATCACAGCGGAGGTGTTGGACACGGGCGAGATGCGCGACGGCCGCGGCCGACGCGTGATCGCGCGAGCGCAGCGACTGGCGTTGATTGAAGCGTTTCGTGGGGACGAGCCGACGGGGTCAGGCCAGTGCATGGTGCAATAGGTCGAAGAAAACCGCAGCCACGCCCTGAAATTGGGTATTTGTGAGGCTGGCGTGAACGGCCAGGTTTGGATTGGTACCTCGCATGCCTCGCCGTCTTCGGGTGCAATATGAAAATGCGCTGTACCATGTGATCAACCGCGGAAACTATCGCTTTCCCGTGTTCACCTCGATGGGCGCTGTCCGCTCCTTCGAAAAGACACTCGGCGACGCGAGCGAGATGTACGATTGGCGAATCCATGCCCATGTCTGATTGCGCTGGCGGCCGATCCGGAAGAGCAAAAGCGTCAAGGGTTCGACGAGCTCACTTCTGGCTGGGCCATCGGGACACTGGGTTGGAAACGGGCGCTCGCCCGCGAATACTCTCACCTCAGGCTCGACGTCGGGGTCTCTGCCGGCGGAGTCCGGGAACTGAACGAGGCCCGTTGGAGCGATGCGTTGACGAAAGCGTTGCGCGATTGCGGCCACGGGGACTCTGACATCTGTAGTTCGACTCAGAAAAACGGACAGACAGGAATGTCGGTTTCACCCCTAGCCTCTTCACTACTCCTCTCTACAAAAACAACAACTGCAGATTCGAACCCCGAACGGTTCGGGCGGCGGCGAGTTCCCGAATGAAGGCGAGGGCCTCTTCGTACTCGCGTTTGCGTTTGGCGGTGGTGCGGGTGCTCGGTGGAATCAGGGCAGGTCGCAAGTTGGTGATCAGGAGCGTGGCATTCCGGTAAGGCGCGAGGGCGCGCAACCCCTTCATGACCTCTGCCCGGGTGAAAAGCGGAGTGGCCCCGGCCAGGGTGAGTGAGGCGTCCCAATGATAGAAGCCGTGCTTCGTCTGTCCGGCGAAAACCTTCACCATCAGCTGCGCTGCGGCCGCATTGAAGAGCGCGTCATAGGTTTTCGCGGCCCAGGGATGGGCGGCGATCCTGGCTTCGAATTCGGAAAGGCTGAACGAGATCGCGGACTTGATCTGTTCGGCCAGGTAGAGGTCCTGGCCGGTTGCCTCTGCGAACAGTGCATTGATGAAATGCAGGCGGCGCAGGTCGTCGCGGGAACGGGGAGGCATGAGTGCGGGGCCGGAGCTCACGAGCGCGGGGGCGTCACAGTGGCCGACTGGGCCACTTACGACGAAGACTTGGGCTTCGGGTTTCCGAGCGTGCTGATTTCGTCCACGAACTCGGCCACGTCACGGAATTCCTTATACACGCTGGCGAATCGCACGTAAGCCACTTGATCGACGGTGCGCAGCCGCTGCATGACGCCCTCGCCGATGGCGCGGGACGGAATCTCGCGTTCGAACTGAGCCTCGAGCGCGTCCATCACGTCCTCCACGAGCATGGCGATTTGTTCGCCATCGACGGGTCGTTTGTGGCAGGCGGCTCGGACGGCGCGAACCAACTTCTCGCGATCAAAGTCTTCCCGACGACCGTCTCGTTTGATAACGACGACCCCGTCGCGCACGAGCATTTCGGTCGTGCTGTACCGGTGGCCGCATTCCAGGCACTCGCGGCGGCGGCGAATGGTCGAGCCCTCCTTGCTAATGCGGGAGTCGATCACCTTGTCTTCAATCGAAGTGCACTTCGGGCAACGCATGATGGATGAAGTTAACCGATGAAAAACGCGGGATTCACCACTGTAAAAGCGCTCAGATTCAGGGGCCGAAGGGTGAAGGCCATCAGTTCAATTCCAAGAAGTTCTTTAAAATTCGCATCCCGCCCTCGGTTGCAATCGATTCGGGATGAAACTGCACGCCCCAGATGGGAAGGTTGCGATGTCGCAGGCCCATGACTTCGCCTTCCGCTGTTTCCGCCGTGATCTCCAGCTCGGCTGGAAACGTCGCTCGTTCAACCAGTAGCGAGTGATAGCGCGTGGCGGCAAAGCCCTGGGGCATGCCGTGAAACACATCCGTGTCGTGGTGAAGAATGGGCGAGGTCTTCCCGTGCATCAGCCGGGACGCGCGCACGACGTGGCCGCCGAAATAATGGCCGATTGATTGGTGGCCGAGGCAAACGCCCAGCATGGGCTTGCGGCCGGCGAAGGCCTTGATGATGTCCAACGTGACCCCGGCTTCGCGGGGCGAACATGGCCCGGGCGACAGCAGGACGCGTTCGGGATTCAGCGCCAACGCTTCTTCGGGCGTGATCTCGTTATTGCGAAACACGCGTTGCTCCACGCCCAACTCGCCAAAGTATTGGACGAGATTGAAAGTGAAGGAGTCGTAGTTATCGATGACCAGGAGCACGGTCGGGGAATAACCCCCAGATCGACATCGGGGTCAAGCGCCGCTCTGGCGACTCGGGCGCCGCCGACTACACAGTACGGCTCGTTTGCGCGGGCGCGTGTGCTTGGATGCGCGGGATACCGTGATCAGGACGAGCCGGTCGAAGCGTGGTAAACTCCCGTCGCTGACTCGGGTTGGGAGGGAACGGAGCGGGCGTCACCGACTCACTTTGGCTCGCGGGCTTCGGCCGGGCTTTCCAACGTCACCTTTCGTCGTTCAACTCATTGTTTCGCCTTTACCGGACACCTCTCCCGCTCATGCCCGCTCATTTCCAGCTCCTGAAAACTGACACCGTCACCGCTGCCCGCCGAGGCCGGTTGCAGACGCGTCACGGTACGATCGAAACCCCGATCTTCATGCCGGTGGGGACGCAGGGGACGGTCAAATCGGTGACGCCGCAGCAATTGCACGATATCGGGTCGCAGATTATTCTCGGAAACACGTACCACCTGAACCTGCGGCCGGGGAGCGAGATCGTCCGTGAGCTCGGCGGCTTGCATAAATTTATGGGCTGGGACGGCCCGATCCTGACCGATAGCGGCGGGTTTCAAGTTTTCTCGTTGGCGAAGCTGCGGGATGTCCGGGACGATGGCGTGGCGTTCTCGTCTCATCTGGATGGAGCCAAGCTGTTTCTTGGTCCGCGCGAGGTGATGACCATCCAGCAGAATCTTGGCAGCGACATCGCGATGGTGCTCGACGAGTGTCCGCCCTGGCCCTGCGAACGGGACGAGTGTGCGAAGGCGGTCGCGCGCAGTTTGCGGTGGGCGGCGCAGTGTCGGCAGATTGCGACCGACAGCGGTTTTCTGGCAGCAGGCCATCACGTGTTTGCGATCGTGCAGGGATCGACGTTCGACGATTTGCGGCGGGAGGCGGCGGAGTCACTCGCGGCGCTTGATTTCCCGGGCTACGCCGTCGGAGGAGTAAGTGTGGGCGAGCCGGAGCCCGAGATGTTAAAGCAGGTGGGCGCAACGACTCCGTACCTGCCGGTGGACAAACCGCGCTACACGATGGGGCTCGGAACGCCTCCGCAGTTGCTGAAGATGATCGCATTGGGAGTGGATATGTTTGATTGCGTGTTGCCGACGCGAGTGGCCCGCAACGGCCTCGTTTTTACCCCGGACGGCCCGATGAATTTGCGCAACGAGCAGTATCGAAGAGACCCGCGACCGATCGTCGAAGGCGGCGCGGTCAACTACACGACCAATTTTTCCCGCGCCTATTTGCGACATCTGACGGTGGCTGGAGAAATGCTGAGTGCGACGCTGCTAACGATTCACAACCTTCACTTCTTTCTCGATCTGATGGCGCAGGCCCGGACGCACATTGAGACCGGCGATTATGGGACGTGGCATCGCGCCTGGATCGAGCGCTATGAGACGGGAGCGGCGGCGCGATTGGCTGGCTGAGGAGCAGACCAGTCGCTTCAGAGCAGGGGCTGGACGTAAAAGGGTGAACCGACATTCCTGTCTGTGCCTT
>Ga0163150_10010131_pt1 | contig 10251 bp, 13 predicted proteins | sample OliLakLV19P2IB_FD_148628 | JGI IMG/M metagenome (GOLD analysis project Ga0163150, IMG submission 148628) | Freshwater microbial mat bacterial communities from Lake Vanda, McMurdo Dry Valleys, Antarctica - Oligotrophic Lake LV.19.P2.IB | ecosystem: Environmental > Aquatic > Freshwater > Lake >...
CTGGTTTGGTACAACTACCACAAGATTCACCTTGGCATGGGTATGGACAAAAAGACCCCTGCCCAAGTGGTCTACGAAGCCCTTCTTCCCCAATCCTCTTGTGTAAGGTTAATGCTGCAACCTAACATCTTTTGACACTGGAGAGATATCCTGGGCTCTTTTTTGGGAGTGCAAATTTCAGTGGGTTTGCCGTACGTATGCCCTCCGGATGACAAGCATCAGCGAAAAAGCACCATTCATCACCAGCAGCGACGCCGGGTAGAACCACGTCGCAATCGAGTATGATTCCAGTGCGAGGATCGCGGGAATGAATTTCACCGTACTCAGGACGTACGTGGTCACCGTTTCTTCATAGGGCTTGTGAAATCCCTTACGGAATGTCGGCAGATATCCGACGGCATCCACGACGGTGATGAGTATGACGGACAGCGTCGGGTCTTCGGTGATCCACCAGAGCAGCAGCGAAAAAAACGCTGCGAAGAGCGACACCCAGTCGAACAGCGGGAACGTCTTTTGTCCCTTGAACAGCGCGAGGACGAAAATACAGCTGCACGCCAGCGTGCTTATGCCCATAACCCATGCGCCGGGTCCCGCGCCTTCTACGACTTGTATGACGAACGCAATGCCAGTCAGGATTGCCCATACGAGCCACGAAAAAGCGTGGGTTTTTGTTTTGTTTGCAAAGATGTCGCGGAAATACGGGACATACCCGATGATGCCGATCCCGGCGGCAAGATATCCGAGAAGTTCACGATAGTCGTTCACGCATTCATTCTAGATCATCAAAGAAAGCGCCGATAGCCGCAGCCGTTTCGCGCGGCCAGTGGTGTGGGTAGTACGTCCCGCCGCTTTCTTTGTCCTGATTGTGGGGACACCAGACGACGGGGTTCCCGCCGTCGCAGCCGCGGTGCTGCTGGCACAGCAGACTTTCGGGTGACACGGCATCCGCTTCGGGCCGGCAGAAATTTTCTGCAAGCCGCATGTCTCTGACCTGCATCGCGGATTTGTGGGGAGACAGCGCGTCGTCGGGATTGTTGATGATCATCGCAGCCGAGGGTCCGGCGCAATCCGTGATGACAGACGATCCCCCGACCGTCGCCGATCCTCGCACGACGTCGCCGCGGATGCATGCCACACTGTTGGCGAACCACGCACCGAGCGAATGTCCGACGACGAAGATACGATCCATGTCGATGCAGTAATTTTGCGACAAGTCCTCGACGATTGCATCGAAGAACGCAATGTCGCGCAGATTGTTTGCCTTGTCTCCGGGGCTGGACCAGTGGAATGTCTTGTTCTCGTTTTGGAGCGCGGCGGGATACGCGATGAAGTAATTCTCCAGCTCGCGATCGAGTTTGAAGTACGACCGGACCTGTTCGTTGCTGTTGGTGCGGCCATGAAAGGCGATGACGAGAGGGGAGGGATCGTGGATCGCGTAATTCTCCGGAACGGTCAGAAGAAACGATCGTTCGATACCGCCGACGGAAACAGTCGATGGAGCTTTCGGCAATCCTTTGCCGCAGCCTTCGGACAGTCGCGGAATAATGCGTTCTTCATCGTGCCGTACGATGCGTGCGATGAGATCGGCAGCGCGCTGGCGGGATAGATTTTCCCACGGCAGGTACGCGTGGCGGGGGAAGACGTCGTTCCTGTCGAGTTCCTGCGCGTACGCTTCGTACCATGCTTCCCCGGGCTTTTCCTGTACGTCCGTTCCGTACGCCTGCAGAACCATCTTGAGTGCTTCCGCAATGTTCACAGTTTGTTCGGGTTTGAATGTCCCGTCGGGATATCCTCCGATGATCCCGCGGCGCTTCGCGGCGCAGACGAACGGCGCGAACCACGCATCTTCCGGAACATCGCTGAAGCATCCCCCTCCCGACACCGGCTCGGTACTGCTGCGCGCATGGAAGACGATTTTCAGGAACTCCGCGCGGTTGATGGGGTTCTGCGGTTTGAACGTTCCGTCGTCGTATCCTTTGATGACGCCGCGTGCACGCAGGTAGGTCACGGATTCGCTGTACCGGAACCATGACGTCGCCATATCGGGGAACGGTGGATCCGCCGCCAGTGCAACAGGAAGACTTCCCGACAGGATCAGGAAACTGCAGACGAATGCGATTGGTCGGCGCATGCGCTTATTCTTTCACACATGTCCCGCCCGCGTCAGGATAATCGCCTTCATAATTACAGGTCAGTCCGTCCGCGCACATGATGCCCGCGATGCCGCCGCAGAATTCCCCTTCGGCAGCCGCCTCGATTCCGCCAGTAGAGCCTCCGGTCGCGCCCGTGGTGTCGGGTTCAGACGGATTGCACGCCGCAAGAAGCAGCAGTGAAGCCGATCCGAGAAGTAATAAACGTGGTGTCATAATAAAAAGTAGAGAAGGTTTTTCAATTATAATCCCACAGCCGCCTTTGTGAACTTGCCGGAACTCAGGAGCAGTTTGCATTACACGCGGCACGATCCGCCGTTTTTCAGATGGTATTTTTGGTGGTATTCTTCCGCTCGCCAGAACGTATCGGCTGGAACGATTTCCGTGACGATTGGATGTTCCCATCGTTCCGATTCAGCCAGTTTTTTCTTCGATTCCTGCGCAAGCTTCTGCTGCGCAGGCGTATGAAAGAAGACGACCGAGCGATACTGCGACCCCGTATCGGGACCTTGGCGGTTTGGCGTCGTGGGATTGTGGTTCTCCCAAAAAATTTTCAGCAATTGATCGTATGACACTTTGGAGGAATCGAATAGTATCTCGACGACTTCAGCATGTCCTGTAGTGTCCGTGCACACCATTTCGTACGTGGGTTGTTCGAGCGTTCCGCCCATATATCCTGTTGAGGTTTCGAGAACGCCTGGGGTTGTACGGAAGATATCCTCCACCCCCCAGAAACAGCCCGCTCCAAAAGTTGCTGTTTCCAGAGACTGTGCGCTTTCCATGTCGATATTGTATCATAGGATGCACATCTGATACGCTTTGCAGTGATGAAATTCGTGCATACCTACAAAAAAGGGCTCATCGGAGGATTTTTGTTCGGGACGATCGGCATTCTGCTCGTGGCGATGTTTTCCATGCTGTCGCCCCTGATCGAAACGGTTGCAATGCCGCTGCTCTGGCCCGGAAGGTTCATGGCCGCGTATGTGACGGAGTCCGGTCAATCGATGTCTTCCTGGATGGTCGCAGTGCTCTACATCTTCACCGGCATATTCTACGCGATCATCGGCATGATTCTGCAGATGATCCTGAGGATGGTCCGCCGCTGATCAATCGCCGTTCTCCGGTCCAAATAATTTCTCATCGGAACCGAATCCTTGGATTTCATCAGGATCGTCTGAAACTGGCGGGACAACCTTTTCATTTTCCTTTGTGTTTTTTTTGTTCTTCGGGTCGGGAGTGCCGGAATTGCCATTGGAGGACGAAGGCTTGTGTTGCATTGCAACTTGCCATGCTATTGGACGTATGACTTTTTGACAATCAAATTGTCTAACAAATAACGAAAGGTAATCCTCCGCAAGTTCCGTTCTGTAAGTAAAACGTTCTGTTGCGTCTTCTGATTTCGTACAACCTTTGTGTTCATACCCCTCCTTCCATGCTGTACCAGCGACGCACAGGCTTTTCCCGCGCACAGATCCAGGCAGCATTGCCCGTACTCATCGTGATGGCGCTCCTTATGATGTAAAGGAAACGGAAGCGCTGCAGATGGGTTACACCATCTGCAGCGCGATCCCCGGACATCCATTGTCCATGACTACATGGGTTCGGCAACGAGGTTGCCTGCGGCATCGAGGGAAATTTTCGCCTTCGTGCTGCTGAACGCGGCTGCGAGCTTGATCGGCAGCAATCGAATGATCGCGCCTCCCTGTGCCGTGATCTCGCTGGCGAACTTTTTCTTGTGGCGCCAATGATTCAGCCAAGCTTGCAACATCAGGGCGGGCGAACGGGTTTGCGACGGCGCGTACATGCGGACTCCTTTCGGTGGGTTGGGACAATGGACAACGGGGCGGGATACCGGCTGATTGTCGGCATGCCACCGCGTTGGCGGGACAAAGATGTGCAATGAACAAAAACCCCTCCGGCTGGGGAGGGGCTGAAGTGCGTCGGAAGAATTCCTTTATGCGCGCAACAGCTGACCTCCCGCAGTGCGGGCGGTCTTAATAGCTGCGACGACGACAAAGAGGGTATGCATCTGCGTGGAGATTGCCAGACCGCTCAGGATGCAGTCAAGTCAATCTTCCCATGCCGGCGGCCACACGAGAAAACTCAGAAGCAACGTCGTGGCTCCCGCGATGAAGATGGACCCCGCCCACATGTGAATGCTCCACCAGACGCCTTCCGCCGAGAGGAGGTACGAAAAGTAGAACGACAGGAAGACCGCGGGGACACCGAATGCGAAGACGCGGAGATTCGCCATGTTTTTTTCGAGAGGATACAGATGAAGCAGGATTATGTCAGCAATGAGCCCGGTGAAGAGCGCCCCGACCGTCATCGGCACACTTTCGCCGAAGTAGTCGAGACGCATGAGGGAGAGCGACAGGACATTCAACGTCAGCATGAACGTCACCGCGCCGAAAGCGGGTTTCCCCCGTTTCATGATGAAGAAAAGCACGCCCATGATGAGACTGAAGTGAATCATGTAGCCGCTGATCGGCAGCGCCTGCCGGAAGAACGTATCGCCGTCGGGTCGCACGCCGGCGGGGAAGAGATCGATGAAGTGCGAGTACTGCGCCATAAAGGCGAGGAGTGACAGAACGTAGGTTGCAGACAGAATCATCGGCAATTGAACGACGAATCCCCGTTGGCCTTTCTTCTCCGCCCTCTTCCACCAGCTCGCGAGTCCGCCGCTGAGCATCAGCGTCATGCCGGTCGCGAGAACGAGATGCGTGGGACTCAGCAATGCCTCGATACCGTCTTCGACGCCGAGAATTTCATGCCAGAACATGTCGCCGATGCCGCCGGTCATGAAGATGAGCGTTCCGATCACCGGTACGTCGTACCCCGACGGAACCGCGCCCCACCATGATGTCTTTTTCGATTTGTTCATCCACGTCACGAACAACAGCGAAAACACCATCGCGAAGAAGCCGGAATAGAACACCGCATGCCATGGCGTGAAGAATGTCTCGAGTTCGGGTACGTGATTGTGCGCCCAGCCGTCGAGATAGAGCCCGCCGAGGAACCACGTCGCGGTGAAAGCGATTGCCCACTCCCCGGCGGTGGAGAGCGGCGTGCGTTTTTTGGAGAACAGCATGGATGACAGTGTACGCATGTATATTCAATGATCATATTGCCGATCATGCGTGGCTTGTTGCGGGAGTATATGCGTATGATGGGGCATCGTGCGCGAAGAACTTCTGTCATTGCTGGGGAACCTCGTGGCATTCCGGTCCGTCGACGGACGGCCGGAGGAGAAGCAAAAGGTCGCCCGCTTCGTGGTGCAGTGGCTCGAAGAACGCGGCGTGCCGGTGACGTACTTTCCCCACGAAACCGCCCCGTCGCTGATCGCGGATATTCCGGGTAATGGGGATCCTGTCCTGCTCCTCACCCATCTCGATGTAGTTCCGGCGACCGATGCGATGTTCGTCATGAAGATCGATGATGACAAATGCTATGGCAGGGGAGTGCTCGACGACAAAATTTCCGCGACAATCGTCATGCTGCTGCTCGCGGAACTCATGGCCTGGGAGAAGCGCCCGCCGATTCGCGCCGCGTTCACGACGGACGAGGAAATCGGAAGCAAAGACGGCGTGGAGAAACTGTTGAAAGAGGCAAAATTCGGAACCGTGGCGGCCGTGATCGCTCTCGACGGCGGCAGCGAGAAAAACGTCGTCGTACGCGGAAAAGGCATCGTTCACTGCGTCCTGACCGCCACGGGCAAAACATCGCACAATTCCATGCCGTGGAAGGGCGACAATGCCATCGAAAAAGTATGGAGGATCTACGATCGCATCCGCAAACAAATTGGAACCGAGGAACACGACGATCCTTCTCACTGGCACGAGACCGTCAGTATCGGCAAGATCGCCGGCGGAGAATTCATCAATCAGGTTCCCGCCGATGCACGAGCGGAAATCGACATTCGCTTCACCGAAAAGTATTCGGTAGCGTCAGTCTCAGCAATCATCGATGAATCTCTGGAAGAGGGGGTCACGGTCCACATGTACGGAACGGGCGAATGTTTCGGGAGCGATCCCGGTCACCCGCTGGTCACCACGTATCTCGCCGCGATGAAGCAAAGGGGAATCGATGCGACGACGGGGTCCGAACACGGCGCGACCGACGCGCGGTTCTTCGTCGACATGGGCGTGCCGATTCTCCTTCACGATCCCGACGGGGGCGGGTATCACACGGACGACGAATGGCTCGATGTCCCATCCGCCGTCCGGGTACTCGACGGTCTTAAAGAGTTCTGCCGATCGATTTCTCGCTGAAAGTAGGCGAAAAACATGAGTACAAAAGTTATTCGAAAATATAGCCGATATCCTGCATCATGCAGCGTTCCTGGTCGTTGTACGGCCATTGTTCTTCGCGGGGAATCATGCGTCGCACCTCGTCCGTAATGCCGGCGATTGCCGTGTCCGTTGTGTGATCCGTTGCTTCGACATCAACGTCTTGTGTGAAAGTTTCCATGGGATGAAAAAGAGAAGCGAAATAAAAAAATACCTCCGGCGTGGAAGGGAGGCTCGTGTCGCTGTAAGGATTATTGGTTCTTACGCACGCAGCCTTCCTTCCGCCGTAAGGAGGAGATTGAGGAGAAGGCCGAGGCTGAGACGCCTCAGGTGCATGTGCATAGAATTTTATTCACGCACACGCACCCGTCAAGAGATTTAGCGAACGTGACTATCGATCGTATCTGCAGTCTGCCGGACAAGTCGCTCTGTGCGCTCCCAGCCCATACATGGATCTGTAATCGACAGGCCACCCATATCGTAATTCGGTCCTTTTTCATCCTGTTTACCCTCTTTTATAAAGCTCTCAAGCATGAAGCCTTTAATAATTTCATACTCTTTGCGTTTATTGGTAATGCCAAGCAAAACAGTCTGCACGACCATTTCCTGCAGCGTCGGATCTTTGCCGCTTCCGTTGAGAGAGTTATCATGGCTCGCATCAACAATAACCGCGGGATTCGCGATTTTTTTACCGCGCATCAGTTTGTCGGCAAGTGCGATTGATTCGGGATCGTAGTTTGAACGCCCGCCTCCTCCACGGAGAATAAGATGTGCGTACGGGTTACCGGTTGAATGAACCTGCTTGCCACGGTAGGCAAAGCGATGTTCTGCCTGTGCGGAAATCACGCTGTTGACGCCGAGTTCGATGCTACCACCAGTCGAATTCTTGATGCCGACGGGCATTTCGAGTCCGGATGCGATGAAGCGATGTTCAGAATTTTCGGTACTGCGCGCGCCGATTGCGAGATATGCAATGAGATCATCGAAGTATGGTCCGTTATGCGTGAAGAGCATTTCATCTGCGCATCCAATTCTTCTTGCCACGTTCGACAACATTTTTCTGCATTGCAGGATCCCCTCATTAATATCGACCGGCCTTTGCGGGTCGGGTTGGTACAGCGGACCGGGCAATCCAACAGTGGTCCGGGGTTTTTGCAGATATGTTCGTCCGACGAGTAGTACTCGGTCTTTGACCTTCTCCTGCAAATCAGCGGTCATGCCCATGTAATCTTCTACTGCCTGTGATGGCCAGGCAGAGCATGGCCCGAGGATCGCGAGCTTGCGCACAGGGTCTCGCCCGTCGAGGATCCGTCGGATTTCATCGCGTCGATTCTCGATGCGATGATCGGGAAGGCTGGGGAACTGCCCAAGTACTTCCTCGGGTGAAATAAGATCTGCTTCTTCGATGAGTGCCATGATTCTTGGGAGAAAAAAGATATAGATACAAAAACGCCTTCCACTGAGGGGGGAAGGGCGTGTGATCCGAGTTCTTAGTTTTTTAGCTCAGATACGACGACTCCGCCCCCTTCGTAAAGGAGAACCAGAAGTAGCCGTAAAAGTAACGATTCTGCTGCAAGTAAGGCGAATGTACAGATCTGTTTTTATGTTGTCAATTATCGCCGCGCCAGCGTGTCGTAATTGCGTTCAAGTTCGAGCGCTTCCATGAGGTCCTCCTTCTGCGTCATATGCCGAATCTGCAGGAGAACCTTCGATGCAGAGCAGTCGTATTTTGCCTGAACGTAGCGCGAAATTCCTGCATAGGGAATCACGGCCATCGGAACACTCGATCCTCTTATCTCCTTATATTCCCGTCCGAATTGCGCGAGTGACCCGTGCCAGTGCGTGAGAGAATGAGCATTGTCCAATATCAGATATTCGTCATCGTCGAGTTTGCACGCAGCCATTTGATGCCAGTCATGCGTGAATCGGTCCTGCGGATCGAGCGGCCAGATGGAGAGGAGATACATCGGAATACCGTAATGCGAAAGTCGCTCGCACGCGATGTTTGCATGATCGTTGCAGTCGATTCTTTGCACATCATTCGATGCTGCCGATTCGGCCGAGAGTCGATACGTAGAAACATATTCGACGGAGGCACTCATAGTCCCCTGAATATCGCTGACCGTTCGCTCGGGATCTTCGCGCAAATTCGAGCCCTGTGTCTGCAATTTTCCCAATGCATTTTTGATCATGCTCAGCGGTGCGATTCCAGGATTTTCAGATGCCGGCATGTCTTTCTCTTTCGGGGATTCCGCGAACAATTGCCGGTATTCCATTTCGCCGATGTCCGATCGTATGAGGTACAGAAGTTTGTCGAGCGATAGCGGTTTATCAAGAGCTGGACGTTCTTCTTCAGTCGACAGCAGCGCCACCAGCGCCCCCTGCGTCGCGGCGGAATACAGAAAAAATCTGCGGCTGACTTTATTCACGAATGTCCTCTCCTTTTTCTCTTTGCCAGGTTGCGCCATCGTCGCGGACGATGTGACGGTCTCCGACATGACCGAAGCATACACTCTGTATACAGATTGCAAGGGAAAGTGTGTGGCTGTTGATCGATGTTTCGTGAATTTTTCCTCCCTATCCCCCGACCCCTTTCCCATTATGGGAAAGGGGTGCACTACAGAGGGCAGGAAGAGAATATCGAGAAATTTGATGTCAGTTGCCCGAGTTGATCGACGTGATGCGGATTTTTTTGCCCGATCGTTCGCGTACCGCAGGCGATTTTTTGGCAGGAGGATCGGCTGATACGATTTCGTGCACGCGGTGCTCCGTTTCTTCGAGAATGCGGTGTGTATTGCTGGCTGTATGTGCCGCATGCCTGCTTTTCTCCTGCAAAAACCTGCCGTCTTCAAGCGACACAGTGCGTGCATGGAGAGTACGCGCGGTTTCCTGTTCCCGGCTGAGCACGATGAGCGTCGTTCCCTTCTTATGCATCGCAAGCAGGAGTGCTGTCACGACTTTGATCTGCGCGGTATCGAGGTTCGCGAACGGTTCGTCCGCTATGACGATGATCGGCGAAGTGATTATGGCACGCGCGAATCCGACGAGCGCACGCTCGCTGCCGGACAGTTCCTCCGGGAGAAGATTCGCTTTGGCCGAAAGCCCGAGCCGCTTGAGGAGATCATCGGTATTCCGTTTGATCAGGTCCGATGGCGCGCCGAGCAGATCGAGCGGGAGCGCGATGTTTTCGGCGACCGTGGCGTGCGCGAGCAGGATCGGCTCCTGAAAAATAATCCCGAGTCTCCGGCGATAGAGTTGCAGGATCGGGGGAGGAACGACGCTGAGGCTGACGCCGTCGACTTCGACTGCACCGCCCGTCGGATCTTCGGCGCGGATAAGCAGACGGAGGATCGTCGACTTGCCGCTCGCGGCGTCGCCGAGAATGCACAGGCAATCCTTCGGGTTGATCTGTAATGATGCGCCGGAGAGAACTTTGCGCTGGCCGTAGGATTTCGCCACGCCCTTCAGTGCGAGCATGGCGCAAATCTTATCACGATTCCGCTGTGTCGAAGTGTGATTGAGCAATGAGTCCGTGCTGCGAAAAGCGAAAATTACAGAACCAAAATGTCATGGTGAGGTGCTCCCGCAGGAGCCACGAACCATGACCTTCCCATGCCCCAGCAGCACCCATTCCTGGGTGCGGTGATAAACATACGTCGCTGGTTTGGGTTTGTTATCAACGGTTTCTCCTTTCTTGTCTGTGATTGTTCTTATTGCAGCAATTAACCTTACACATTAGCGGTCTACCGTGGAGGCATGAAAAACCACCACGCTTACCAACTCGCAGCCATGAAAGCAGCGCTCGTTGAACG
>Ga0163150_10010133_pt1 | contig 10250 bp, 8 predicted proteins | sample OliLakLV19P2IB_FD_148628 | JGI IMG/M metagenome (GOLD analysis project Ga0163150, IMG submission 148628) | Freshwater microbial mat bacterial communities from Lake Vanda, McMurdo Dry Valleys, Antarctica - Oligotrophic Lake LV.19.P2.IB | ecosystem: Environmental > Aquatic > Freshwater > Lake >...
CAGCGTCGCGAGCAGCAATAAGAAACCCATATTGCCGAACGATTGCTGGAAAGCCTGAGCCTGCCCCTGGAAACTGGCGGTTACTTGTGGTGGCACAACTTCTTTTGCAACTTTGTTTACGACCTCGACGGCTTGCCCGATGGAATAACCAGGTCTTAAATTGAACGACACCGTGGTGGAAGGAAACTGCCCAAGGTGGTTTATGACCAGTGGTCCTACACTGCGGGTCAATTCGGCAATTTCTTTGAGTGGTACCATCTTGCCGTTATCAGAGCGAACATACAATTTAGCGAGTTGAAGAGGATCCCGCTGAAACTGAGGCGCCAGACCCATCACAACGCGGTATTGATTTGATGGTGCGTAGATAGTTGAAATCTGCCTTTGACCGTATGCGTTAGCGAGAGTTTGCTCAACCCGATTCTGAGTGATACCAAGTGTGGCGGCAAGGTCCCTGTTCACCTTAATGTCAACCTGTGGCGTCCCGGACAGTACATCCGAGGTGACATCTTGCAAGTCAGAGTTTTCCTGCAACTTTTTCACTAGCGTATCGGTGGCTCGATAAAGTAGCTTCGTATCAGGAGAAGTGAGTGTGACCTGATACAAACTTTTGGAACTTTGACCGCCAATTCTAATACTTGGTGGAATTTGCAGGAACGACTTGATCCCCGGCACTTTTGCCAGTTGCGGTTTCAGTTCTTTGGCAATATCATCTGCTTTTTTATTACGTTCGTGAAAGGGCTTCAGTGAAATTATCATGCGACCAGCGTTAGACGTAGAACCACCAACGCTGGACATGACGCCTTCGACATCAGGATGCGCCCGCACTATCGATGCGACCGCTTTCTGGTGTTCGCTGATGGAGTCGAACGAGATATCCTGGGCGCCTTCCGTCGAGCCTTGAATCATCCCGGTATCATCAGTGGGCATGAAGCCTTTAGGCACAATGGTGAACAGATACGCGGTCGCTGCAATGGCGAGGACCAAACTAAGAAGAACCATGTTTGGGTGTCGAAGTGAAACCTGCAGCGATCTATCATATTGATGCGCGAGCCAGTCCCAGAGCTTTTCCATACCGGCGAGGAAACCATGCTGTGAGTCGTGACCGGCTTTCAGCCAGCGACTGGATAGCATCGCAGTCAGTGACAGCGAGACGAAGCCTGAAATCATAATGGCGATTGAAATTGTGATTGCAAATTCGTTGAACAAGCGTCCGACGATTCCCTGCATAAGTAGGACGGGTAGAAATACTGCCACCAGGGACAGTGTCATACTGATTACGGTGAAACCGATTTCACGGGTGGCGGTTAGCGCTGCTTGAAACGGCAGGACGCCCATCTCAATATGCCGGACGATGTTTTCCAGCACGACGACCGCATCATCGACCACGAATCCGACAGACAACGTCAACGCCATCAGCGTCAAGTTATTCAAACTATAGCCGAGCAAATACATCGCAGCGAATGTTCCGATAATAGAGGTTGGCAGAGCCAAACTCGGAATGATCGTAGCCGGAACATTGCGCAGGAAGACGAAGATAACGCCCACGACAAGCCCAATGGTTAAGCAAAGCGTGAATTCAACTTCCTCGATCGACGCGCGAATCGATGTGGTTCGATCGTAGAGAACATCCATACTGACGGATCCCGGAATTTGATTTCGCAATTCCGGCAAAATTTCTTTGATCGCGTCGACGATTTGAACGGTGTTGGTTCCCGGCTGACGCTGAATAGCGAGGACTATGGCGCGTTTGCCGTTATACCAGCTGGCAACTTTATCGTTTTCAACGCTGTCACTAATTTTGCCCAGTTCGGACAATCGCACGGAAGATCCGTTTCGATATGCCACTAATAAATTGGCGAATTGATCTGCTCCGGTCAGCTGTCCATTTGTTTTTAACATGAACGCCGAATGAGGCCCATAAAGCGTACCTGCAGGTACGTTAACGTTACCGGTTTCGATCGCTGCTCGGATTTCGTCGTAGCTCACATTTCTGGAAGTGAGCGCATCGGGATCCAGTTCTACGCGAACGGCATATTTTTGCGAGCCATAAACGCTGACTTGCGCCACACCGCTGATCATGGAGAGGCGCTGTCCGACAGTAGTTTCCGCGTACTCACTGACTTTGTACAACGGCAATGAATCAGAACTTAGCGACAGAAACAAAATTGGAGAATCAGCCGGATTAACCCTTCTGTATGTCGGTGGTGTCGGCATTGGTGGCAAGGTGCGAGAGGCGGCGGCAATCGCTGTCTGCACATCCTGCGCGGCGGCATCGATATCGCGCGCCAGATCGAACTGCAACGTGATTGAGGTGCTGCCCAAGGTGCTGCTCGAGTTCATCGAAGTGATTCCGGACACGGAGGAGAACTGCCGCTCCAGCGGTGCTGCAATGGCGTTGGCCATAGTCTCGGGATTGGCACCAGGCAAACTCGCCGATACCGAAATCGTCGGGAAGTCTATGCTCGGAAGATCGTTAACTGGAAGCTGAGTGAAGCCAATCGCGCCGGCAAGAACTAAGCCCAACATCAACAAGGTCGTCATGACAGGCCGTTTGATAAACAGGTCGGAAAAACTCATGGCTTACCGCCAGCGTTTTGATCCTTCCCGTCTACGGTGATTTTCGAATTCTGATTTTTCTCGTCTTCTGCGCTGTTCGTTTTAGCGCCGCCGTCCCCATGTCCACGCCGTTTGTCAGAACCAGCAACGACACTGGCGGCGGCTTCTCTTGCACTACCGGAAATTATTACTTTAGCACCTTCGCCTAATTGGATTTGCCCATCGGTCACCACCTGTTCACCAGCAGTGATACCACTTGTTATTGCAGTCAGACCATTGATCGAAGGTCCGGTTTTTACAATTTGCATATGAGCGGTTTTTCCATCTTTCACAACCCAGACAAACTGACCGTTTTGACCCATCTGCACAGATTGTGTCGGAACGGCTACGGCTTTTGTCAAAACCGTAAGCGTAAGCGTCACATCCACGAATTTACCGGGCCACAAAGCAGAATCGGCGTTGTCGAAAACAGCCTTCATCTTCACCGTACCAGTGGTACTATCTACGGTGTTATCGACAAACGTGACTTTGCCCTGCCGGACCAGGTTGTCGCCACCGATGTCGACTCTGGCGTAGAGGTCTTTGTGAAAATATTTTTGCACTTCTTGAAACTGTTCAGCCGGAACTGCGAACTCAACAAAAATCGGAGCAATTTGATTGATGGTGACGAGAATGTCTTCGTCAGCGCGAACATTGTTGCCCTGTAAAACCAAAATCTTACCGGTGCGACCGGAGATTGGTGAATTAACCGTCGTGTAATTGAGCTGCACGCGCGCGTTTTCCAGCGCCGCTTTGGTTGATGCCAGTTGCGCCACTGCGTTTCGCAAATTGGCCTGGTCGGCGACTATCTGAGCTTTGGCGTTGTCTATGTTTGCTTTGCCTGCGTTGACAGTGGCAGCAGTGGACTGCTGATCGGTTGCCCGCCAGTCGAGCCAGCGCCAGGTCTCTCGCCAAGTTTGCTTTGACTTGCTCGAGTGCCGCTTTGCCTTTTTCAATCGCCGCTTTGGCCTGCGCAATTACGGCTTCCTGCTTCAAAACTTCCGATTCTCTAATCGAGTACTCGGCCTTCAGCGGGCGAGGATCGACGGTGAAAAGCAGATCCTTCTTCTTAACCGTTTCGCCTTCCTTGAAACTAATCTTGACTATTCTGCCGCCCACCCTGGACTTCACAGACACTGCGTTCATCGGCACCACTGCGCCAATACTTTTGATTTCGACAGGAATATTGGCGCGTTGCGCAATCGCGACGGTGACTGGAGCTTCCGGCTTTTTCGGCGTCTTTTTCTCGGCCGGCTTCATTTGAAAATATGCGAAGCTCGCTGCGATTGCGGCGATCAAAATCACGGCAGTCAAAACGGAACCCGTTCGATTACTCTTTTTTTCGGTGACTTGATGGGTAGGTTGCGTGACTATGCTCACAATCTCGACAGTTTAGCGAAAGGGAACAGGTTTATAAAAACCCTCTAAACATAGTCATAGCATTGGTTCCGCTTGCCGATCGGTAACATTTTTCCAAGGAATGAGTGTAGCTAACAGGCTACGAAACAATTGAAAACCGAGGATGATTTGTTTTTCGGGCGCGAGTGCCTGACTAAAATCGTTTCTTCTGAGTACCTAGAGCTATCTTCTCATTTATTCTGTGAATAATCGAGCGATATGTTTCGTAGGAAATTCTGTGTTTGGTGTCTTTAGTGACGGCTGCATGATCGAACGAAACTCTTGCCTTCTTCCAAAACTCCAACGCCGAAGGGGTATTTTTCTCGTCGTTGTAGCAATCGCCGATGCCCTCGAAAACCTCACCAAGAGCCGGATGACTGTCACCAAGCTGCGTTTTTTTGATCAGCAATACTTCATCGTACTCTTTTCTAGCGCTAGCAGCTTGACCCTGCCGGCGGTGGCATGCCGCCAGAAGTTGCAAATCAGAAGCATACTGTTCGGTTGGCGCAACTCCAGGCTTGCTACCAAGGCTGACCAATGCCTTGGCCACTTTTTCGGCACTTTGAAAGTTGCCTTTGGCGAAATAATACGCATACGTGTCGCGCACCGCCTTTAGTGCCTCGGGCGCCGCTGGACCAGGAAGTGCAGATACAATTGTTCTGTAAACACGCTCCTCGTCATATGAATCTTGCCGTCCAGAGTAAGCCTGAGCGAGGCGGGCTAAACCACTGAAGTATCTGGCATCGCCTTTGGCAACATCAGGAGATTCGCGATATGCGACGGCAAACAAATTTTCGCTCTCGTGAAAGTCTTCTTTGCGCAATGCGTTTTCGGCAGCCTGACAATATTTCGCAAAACGTGCTTCAACGCTGTCATTCGACTTAATTGTCACAACACCGATGCTGGCAAGAAGAGCATCCGATCCAAGAATACCCGCATCAGCGCCGACGATATCTCGGTTACTGACCAAAACATCGTGATAAGTGTATGGTTCCGAATCAATGGAAAAACGGGTGACCACGCTACTGATGCCACCTGGATCCGCACGAAAAATCGTTCGGGCAATTAAGAGGGCATCAATTTTTTGGGTATTCTCGTCCAGCGTCGGATAATGAGAAATCTCGACGCGTAGATTATCGCCATCGCCTCTGACAATACGATGCGTCGCTCCTTTGGGAAGCACTTTCGCTGCTGTGAGCTTACCCGTGAGCGCCGCGTCCGGGAGCGCGGCATAAACCGGTGGCAAGGCGTACCCAGCCAGCAAAACAGCTGCCAGCGTCAATCGGTTTAATACCTGAGCGGCGTGCATTCGTCGAATTCTACGCAGATATTTTGCAGTCGCCATGCTCGCCTTTTTGTGCCCTTATAAACGTTCGTTTGCCCTTTTGGAGCAACCGTCAAACCCGTTTAGAACATGCGAAAATGTTTGTCTCAAATCTTGCCTGGATGCACCATGGACATCAAATCGTTTTTAATCACCATTCTCGTAATCACCCTGTCGACCATCGCATCGCTAGTCGGGCTCTATATGGTCCGCAAGCGGGTCGCTATCGAAGACTTGAGAGCCTGTCACGAGGTCGCCGGTTATCTGATTTCAATCATCGGTACTCTGTACGCAGTCCTGCTTGGATTCATCGTCGTAGACTCGCTGACCAAGTTCGACCGGGCCCGGGTGTTGGTCGAAGAAGAAGCCAGCGGCGTCGCCAATGTATTTTTTCTAGCGGACAATTTCCCGCAGAAAGAGCGCCATCAGATTCACGTCGGCTGTTTGCGATACGTCGACGCCGTTCTGGAAGAAGAATGGGAAACAATGAAGGACGGCCAGCCCAGCCCCAGAGCACTCAATGAAATCAGACAGTTATGGGCGGTCATCTCCAGGTTTGAACCCAAAACTCAAAACAATGTTTCTCAGTGGGAAGCAATGCTCTCGTCAATGGACGAACTCGGCACCAGTCGACGACTGCGGATTATTTCCGCGAAGTACGGTCTGTCCAGCGTGATGGCGACGGTTTTGATGATAGGAGCTGTGATCACGATTGTTTTCACCTACTTCTTCGGTCTCGAGAAATTCAAAGCGCAAGCGATGATGACGGCGCTTGTGAGCATTACGTTGTCTTTAAACATCTGCCTGGTTCTACTTTACGGTTATCCGTTTCGGCGCGGGCTGCAGGTGGAGCCGACGGCGTTGATGTTTGACAAAAAGGTGATTACGCTGGAACTTGAACAGCGAGGAGAGGCGCTTAGATAGCCTCTCCATGGATTAGCCGATCTGCCTAGCCAAAAGTAACCCTGTGCGATATATTGTGCGGTTTCGCTGCTGAGGTCCAGGCCGCATGTCATTGACCACCTTAGTGCCGGGCGTTCTAAAAGACGCCGAGCCGAACCTGCTCGAAATCCCCTCTCCTGAAGCGAAGTCGATGGAACAACCAAATTCAGTTCCTATAGCTCTCGACGCATCTTCCGCGCCGATCGAGCCAACACCGATGGACACCGTGCCTTCGACCGACCTGACACAGACAGAGACGTTATCATTGAAGGCGGAAATTTTAGAACACGAGAATGCATCAGCAACTGATCAATCAAACGGTCACGCAAACTATGCCGGTCCATCGAGATGGCATGCGCTTCTCGCCACATGGCTGGGCGGAGTTTTCGACGGCATGGACTCATCGATCTTTGCTATCGTTTTGTTTCCCGCCTTATCGGATCTATTGCACACAAACTCGCACGCCATCGTCGGTTTGCACGGCTCATACATCATCGCGATGTTCATGGTCGGCTGGGCGCTGGGCGCAATGATATTCGGTATGGCAGCAGACCATCTCGGTCGCGCTCGCGTGCTGACATTTACCATCATCTTGTACGCGGTCTGCACCGGTCTTTGCGCTACCGCGAGCACGTGGTGGGAACTGGGTCTTTACAGATTCCTCGTCGGCGCCGGCATCGGTGGCGAGATGGGAATCGGCGCCGTGCTCTTGTCCGAATGTTGGCCCGGTAAATCCCGCGTCCATGCCGTTAGCGCGATGGCAACTTCTCTAGGTTTTGGATATTTTCTAACAGCCGGTCTCAATTTATGGCTCGGTGACTACGGTTGGCGCTGGCTCTTCGTAGCCGGAATTGCTCCAGCATTCTTGACCGTATACATAAGAATGAAACTGAAAGAGCCCAAACAATTTATCGCCACTCAAAAAGCACGCGCCGTTCGCAAAGAGTCGGGCGCGGCCAGCGAACATACTTTGCTGTCAACAATCAAAGAATTATTCAATGAAACGAACAAAAAGAAGACACTCGCCATAGTGGCAGTTTCCGGCACCGCGATCATCACATGGTGGGCTGTCGTCGCCTGGATCCCTGCATGGGTCAACCAACTAACCGGCGATCTGGCAGTCGCAGAACGCAGCCACGCGATGTTCCTCAAAGACATCGGCATGATTTTATCGGGTGTTTTAGGCGGATGGGTAATTAGCAAACTCGGTTACAAACGATGCATGGCGATGAGTTTTCTCGTTTCATTCATCTGTGCTACAGGAATGTTCTTAACCACCAAAACCTTCGGAACGCCGCTACTGTTCTGGATTCTAGCGTTAGGATTTTTCGCACACCTGCCGTTTGTAATTCTGTGGATGTACATTCCTGAACTCTACGAAGCCCGCATTCGTAGCACCGCATTTGGTTTCACTTACAACATCGGTAGACTTGCAGCAGCCGTGGCCGCGCTTGGAAGTGGTGCCTTGATCAACATCTTCGGCGGATCCTACGCGATTGCAGCGTCGACCGTGGCGACGATCTATCTGGCTGGTGCAGTAGCGACAATCTGGATGCCGAAGACTAATGGTCAAGTAGACTAAACGCCACCGGTTTTAAAACCTCCAAAGCAGCTATTGTTCTAATTGCATAAAAGGTGCCGTGGCGAAACCACAGCACCTTCTACTTGTATATTGATATGAGTTCTACTGACTAGATGATCCCTGACGAACTAGCAGACTGCAGCTGGCACCGGAACTTCTTTTTTCAAAAATGCCAGCATCAGGTTTGCAATTGTTTCGCCATCTTCTTCCAGCGCGAAATGCCCTGTATCCACATAGTGAAACTCAAGGTTTTTGAGATCACGCTTGTATGGCTCGGCTCCGGCGATTGGGAATATCTGATCGTTTTTCCCCCAAACAATCAGCGTCGGCGGCTGGTGGTCACGGAAATATTTTTGCCAAGTTGGATAAAGCGGAGAATTGGTGCCGTAACTGTGAAACAGTTCGAGTTGAATTTCCTTATTGCCGGGACGATCCATTCCGGCCTGGTCGTGTATCCAACCATCAGGAGAAATCGTTGCTAAATTACGAACGCCAGTGTGGTACTGCCATTTTGTAGCATCAATTTCAAATAACGGTTTTAACGGAGCACTGTTAGCTTCTGTTTTGTCCTTCCAAAATGGTCTGAATGGCTTCCAGAAGTCATTGTCTAGACCTTCTTCATACGCATTACCATTTTGAATAATTAGACTTTGAATGCATTGCGGCTTTTTGGCAGCGATGCGAAAACCAATCGGAGCGCCATAATCCATCACGTAAAGCGAGAATTGCTTCAAATTGATCGCATCAATAAATTTCTCCATTACTCTCGCCAGATTGTCAAAACTATATTCAAACTGTGAGACCGACGGCATCGAGCTCTGACCAAAACCTGGATAGTCAGGTGCAATCACATGATAATGTTTGGCCAAAACTGGAATGAGGTTGCGGAACATATGAGAAGAAGTTGGAAATCCGTGCAATAAGAGCACTGTGGGTGCGGGCGGCGATCCAGCCTCTCTGTAAAAGATCTCTAGATTGTTTACTTTTGCGGAACGATAGAAAACCGAATTTGATCTTCCAATGTGGTCTTGAGTCACACAATTTCTCCTGGGACGTAGTGGAAGTATATACCTTTGGCTTGATTAAATGGTATAAAAAGTGGTGTTTAATTGCAAGGCACGTTGCGGTTCCTCACTCAAACTACCGCGCGTCAAGAGGCTCACCCTGCGAGGTTCTACACTCTGAAAACTCCTTCCGTATTGCAAATCAATGTCAGCAAAGCAAAGGAAATTCCCTGGCATGGACAAACAGTTTCTACTGGCATTTTTAAAACGCCTGTTACTGGCAAGGTCACAGCTCGAAGACTAAATTTAGACGGCGATGAACAAGCAGATCTAACCGTTCATGGAGGGAGTGACAAGGCGGTTTACGCCTATCCTATTGAACAATACGAGTACTGGAAAACCGCATACTCATCTCAAAATTTGGAATGGGGAAACTTTGGCGAGAATCTCACGGTCTGCGGCTTTGACGAAACGAACATCTGCATAGGTGACAAACTGCAAATTGGCGACGCAATTTTTCAAGTAACACAGCCTCGAATGCCTTGCTATAAACTTGGAATTCGTTTTGGGGACCCGGACATAGTCAGGCTTTTCTACAAGAGCTGCAAGTGGGGATTTTACTTGTCCGTTCTGCAAGAGGGCGATATAGAAGTAGGCAATGAAATTGTTCGCTTAGAAAATGGTGGCAGTGATGGTGTGCGCCTTATAGATGTGTCGCGCTGCTTTGTCGACAAAGAACCAGACCTGGAGCTGGTTGCAAAGGTTCTTAAATCAAAACTTGCTAAACAAATGAGAGGGCAATTGCAAAATCAATTTAGGAGCCGGCTATAGAACTTAAGGGCCGGCTGTAGCAATTTTTAAGGGCTGGCTATCGCAATTTTTATTTCGTCGTCAGTGATGCTGTGCTCGCACATCTTCGGAAGAAACTCGTCCAGCATCTCGCTGTGCCAATTCTGCTCGTTCTTGCCTTGCATGCTTTTTACGATTGAGGCAATCAGTGCAATCCAATATTGACGTTCTGGTTTTCCGATTCGCATTTTGATCGATTCGAACGTGTACTCTGAGTAGCCGGCCCGTTCAAGTTCGACAATAAAATCGCTGGGCGTAACTTGCGTAGGATCGAGCAGCCGCGGCCAGCCGCCGTGCTTTAGCGCGATCTCGTTCAACGAGCCATCAAACAAATTAAAAGTAGTAAGACTGTTTGCCACGGAGCCCAGTACCGAAAGTATCCTCTTATATTATCGCGACCTGCCCGCGCTGTCGGCAAAATATCGAAGGCTTCGCGATTTCCCTTAACAAGCAAGTTGGAGCACGATGAACTCCCGCGTTAACCAACATTGCATTGTTACCTTTGCGAGTAGAATGAGATAGTTTGTATGCTCAAGGTTCTCCGAGTACTCAAATC
>Ga0163150_10010136_pt1 | contig 10249 bp, 9 predicted proteins | sample OliLakLV19P2IB_FD_148628 | JGI IMG/M metagenome (GOLD analysis project Ga0163150, IMG submission 148628) | Freshwater microbial mat bacterial communities from Lake Vanda, McMurdo Dry Valleys, Antarctica - Oligotrophic Lake LV.19.P2.IB | ecosystem: Environmental > Aquatic > Freshwater > Lake >...
CAAATTGTAACATAAATACTAGAGCTATGCAGGCTAATACTATTAAAAATGTTACTATTTTACTCAAAGTAATTGTGTATCTTTTCATGATATTTCATTTCTGAAGAAGTATCCAAAAAGAATAACCCAAAACATACACAACCCCCAGTATGGCTCAGAGATATCCACTTCTACTGTATGTTTGCATCAGCAAAAATAAGAGAAATGCTATTACTAAAATATTCATGAAAAAATATTTCTTTTTCTGTGCAAAAGCAGTCATATAACTTCCGATATATACCAAGAGAAAGAATGCCATTTGATTTGGCCCCTCGAGCATTCCCTGAAAACGAATAACGGCAGCACCTGCAATGCCATGATAAATAGGTGGGGGTCCTCACGAATCCCATACACTTACTTTGTCACTAAATCAGACTATCGTTAAAATATTTTCCCCAAAAACATAGCGAATAAGAAACGACAACAACAACATACTTCATCCAGAAATCAAGAATACCCGCAAGATATCCTGAAGAGTAATATTCCAGAGTGGTAAAACCCGCCTAATAATCAAAATAACCAACAAAAATCCAACATCATAGCGTAATCAATATATCATTCATTTGAGAGATACATTTTGTAAAATACTTATACCAATGAGCACAACAGCAAAAAGCAATGTTACTATGTCCACTGCATCAATTCGTATTCTTATTTTTTTCTTAATAACCTCAAATATATAGCAGAAGGCAATCAGTACGATAAGAATCTCTTTGGAAAATTTTAAGACATCAAGATGCAGTCTTTCTGTTCACAAAACAGATATCACGACTGACCATGGCAAGAATGCAACGAGAAAGATGACTAAAGATTTTCAAAGTTTCTCAATTTTCATAGTATTTTATTCAATAGATCCAGTAGGAATAGCCTCCCCTGACATAATAATAGGCTCAGAAGGTGTAGGAGGAATCGGTTGTTGACCAATCCAGGCAGTGCCAACAACACTCAACAGTATACCGATAAGAGCCAAGATGGCCATAATTTGTGATAATGTAATGCGAACTTTTTTTGTCATAAGAATAAAAAATAATAAAGAATAATGGAATTATAATAAAAAGTCTCAAAATACAACTCCCGCGACTATCGTTTTTTGCAAGAAAATACTGTAATTTGTTTTCATTGTTTTCTCCATATAGTTTCAAACTCTGTGGAGTTCGCTGGATTAGAATGCTTTTCCGGGTCTTCATCAATAATCATAGCATACTCAAAGAGTCCTGATTCATCTAAATGTTCATGAATCCATTGAGCGTAAGCATCATCATCTGTTTTTATAATAAATACACCTTTTTCGGAGAGTATATTTGAAACATGTATGAGAAAATCTCGCTGTATCACTCGATGTTTATAGTGTGCTTTTTTAGGCCATGGATCAGAAAAAAGGAGATATAATTCATCTATTTCTCCTGCCGCAAAAATATCTCATATTCTCTGCCCCATTATTCGAAGCAATAGGACATCTTCTCTCCGTTTCTCGACACATTTTTCGTAGGTTCTATGGAGTCTTTTAAACTTTAACTCTATACCTATACATCCTACATCCGGATGACTATCCGCATAATGACAGAAAAAATTCCCCATGCCAGTACCAATTTCCAACATGAGCCTATCTGAGCTGAATAATTTTTTCCATTGTCATTTTTGAGAACATATTTTTTCCTCATCATTCCAAATATTTGAATAAGACTCAATCTTCTCTCTATAGGGATTATAAAACATATGCCGATTGTATGATATTCTCTCTTTCGTCAAACAAAAAAACCTGCCCAATGAGCAGGTTTTTCAAGAAAATAAAATTATGTTACTTTTTATCGCATTTTCCAGTACCGCAACATGATGTTTTACAACAATCAAATACTCCAGTAGATTTTTGAGCAAAAATTGCAAAAAGCAAAAGTGGGAGCTGTACTTGACTGAGTACTCCAGTAAACCAGAGAAAACCAGTCTCATCAATTGGTTTAAGATTCTTCAATAGAACCAATAAGGCAGCAAACATGACAATAGCAAGTCAAAATGCTGCATATTTTGATGTTTTACGACAACCAAGAGCAAATAAGAGACCTCCGAGTAATTCGATACTTGCCGCAATGTAACCAAGTATAATTGCAACAATAGCAAGAGCTCCAATAGTAGCATCAAGACCAAATACACCTAATACTGACCCTCCAGCCCATGCCATCGCTTGAGATCCGCCAAGGAATTTGCTCGCACCAGCTGACATAACAATAACACCTACCACTACTCGCACAAAAGTTGGACAAAACCATGAACAGTTGCCTTCTTTAGAATTACAACAAGAGTTTTTCATAAAAAAATAAAAAGAAATAAGTACTTCTTATCGTACATTAGTGCACTGAGAAGCAACTAGAAAATAATTGTTATTCTCCTAATTATTTTACAGTATAGTTTCTACAAAATAGAATTAACTTACTATAAATTCAAAACCTTCCTTTTTGTTACCGACTTTTATACTTCAGACCTTTTTTCCTATCATGCGATCTGCTATTTCATCTTCAATTTTTGTTTGAAGATAACGGCGTACTGGTCGAGCTCAAAACTCAGGATTATACGTATCTTTGAGTATTTTTTCCACTACGGGATTTGACCATTCAAGAGTGACACCGAGATTATTTAATCGCTTTGCGAGATCCTGCAATTGAAGCGTGATAATTTTTTTAATAATCTTGGTATCAAGAGGATGAAAGACGACAACCTTATCGATACGATTGATGAATTCTGGACTAAAATAGTCATCCAGACTCTTCACGACTTTACCTTCTATCTCTTCGAAATCATCAATAATACGCTCTTTGGTTTCTTCTGCGACATCAAAACCTATTTTCGTAGCATTGCTTGTAAATTCCTCCGAACCAATATTGCTCGTCATAACTATAATGGTATTTTTGAAATTTATTTTTCGTCCTTTTCCATCAGTAATCGTACCATCTTCCATGATTTGTAGGAGAAGATTAAAAATTTCAGTATTTCCCTTCTCGATTTCATCAAAAAGTACAACGGAATATGGTTTTCGACGAACTTTATCAGTCAATAATCCTCATTCTTCATATCCAACATATCATGCTGTTGTCCCTATGAGTTTAGAGCTAGAATGCCTCTCAGAAAATTCACTCATGTCGATCTTCACCAGTGCCTTCTCATCACCATAATATTCACGAGCGAGGACTTTTACGAGTTCTGTCTTTCCGACTCATGTCGGTCACAAAAAGAGGAAACTCCCAAGGGGACGACGCTGATCAGAGATGCCAGCCTGAGAACGTTTAATGGTTGCAACAATAGATTTGATAGCTTCATTCTGACCAATAATTTTTGACTCTATTTGTTTTTCGAGATCTTTGAGTTTTTTGATATCTTCAGCTGAGAGAGTTTTCATAGGAACGCCCGTAATTTGATGAATCACTTTCTGGATGTCTGCAATTTGAATGGTATGCCTCTTTTCACGAGGGATAGTTATTTTCTTTCTCTTCTCACGGATTTTGTCCTCGATTTCAAGGAGTTGTTCCTTTGACTTATTGGCCTTATGATATTGTTGTGAAGTTACAAAATCGGCGATATTTTTCTGAATCTTTTCTGCCTCTAGCTTGAGAGTTTTGATTTCATCTTCACCATGAACATATGTCATACTCTTTGCACTACATGCCTCATCTATGAGATCAATCGCCTTATCAGGCAGAAAACGATCTGTAATATACCGTACCGAAAGTTCTACAGCTTCATCAATTGCCTCATCAGCAATAATAAGATTATGATAGTCCTCAAAGGTAGTCTTGAGCCCTCGAATGATCTCAGTAGCTATTTCTTTTGTTGGTTCATCAACCTCAATTTTTTGAAATCGTCGCTCAAGTGCCGCATCTTTTTCAATATATTTTTGGTATTCCGAAAGTGTCGTAGCACCTATAATGCGGATTTTTCCTCGACCCATAGCGGGTTTGAGAATATTAGCTGCATCGAGCATACCTTCTGAGCCCCCTGCTCCAATAATTGTATGTATTTCATCAATAAATAAAATAACTTCATTATCGAGTTTTGAGGCTTCCTCAATCACCTGTTTCATACGAATCTCAAACTCTCATCGATATTTAGTCCCCGCAACAATACTTGTCATATCCAATACAAGCAGTTTTTTGTGCTGCATAGCAAAAGGTACCTCTCCAGAGGATATTCTACGAGCGAGTCATTCTACTACTGCTGTTTTCCCGACACCAGGATCACCAGTAAGGACAGGATTATTTTTAGTTTTTCTATTTAAGATAGAAATTAACCGGTCAATTTCCTTATCACGTCATATAATAGGATCTATTTTCCCTTCACTTGCCTCGCGAGTAATATCATTACAGAAAAAATCAAGGGCAGGGGTTTGACTATCATCTCGTTTTGCATCTTTAGATCCTAAATTAGCAAACATAGGATTTTTTTGCATATCATCCATTTCTGCACCGCTCAAAAGTCCTTGTTCTATAACATGCATTATCTTTCCCAAATCATCCACTCATGGCTGTTCATTACTTTGTATACGATTGAAATCGATCAATGCTTGTTCAAAGTCTCTCACATTAATCCGGATAAAATCCAAAAATTCTATAAACCAGGAATTTTGTTGCTTAATAAGTGCGATCATGAAATCTTCAACACCAATAGCCTTTTTCTCAAAACTTGCTGCTACTTTCACGCTCGATACAATAATATTGCGAAGATTCTCTGAAATACCTGTATAATCGGCTTTTCTATTGATTAGATGGGTAAATTTTGGATGTGTCATGACGTCTAAAAAAACTTTTTCATTGATCCCAAAATCATTAAAAATAGAAAAAATGTGTCATTTTTTTGAACGGAGAATTTCGGCAATAATATCAAGTGATTCAAGTGACTGAAAACCCTCATTCTTAACGACATTTTCTGCATTGAGAAGATAAAATTTATACTCTGGTGTAAAGTTTTTGAACATGTGAAAAATAATTTGCAATTACAATGAAGGTATGATAATCTAATATTGTATGAAATCCAAATCTTTTTTCGCTCTTTTGCTTGCTGTTTACGCATTTCTTGGTCCTATGGTATTTTCACAAACTGAAATTACGCCGACTGAGGACATTATTACACCAGTAGCTGAAGATCTTTCAGCTCTGTTACCAGATATGCAGTTACTAAGCATATTCCAGAAAAAAGAAGAAGAATTAGACGCCCTTGGTGCTTCCAGATCCAGATTTACTGATATCGGGAAAACACTTCTTGAATATCAGAACATGTCTTCTCAAAGAAGAGGCCAGCAAGAGAAGGCACTTCTAGAACTCCACCTACTCCAAACAAGCATTAAGAACAATAAAACTACGAGTGAGAGAGAAAAACAGAAGTTAGAAAAAGATATTGCATCATTAGAAGCAGAAAATATACTCTTAAAAAAGAAACAAGAAGAAACGAAAGAATTGCTTAAAAAATTCTATCAACAAGGATATATACATGATGTCCAATGAGAACAAAATATCACTCTTATGAACCTACTGTTACCAAAATCATTCTGAAGCTCAATAAAAGAGTCTGAGATTCTCGATATAATGAAAACTACATCTCGATGACTCATTTCCCGACAACAAGAAAATCAAGAAAAAGTATCAAAAATACAAAAAACAATTGAATTCCAAAAAGATCAGAAAATCCGGACAATCACACGTATGGATCGCTATGATGCTGAGCTTGCAACCACTGAAATCATAAAATCAGAACTTCTCTGAAAAACAATTGCTCGACAATGAGCGATCAAAAACACAATCAAAAGTAATCAAAAAAACACCAAAACTCTAACAGAAAAGTTTGAACAAAAATTTGCAGAATATGAAACAGATATACAAAAATATAGCGAACAGTATAAATGTAAAACAGAAAAATCAGCTATTTGTACCTGGATTCTCTGATATATAAAAGCTGAGAAAGAGCTCAGATTACAAGAAGAACGTATTGGTGGTTTTTCGCTCCCATTAACAACAGAAAAAGGGTTTGGCTTTCATTTCCGAGATCAGAAATATCACAATATTCACACTAAGCATCACACTGGTCTCGATATATTTGCCTCCGAGAGTACTCCTATTATCGCTATCAATGATGGATATATTATTGCCGCGAAAAATGCGACACTGAGATCCCCTGGTGTATTGATTATGAAACATCGAGATGGCTTTATGACTGTATATAGAAACATACGACCGAATAAAGATATTAAGCTTTTTAGCATTATAAAAAGGTGAGAGAAAATCGGTACTGTCTGATCATCAATAGAACATAGCGATAAAAATAATCTCCACATTGAAATCTATTTACGTGGTATACTGGTAGACCCAATGGAAAAAATAACTCTCGAGAATACTCCAGTACAAAACATACCCGGCAGATACGGATGGAAATATATCGATGATCTCAAAAAAATAAAAAAGGATATTAACATACCTGAAATCCAGAAAAAAATTGGTTTTTTCTATATACCTGGCGAAACTGAATTAGAACGACAAAAGAATATGATTGATAAATATGCAGGAACGGCTTTCCGTGATCAGAAAATGTGGATTGAAGAAAGTATTAGCGAAAGTGTTGATCCATCTTTTGTTCTCTGTGTATGATTTGCAGAGAGTACGCTGGGTCAAAATCTCACTACTGCAGGTAATATTGGTAATGTCGGTAATAATGATAGTGGTGATAGAAGAGACTATGATGGCCCTCGTGCTGGTGTACGGGCAATAGCTGCTGTGGTCAATAATAGATGGTTGTGACATTATCAGACGATTGACCAACTCTCTGGGTGGGGCAATCCGCGAGGACCTATTTATGCCTCTTCGCCAACAAATTGGCATGAAAACATGGTCAAGTGTATGTCTGCACTAAAAGGTAAATACATTGGTAACTATAGTGCATTCCGACTCAATGCCGCAGACCTCCTCAGTTATGAGAAATCAGGCTACAAGAGATCAGTTACTCCGGAGGTAAGCATAGCACAATAGTATCGCACTGAAAGAGATAGCTCTCTAAAAAGTTATCTAAATAAAAGCTTCTATACTGATTATTAATGTATACACATCAAAAAAAGGAGAAAGGAATATAGGTATTAAAAATGGCTATATTCTCATTTGTAGATTTTTTATAATGTTAATTATTTTTTTCTTTTACCAGTGGAAAGAGAATTACATCACGTAAATTGGGCTGTCCTGTCAGAAGCGCGACAATACGGTCAATCCCCATACCAAAACCGCTTTGTGGAGGCATACCATGTTCCATGGCAATCACAAAATCACTATCTGGCATAGCCACTTCATTATCACCGGAATCCTTGGCTTCTGATTGATTTTGAAAACGAGCCTCTTGATCAATTGGGTCAATAAGTTCAGAATAAGCATTGGTCACTTCCCAACCATTGATGCAGAGCTGAAATCTATCCACAATAGTAGGGTTATCATCATTTATGCGTGCCAATGGTGAGAGTATGAGTGGCTGGTGCGTCACAAATGTTGGATTAATGAGTTTTGGGCGAGCGACTTTTTTATAGAGTTTATCGATGAGTGTCCCGTGGGAATATTTGAGAAAACCATCAATTTGAATATTCTTTTCTGTGATAGCAGTACGAAGTCTTGCAAGTGTATCAGATTGATAAATATCTATACCTGAATGCTCTAAAATCAAATCTCGTATAGAGCATCTCGGCCATGGACCAGAAAAATCAACAATATTCGTTTCTCCTTTTGAATTCAGGACTTCCACTTGTCTTTTCCCCTCCATGAGCTCATCGAGTATATAGCTAAACATACGCTCTGTGAAATTCATATTATCAATATAGTTCCAGTAGACAGCATAGTGTTCTACAGAAGTAAACTCTGGTAAATGTGATGGATCGATACCTTCATTGCGAAAAGATTTTCCTATCTCAAAAACTTTCTCCATACCTCATACCGTACATTTTTTGAGTGAAATCTCTGGAGCAATACGGAGATAGAGATTTGAATCAGTCGCATCAATATGTGTCATAAATGGATTTGCAAGAGCGCCAGAAGCACTATTACCAAGTGTTGGCGTCTCTACCTCAATAAACCCTTCTTTATAATAAAATTCTCGGAGTTTTTGTACAAACCTAGATCGAAAAACCATACGATCATATGAGCTTTTTTCTGTGATCATATCCAGATATCGTTTGCGATAGATTGCCTCTTCATCAGCGAGTCAATGAAATTTTTCTGGTAATGGTAAAAATGATTTTGCTAAAAGCTGAAATGATTTTACGAAGAGAGTCAGTTCGCCCTTATGGGTCATAAAGAGCTCACCATGGATCCCTACAATATCTCCCCTATCAATAAATTTTTCAAAAATCTTAAATGCCGACACATTGTCTTCACCAAATTCTGAGATGACTTCGTCACCTTGAATATATTCACAAAACTCTTTAGAGAGAGCAAATTGAATATCTCCAGAAAAATCCTGTATTTTCCCAAATATCAGTTTTCAAAAACTACGCACCAACATAATACGTCCAGCTGTTCTAATATGACTCATTGGTCATGTAATTATCTCATCAATTGTACGGAGTTCGGTCGTATTATTTCAGAGCTTTCGAACATCTATAATGTCTTGTTTAGTGGTAAAGGTATCAGGATACGGATTTATTCCAAGAGTACGCAATGTGTGTAGTTTCTGAATACGAACTGATCGTTCATCGTGATTATCGCCAGCCATAGTGAAAAATTAATATACAAACACTATAACAAAAGAACAGTGACAATCAAGTAAATTACTTCATATTTTCTTCCCATTTTTTCATGACTTTTTCGACATCAGAATCTGTATGGTTACCCCGACTCAGAATAATCATATGGGACTCTCTCAATACTTCCGGGATAACTCTTGATTCAGAATCTTGAAGTTTTTTTTGAACATCTTCTTCAGAGATATATTCGCGAGAAAAAAGTCTCACTCTCAAATGAGAAATCATCATGTGCACAGTCTTTCCTGGAGGCAAAACTCCCACTATCATATATCGCAGACCTCTACAGCCCAATATTGATTGTAATTTTTTTAATCGGGAAATACCTTCAAAAAAATAATCTTATTCTTCTTAATAGCTTTCATCAAGTCTCAAGAAGTATACCCATACTGATAAATACCCGCCTTCCCTCCGAGAACAATCTTTTCCCGTGAAAACATCTCTCAAGAAATACATCTACGAGCTCTATCTTCTGCTCTGACAGGTCTAGTAGTAACTTGCCCTACTTCGCAAGTGGTTTTTGGAAATTTTTTGAGTAATCCGCGTATTAAGGTTGTTTTTCCTCCGCCATTCGGTCCTGCTACAGAGAGTATTTCTATGACTTCTCCACTTTTTTTCATGTGAGCATCCACCTGTCCTAAAAACTCTTTTTGATAGTCCATAGAAAACCGGTAATAGATGACGCAATAATAGTATAGTAATAATTGCCTGTTTGCAAAAAAACTCACATTTCTGTGAGTCATTTCAGTGTTATTTTTGGCTCCACATACTGGAAGAAGTAAAGACTGCAGTCATAGAGAGTCATGAGATAGTCTATATTCCAAACTTGGCTTGATTTATACCCAGGATTGACTCACTATATATTAAACTCAAAACCTTCTAAATAACCTACAGGCTCTAAATTGAGCTTAAGGAAATCTTTGTAAAATCTACTCATCCTAGCAAGAAACATCGCACCATCTGAAGAAAGAAACCATGTGAGATGATAATAATATTTTTTTCAGAAGAATTTGCTAATTCTAAGAGCAATAGCTGTATTCTTTCCATAACTGATTCTGGTGATTCAACTCATTTTCTCCTTTCAAAAAAAGACTTCCAAAGAGCAATTCTGACACTTGGGAGCCATTCTCACGATATATATTCATCCTCAGTCATTAGCTCAGCAAGATCAAAACATATTTCATCTAGGTATTCTCTACTTTCAATCTGTGTATATCATACTAATTCTGCTGTTTCTATAGTTCTTTTTTTAGAAGATGTAAGACATTTTTGGTATCAATTCGTATCGAGAGATATAATAGGATTATCTTTTTTTATACCATATATCCCAATATTCAATCACAATTCTCTTAACTCAAAGAAGGATAGAGAATTATAGTCAGAATATTTTCATGCTAAACGGTTATGTCGTATGAAGAGTATTTTATGTTGCATTAATATTTTTATTAGCAAAATCTATAT
>Ga0163150_10010137_pt1 | contig 10249 bp, 12 predicted proteins | sample OliLakLV19P2IB_FD_148628 | JGI IMG/M metagenome (GOLD analysis project Ga0163150, IMG submission 148628) | Freshwater microbial mat bacterial communities from Lake Vanda, McMurdo Dry Valleys, Antarctica - Oligotrophic Lake LV.19.P2.IB | ecosystem: Environmental > Aquatic > Freshwater > Lake >...
TTCTTCTGGGTCGCCCGCATGATTCTCATGACGACGTACGCGACGGGGGAGATCCCGTTCAAGACGGTCTACATGCACGGTCTTATCCGCACACGCGACGGGGCGAAAATGAGTAAGAGTCACCCCGAAACCATGATCGATCCGCTGGATATGATCAGTAAGTATGGGGCCGATGCACTCCGTCTCAGCATGATCGTCGGACAAAGCCCCGGTGCTGATTCGCGTTTGTATGAGGAGAAAATCGCAGGGTACCGCAACTTCATTAACAAGCTGTGGAACGCGTCGCGTTTCGTGCTGATGCAGTGTGAGGCGGCAGGAGTAGATCCGCACTCCATTGAAACACTGCCGGACCCCAGCAAGTTGTCATTGGCTGACAGGGCGATTCTCCATGCCTCTGAAATATTGATAGAAGATGTGACGAAGGGATTGGAGACGTACAGTTTGAGCGAGGCCGGCGAAAAGCTCTACAGCTTCACGTGGGATTACTTCTGCGATTGGTATCTTGAACTCTCCAAAGGCACAGCGAATCTCGATGTCCTCGTCCACGTGCTGCGCCGAATCCTCATGCTTCTGCACCCATACTGTCCGTTCATCACGGAAGAATTATGGCTGCAGATCAAACGCAATAAGTATGACCTGCTCATCGCGAAGTCGTGGCCCGTTGTGAAGGAGAAGCACAAGGATCCCCAAGCCTTCAATGATTTCCAGATCCTTATCGACGTCATTACCTCCATCCGCAAACTGCGCACCGAGCAGGGAGTGGAGCCAGGCAAAGAAGTGTCGATGACATTGGTTAGTAGCCAGCACTCCACTTTGTTGGAATCACAGGAGGCGCATATCCGTCGCATGGGGAAAGTGGGCAGCCTGACTATCGTCAGCGATCCGATGAAGTTGGAGAATATTGCGAGCGTGTTCTTGGGCGGCATTGAAGTGCATTTGTCTCTGGAGGGTTTGATTGATCTGGAAAAAGAGAAAGCCAGTCTGATGAAGGAGAAGGAGAATCTTGAGCGGTTTCTTGTTGGGATTGAATCGAAACTTGAGAATGAACAGTTCATGGCAAAGGCCCCGGCTCAGTTGGTTGCAGAGCAGAAGGCGAAGCTAGAGGAGGCGAAGGGGAAGCTTTTAAAGATTGAGGAAAGGTTGAAGAGTTTGTAGGTTTCATGGTTCGGCAAGCTCACCATGACGGGCTTCTTATTTAATTGCCCTTCGACAGGCTCAGGGCGGTGAGCCTGTCGAACCGCCTAAAGAATATAGGTGCCTGTCACCCTGAGCTTGTCGAAGGGTCATTCAAACACCGACAAATCCAACCCCCGCTTCTTGTTTGTATGCACAGGGAGCGCACTCCCGCGAATCACCACTTCACGACCGTACTTCTTTCGTAGTCCATCCATCGAACTCTGTAGGCTCTCGTCTTCGATGGCATGGGCTGCAGATTCAAACAGCGAGAACTGCGATGCTGCTTTCGGGACCAAGTTCCAGAGTGCGAACCCGACCTGTGTGCAGGTGGGTATCTTACACAGCATCTTGTCGAACGCTTTACGGACATAGGGTGTAATGTCTTCTTCTGTGTCCATCGCCTGCGGCAGCTTCACCTGTGCCCCGTCATGGTGGAAACGGTTATCCCGCAGCCAGAGGCTGATCCCGCGGGCCATGCTTTCTTGGGTGCGCATCTTCAGCACGCAGTAACTGATGTGTTGCATGGTCTGGGCCCAGATGTGCTGCCGGTCGTTGGTTGCTCTAAAGCTGCGCGTTCGTGAGATCGACTTCTGTGCGTCACTCTCACTCACGACCTCGTACACTCGTTCACCCATAAGTTCCCTCTGCAGTTCCACGCCACCCTTCCCAAACAGCTTCTGCACCACACCGCGATCAGCAATCGCGAAGTCCCAGGCTGTATCCCATTTTTTGGCCTGCGCATGCGCGCCTCTGCGCGATCCAATCCCCGGAATAGCCATCACCGGACGTCGGCTCAAAAATGCTTCGATCTCGTGCTTTTCGATGACCGTACACCCTGCCGGCTTTGTCTCCTCACCCGCCATCTTTGCCAAAATCCGCGCGGGCGCGACGCCGATTGACACGCTTAAATCGGTCATGGTGAGAATTTCTTTCTGAATATCTTTCGCCCACAGCAGCAGATCAAATGGAATGCCGCCGACACAGGTTTGCATATCTAAAAACCATTCGTCGATCGAGTACTGCTCGATGATGGGACAATGACTCTGAATAATCGATTCGATTTGCTGTGATGCGAGTGTTGTTTCGGCAAAGTCTGCAGGCATCTGCGCAGCCTTAGGACACAGTTTCATCGCTTCACGTAGCGGCATGCCCGTTCGTACACCGGTGGCCTTTGCTTCGTAACTGGCGGCAATCACGCAGCCACCACCCATGCCCATGGCAAGCAGCGGTAGGCCTCGCAAATTCGGATGTTTGCGTTGGAGCACGGACGCGAAGAAAGAGTCTGCATCGATATGGCACAACATACGGGTATTCGGTATGGGGTATGACGTATTTGGTATGCGGGCCGGTCCTATGGATAGTCTTCCGCACTACGCTTTAGGCCGCTCAGTATTTTGGATATCTTGACTGCATGTTCATCTAAAGTTGCATATTCTTTCAGTTCCAAATATCCAATATCTTTGGCAATTAAGATCTGGTTTCGAATTTCCATGAGAGATCCCATCGCTGTTCCATAAAATTTCTGCTTATCTTTTGAAGTTCTACGTGAGAATCCTTCTGCAATGTTTGATGTGATCGACACTGCAGCTCTACGTAGTTGATTAGTTAAGCCGAATTTTTCTTCAGAGGGGAATGTTTGAGTGGCTTTATAGATTTTTATGACCAATTCATGACCTATTTTCCATGCATCAAGATCCATAAACCATTGAATGCGTGGCCGTTGTTGGAGAACGATAGTGCTCATTGGTGGATACGAAATACCGAATACCTGATACCCAATACTCAATACTCAATACTCAATACTTTCTCATAACTCCTCGCACCACTCCCGCTGTCTTTAGTTCATTCATGGCAAAGAGGTCGGGGTAGGCGTCGTTCTCCGCTTGAAGATAGAACTTCCCCTTATCTTTGCGTAGACGCTTCAGGGTGAATTCGCCATCCAGTACTCCCACCACAATATCGTTCACGCGGGGTTCGATGCCTCGCTCCACCACGACAAGATCTCCTTCATGGATGCCGGCGTTCATCATGCTGTCACCTTTGACGCGGAGCAGAAACGTATTTCGGCGGTCACGCACGAGGTAGTCATCGAGCTTCACCAACTCTTCTGCCTGCTCTTCCGCTGCCGCTGCAAAGCCTGCAGAGATGGGTCCGAAGAGGGGGAGGGTCATGGAGTTCACGACGGTCTGCACTGCATCCTGTGCTGCTTCCAAGATCTTAATGCGACCCTTGGGATCTTTCTGCAGATACCCGTTCTTCGTTAGGGCGTTCACCACCTTTGCGACGGCATTCTTGCTTTTTACGCCGAAGGCGATTGCCAAATCGGATAGGGAAGGGCTGTATCCGCGCTTGCGCTGGAATTCGCGGATGTAATTGAGGGTAGTGCGTTGGTGGGGTGTCAGGGAGTTAGTCATAGAAAGAAGGAGTAATCCCGCCTCCGTCCGCTGCTGCGGACTACGGTGGGCAGGCGTCCACCATACTAGGTGTACGAATGTGCACTGTCAATAATCTTCTCTGACTTCGCTGGACGGGACGATAGTTATGTCTTTAAAAAATTCACCGTATCCGCCTGTGCCGTCGGCATCACCAGCATATCGTTGATGCACACATGCGGTGGGCGCGTGATGGCCCAGCAAATGGCATCTGCAATGTCTTCTGCCTCAAGTGGCCTGAAGCCTTTATAGGTCGCATAAACCTTCTCTGTATCGCCTTTAAATCGTACCTGCGGGAACTCGGTGCGGGTGTTGCCCGGACAGATGCAGGTGACGCGGATGTTGTGCGGCAGAAAGTCGATGCGCATACCTTTGGTCAGTGCTTCCACGGCGAACTTTGTCGCGTTGTACACCGCTCCTGATTTGTAGACTTCTTTCCCTGCGATCGATCCTAAGTTTACGATGTGCCCCGTCTTTCGTTCAATCATCTGAGGCACAACTGCATGAGTGATGTACAGCAGTCCTTTTATATTCGTATCAATCATCGTGTCCCAGTCAGTCGGATCATTATCCTCCAACGAGGCGCGGCCCAGTGCCAGCCCTGCGTTGTTGATGAGCACGTCGATATCTTTCCAATCTGCCGGAAGACCGCTCAGATGCTCCTCGACGGCTTTCCTGTCACGGACATCGAACGCGAGAGGGAGGACGCGGATCCCTTCTTTTTTCAGTTCTTCTGCGAGTGCGTCCAATCGTTCCTGTCTGCGTCCGTTGAGAATCAAATCAAATCCGTTCTTAGCTAAGAGTCTGGCGGTTGCTTCGCCAATGCCTGCAGTGGCGCCGGTAATGAGAACAATGGGCATAGAGGGTGTACACTGTAGCACTATGGATCGGGTATGCACCCAATGCTCAGTCTGCTTCGAGATAACAGATGACGATCTCGCGTTCTACGACAAGGTCAGTCCTGTGTTTAATGAAAAGAAGGAGCCGCTGCCTCCGCCCACAATCTGTGCAAACTGTCGTTTCCAGAGAAGAATCATATTTCGTAATGAACGCATGCTGTATAAGAACGCATGTGGCCTTTGCCATAAACCTATCATTTCCATTTATAAGCCCGACGGGATGATGGTGTATTGCTAAGATTGTTACTGGGAAGACAAATGGGATCCATTGTCACACGGACGCCCGCTTCTTCTTGATCAGCCGTTCCTGCAACAAATGAAGCCGCTGTTTTCGTCAGTTCCCGTACAAAGTAATGTCGTCATTAACTCAGTAAACTCCGACTATAATACGTACGCGGTAAACTGGCCTAATGGTTAATTTTGGGGGCTGAAAATGTGAGTTTGTCTTTACTGCAAGCGAAGATATGCTCATATTTTCCACGATGCATCATGAAAAATATGTTCTCGTTGCAGTTCCCGCTCAATTAAGAAGAATGGAACCTACAAGAAACGGCAGTGTGAGATCCGCCTTGTCCTGGCCAAAGACTTCGACTTCACCAACGAGATCAACGTCTACGATCACAAAGTCGCCATCTGCTCCTTTGATTCCGGTCTGCAGGGCAATAACGATATGTTTGGGGTTATGATTGAGAGTAGGGAGGTCGCTGAAACTCAGAGACAAATTTTTGAAATAGCTTGGAGGTATGCGGGGATGAAGGGTTAGGAGGTTAGGGGCTTAGGAATGAGTAAAGAAAATTTGCTGTTTCTTGGTTCATGAGATCAGTACAATCCTGCTTCCTTTGTTTCTTTTCCTCTTTTTACTATGTCCAAGAAACTTTTTGCAGCGCTTTCGCTGTCTGTTCTGCTTGTTGCCTGCCAGGGTAATGTTGCCGTCACAACCGATGATGCTGCCATGGATGCCTATGATGGTGCCATGATGGAAGACACGACGACTGATGACACCATGATGGAAGAGGGCGCCGCAGTTTCTTCTGAAGGTACAACGGTTGAAATGGATGTGAACGCAGCAGATGCAGTTACAGCTCAATAATTTCTCTTTCATTGAGAAACAGACGGCGATACTTCGCGTAGAGTGCGTGTCGCCGTTTTTCGTGTATAATTCAGTCATTCTATTCTTCCCATCTTTATACTATATGACAATTCGAACCCTTTTTCTTAGTGCTGCATCACTTACACTTATGGCTGGCTGCACCCCGACTCAACCAAAGGCTGCTGATTCCATGATGGACGATGATAGCAATGCGATGATGCAGGATGATACATGGGATGAGACTGGCTCGAATACCATGATGGCTGATGATATGAAAAAAGAGGATAAGATGATGAAAGACGAAAAGATGGAGGATGATACGAGCGCGATGCAGAAGGCGATATATGCCGCGTTTACACCTGCTGTGCTTACCAATGGCGAAACAAAAGTACTGTTCTTTCATGCAGCATGGTGCCCAGTCTGTCGCACTGCCGATGCAACACTGACAAGCTGGTATAACGCCGGAGAACCAACGATCAATACCTATCAATTGGATTACGATACGGAGACCGTTCTTAGGGCAAAGTACGGAGTGACTAATCAGCACACTTTTGTTCTTGTTGATGGACAAGGGAATGCCATTCAGACTGTTCAGGGGCCATCGGATGCTCTTCTTATGAAGATGGTGGGTGCATAATATAAATGTGCTATTGATCGTTAAAAACCGCTTTGTTTCCTCTTGGATCCGGGCGGTTTTTACATGCTTGTGGTAAGAAATGGGGTATATAGTAGTCTTAGCTTTTCGTATCTCTTCTGCTTTCTCCTATGGCTCTCGCATTTACGTTGTTTCTTGCAGGTTTATTAACCATTCTTCTGCCCTGCATTTTGCCACTCATTCCTATCGTCTTAGGTGTATCCGTTGCGAGTCGCAATAAATGGCGGCCATTACTGACAATCGGAGGGATGTTGGTGAGCTTCGTCGGGTTTACCTTTTTATTGCAAACTGTATTACGGAGCTTTGTTGAATTGGCCGATGTACTGCGTATCGCAACTTATTACATTTTATTTCTCTTTGGATTTGGATTCTTCACGCATAACAAAATCATTCAGCATGCAGGCGCAATTGCCGGTGCATTCTTTTTTTGGGACAAGGGAATCGTAACGGTTATTGTTGCCGCAATTCTCGGTATTCTTGCGATGGAAGTCGGTGGAAAGGTTGCTGCACGTATTCAGCAGCTTGGTGGGACGTTGCAACAAGGTGCGAGGTCTACGTTAGGTGCAGAGTCTCCGTGGACTGCGTTTGTTATTGGTCTCACATTGGGTCTTGTGTGGGTACCGTGTGCAGGCCCCGCACTCAGTTTTGCACTTACATTAGTGCGCGATGAACCGGGATTGCGTGCAGCACTCTATTTGCTCTGCTACGGACTTGGTACTGCTGTGCCACTCCTGATTATTGGCTACGGCGGTCAGGCTGCTGTGCATGGCGTGCGTGCCATTTCTCCCTATACTGAAAAGATTAAACAGATTTCGGGTGTTGTTCTGATGATTACAGCGGTCATGCTTCATTTTCATACCTTTGAACGTATTCAGATCTGGCTACTCGACAATACGTCGTTCGGTGACATTGGCACGCGCATCGAGGACAAGCTTTTTGGCGAAGACATGGAGGAGAGTATGTTAACGCCCATGCCTTACGATTCCTCTTCGTCGGATCTTCCAAAATTTCCGAAAATCACTCGTGCACCCGAACTCGCAAGCGCGGGTCCGTGGCATAACTCTGAGACACTTACCTTGGCTGATTTAAAAGGAAAAGTCGTACTCATCGATTTCTGGACCTACAGCTGCATCAACTGCATTCGCACGCTGCCGTATATCGAAGGGTATGCGCAGAAGTTTAAAGACAAGCCATTCGTCATCATCGGCGTGCATACACCGGAGTTCGTGTTCGAGCAGGACCCGAAGAACGTTGCCGACGCCATCAAGCGTCACGGGCTTACGTATCCGACGGTACAGGACAATGACTTTGGTACGTGGAACGCGTTTGCCAACCGCTACTGGCCGGCGAAGTATTTAATCGATGCTGACGGCTATATTCGCTACACACACTTCGGCGAAGGGGCGTATGATGAGACGGACTTGGCGATTCAGAGTTTGCTGAAGGAAATAGGGGTGATGACGGAGGGTCTAGAGGGTCTAGAGGGTAAAGAGGAAGTGCGACGAACTGTATCACCGGAAATATATCTTGGTGAGCGGTCATGGCCGGCGCTTATCAATGCAGCAGGCGAGCCGTCCAATGCTGTCGTGTCCTATGCCGCTCCTACATCACTCCCGCTGCACAAGTACTCCTTAGTCGGGGACTGGAAGCTTATCGACGGCGAACAGCAGGCACTCCAAAGCGACACAGGTGAAATCCGCATGCACTGGTTGGGAGGGGAGATGAACCTTGTACTCGGCCCCGGCTCATTGGGAGTCCCGATCACAGGTGAGGTGCTGATGGATGGAAAGCTCGTCAAAACGATTACGATCGATCGCTACGACCTCTACAATCTGTTCACTGGTGAGTATGGTGATCATGAACTGGTGCTTAAGCTGAAGGGCAAGGGTGTAGAGGGCTATGCGTTTACGTTCGGGGGATAGTCTTAGTGCTTTGCCGCTTCCACCTTCTTCTCCTGCTGACGTCGGATTCGGTTCATGATTTTCACGACGAGGAACAGTGCCCATGCAATGATGAAAAATTCGAGGATGTTGTTGATGAATAAGCCGTAATTGAGCGTCGCTGCACCCTTGGCTTTGGCGTCGGCCAGCGAGGTGATGGTTTGGTCGGACAGGTTGATGAACAGGCTGCTGAAATCGACGTTGCCCGTCATGGCACCAATCGGTGGCATGATGACGTCGTTGACCAGTGAGTTTACGATTTTCTGGAACGACGCACCAATAACCACACCGATGGCGAGGTCCATGACATTGCCTTTCACTGCAAATTCCTTGAATTCGGAGACGATGCTCATGGCCCTAGTATGCTATCCTCGAACCGATGAAACAATATCATGATCTCATGCGGCATATCCTCGAACACGGTCACAAGAAAGATGACCGCACTGGTACGGGCACCATTAGCGTGTTTGGCTATCAGATGCGCATCAACCTGCAAGAAGGCTTTCCACTTCTGACCACAAAAAAGATGGCGACGCGGGCGATTTTCCACGAGCTGCTGTGGTTTTTAAAAGGCGATACGAACATCAAGTACTTAGCCGATAACGACGTGCATATTTGGGATGAGTGGCCGTTTCAGGATTACCTCATTGCCAATCATCTCACCGAGAAATTCCCGATGTATTCGGAAGAGTGGATGGGAGAGAAAAAGACGTTCATCCAGAACATCAAAAATGATGCGGTGTTTGCCTCAATATGGGGCGACCTCGGGCCGGTGTACGGCAAGCAGTGGCGGCGCTGGGAAGGGCCTGACGGCAAGACCTACGACCAGTTGGGAATGGCCGTTGAGCAAATCAAAAAGAACCCCGATTCGCGGCGTATTATTGTCAGTGCATGGAACGCATCGGATGTTGCAGGACACCACAAGACCGCTCCGCCCTTGTGTCACACGTTGTTCCAGTTTTACGTCAGCGAAGGGGTATTAAGTTGCCAATTGTATCAGCGCAGTGCCGATGTGTTTTTGGGTGTGCCGTTCAACATTGCATCATATTCATTGTTGACCTGCATGATCGCGCAGGTCTGTGGTTTAAAGCCCGGAGAATTCATCCACACATTCGGCGATGCCCATCTCTACCTGAATCATCTGGATCAGACGCACGAACAACTCAGCCGCGAACCGAAGCCATTGCCGACGCTCAAACTGAACCCTGCCATTACGCGACTCGAAGACTTCACGATGGAGGATATTGTGATTGAGGGGTATGACCCGTGGCCGGCTATAAAAGCGCCGATTGCGATCTAGTTTTTAGTTTGTAGTTGGTAGTTTATAGTTTCGGTGCACTATTACTGTTTAGGGTGCTAAAAACTACTTACTGAAAACTATCAACTCACTATGATAATCTCCCTCATCGTCGCTGCCTCCGACAACAATGTCATCGGCAAAGACCACTGGATGCCGTGGGATCTCCCAGCCGAGCTGGCGTATTTCCGGAGCGTCACACGCGGCAAGACGGTCATTATGGGGCGCAAGACCTATGACAGCGTCGGTCGCCCGATGCCTAATCGTCATAACATTGTTGTTAGTCACAATCCCGCGCTGCAGATCCCCGATGTCGATGTCGTGGGTTCTATCGAAGAGGCTCTGGAGCTTGCTTCGAAAGATAATCTGGATGAGATCTTTGTCATCGGCGGAGAGCAGATTTACCGCGTGGCGATGCCATTTGCACATCGCATCTATTTGAGTCGTGTGCACACGGACATTGAGGGGGGAGAGGCGTTTTTCCCGGAATTCGATGAAAAAGTCTGGGCAATTGTGAGCAGTGAAAAATGTGAAATCGATGCTGAAAATGCCATTCCGTTTACGAAAATGGTGTACGAAAGAAAACGGTGAACACCCTCACCCATCCTCGGCCCTTCCCCCGAAGGGGGAAGAGAGAACGTTTGAAAAGCCTCCTTGCCCCCATCGGGGGAAAGGAGGCTGGGGGTTAGGGGGGGTGCTCACAAATAAGCCAGCATTCAAAAAAGAGGACTTTTACCCTTGCAAATCCCATGTTGAGGCG
>Ga0163150_10010138_pt1 | contig 10249 bp, 5 predicted proteins | sample OliLakLV19P2IB_FD_148628 | JGI IMG/M metagenome (GOLD analysis project Ga0163150, IMG submission 148628) | Freshwater microbial mat bacterial communities from Lake Vanda, McMurdo Dry Valleys, Antarctica - Oligotrophic Lake LV.19.P2.IB | ecosystem: Environmental > Aquatic > Freshwater > Lake >...
GTTTCCGAAATAATCGGTATGCTGCCGGTTGATCGACGGTTTGGGCTCGATGTTAAAATCTGAGTTGAGGCAGCGTTGGTTTTGCAGGTTCCTCGGTGACAGCCGGAGGAGGTGATGCGAGAGGGACACACTGTCGGAGTAGTCGTAACGGGTTGTATGTGAAACTTTGTAGATCATGAGCCCTCGAATCAACTGACACGCGCCACCGTCAGGCTGAAATAGTGATGGGTGAGGTCGCTGGACAGTGAGCCAAGTCCGTTGGACAGAACCGTCAGCCAATCCATCAACGGCGCTGAATTTCCCGCGACGTGTGCCGCCGCCATGCGAACGAGGTCGCCTGCCTCCATGACGTGACTAAGTTCCGCGATTCGTTTTTGTTCGGCCAGGGTGGCGGACTGCGCTTCGTATCTCGGCAGGTTTGCTGCATGTTCGGTCAGGGTGGCCAATTGAAAAGCCAGGGCGCGCGGGTTCCCTTTGTCCAGTATGAGCAGGTCCAGCACCGACGCCCATTGGGCCTGGGCCAGGTAACGTCTCCGGTAGGTCATGGAACTGTCGGCGATTTCAAGCAGCGGATCGAGCACGGTGGGATTTTTAATTTCCGGATGCAATGCTGACTTGATGGCGTTGAGCAGGTTCACTCCACGTTCCAAGCGCCGTCCAAAATCGAGGAAACGCCAGCCGTGCCCGCGTGTCATGTTCTCCATCTCCATGCCGCTGAATGCCGCCAGGTCCACGATCAGCGTGTTGATCAAAGCCAGGGAGTTGGCCAATGGAATGCGGCCCGGCCTGGTCCTGGAATCGGTTTGAAGCTGGTTGAGAATCCGCCAGGTATCGGTGGAGAAACGGTCCCGGACTATTGAGATGATGTTTCGAATCCGCAACCCCAGTTCCCGCACGCTTCCGAGTTTTTGAGGGTTGTAAACCAATCCCACAATCTCCTGCTCCAGTTCCCGTATCGGGACGCGTCCGGTAAATTTTGTAGGAATCATTTCCAACCCGGCCAGGACTTTCAAGAGGCTCACAAGCTCCGCCGTATTTTCGGTCGCGGCCTCGTCCGTCATCCGGGAGATGACACAACGTAGCACGCGCATCCTGTCCTCCAGTCGTTCCACATAACGGCCGAGCCAGTAAAGATTGTCGGCGATGCGGCTGGGCAGTTCGGCCGAGGCCCGGGCGATGCTGACCGGCTGGCCTGAGGGGGTCAGCAACGAAACGGTGCTGACCGGACCGTCGGACAAGATCCAGGTGTCCTTGCTGCCACCGCCGCTCTGCATGGAAACCACCGGATCACCGGCGGCGGTTGAAACGCGTGTCAATCCCCCGGGCATCACAGAAAATCCGCCGGCATGGGCCGTGACGTAAGCACGGAGGGAGACGCGGCGCGGTTCCAGTTTGTTGTTCATCCAGACCGGGGCGGTTGAAAGATCGACACGTTCCTGGCCCACAAATTCGCATGGACGGGCCCGGATGGCTTCGATCATCGCGGCTTTTTCGGATTTGGAGAGTCTGCCTCCAAACACCGGTTGGCGCGTTTGGGTGGCGAACGCCGGTTTGATCACGATATTGTCGAGGTGCTCGATGACGTATTGTTGTTCGCGTGCCTGACCGCACCACCACGTCGCCACGCTCGGCATTTTCAATTCCTCGCCCAGCAACTGGCGGCAGAGCCGCGGCAGGAATGCCAGGAACGCCGCGCTTTCCACAATCCCGCAGCCCAGAGCGTTTGCGATGGAGACATTTCCAGCGCGGGCCGCCTCTACCAGACCCGGTACTCCGAGGAACGAATCGCTGCGCAGCTCCAGGGGATCGCAGAAGGAATCATCAACCCGGCGCAGGATCACATCCACGGCTTGAAGCCCTTCCAGCGTTTTCAGAAAAACGCGTCGATCCCGCACCGTCAGATCGCCTCCCTCGACCAGGGTGAAACCGAGGTAACGGGCGAGGTAGGCGTGTTCGAAGTAGGTTTCGTTGTACGGCCCGGGAGTGAGCAGGACGACGTTTGGATTCTCATCGCCGCCGGGAGCGAGCGACCGGAGCGCATCGCGTTGATGACGGAAAAATGATGCGAGCCGTTGCACCTGGCTTTCGCGAAATTCATCCGGGAGAATCCGGGAGAGCACGATGCGGTTTTCCAGGGCGTAGCCGCTTCCACTCGGTGCCTGGGTCCGATCTCCAAGAACCCACCATTGCCCGTCTGGTGAGCGTGCCATGTCGGCCGCGTGGAGGTGGAGGTAAACACCTAGTGGCACCTTGAGACCATGACAGGCGCGCAGAAACCCTTGATTTGAGAAGACCATTGCGGGAGGCAGGAGACCGTCGCGCAGGAGTCGTTGAGGTCCGTAAATATCCGAGAGAATCAGATTAAACAGGCGGGACCGTTGTGTCAGGCCCGCTTCGATGCGGCACCATTCCTCCGGAGGAATCAGAAGCGGGACCATGTCGAGTTCCCATGGTCGGTCCATTCCCTGGGGGTCACCATAGACGTTGTAAGTGACTCCGTGCTCCCCGATGATTTTGCGACCGTTGTCCCAGCGGACAGCCAGTTCTTCGCGGCCGAGCTTTTCGAAAAGGCCGAAAAAGTCGAGCCAATGCGAACGGGGAACGCCAGCCTCCTCCATGCTCTCATCATAAATGCCTGCCGCTGCCCGATAATCGCTGAAAATTTTCGCGTTGGGTCCTGTTGTGCCTGGTTCCGAGGAGGCGTTCATTTGGTCGGCAAATTACGAGATTCCACCGAGGACGGCAATCACCTGTGACGTAAATCCAAGGTGAGCGGAAAATCGAGATTTCGCTCCACCGGCGAGGTTTGGAAAGGTCCGGGAGTATGGCCTATTTTAAGAAACCGGGCCAGCCGCCTGCTCTCTGCTTCGTATGCGTTAATCGGGAGCGTGGAATAACTCAAACCGCCGGGATGCGAAACGTAATAGGTGCAGCCTCCAAGTGAACGGGAATTCCACGAGTCAAGCAGGTCAAAAACCAGGGGTGCATGAACGCCGATTGTCGGATGCAGGCATTCCGGTGGTTGCCAGGCGCGATAACGAACCCCGGCGACAAACTCTCCGGCAACACCTGTCGGATGCAATGGAAGCGCGCGTCGGTTGCAGGTCACCAAATGCCTGGAACCGGTCATCTCGTTCACCTTGACCTGAAGCCTTTCAACTGAGGAATCGACATAACGAACCGCACCGCCAGCGGCGCCTTCCTCGCCCAACACGTGCCACGGTTCCAGCGCCTGGCGGATTTCCAACCGAACTCCGTTTTGTGTCACCTGGCCGTAGGTGGGGAATCTGAATTCCATGTGCGGGGCGAACCATTCATTTTGCAAAAGGTAACCATGCGCGCGGAGATCCTCGATGACATCTCGAAAATCTTGTTCCACAAAATGGGGAAGCATGAAGCGGTCGTGAAGATCCGTTCCCCAGCGGACCAGCGGTTTCTGGTACGGGCGGTCCCAGAACCTGGCGATCAGGGCGCGGAGCAAGAGTTGTTGCGTCAGGCTCATGCGGGAATGCGGCGGCATTTCAAACGCCCTCAATTCCACCAGTCCCAGCCGTCCGCTGCTGCTGTCGGGCGAATAGAGTTTATCAATGCAAAATTCCGCGCGGTGCGTATTCCCGGAAACATCGATCAGAAGATTGCGGAAAATGCGGTCCACCACCCAGGGCTGGATGGAGCCGTGATCCGGAATTTGTTTGAAGGCGAGTTCAAGTTCGTAAAGGGAATCGTTGCGAGCCTCGTCCACGCGAGGGTGCTGACTGGTCGGTCCGATGAACAAACCGCTGAAAAGGAACGAGAGCGAAGGATGGTTTTGCCAATAACAAACCAGGCTGCGTAGCAGGTCCGGACGGCGCAGGAACGGGCTGTCTGCAGGAGTGGCCCCTCCCACGACGATATGATTTCCACCACCGGTCCCCACATGACGCCCGTCGATCATGAATTTTTCCGTACCGAGCCGTGCCAGTCTTGCTTCCTCGTAAAGTGTCGAAGTGTTTCGCACCAGATGATCCCAGTCGTGCGCGGGCTGGAGGTTGACTTCAATAACTCCAGGATCTGGTGTGACTTTGACATGTTCCACGCGGTGATCGTGCGGGGGCGGATAACCTTCGATGACCACGGGCAGCTGCAACTCGGCGGAAGTCGCTTCGATGGCGCAAATGATTTCCAGGTAATCTTCGAGCTTGGTGACCGGAGGCATAAAAACGTGTAAACATCCCCCGCGAGATTCCACGCACAAAGCCGTCCGGATGATCCACGAAGCCGATTCTCCGCGTGCCGGGGACCTCGCGGCCGATTCGCTTTCGGTGCTCTTGATCAGATTTTCCGGTTCTTTGTGCGGTTTTTTCGGACCTCTGATGGCCTCGGCATCGAGCGGTTGGCATTGGCGTTGCAGCTCGGCCCGCGTGGGCAGTTCAGGTCGCGGCGCAGTCGGATCGATTTCCGCTAGAACCGGTTGATCCGCGGCCGCAACCCAGGGCAGGGAATCGAGGGGCAATCTAAGCCCCATCGGTGAATCGCCCGGGATCAAGTAAAGACGTTCCCCCTTTAAAAACCAGGGGCCGCTGATCCAGAAAGACTGGTTTGATTCCCCACCTCGTTGCAAAGGCAGAACGTGGCCCACCACATCGTCGAGACCGGAAGAAAAAAGCTTGGCCAGTCTGGCCCGTTCTTCCCCGTCTTTGAGACCGGCTTTTTGCAGTTCGAGGTTTGCGGGGAAACTACGTTCCTTCCAAAGATAATACATGGCGTCCTCGAACCCGGGCATGATCCATTTCGAATTCAGGCCAAGCCGTCGGCTGAGATTGTTGATAAACTTTTCCGATTCGACCGCTCCATGCTCGAAAGATTGGTTGGGAACGGCCAGCAGCTTTTCGTTTTCCCAGATTTTTTCACCGTCCTTGCGCCAATAACAACCGTAAGCCCAGCGTGGCAACGACTCCCCTGGATACCACTTGCCCTGTCCGTAATGCAGGAGGCCGCCCGGCCCGAACCTCTCCTTCAGTCGTTGGATCAGTTCGAAGGAAAGTTTCCTTTTTTCCGGGCCGACAGCGGTGAAATTCCATTCTGCGCCGTCCATGTTGTCGATGGAGATAAAGGTCGGTTCGCCTCCCATGGTCAGCCGCACATCCTTGGTGAACAACTCACGATCGATCTGGTGCCCCAGCGATTCGATTTCGGCCCATTGTTGCTCGGTGTAAGGTTTCGTGACGCGCGGTGTTTCCAGAATGCGCGTGATCTTCATGGTGTGGGTGAACACCGACTCGCATTTGTCCACAGCCCCGCTGATGGGCGCTGCACTGGATGGTTCCGGCGTGCAAGCCAGCGGAATGTGGCCTTCTCCGGCCATCAAACCCGAGGTTGGATCAAGGCCAACCCATCCAGCGCCCGGTAGGAAAACCTCGCACCACGCATGGAGATCGGTGAAATCGACTTCAGTTCCCGAAGGACCGTCGAGTGATTTGACGTCGGCGGTGAGCTGGATCAGATAACCGGAGACAAAACGGGCGGCGAGTCCGAGATGCCGGAACAATTGAACCAGAAGCCAGCTCGTGTCTCGGCATGAACCGGAAGAAAGTGTCAGGGTCTCCTCGGGCGTTTGAACACCTGGTTCCAGCCTGATCAAATATTTGATCTCCTTTGAAAGCCGCAGGTTGAGATTGACTAAAAAATCAATGGTCCGGATTTTTTCGCGGCTGATGGAGGCCAGAAGGGTGGCGAATCGTGGTGTTTGATTGAGTGGCGCGGTTTCCAGAAAAGGACCCAGTTCCTTCAAAAGGCCGCTTTCGTAGGTGAATGGGAACTTTTCAGAGGCCGGCTCCAGAAAAAAATCAAAAGGATTAAAAACGGACATCTCCGCCACGAGATCGACCTCCAGCAGCAGTTCCGTGGTCTTTTCCAGAAACGCCAGGCGCGCGATGTAATTGCTGAACGGATCCTGCTGCCAGTTGATGAAATGTTTTTTGGGCAGGACATTCAGGGAATAGCTGAGGATCGGGGTGCGGCAATGGGGCGCTGGTCTCAGCCGGACCTGGTGAGGGGCGTGGTTCACCGGACGGTCGTAGGTGTAATGAGAGCGATGATGCAGGGCGACGTGAATGGCCATAATTTAATAGGTGCCGGAGCCTTGAGGGGAATGAGTAATTATTGTGTTCTTGAGAGTCCCGGGTGTTTTCCGGGCGCGGGCATGCGACGCTCAAAAAAAGTTTCTGAAACACCGGCTCCAACCAGGTTCATCCGGTCTTGCAGATCATCCACGTATTCGTGCAGTCCCTGGTTCACCACTTCATCCACGTTGGCGTAGGAAAGATCGGAACAAAGCTGGCCCAGCATTTTCTCCGGCGCATTGCGGAAGCTGCCCAGGGGAGTTCCCGAGATGGCGTGGAGGGATTCACGGGAGGCGTTGAGACAAAAGCGGATGGCGCGCGGAAATTCATGGTCTAAAAGAAGGAATTGCACAATCCCCTTGGGCGAAATACGCCCCTGCCGCTTGCGATACATTTCGAACGCGCTGGTGGACCGGAGAACCGCCGCCCACTGGGTGTCGTCCAGCGGCGTGCCCACATCCGTCACGGAGGGAAGCAGGATGAAATATTTCACGTCGAGGATGCGCGAAGTTTTGTCGGCGCGCTCCAGTTTCCTGCCCAACCGGCAAAAATGCCAGGCCTCGCCATGGGTCATGGTGGCATCGGTGATCCCCGTGAATAAATGGCTGGAAAGTTTGGCTTCGGTATAAAAGTCGTGGGAAGTTTCCAGTGACTTGTCACTACCGGCCGCGTCATTGACCTTGAGGTAAAAGGTGTTGAGCTGAAGCCACATTTCCGAAGAGATGATTTCGCGCACGGACCTTGCATTTTCCCGCGCCGCCCGCAGGCAGGAGATCATCGAATTCGGATTGGCCCGGTCAAAGGTCAGGAAATGGATCGCACTTTCCTGGGTAGCCTGGCCGTAACGTTTTTCAAAATCTGCATGGTCTCCGGTGGTGTTGACCAACGGCCACCATTGCTGATCTCCGCCCGATGCATCGAGCATCATGTTCAGGTTCACATCGATGAAACGGGCCACGTTTTCGGCCCGTTCCACGTAACGGCTCATCCAGTAAATGGCTTCTGCAACTCGGCTCAACATTAGGCTGGCGCTCCTTGAGTTTGGGTTGTCGTTAGATTCGGGACCGGTGCTGATGATGCCTGCGATTGTGATTGTGATTGGGATTGCGATTGTGTCTGAACTTGGCTCTTTTCGGGTTTGCTGACTGATTCAGGGGTGAAAAAATCGGTTTCTTCCGAGGAATTTTCCGCCAGCACCCAGGTGTCTTTGCTGCCTCCACCCTGGGAGGAATTGACCACCAACGATCCTTTCTTAAGGGCCACGCGGGTCAGCCCGCCGGGCAGAACAAATACATCTTTGCCATACAGGATGTAAGGCCTCAAATCGACATGCCTGCCTTCCAAGTGATCCCCGACCACGGTGGGGACGCGCGAAAGGGATAGTGTCGGTTGCGCGATATAATTGCGAGGATCAGCCCGGATGCGTCTGACAAACTCAGCCCTCATTTCGGAGGAGGAATGCGGGCCTATGAGCATGCCATAACCACCCGATTCATTCGCCGCCTTCACCACCAGCTCGGCAATATGCTCGACCACATAATTGAGATCTTTTTCATCATCACAAATGTAGGTCGGCACATTGGGAAGAATCGCTTCTTGTCCAAGATAATATTTGATGATGCGCGGTACATAAGCATAAACCACCTTGTCGTCGGCCACGCCGGACCCGGGCGCATTTGCCAGGGCCACATTGCCGGCTTTATAAACCTGCATCAAACCGGGAACGCCGAGCATCGAGTCCGCTCGGAAAGCTTCAGGATCCAGAAAATCATCGTCGATTCTCCGGTAAATCACATCCACACGCTCAAAACCTTGGGTGGTCCGCATCCAGACAAACCCGTCTGAAACCACCAGGTCGCTCCCCTCCACCAGCTCGATCCCCATCTGCTGGGCGAGGAAGGAATGTTCAAAATAGGCGGAATTATAAACGCCGGGGGTCAACAAAACCACACGCGGGGTCACCCCGTCTGGTGAAAGGTATTCCAGGATGTCGCGCAGCCGCAGCGGGTAATTCGAGACCGGGCGGACGCGTGAGGCCGCGAAAACCTCAGGGAACAGGCTTTTCATCAAATGCCGGTTCTCCAACACATAAGAGACCCCGGAAGGGCAGCGAAGATTGTCCTCCAGGACATAAATCTGACCGTCCCGATGCCGGACCAGGTCTGTGCCGGTGATATGGCACCAGATTCCTCTTGGCGGATTCATTCCGACGCACTGTTTGCGGAAGCCTTTGGAGGATTCAATGACATGTGCGGGAACGATCTTGTCCTTTATCACCTTTTGCTCGTGATAAAGGTCATTGATGAAAAGGTTCAGCGCTTCGATCCGCTGTTTGAGGCCTCGTTCGATTCGGACCCATTCGCTGGCGGGAATGATGCGGGGCACGAGGTCGAACGGCAGGGTTTTCTCCACACCCGCGCTTTCGCCGTAAACGTTGAAGGTGATCCCCATCTGAACCAGCGCGCGGTCGGCTGATTTCTGGCGGTTGATCAGTTCTCCCTCGGGCAAGGCTTCGAGATTCCGGGCCAAGTGCCGGACCGATACCCGCGGGCGCCCGTCTTCCCCGATCATTTCATCAAAAAACCCGTTGCTGTCGTAATCACGAAACTTCATGGAGACAAGATTGGAATAGTTTGCATGGACTGTTTAGACCCGCACTAAAGCAGCGGAGATGCCATCGGTAAAAAATGTTCGAAACTCCTCATAGCCCTCAGAGTATAAGCAAGGTTCGAAGGCAAGTCTGCTCGAATTTATGCTGAAGGAAAAAAAAGCAACAGAACCGCGCGGCTTGTCGGCCACGTTATCGAGCGGGTGGGTAGTTTTAGGTTCTCGCGCTAAATCGTGTCCATGCAGTTGGGGCCTTCGGGCTCCTCACCCCAGCCCTCTCCTAAGGTCTCCCAAGGGACGAGGGAGGCCTTTCCGCCCGCAGGATCACGCTCACCGTCCAGTGGCAAATCCAACGCAGAGTAGAATCGTTCCCTCTCCCCGGGGGCCCCGGGGGAGAGGGTGAGGGCGATGGTTTTTTCAACTGCATCGTTTCGGCTAAAGCAGAGTAGTTTGGTCGAGCCCGGAAATCAAAGAGTGGGACCGATGACTTGTTCCCAGATTTTGTACCCCTTTTCGTTCATGTGCAGATTGTCCTTTTTAAAAATTCCTTCGAGCGGGGTTCCGCGTTCGTTCAGCATCCTGGAGTGGGTGTCGATGAAAGTGACCGTGTTTTTTCTGCGGGCATAATTTCGAATGAGCCTGTTGGCTTCGCGCACCTGGTCGATCTGTTTCCAGCGGGCCGGATTCGGAGAGATGGCAATGTAGGCAATCTGGGTTTTCGGCAGTCTTTGGTGAACCGTTTCCACAAACAATTCAAAGTCATGAAAAACCTGTTCGGGAGATTTCCCGGCGTTGATGTCGTTTGCTCCGGCATACATGACAATCTTTCTGGGAGAATAGGGGAAAACAATCCTGTCGGCGAAATAGACCGAGTCGATGATCTGGGATCCGCCGAATCCGCGATTCATCATCGTATGACGGGGAAAATCTGTTTCGAGCGATTTCCACAATCGGATGCTCGAGCTGCCGATGAATAGTATAGGGTTTGTGGGAGGCGGGTTTGTCCGGTCACGTTTTTCAAAAGCGTTGATTTCAGCATCCCACTCTGAACTGGTGGGACGCAGAATCCGGGCCTGGGGATCGGAAGCAGGGCAGCCGGTCCACAGAAAAAAGGTCAGAATCGGGGTTAAAAATACCAGCCTCCACATCGGGACTGGATAACATCAAAGATGCCATTTCAAAAGCTATTTGTCCCAATGCCGGGGACCGCGGGTCTGTGACCCGCAGCGGTGGAAGCACGCAGGCAGCTTGAGATCCCGAAAACGTGCGATGTTGAGTGGGCTTTCGTCTGTTTGTGCTTTGAAGCTTTGAGAGTCAAGGCGCTGTTGATTCCTCCAAACGGTCGGGGTTGGCGACGTGCTGCGAGTCGCAGACTCGCGGTCCGATGGAGCGCGGGTCTGTGACCCGCAGCGGTGGAATCACGGAGGCAGCTTGAGAACACCGAATTGATCCAGAAAACGCTGTTGATTCCTCCAAACGGTCGGGGTTGGCAACATGCTGCGAGTCACAGACTCGCGGTCCGGCGGAGCGCGGGTCTGTGA
>Ga0163150_10010141_pt1 | contig 10248 bp, 8 predicted proteins | sample OliLakLV19P2IB_FD_148628 | JGI IMG/M metagenome (GOLD analysis project Ga0163150, IMG submission 148628) | Freshwater microbial mat bacterial communities from Lake Vanda, McMurdo Dry Valleys, Antarctica - Oligotrophic Lake LV.19.P2.IB | ecosystem: Environmental > Aquatic > Freshwater > Lake >...
GTCTTCCGCCGCCCCATCGCCATCGTGCTGCCTCCGTGACTACTGTGCCGATCAATTGCGGTACGATAGCAAACGCGTCAAGCGTTCCTGGAGGGTGCGGAATACTTCGACAGGCTGTTAGGGGGGGGCACGACCGATTGCGGTTCGACTTTTCACCGGAAACATCGTCGGCACGGGCGGTGATGAAGCTTGATGTACTCGCACCTAACGACGCCCCTCGATGGCAACGACCTCGAGATCGCCACACACCGTGATCCGGTCGCCGACCTTCAGCGTGCGGACAGGGCCTGCGGGTGCAACAAAAACGCGGTCCCGCCCACGCTCTGGTGAGCTGGACCGCGCTTGCGGTCGATTCCTCGCGGCGCTGCCGCTGTATTCACGCTCGCTTATCGCCTGCTACGCAATGACTTCAGGCCCCCAGAGGAACTCCCATTGCCCTCAACCGCTGATCAGCTTCCTGCGGATTGCTCATGTTGACGATGGTGCTGTATTCTCGCAGCAGGCCGCGATGTTCGTATCCTTCTTCGCCAGATACGAGTGCGGCGCAGCGATCTTTAGTGATCAATCCTCTATCGCTTGAGACACAGCGAAACTTCATTGCTGCGTTAAAAGCATTGTCCGGTTGGTTCGACGCGACCTGTTGCATCAAGACAACGGGGTAGTTCTCGGCGTATGCGTAGCTGAAGATCAATTCCTCCTGCTCGCCGCCGATGGGGAGCGTCAGCTTGTAATGCTCTTTGAACTTCGAGTCTTTCCGGTCCTTCAGCGTCTTAAATGTCTGATCACACAGCGACTTCAATGGACTCTTGGCCTTCGGTTCGCTCCAGTTGTGCGCCACGAGTTCGTCGTACAAATATTCAGATAGGGCGTCAACTTCCTCGGCATTGCACCCATCAGCCACGACTCCGCCATCGGCAAGCATGAAGTGTGTGCCTCCGAACAGCATAAGCGCGTCGAGAAATGCGGGTGTCGAGCGTTTCACGGGCGCTCGACCCTTTTTTACTGGCAGGGTAGGCTTGTCGAATTGCAGCCTCCACGACTCAAGTTGCGTCTTGTACGCATCGTGAAATGGCGAATTGGCGAAAAGCTTCGGTGCCTTCAGATGGCCATCCTCGTCGCCGAGAAATCGTCCGCGCACCGTGCCGTCGAACCACACGATGACTCCCACATTGCGCGGTTCGATCTTCTTGAGATCGGGAATGTACTTGGCGACAAGGAAGCGAGGGCGGTTCATACGAGTCTCCCTGCCGGAGGAGCGAAAAACTGTTTCTGAAACAAGGACCTATGCGTTGAAAGAATCGTGGAGATCGTGGCGCTTCGATGATCCAAAAACTTGAAGGCAGCATCGGCGTCGTCCTGCGTAATTCCGCAGCCGACCGCGGAATCGCACACGTGTCTCATGAACCGTCGGGGGAGACTTGTGGCGATGTCGATCCATTTCGGCAAAAACGCGCCGCTTGCTACGTGTTGAAGTAGGCAGTGGCTTGCCCTGCCACGCGGCCACTTCAAACCAATATCGTCGCGCTGTTTGTCTAACCGCGATGCACCCGCAGCGCCGAAGAGTGCCTGCTCATGGTCAAATACACGAATCACTTTCGGATTCAGCGGGTCATCAACTCGAAGATTCCAGTGTTCGCGGTCCGGGTTCGCGATGAGGATGTCGAAGATCAGAATTCCGGTGCAGAGATCGAGGTTTGTTGCCGCGCAGCGATCTGCCTCTGCATCGACAAGGGTCTCCCTCTCCCATTCAAAATCCAGGGACGAAAAAATTGTCGCGGCCGGGACTACTTCTGACGTTGTGAGGGCTACTGGCGGTATCGGAAGTGTCATCACGCGACCAATTTCACCGCAGATGTATTCGTTTGGAACGCAGTATGGCGAAAGGTCCGCAGTATTGACTTTGTGATACGCTTGAACGCTGCCACGCCCCTTTCCCTCGTGGTTTGGCCGCCCAAGACCGAGAGAGCCGAGCTGCTTGTCATCGAAGAAAATGGCGTGAAATCGTGGAGCGGAGTGACTGGCCACGTCGCTTCCCTCGATTGTACGCGCTCAGCGAATAGCGCGCAAGTGTTCAGTGATTCAGCGGCAACGAGAATAGCCGCTGGAAGCCGAGCCTCCGCGGCTGATCGCAACTCTCCGTGGTTCCGGTAGTATCAGGGATCGGAGATTCGGTCGCAACACCCGAGTACATCGTGCCAGCGGAGAATGACCGTCGCCGCTGGCAGAGCCTGGCCAATCCGCACGCATTCGCTGCCTTGCCTGAATCCGGCATGTCGATGCAGAAGATGGGATCTCCGCTGCTCGCTTCGTTAGCGAACCGAGGGGGGAAGCATCACGGGTTCTGGCGGCGGAAGCGAGGCACGAACCACGCGCACTTGCACGCGCTTACCCTCCACGGCGACGACTTCCAAGTCGCCATAGACGGTGATTCGATCGCCGACCCTCAGCGTCCGGACCGGCCCCTCCGATTCGCCACCACGCTCCGTCTCTTTGCTCATCGCGTTCTCCGTTGCGGACGGGTTGGACGGGTTGGACACGAAAATCCGGTTAACTCCCACATACGCGCGTATATGGCGCAAACCCGGAAATGCGTGTCCAACCCGTCCAACTGGTCCAGTTCAATCAAGAGGGCCAGGCTCCGCGCGTAGCCCTATCCCCAAGTACCACGTGCCGTTAGAGCGATCGTCGCTGATTTCGGGTCGCTTCTTGATCCGCCGCCCGAATTTCGCCATCGTCATCGGCGCTTCGCCGATTTCGTCCGCCCACTGCTTGTACGCACCGTATAACTGCCCGCCGCGGACCTTACAGCCAGCCCCAAGGACGCATTCGTCGGTGATGAACATCGCGATCTTGTCCTCCTCGGCCTGGTAGCGCGTCGTCGCCGCCCGGACCTCCTCGGGCACGCGCAGGCCTCCGAGCTGCCACTCGCGACAGCCACGGATCGCCCAGGCGAGGATGCCTTTTGCCTCCGCTTCGAGCGTCATAGAGAGCGTCTTGTCCTGCTTGAGCTCCGGCGGCCCGGTCTCGCCCTTGTCCGGGTTCCAGAATGTCATGACGAACGGGATCAGCGCCAGACGACGCCAGATGGCGTGGTCGTCCCCCTTCACCTCGGGCTTGTAGTTCGTGGCCAGGAACACCGTGTGCGTCGGGTTGAACTCCCAGAAGTCCTCGCGCATCCGCCGCGCCCGGACCTTCTCGCCACCGGTGAGCGACTTCACGAACGCCTCAGAGAGCCGGCGGCCTTCATCGGATTCGATGCAGCAGACGATTCGCTTGCCGAACAGATCGGCCTTGTCGGTCGGGTGCGTGTCGCCGCGCTTGGTCATGAGCAGGTCCGGTGCGGCCTGCATGGCGTAGTCTGGACCGACGGCGTTGAGCAACGAGTTCAGCAGCGTCGACTTCCCGTTGCTCCCTTCACCCCAGAGGATCGGAAGGGTCTGTTCTCGCTGGTCCCCGGTCAGAGCGTAGCCGCAGAGCCGCTGGACGAACTCGATGATCGGAGCGGACGCGAACACGCCTTCCAGAAAGCAATCCCACGCCCAGGACGTCGCGTTCGGGTCGTACTCGGTCGGGCAGAGTTTCGTGATGTTGTCTTCGCGCCGGTGTTCACGGATCTCGCCCGTCCGCAGGTCCACCGTCCCGTTCGGGCAGTTGAGCAGCCACGGATTGGAATCCAAGTCCGCCGGGAGGATCGGCAGATCCGATGCCGCCAGCGACAGCATCGCCTTCACGGCCCGGTCTGAAGCGGTCTTCACGGCGTGCTGGAGCGCCGCCTCACCCTCACTGTCCCGCGCTGCCTGCCAGACCGCGTCAGCCACGCTCTTCGCCAGCCGCATGGCCGAACCATTGTCATCCATCTTCCACCGCATCCCGTCCCACACGAGCCACTTCGACCAGGGATGGCAGTACCGCAGCCTGTCGCCGTGCATCGCGACGAACCGTCGCGCGTTCGCGAGATCGGTGCGACCTTCCGGTAAGTCGACATTCGGAACACGGCACGACGCGGAGGGCGCGCTCGTGCCGTTGGCGTGCCCGTTCGTAACGGATGGGGTGTCCGCAGGGGTTGTCGCACGACGAGCCGCCTTGGCGTAGATGCGTTCACGCGCATGGTCCTCGGCCTTGGCCCACGTCCGGTCGAAGTATTCCTCACCGCGATCGGCGAACTTCCCGACGCCCGCCACCTGGGTCCACAGGTCCGCCTTGGCGATCCCCTTTTCGACGGCGTAGCAGCAGAGTGCGAAGTCACACTCCGATCGCTCGCCGGCGGGAGCCAAGCTGCAGCGGTTGATCAGGGTGTCGAGCCGGTCCTGTTTGCCGGCCGAGATCCTCCGGGAGGTCGGCAGTTTTACTTGCGCCAGCTTGTCGCGCTTCTGCCGGTCCTCGGATACGTCGGCCAGGGGTGCGAACTGCTCGAACGAGTAGCGGATGTCGGACTGCTGGACGATCGCGCACAACACGGGCTCGCGACCGTTCCGCTCGTCCTTCCGATTCAAAGTCCCCGGCAGCCGCAGCAGCCGCGACAGGTCGGTGGTGTGATCGCCGCCGATCTTCGAGGCGATCCCCTTGAGGGCGTCCTGGACGAGTAGCGCCTTGGGGCTCAGCGCCGGGCGGTTGGCCGCGATCGGCTTCCCGGTCTCCCTGTGCTGCAAGTAGACCTTCTCGCCCTGCGCATCGACGAAGTAGTCGATCGGCCGCTTCTTGTCCTTCCCCTCGACCCACTCCTTGAGCACCTGCGGCGGGGCGCCGGCATCGTCGATCAGGTACGGTTCGGAGAGCAACCAGTAGACATGGACTCCGCTGCCGGAGCACACAACGATCGACGGCACGGGCAGGCCGGCATCCGCACAGCGCTTGAGCGCGTCATCGGGCGTGCAGTTGTCGATGTCGCACCACAGGCAGCGGACGGTCCGGATCTGCCACGCCTGGTCGTAACCGTCGCGCCCAAACCGCGGACAGACACCGTAGAAGGCATTGGCCTTCTCCCGCTCCACCATTCGCGCCTGCGATCGCAGATAGAGGGCGTCGATCGCACTCACGACCTTGTGGCGCGTCCAGTCGTAGATCGTGCGGGTGCGCTTCTTGTCCGCCTCGGTCCACGTTTCGATCGGACGCAGCAACACCACGTCCGTCTCGGCGAAGAGCAGCGAGAGGAACCGGGACGTCCGGCCGTCGTGTGATTCGGGTTCGTTGGCGATCGAGCTCATGGCATTCACGCCAGCAAACGTAACAGCAAAACAGCGATCTCAAAGACCGTGCGCCAAACTCATATGCGCCGCATATGCGCGGCGGATTAGGGACATGCGCGACATATGTGTTTCGCCAAACAGGCTTCCGGATAGAGACATGTCCCTAATCGGCGCGGTACAGCGGAACAGGCAATCCGCTGCGTCACCGGATGACGAACACCGTGCGTTCCGCTGCTCAACTCACTGGACTTCCGCCGCCCGCCGGGCACACTGGGCCCGACGCCGGACCCGAGCCCGCGCGGCCGCTGTCGATGCAGTGGCTGACGGACGAACGGATCGCCGAAGCCCGTCGCGTATGGTCCAAGGCCTACGGACGGGTGATCAGCGATGAAGAGGCCATCGAGATCCTGACCAATGTTCGTCGGCTGGCCGAGGTCCTGGTGCGAGCCGAGGAGTACCAGTGATGAACGTGGTGATCTGGACGCGGGTGTCGTCCCGCGAACAGCGCGAAGGCTATTCGATCGATGCTCAGTTGCGAGTGACCCGTGACAAGGCGCGGAAGCACAGCTGGAACGTCGTCCGGGAGTTCGAGCTGGACGAATCCGCCAAGCGGGGAGCCGAGCGGAAGATCTTCAACCAGATGCTGCAGTGGCTGATCAAGAACGCCAAGCGGGAAAAGATTCAGGCCATCCTCTGCCACAAGCTCGACCGCGTCTGCCGCAACATGCGGGACGCCGTGCGGTTGCAGGAACTGGAAGACACCTGCGGGGTGCAACTGGCGTTCGTGGAGAACGAGTTCGGACCCGGTGCTGCCGGGACATTCTCATTCAACGTCATGGCGGCGGTCGCACAGTATTACAGCGACAACCTTCGCGAAGAGGTTCTGAAGGGGCTCGATGAGAAGGTGCGGCAGGGGTGGCCTACGGGCCTCGCCCCCTACGGATACGCGAACGTCGATGACCGCGAAGAACCGGTGCAGCCGCACCTGGACAAATCACAGACGGTCGTCCGCATCTTCGAACTCTACGGTTCCGGCGGGTTCACGTTCGAGAGTCTGGCCGACCGACTGGCGAGCGAAGGCCACATCTACCGGACCAGCCAACCGCGGTTTCATCGCACGGCGCTGTCGTACATCCTCGGCAACCGGTTCTACATCGGCGAACTGCATCGCAACGGCCACGTCTTCGAGGGGCGCTACCGCCGCCTGATCGACCGCGCGACGTTCGATGCCTGTCAGGCGATCCTGAACGGCCGCAACCGCCGCACGGGCGCGCCACAGCACCCGCTCGCCGGCGGACTGCTGCGCTGCTCGTACTGCGGCCAGTCGATCACCGGGGAGCGCATCCGCCGCAAGCTCAAGCGCGGCGGGGTCCGGGAACACCTCTACTACCGCTGTGCCAACAACCATCCGGGACCAGAACACCCCACGGTCCGCTGGAAGTCCGACGACCTCGAACAGGCGATCGTGGACGACCTGGGCCGAATGCGGATGGCGTCCCCCGAGGTGGCGGCATGGTTCCGCACGGAACTTGAATCCGCGGTGACCGACCTGACGGCCCACAGGCGGCAACAGACGGCCACGTTGGCGAAGCGGCGCTCGGAGTTGGCCACGATGCAGGACCGCCTCCTGAACGCCTACCTGGGCGGCACGGTCGACGAGGCGCTCTACAAGACCAAGTCGTTCGACCTACGGGGCGAGTCGGCGCGCCTGGACGAGGAACTGGCCCGCGTGGAAGAGGCGGACGGGGGCCGGGCGAAGGGGGCGTTGGCGCTCTTTGACTGGACGCAACGGGCGGCGGATTTGTGGCGCGGTTCAAACACCGAGGTCCGTCGCGAGATCCTGGATGCGGTTTGTTTGAACCGTACACTGGGCGACGTAAACCTCGTCACCGAAAAGAGAAAGCCGTTCGACGCTTTCGCCGAACGGCTCGATTTGAAGAATAGTCGGGACGGCGGGATTTGAACCCACGACCTCTTGCACCCCAAGTAGCCTTACGCGACACGCAGAATCGCGGAAAATCAAGCACATCAGCTCGTTCCGGCGAGCTCACTCGCGTGCATGGTACGCATAGAACGCATGGAATCAACCGTATTCCGTGCCATTCTGTGCCAACAGATGAGGACGAAGATCGGCTGCAGTCCAGCGCAACCTTCGAGTCCGTAGACGAGCCGTCTTCATGTGTATGGCCGTCCTCAAACCGCAGCGCGGCCCATTCCCACTTGCGATCCTTCCAGACGATCCGGTCGGGCCGACGTGGTTTTCCACGAAAGACTGCGAACATTACCATGCCCAAAATGGGCTACGAGTTCGATGAAAAAGGAACTCTGCATCGATGGGGACCTTGAACCTGGATTCGTCGTGTCAACATGGTCGGAACAAACTCAAGAATCAGGTGGCAACATCGTCAGCGACCAGAATCATGCGGTCAATGAATCTCACGAAGGGATTGCCGATGAAGATCGCTTGGAAGATGCACTTGACGGTATTGCTCGTGATTCTGGGCTCGCTCTTTGGCCATGTCTTCGGGCAGGAGAAGACCGAACCGCAACGAATCGGAATCTGGAACGGTCGCGCCGCTGTCGGTGACGGCAAGGTGGAGGAGGTTGAAGTGTGGATCACGGTGCATCGTCCGGCGAACGGCAATGGCACGGCGGTCGTGATCTGTCCCGGCGGCGGCTATGGCGTCCTCGTCGTCGAACCCGAGGGACATGGAATCGCGGCGTGGCTCAACACCTACGGCGTCACCGGTGTTGTGCTCGAATACCGGCTACCGGCCGGACGCTCGGCAGTTCCACTGCTGGACGCGCAACGGGCAATTCGGACAGTGCGCGCTAACGCCCACGAATGGAAGATCGAACCTGCGCGGATCGGCATCATCGGTTTTTCTGCCGGAGGTCATCTGGCCTCAACTGCCGCAACACATTTTGATCACGGCGACGCGAATGCGTCCGACCTCGTTGACCGAGTCAGTTGCCGCCCCGACTTTGCGATCCTGATTTATCCGGTCATCACGATGGGCGAACAGACTCATGCAGGCTCGAAGAACAATCTGCTAGGGACGTGCCCCTCGCCGCAGTTGGTTGATTTTTACTCTAATGAGAAACAAGTGACAGACCAGACGCCGCCAACGTTTCTGGCGCACGCCCGGGACGACACCGCAGTCGTCCCAGCCAACAGCCAGCTGTTTTACGACGCACTTCAGGCACACAAGGTACCGGGCCAGTTTCTCGAACTTGCCTCCGGCGGTCACGGGCTCAATGGCTACAAAGGCCCAATGTGGGACGCCTGGCAAGAGAAGTCCCTCACCTGGCTGACCGAGATGAAGCTCCTTGAGAGCAAATGAGCGTGGGGGGCCGGTGTTAAGTCCGCCGGCAACGCAATATTCGCGACCCAGTTATCTTCAGCCCGGCCGCTCTCGTTGCTGAAGATCGTTCGGTTGCCGGACAACGCCGATCCTGCTCAGGAACGTGGTGAGCGAATCGAAACCGGAAAAATGATCGCGCGGGGCGGCAAAAGCACGGGTCATGTTCCAGGCGCGACCGAAGTGAAGCCGTCGCAAAAAAAGGCTTAAGTGACGGATTTCAGCGGCAGCCAGTTATCTGTTTCCAGGCACCCGAGGAGTAGCATCGGAATTCCCCGATGTCCGTGATCGCCCCGGTCTCGCGAGAATTTCAGAGATCGTCGCGACCGGTGGCCTGCTAGCGGCAACAGCAAACTGGCTGGTGTCTGACGAGGTCGGGCCAAGGAGCGAAGCCATGCAAATCGAGCGAGGCGTGATTATGCCCCTCGCCTGCGGTCAGTTGTAGTCACCAACTCTGGATCACCTCACCGGACTGGCGGGTGGCGAGTGCGCGCCAAAGTGACTGGTCGATCGAGTTGGACGTGAATCTCACGCTGCCGTCACACAGCAGCGTCATGACGCCACCCGGATGCAGGCTGCGCGCCGCCGTCAGCGCTTTTTGCTGCTGGAGGTTCATACAGTCCCACGTCGAGGCATTCGGTGAGTAGTAGTGGTCATACAGCGTGTTGCCGTAGTTTCCCAAGATCCACTTCGCGCCGCGCTCGCGGTAACAATTGCCGGAACTCGGTACGGCGCAAACCGCCGGCGTCGTGTCATTCCCGCCGGGAATCTCGAGCATCAGGCGCTGGACATCGGATTCGATATCGCCTGAGGCTTGCTGTCCGGGTCCGTTGATGCGCTCGCTCATTGCGACCGTCTGAGTTGAACCGTCGGTGATGTCGCGGAGTCCGATCCGGGAACCTTTGAAGAACACGCCATCGGCGTCGGTCAGAGATCCCCATTGTTTAAGTCCGCTCCCCGCATTGGCGGCGTAGTTCGTGGACCCGAATTCCGATCCAGGCACGCCGCCCGCCAAGGGATCGCTGGGACACTGCAGCACGGACAGGCGCGCTGTCGCCGCGGGAAGGTTCACGGTTCCGTCGTGCACGACACCGCCGGCCACCGTGAATGTCGTGGGCGCCTTTTGGAAATCGATGATCTGCCGGACGGAGGCCTGTTCCAAGTGTTCCAGCAGATATGCGTGTGCAGAAAAGACGCCCGGCAGCGGATCGCCACGGCCCGGCGGAAACCGCTGAAACGTGCTGTGAAAGTTGTGCAGCGCGACGCCGAGCTGGTGCAGGTTGTTGCTGCAAGCGATTCGTCGACTGCTCTCGCGCGCCTGCTGCACGGCCGGAAGCAGCAGCGCGATGAGAAGGGCGATGACCGCGATGACAACGCAGAGTTCGATCAATGTAAACCCGGTCCTCGTTTTCGCGTGAGCGCAACGCCTACCGGAATTGGACCACATCGTGAATCTCCGATCACCGAACCTTCAGTCGATCCTGCGTCGCCTCTTGGTTGTGACAGAAAATTTCCATTCAGCAAGCGGCGAAATGGATGTTGGCCGCGCTCACCTTCATCGCGTGTTTACCCCCTAAATGACCGTGCGTGATTTTGGGACAGTCGCAAAGATCAGGCTGCCGTCGAGTTGCGGCCACGGCGGTGGTTACGCCGGCGAAGGTAGCCCCGCACGCGTCGCATCAACGGCACCATTCCCCGAC
>Ga0163150_10010142_pt1 | contig 10245 bp, 7 predicted proteins | sample OliLakLV19P2IB_FD_148628 | JGI IMG/M metagenome (GOLD analysis project Ga0163150, IMG submission 148628) | Freshwater microbial mat bacterial communities from Lake Vanda, McMurdo Dry Valleys, Antarctica - Oligotrophic Lake LV.19.P2.IB | ecosystem: Environmental > Aquatic > Freshwater > Lake >...
ACCTGGTACACCGGCTGATGAGCCAAATGCAATACAACCGGGTGGACGATAAGAATAGGCTGATCTTAGGTTTAAACTATACGAATAACAATCAATAAATAACAAAAAACGGTTTATGAGCATAAAGATTTACTTAGGGTTGATCGGGATACTGTTCACCGCAATGACATGGGGACAAACCCAGCAGCAACCTCCCACCGCAAAGTATTATGTCAGTGGGGATTCCACCTTGTATTGGAATAAAAGTTTGCCGGTGTATATCAAACTGGCCACCACACCGGATGGCGCAGGAGTCAACCTGACCAGTAAAGAATTTGCTCAATATACCAACCCCATCTACCTGGATACTGAAGGGCCAAACTATATCCGCACCCGGTATGCTGTGGATAAAGATTCCCGGGAAATAAAATCGCCGAAAACGGAAGTGCTGCTGGAAGTAGTGGCAGACGGCCAGCCACCCGCGACCTCTATCAGCTTTAAGAATGCCAATACCTATACCGTCGATTCCAAACACTACTATGGCCCCGGCCTTCAGTTTGATTTATTTTCAGAAGATAAATATGCCGGTGTCGAAGGTATATTGGTGGCCATAGACAATGAAAATTATAGCCCCTACCGCTCTACCCAATCTATCCTGAAAGAGGGGCCATTGACTATCCGGTACCAGGCTGTTGACCGGGTAGGTAACCTGGAACCGGTAAAATCAACGGCTATCATATCCGATCTTTCACCACCTTCCATTACGCATAATATAAATGGGATCTCCGACAGCAACACTATAGCCTCTTCATCCACTATCTATTTTACCGCTACGGATAATCTTTCCGGGGTTTCAAAATCATATTATCGTTTCGATGATCAGTCATTTATTGTTTATCCGGGTTCCAACCTCAACCTAAGCCACCTGGATGATGGCCCCCATGTATTGGAGTATTATTCGGTAGATTTTGTGGGCAACCGGAGTACCAATACAACGTTCAGTTTTTACTATGATAAACTGGCCCCCCTGACCGCTTCAGATATCCTTGGGGACAAATACCTCTATCAGGAAAAAGTATATTTTTCCGGAAGGACCAAGATGAAGCTCACCGCTATTGACAATAAAGCGGGTGTAAAAGAAATTTATTACGCGGTAGACAATGATCAATTTAAAATTTATGAAGATCCTTTTTACCTGCCATCCTTACAGGGTAACCATACGATCAAATTTTATTCAGTTGATCGCCTGAGCAACCGGCCCAGCGGAGCGGAGGAATATAAACACAATATCAATCTGGTATTCCTCGACCTTACCGGACCCGATATCTCCCATAACTTCAGCGGTCCGACCTTTAAAACAGCGGATGAATTGTTTCTGGGCCCCCTGACCTCCATCAACCTGGTGGCCAAAGACAATCAATCCGGGTTACAATACATCAGTTATAGTATCGATGGAGTCCAGGCAGAGACCCTGTATGATAAACCCATTGTCCTGAATGTTTCTTCCGGCAAACATAAAATTGAAATGTTTGCTTATGATAATGTAAACAACCGGAATATCCACCAGACTGAAATCCATTTTGATTCCGGGGCACCGCAAATCCTGCCTAATTTCAGCACCAAAATCATGGAGCAAAAAGAAGGCCTCCCGGTTTATCCAGCCTATACGGTTCTTTTTCTGGCGGCTACTGATGAGATTGTGGGCAATGATAAAATATTTTATTCCATCAATGAAGGTGCCGAACAAACCTACTCCAATCCGATATCGAATTTTCAAACCGGTAAAAAATATGATATTAAAGTCAGGGCTGTTGATAAGGTAGGCAATGAATCCAGGCAGACCGTATCCTTTTTTACCCTTAATAAATAGATCAGGTGGACACATTCTTGGCATGGTGTAGGTTAAAAATTAGGTATTTATTATTGTTGAAGTTTGTCGGTGGCCTGGCTTTTCTGATAACTGCACAGAAACAACCCTTGTCCAGAAACGATTCTGCTTTTGTCCGGGATGCCGAGTTAAAGTATACAGACGCCCTCGCGCAAAACAACCTTAAATCGGCCTCCCATTATTTAAATGAAATGGCTTTTAGATATTGGACACATAATGATTACCCCAGGGCAATAGAATATTATGAAAAATCCCTGGAACTCAATACCGGTCTGGGCAATGAAAATGGTATGGCCATGATCTTCAGCAACCTGGGTTTGTTATATGCAGACCTGAAGAAACACGATAAATCCCTGGAATATTTTCAAAAGACCCTGGCCGCCCGGAAGGCTTTTGGCCAGAAAGAAGGGGTAGTGCAGGCTTTGCTAAATTGTTCCAGTGCATTAAACGCCATGAAACGTTTTGATGAATCCATTGCGTTGCTCGAAGAAGCCAATGCCCTGTCCCGTCAAATACCCAGTCAGGACCTGATGCTGGAGTATTTACTGAAATGTTATGCCAATTTATCCGAAACGTACGAAAAAGCGGGCAACCTGAAACAGTCCAGATATTATTATGAATCGTATAAAATTTTTCTGGAGAAAAGCAAAAAAGCAGACCTGGACCGCTTGAGAAATGCCGTAGAGGAAGAAAAACTCCGCGCTGAATTAGCGGAGATTGAGGAGCAACAGAAAACACAGGAACTTTTGAAAAAACAATTTGAATTGAAGATCGCTGAAGTTGAACTGAGTAAATCGGATTCGTTTAATAAGGTATTGGATTTTAACCTCACCAACGCCCAGTTGGAAGTGCTCGCCTTGCATCAAAAATCAGAAATTGACAGCCTCAACGCCGCGAATGAGCAAATACTCAACCGCGCAACCATCGCCAGGGAAAGGTCATTGCGCAACATTTTCCTGCTCGTAACGGCAGCTATACTCGCCATCAGCTTTTTTATTTACAAAAATTATATACAGGTCAAACGCTCCAGGGCATTGCTCGCTGAAAAAAATAAGGTGATTGAAAAACAAAATGCTGAATTGGCAGGGCTCAACCGCATTATAGCAAAACACAATGAAAGGATGAAGAAGGAATTGGATGTAGGCCAGGAAATCCAATTGAGCATGTTGCCCAAAATATACCCACCTACCCAATTACTCGATATGTATGCCATGCTGGACCCGGCAAGGGAAGTCGGGGGCGACTTGTATGAATTTTTTATGATTGACGAAGATCATTTGTTATTTGGCATCGGAGATGTCTCCGGCAAAGGAGTACCGGCGGCCTTATTTATGGCGGTGACCAAAACACTGGTCAAGGCGCATGGCGGTAAAGTGTATTCACCTTCCGAAATCCTCACCGCTGTCAATATCGACATCACCGCAGCCAATGAACAATCTATGTTTGTGAGTTATTTTCTGGGGATTTTGCACCTGTCTTCCGGACGGCTTTATTATAGTAATGCGGGACACTTGTTTCCCATTTTAAAAAATAACGGAAGTTGCCGCAAACTGGATGGCCTTCATGGTCCGGTATTAGGAGCTATAGAAGATTACACGTATACGGAAGCCAGCATTGAATTGCAGCCAGGAGAAATTTTGCTGCTTTATACCGATGGTGTATCTGAAGCAATGAATGAAAAACAGGAAGTTTATTCAGATGAAAGACTTATCCAGTGTATGAACAAGATTAAACAAAAAGATGTCCAGGAGCTGATCAACGCCATCTCCAAAGATGTGGTGGTACACCGTAAAAATGAAGAACAATCCGATGATATTACGATGCTCGCTCTCAGCCTAAAAGCCTGAACAATTTACCTGGATTAGCCGGTTAGGGTTCCAGAACCATACCATCGAAAGCCAATTGAATTTGCAGCGGAGAATCCGGGTTATAAATTTCAAGGTACCGGCGGCTGTCGACTAAAAATTTGTCCAGTTGCACATCATCCAGGGTATGATCAGCATGGAACAGGCATAAAGTACTGACCTTAGACAAGACGGCCATTTCAATGGCTATGAGATTGCTGGAATGTCCCCAGTTTTGTTTAGTGTACAGGTGGTCTGCCAGGTTAAACTGTCCATCAATAATGAGGATATCCGCGTTTTTATAAAATTCGATGAACGGGTTGTCCACATCATCGACTGAATCATGGTGTTCAATATCTGTACTGTAGATCACTTTTTTCCCTGCCTGTTCAAAACAAAAACCGTAAGACAGGCCGGGGTGAGGTTGTTCAATGACTTTGACTGTAATATTTCCTATCGAATACTTTTGTTCCGGGTCCAGGCTATGGAAACTGATATTGGAACCCATATCTTCCAGCAATACGGGAAAACTGGGAGGGTTCTGTTGATGGATAAAAGCATTTTCAAGTTCCTGATGCACTCCCCAGATCCGGATCACTGTCCCCTGGATATAGGCTGGGATAAAAAATGGGAACCCCTGAATATGGTCCCAATGGAGATGGGACATAAACAAATTGATCACTTTGGGAGCAGCCTCCCGATTAGACACCAGGTATTTTCCCAGATCCCGGATACCAGACCCCGCATCGCAAATAATGATTTCATCACCTCCGGTAATTTCTACACAAGGGGTATTGGAGCCATACGTAGAGCGCACAGCAAATGGCAACCCCTGGAGAAATTCATCCAGATTGGAGGATGAATTCAACCCCGCATCAATGGCTTTTTCCAGGGCAAATCTCAATTTATAATCAATACTATCTGATTTTACCGAGGAGGGCAGCGAACCGCGACATCCCCAAAACTTTACCTTCATCGGGTTGAATGGACAGGTTTTAAATTGAACAATCCAAACCCGAATATAAAGCAGAATTATTCAATCCACGGTTTTGCACGTCCTGATTTATTTTGACACAGTACCGGACACCGTGGAATTTGTAAAAGGGTTGACATTTTAAGCGCCTGTTTTTACCCGAAAATCCGCACAGTTGTTGTATCAAAACCGAACACTATTTTTATTTTTACCTAGGGTAAGTATCAGATATTCAAATATTTACCAATGTGGCATATAGTTTACATTAAATGGTGTGTGATGAAGAATTTTGTATTATGACCTATAATAATTTTGCCCGGAATCAGACGTTGGCCCTTACCGTAATTATAGTCGCTAGTGTAACCTTGGTCCGGTTATTATCTTCGATTTTGAGATCAGGCTCACCTCCAGAATAAATGATCTATCTCACTTACTAACACTTCAAATGATTCTTAATTCCTTTAAACACATCTTTCGCAACTTATACATCCGGCGTTACCACACGCTGATCAATGTATTGGGCCTGGCTATAGGCATAGCCTCAATTGTCTGGGGTTATCAGACTTATCGGTTTAGTTTTAGTTTTGACAATTTTCATCAGCACCGGGACCAGGTGTACCGGGTGTTGACAAAATCCGCCGGACGTGAATCGTTCAATGGTTATTGTCCTTTGCCGGTGGGACCATTGGCAAAAAATGAATTCTCCGGAGTCAAAGAATTCGTCCGCATCGAAGGATTAAACCTTACGGTTAAAGCAGGCCAGGAAGAAAGTCTGACGTCCTATGTCACGTATACCGATCCTGCTTTTTTTGATTTTTTTAATTTCCCGCTGCTCCGGGGCTCTAATGATATTAATGACCGGGCAGCTATTTTGCTCACTGAAAAAAGCGCTAAACGTTTTTTCGGTAGCCAGGATCCAATCGGGCAGACCTTGTTGTTCCATGCCGGTGAAGCCTATCAGCAACCCCTCAAAGTAGCTGGTATATTGAAAGATCCTCCCATCAATTCTTCTATCCAGTTTGATGTGATCACCAATTTTAATAACTACATCAAATCAGATTCTAATTTTCTCCAGTCCGATGATTGGAAATGGATGGTAGATGTCCTGTTTCTGAAAATTCCTAATCCGGCAGATGCCGCCCGCATCAATAAAGATTTGTCCAAATACCTTCCTATTCAAAACGATGCACGCAAGGATATTCAATTGTCTCAATTCGATCTTCTTCCGTTTTCAAAATCCGCCAATAGGGACAACATTAACAGCAATGCGTTGCATGAAAGGCCAGATGATTCAGCGGCTTTTGGTCCATTGGTATTGGCTATACTCATACTCATTTCTTCCTGCCTCAATTTTGCAAACACCACGGTCTCCCAATCCAACCAACGTTTGAAAGAAATGGGGGTTAGAAAAGTATTAGGAGGTACTAAAAGTCAGTTGATCCTGCAATTGTTACTGGAATGCGGAGTCATGGTAATGCTGGCCTTATTCCTGTCTATTTTAATGAATTATTGGTGGTTTCCGACATTCAATAACATGTTTGAAGGATTAAAAATTAGTGCGAATTATTTACACGATGGGGTTTTGATTAAGTTTTTATTGTTTTTGATTTTTTTAGTTACTGTCGTGGCAGGCTTATATCCTGCTTATTATGTGAGCCGGTACAATGCCACTCAAATTTTCAGGGGTACTTTAAAATATGGGGGTACCAATTTATTCTCCAGGGTGTTATTGGGCTTGCAAATAATCATCTCATTCATTACTATAATTGCTGGGTTTGCTTTTTCAAGAAACTCAACTTTCCAGAAAAATTTTAATTTCGGCTTCGAGATGAATAATATCATTGGTGTACAGGTCACCAAAGACAGTTATGAAAGTTATGCTAATACTTTGAAACAATCCAAAACGGCTGATCTCATTGCCGGTACCCGAGGCCATATCGGATATTCCTGGAGGAATGTAAGCCTGGAAGCCAAAGGGGAAAAAAAAGAAACTCGTTTTATTGAAGTGGGGGACCATTACAATGAAATGATGAAGTTGGAACTTGTCCAGGGCAAGTGGTTTGATGTCAATAATGAAGCGGATATCAAACATTCAATTGTGATCACCGAAAAAGCCGCTAATCATTTGGATGGGCTTCCCGGGATGCTTTGGGGCAATCCATACGGTACGACAGTATCTCGACTACGGTAATCGGTGTGGTAAAAGATTTGTACATGACCGGATTTTTTGATGATATGGAACCGGTGGTTTTTACCAAAGTACCCGCCAATGCCTACCGCCATATTTTAATTAAGTCAAAACCGGACCAGTTGACTGGAATGTATGATGAAGCCAAAAACTTATGGACCGGTTTATATCCTATGAAACCGTTCAATGCCTATTATCAGAATGAGCTGGCCGCTGAAGGTCAGAAGGTCAATGAAAGCATTGCTACCATATTCTTTTGGTTTGCCATTATCTCCGCGTTATTGACGGCAACCGGAATGTTTGCTTTAATTTCATTGACTATATTAAAGAAGATGAAAGAAATTGCGATCCGAAGGGTTGTGGGTGCTTCTGCCCGAAACATTGTAATCATCGTAAACAAAAGTTATTTTTGGATATTTTTAATAGCATCCTTTCTCGGCATTTACGGAGGGTACGCATTGACCAAATTATTAATGGATCTTATTTTTAAGATTAATATAGGAGTCAATGCGACCACGGTTTTATATTCTATCCTCGGGGTTTGTTTCCTGGTGATCCTGACCATGGGTTTCAAAATCTGGCAAACCCTCAACCTGAAACCCACCCAGATCCTGAAATCCAATCAATAATTTGTTAATCTCTGATCTCATGAAATACATTTTTTGTCTATGCTGTACCTTCCTGCTGCCCCGCTTAAACGCGCAGACTGCCGAAGACCGGGCTGGTGTTGAACGCGCGCTGCTAAATTATGTTGAAGGGTTTTATGAAGGCGATACAATCAAATTGATGGAGAGCCTCAAACCCGGTGTGCATAAGATTGGGTATTGGAAAAATAAAACTTCCGGCGCATATGATTTCGATGGACAAATGACGTATGCGGATGCCATTGCGTACAGTAAAAATGTGTTGCTCAAAAAAAACTTTGCTAAACCCGGTTCAGTTAAAAAAGCAGTGGTGCTGGATGTCAGTGAATATACAGCCAGTGGAAAAGTATATGCCTGGTGGGGTATAGATTATATCCTGTTGTCGAGGCACGGCAACAAATGGATGATCGAACAAGTATTGTGGGAAGGCCCTCCACAAGCTAAATAATGATTTTTTTCAAAACCGATAAATGGAATAAACTAAATAGTACTAATGATAGATTTACGTAATGTTTTTAAATGGATAAACGTAGGGGGTGCCCGGAATTTTTTACTGAGGGACCTCACCTTACATATTGAAGAAGGAGAATTTATTTCGATCATGGGCCCTTCCGGTTCAGGGAAAACGACCTTGTTGAATGTGATTGGCATGCTGGATAATTTTGATGAAGGAGAATACCGCTTTCTGCATGAAGAAGTCCACAAAATGAAAGAAAAACAAAGGACTCAATTGTATAAACAGTATATCGGGTTTGTATTTCAGGCTTATCACCTCATCGATGAATTGACGGTATATGAAAATATTGAAACCCCCTTGTTGTATCAGGATGTAAAAGGTGGTGAACGCAAGGCGCTGGTAGCAGATATGCTCGACCGGTTTAATATCGTAGGGAAAAAAGATTTGTTTCCAAGTCAACTGAGCGGGGGACAGCAACAATTGGTGGGAATAGCCCGGGCCCTGATTGCCAAACCCAAACTCATCCTGGCCGATGAACCTACCGGTAACCTCAACAGCAAACAAGGAGAAGAGATTATGAGCATATTTAAGGAATTGAATCAACAAGGTGTAACGATCATTCAGGTGACCCATTCTGAAAAAAATGCTACTTACGGAACACGGACCGTGGAACTGCTGGATGGCAGGATTAATAATTGATAATTGATAATTGATATTAATATTGAATTAAGAATAAATTATGAAAAATAGTTTAGTATGCTTTGTGCTTTTGTTCTCCATCGTGAATATTTCTGCACAAAAAATATATACCCTCGACGAATGTATCGAGCTAGCACTAAAAAACAGTTTGTTGACCCAAAGGGCTGTACTGGACATGCAGGATGCCGGTACTGATATTATTCAATCGAAACAAAATAAGATCCCCGGTGTCGATGTCGGTGCAGGTCATGGTCTCAATTTTGGGCGCAGCATTGACCCGTCTACCAATGATTTTATCAATCAACAAATTACCCGGGGTGGGTTTTACGGGAGCGCTTCCTTGCCGCTATGGCAGGCCGGACGATTAAACCATACGATAAAACAATTTCAATATGCGGAGGAAGCATCGCGTTGGGCATTAAAAAATGAGCAGGACAATCTACGACTACAGGTGATCCTGGCTTATTTGCAGGTGCTGAGTAACCAGGAATTGGCCAACAGGTTAAAAATACAGGAAGCATTGACCTCCCAACAACTCGACCGCCTGGAAGATATGGATAAAAATGGGGCGGTATTGCCAAGCCAAATTGCGGACATGCGCGGTCAGCAAGCCTCAGACCAACTGAATATCCTCGATGCCAAGCAACAAATCAACACCAGTAAGCTGACTTTATCCCAATTGATGAATATACCGTTTGACCTTACTATGCAGATTGCTCAGGATCTGGATGCCGCACAAATTAGGAGTGGTACTACTGAAAAAGCCAACCTGAGCGAAGCTATGGGCAAACATCCCATGATCAGGTCCTTCGAGTTTACCACCCAAAGTGTACAATCTTTTATACACGCACTTAAAGCAAGGCGTTATCCATTGGTCAGTGTTAATGCAGATATGGGGAGCAATTACTCCAGCGCTTACCAGGTGCAGGGTCAATCGGTTTCTTATATCAGGCAGGTAGGCAATAATTTTAATTATGCTATAGGACTCTCGCTGAACCTGCCTATCCTCAATAATTATCAACTACGATCTGGAATAAAAAAAGCACAGACCCAATTGACCAGGGCGCAACTTGACCTTAACCAATCTAAAAATGCCATCCAGCAAAGAATAGAAGAAGCCTGGTTGCTTCAACGAAATGCGGTGGAAAAATACCGTGTGCTGGAGGGACAGGTGACTGCATTTAAAGAATCTTTCCGGATAGCCGATGTGCGTTTTAACCAGGGCGTACTTCATTCAGTAGAATACCTGATCGTGAAAAACAACTTGGACCGGGCAGAAAACCAACTTATTGCTGCTAAATATGAACTGGCTTTCAGGAATAAAGTAGTTGAATTCTACGCTGGTTTGAAATAGGTTACTTTAGGCGTCCCCGCGGTTGCTTTAGGCGTCCCCGCGGTTGCTTTAGGCGTCCCCGCCTAAAGGTCGAAGGTTGCCGGTTGTGTGCCGCGGTTACTTTAGGCGTCCCCCGCGGTTACTTTAGGCGTCCCCGCGGTTACTTTAGGCGTCCCCGCCTAAAGGTCGAAGGTTGCCGGTTGTGTGCCGCGGTTACTTTAGGCGTCCCCGCGGTTACTT
>Ga0163150_10010145_pt1 | contig 10242 bp, 17 predicted proteins | sample OliLakLV19P2IB_FD_148628 | JGI IMG/M metagenome (GOLD analysis project Ga0163150, IMG submission 148628) | Freshwater microbial mat bacterial communities from Lake Vanda, McMurdo Dry Valleys, Antarctica - Oligotrophic Lake LV.19.P2.IB | ecosystem: Environmental > Aquatic > Freshwater > Lake >...
GATCGGCCTCCACCCTCCCGGCTCGGCTGCAAGGGCGGCGGTGAGGACGCGCCGGGCAAGCGCTTTTTCTGCGCTGTTGGGGACAACATCGCTGTGGACTAGCGCCCGCGCTCCCGCCTCCACCATTGCGTCACTTGGGCTCGGCTTCATGGGGGTCTCCTTTGGTGCCGCTCTCTCCCGTGGCGGGAGGAGGGGGAAGGGCAAGCAACGCTTCATAAATTTGCCCCTTCACGCTCTCAGCGGCGTCATCGCTGGCCTCGTTGCGAGCGCGATCCGCGTACATCGGAAGTGTCCAGTCGAAGCTGTCGATGAACTCGATGATCCGCCTGCGCTCCTCCTGCCATTCCGCCTCGCTGATCGGCCTAGGCTCCGCCACCCGAGGAGCGATGGGGACGCCAGCTAGCCGCCCCTCGTTGTTTGCGCAGTCCGGAAGGGCTGGAGCGGCTAGGTCATCAACGCATGTGGCCCACTCGGGCGAGTTGACTTCAAAGCGGATCGCACACCGCTGGCCGAACGTCTGGCCGGTTGCGAAGACAAAGCCCAAAATGAGGGCGAATAGCACCAGTGGGGCCAAGAGCAACCGAAGGGTCGCACGCCGGGTCGGGTCCACCCGCTACTCCCCCTTGGCGTGAGGGGTGGGAACAAGCTCGAAGGCCGGCGGCAGGACGAACTTGCCCTTCCACGTTTCCCAAGCGCGCTGAACGGCCCCGGTGCCGGGGAACAGATCGTCAAGCTGGTCCTCCGGCCGCGCTCCGAGCATTTCAAATGCCCAATGGCAAACCGCCTCGGGCTTTGCCCCGGTGAGGCCGCGCTTCATCGTGATCGAGCATTCGATCCAGTCCCGCATGACGAGGCGTTTGCTGACGACGGGTTTGCGGGCAGCCTTGACGATGACCGGCTCCCACGCATAGGCGACGCTGACGTTGCGCTTGAATGCGGCAAAGCCCTTCGTCCATGACATCCACCGCGCGCCCGTCTCGACGACCAAGGGAGCAAGAAGCGCAATCGCCTGCGGGGTTGCCAATGTGTGGAGAACCCATCCATCGTAATCGGCTTCGAGGCGACGAATGAGATGAGCGTGATCGACCTCGCCGGCAAAGTCCGGATGATCGCGGTAAAGGTGCGAGCAGCCGATATAGGGCGGGTCTGCGTAACCGATCCGCACCGTCACCCTCCCTTGGCGTGAGGGGTGGGGGATTGCGTCCCTCCCTGCCGGATGGAGGCGGCGATGTGTGGCCCATGTTCACCGCACATTGGCTCCGCGACATTTGCGCACCGCTCCCTCTCCGCCGCAACGGCAGCCGCCACCTCGCTCGCTGCCTTCCCGTCGAGGGAGGCGAACTCGATGACAATGCCGAGACATGGCACGGGGAGGATGTACAGCTTGCGTGCCTTGCGGTCCCAAAACGCGCCGATCCATATGTCGTACCAGGCAAACAGAGGCCGAATTCTCACGACGCCCCCTCACCGCCCAGACGAGCAGCATCACTGAGCGCGACGACGGATCGGGCCTGTTCCAGTCCGGAGGGGCGGATTTGCGAGGGAGTGACCTTTTGGGCTTCCATTCCATCGCCTCCGTCATGGCTTCCTCGTTCGGCTGGCGAGCCGCAGGCGCGCGACCCGCTCCGTCGCGTCCTTCGACCCGCGGACATAGCGGTTGGTCGTTTGGAAACTCGAATGCGTCGCGTGACGCTGCAGGTCGCGCGGCTCGGCGCCGGCAGCGTCGCCCTCGGTGATCCCGCCGGCGCGGCTGTCCATGTTCCAAACGTCGCGCGGCACCCCGACCGCATCGGCAAGCCGCCGCCAAACCTTCTGATAGTCGTTCGGCCTGTACGGCCGGCCGGTGGTCTCGGCGACGATCATCGGGCCGTGGCGGACCTCTGGCGGGAAGGCCGCCAGCGCCAGCCCGACCAGCGGGGACAGCGCAAGGTTCCATTCGCCCGTCGTCGCCGTCTTGGTCGTCCGCTTGACGAGGATCAGGTCGTCCGACAGGTCCGACCACAGCACGCCGCCCGACCAGCGCTCGCCGTGGTAGAGGACGCCGGTGGTCGACCGCTCGTCATTGTCGAGCCATTCGCCGATCACGTCCTTCTGCCGAAGCGAGAGTTCGAATTGCAACGCCTGGCCGAGCGCCATCGACGGCCGCTCCTCGGCGATGGCGCGCTCGACGATCGCCTTCGCATGGCCGAAGGTGAGCGCCTTGTCGCGCGGCGTCGGCAGCTCGAAGCGCATGTCGCCGAGGATCAGCGAGGCTTCCCGGCAGCCGGGATAGCGCATCGACGCGCCGAAATTGACGATGATGCGGATCAATTTCATACAGTTATGAGCCCGGCGAATGCGCTCCGGGCCGTCCGGCGTCGAGGGCGCCCGGAAATTCCGATACCAGCGGGCGAAGTCCTTGCGAGTGAGAAGATCGACCAGCCGCTCGCCCACGTCGCCGCGGATGATGCCGAGCGTGTGGTCGTAATGACTTCTGGTGTTCGCCTTGACCGAGCGATAGGGCGAATCCTCGTCGCTATTGTAAGAGTCGATCAGGCTGGCGATCGAGCCGTCGAAGCCGATCTCGCGCTCGGGGAAGCCCTTCTGTTCAAGCCATTCGTAAAGCTCGGCTGTGAGCTTGCGGCAGCGTGCGGCGCGGGTCTTTTCGTCGCCGTGCAGGCGGACGGTCCTGACCGGATAGCCCGCCGCCTTGGTCGAGATCGCGGAGGCGACCCAATACCAGGCGGGGCTGCCGTCGGCGCGGCGACGCTGCTTGAGGCCGGGCGCGTCGATCATTTGAAATGCTCCGGCCCGTCGAAGGCGCGGGGCGTGCGCCCCGGCCCGAGCCCGTTGCGGCGGTCGAAGAACGCCTTTACCGACGGCCACCAGCGCTTGTCGCCGGCGAGCGGATCGCGGCGAGGGAGGCCGGCCCGCTCGAACGAGGCGCGGTTGCTCTCCCACCGGGCGAAGCTGATGTTGAGCCGCGCCGCTATCTTGCGCTCGCTGAGATAGGCGTCGTAGGGCTTCAGCGGGGCTTCGGCGGTGGCGTGGATGTCGGTCATGGCAGTCGGACCTCGCCGTCGTCGTCGATACGAGCGTCGCCGCGCTGGATCAGCGAGCCGAGCGACAGGCCATGCACCATCTCGCCGTCGCGGAAGGTCAGGCAGACAAACGTCGTGCCGCGTCGGTAGACCGTGCGGAGCTTGATGCGGTCGCCGCGCCGCAACCGCTCGAGGATGCGCTCCTGCAGGTCGCGGCGGATGCGGCGGATGCGGCGGCCGTTCACAGCAGCCGCTCCTTTTCCGCCAGTTGCGGTCATGGCGCGCCCTCGGCCGGCTGCATCGCTTCCTTCGCCGCGGCCATGCGCTGGCGAAGCTCGTCCTTATGCGGATCGAGCCGCGCCACCTGCTCGGGCGGCAGGCGCTTCCACCACGCATTGAAACCCGCGGCGCCATCGGTCGCCTTCTCGCGGGCGGTGTCGAGGAGCGCATCGCCGGGGAAGCCGTCCGCATTGGAGGAAGGGACTGCGGCGACCTCCCCGGCTGGCTCCGCGGTCGCGGAGCTGGTGCCGCCCTTCGCCCAGGCGGCGAGCTTCATGCCGATGTCTTCCGACAACGGCTGCTCCTTGGCGAAAATCTCCCGGAACTGCTCGGGCAGTTTCATCATCATGCGCTCGCCGATCTGGTCGGACCGCCATGTCGGAACGCCATCGGCGTGCGGCAACAGGAGGCAGTTGACCGTCATCTCGAAGACCAGCTCCTCGCCGGCGATCGGCATGAAGCCCTGCGGGACGACGGCCTTGTTGACGAGCTTGATCTTCTCCTTGGCGCGGAAGCAGAAGATGAAGTTGGCCGGCATTTGCAGGATGCCGTTGATCATCGCGCTCCGCGTCGCCTTCGGCTTCTGCCAGGCGAGCATCTTTACCCGCTCGCGCTTGGCGTAGTCGTCGCCGGCGAGGCGGTCGAGTTCCTTGTCGTGGAAGTCGAGCATCCCGCCCGGCCCTTCGTGCTCGTGGCTGAGACTGTCGATGATGACGACGCCGGCGCCGGCCTTGACGCACTGGCGGATCGCGGCGAGGTAATCGAGCGAGCCGAAGGGCGCGTCGAACTGGACATGCTGGAACTTGAAGCGGTCGGCGTAGTGCAGCATCCGGCGGGCTTCGGTGTCGATGCCGTAGATGTCGCCGCCGGCTATCTTCTGGATGCCTGTGGCGAGACGGAGCGCAGAGAAGGTCTTGCCGCCGCCGCTCGGCCCCATCAGACCGACGAGGAGAGGGACGGCCTGGCGGACGGCCTGCTTGACCTCGAAGGTGCGTGGCGTCGCGTTCATCTGTGTCCTCGTGCCTCAGTAGGCAATGCTGGTGTGCGGAATCATCCCCTGCGCGATGGCGGTCACGACGACAACGCCCTGCTCGTTCGTCAGTCCCGTCGCCACCAATGCGACCAAGGCTTCGTTGTTGATCTTGGCGCGATGCTTCTTGTCGGCCGCGCGCTTGGCCGTCGCGGCCGCTTCGGCTCTCTCGGCATCTGCGGCGCGCTGCCGTTCGGCTTCGACAGCGGCCGTGCGGTCACGCTCCGCCTTCTCGGCAGCGACTTTCTTGTCAGCCTCGACCTGGCGAGCGGTGGCCTCGGCCTCTTCCTTTGCCTTTGCCTCCGCGGCGAGGCGGGCGGCTTCCGCCTGTCTGGCTTGCTCCTCGGCTTGGCGCTTCTGATCCTCGATGCGCTTACGCTCCGCCTCCGCCTTCTCGGCAGCGACGCGCGCCTCTTCCCTCGCTTTAGCCTCGGCCTCGATCCGCGCCTTCGAGGCGGCTTCGGCCGCGATCTTGTCGTCGCGATCCTTCTGCTCGCGGGCGATCTGCTCACGGCGTAGGCGATCGAGCTCGGCTTGCATCGCAGCCGTTGCGCGAATCTTCGTCAGCGCCGTGAGCGCCGCGTCGCTGGTTTCGACCGCGCGCTTGCTGAACTCCTGCCATTCACGAACGGGCTGGTCCTTCAGCGCGGCTAGGCGACGGTCGATCTCCTCGACTGACGGCTCGGCGCCGTCGAAAACGCTGAGCATCTGCAATGCTTCGATGGCGGCTTCGTGCGCCTCGATGCGCAGACTGTCGGCGTTTTCCCAATCGTCCAGCGGCTTGCGGACCTCATCGCGAAGCGCGTCGAGCTTGTCGCGCACGACCCGCCGGTCGGCATCGACGGCGTTAGCCTTGGCCTTCCAGTCGGCGACGAGGTTCTTTCCCATCTCGTCCAAAGCGGTCTTGGAGCGGGCAACCTTGTAGGCCAGCGAGGCCACGGCGGCCCTGCCGGTCGGCGTTGAGATGTCCGTTTTGACCGACCGCACCTCGGCGATGAGTTTTTCGATCACGGCGTCAACGCCGCCGGGCACAAAAACGAGCGCCGCGTTCAGCGTCCTGACCACGACGAGATCGGTCGATTCAGCGGCAGTCGTGTCGTTCATCGCTTCATCCTCCCATCAGGCTCGGCAGCATGGCGCCCCGCGTCGGCCGCACTTCCGCTTCGGCGACCTCGCGGTTCAGCCATTGCGTCTCTTTCCATTGCGGATAGTCGGGCCGGCAGACGGCGCTCGGATAGGCCGGCCATTCGCCCGACTCCATCGACCGGCGCCAGACCGCCACCGCGTAGGCGAGCTTCTTGCGGCCCATGGTCAACGTCGCCTCGGTGATCTCGACCGGCGTCAGCGCGAAGGGCGGCTCGTTCTCCATGGCGACGAAGCGGAAGACGCGGCGGCCGGCGCCGCCGGGATCCAAGACGTCAAGGCCGCGCTCGTGAAACGCCGCCTGGATGTCCCAGCCGGCGTTCGCCATAAGGTTCGGAACAGCGTGTGGGGCGCACGAGAGGCCGGTGGTTTTCAGGTCGATGACGAGGGTCGGGTTGACCATCCAGTCGATCAGCGAGCGGAACCACAGGCCGCCTTCCTGCCAGGCGATGACGACCTCGCCGTGGCCGTCGGTGAACGGGGTGATCCAGTTGGCGGCGACGAGCTGGCGGCGGGCCGCGTTGACCAGAGCCTCGGCGCGACTGAAATGCTTGTGGAGGATCGGCACCTGGCCGGCTTCCAGCGCTCCCGCCTTGAACTCCTTGGCCTCCTTGGTCGTCCATGCCGGGAACTCGGCAACCGCCAGCGTCTTGCCGCGCCCGATGAGGAGCGCGTGGGCGGCGTTGCCGATCGCCTTCGACGCATCGTATTTTTCCGGCGGCTCGTCCTCGGCGTCGTCGGGCGGATTGAGCCGCGGATGCTCGGCGGCGGCGTGGGCCGGCGAGCGCTCGATCAGCGTCTTGGCGATCGATTGCGTCAGCGACGGGATCGGGCAAGGATCGGCGAAATAGTCGGCCGCCGGCACGTCCAGATAAATGCCGGGCTTGTCGATGGTGAAGGCCATCACTCGGCCTCCATGATCATCTCGATGAGCACCGTCTCCGCCGCGCGGATCGCCTGCATGTGCCAGAAGGTGCGGCGGTAGAAGCCCTGCCGGGCGCAGTCGCGCTCGTCGGCGATGCTCTCGGCGCACCAGTGGAGAAGATCGGTCAGCGGCACCGGATGCTCGCGCTCCTCGACCGGCCACATCGCCGGCCGGCCGAGCGCCTGGGCGATGAGGAACGGGCGGAGGCGCATCCGCGCGGCGAGCGCGTCGATCTCTCGGGCGGACGAGGCGCGGGCCGCGTCGGCGATCCGCTTCTCGTCGAACCACGGCTTGCGGACGCCGGCGGCAATGTCGCCGAGGGCGGCGGTGAGGTCCGCCGTGGTGGTGGCAAGGGCGTTGGTTGGCATCGTGTCCCTCCTCGAACGGGAGGGATGTTACACGCGGCGTCATAAAGCGGTCAAGCGGTATTTGACGCCGGGTGTCAGATTGTCGTTAGCAGCGAAGCAGCCAGCTAAGCGCGGGCCAGTCGTACAGCGGGCCAAAAACCCTGCCCGCCGCGATGATGATCAGCGCGAAGCCCAGAGGCGCCAACAAAGCGCCGATGGTGGGCCAGTCCCACGAACTTGATCCGGTCGCGTGGCGGTCATACCACCGACCCCAAAGCCGGACAGCCAATGCGATCAGGATCGAGATAACGAGAACGGCGAGGGCACGACCCTGCGTACATGACATTGAAATAGACTAGCGGTTCGCCTGACTGTCGGCTGTAATCGCCCGAGCCGGCGCGGCCCGCTTCTCAGCTTCGCGTGCGGGAACAAGCATGTAGCCGTGCTGGGCCATGCATCCTCGCTCTACATCCCGGGCCTGCTCACCGCGCTCCAAACTGGCGGAAAGCTGAGCCCATCCGTCGTTGCTCATGATCGGACCGCCCTGAATCTTGGCTCTCTGAGTCTCGCCCCGGCAGATTGTCTGATCGATCTTGAATTGTTGGGCAAGCGCTGGATTTGTCCTTCCAGACTGACCGTCTGTCCGCATCCAAACACTGGGCGAAGTCGTGCATCCGGCAAGCAACACAACGATTATTGCTGTCGGACGCATCTATGCTGCTTCCTGAGTATTTTGGATCACCTTCAGAAATTCGATTGCCTGCTTGCGTTGGGCCGGGCGCAACACTTCCCAAATCGACCAGATAGCTTCCGTTTCCTTCGGATTACGCATGATCAGATCGGCGGGCTGACAGCCAAGAGCGTCCGCGATGGCCTCAAGGACGGGCTGCGAATATGGCTGCAAGCCCCGCTCGATTCGACTGAGGCTTGTCGGCGTCAGCATCGGCTCGAACGTCGCCGGATCGACCAATCGATCGGCGAGACGGGCCAGGCTGAAGGCCCGGTGCTGGCGCCACGCACGGATATATGTCGGCTGGTAAGTCTTTTTGGCCCTTGGCATTCCGGCATTATGTAACATCCGGCGTCACGGGTGAATTGTGCCGGGTGTCAAAAGGCGTTGACATATAATTGACGCCGGGTGTAAGTTCCGCGTCCATGGGTGTAATCGAAGCCTATCGTCGCAGAAAAAGTCTCAGTCTCCGCGAACTGGCGGAGATGGTCGGCGGCACGACAGCGACCTCGCTGAGCCGGATCGATCGCGGCGAGCAACAGCCATCGGCGGACCTCTTGCGGCGCATCGCTGCCGCCACCGACGGCGAACTGACGCCCAATCTGATTCTCGGCATTGAGGCCTCCCTGTCCCCCGTCGCCGAGGCGGCGTCATGAGCGGGCTTGTCTCACGCATGGCCGGGCTGCTCGCGCTCGATGACGTGGACGGCGTAGGCCACAGCCGCCTTACGGTCGGGTTCGACACCGGCGAGCCGACAGAAGGCAATGAATTCATCGAGATTGACGACCACGCGCTCGACGGCCACCCCCTCCGCGATGAACTCCGCCGACTGGCGCTCGGCGATCTCGACCCATTCCTCAAAGCGCTCGGGAAAGTGATCGTCGGCGTTCATCATCGCTCGCACTCGTTCGTAATCCTGCTCGCGCCACCACGGGACAGCGGCTCTCAGTTGCCCGGCCATGGATCCTCTCGCTTGTCGTTTCTGGACATCGCCAAGAAGCATTTCCCGGCGGCGGCGTCATGATGGGCGCCGGGCATCTGGCATGGCTTCGGCGAATTGGAGCATGGCTTGCCCGATCTCGATCAGCTGATGGCGCTGGGCGAGGAATATCTTCGTCCCCTGCCGGGTATCGAGATCGAGCCGGGCCAGCGTCGGCCGGTGAGCTGATTCTAGTCTTGCGCCAAGGATCGGCAGAGCTTCGATCGGCGGGCCGATATCCGGATCATCCATCGTTTCGTCCTCCGCGCGCTGTGGTGGTCGGCCCGTTCGACGACATCGACGAGCGGGTGTTCATCTACCCGTCGATCTCGCGCGGCGATCGCCCCGGCCACACGCCGGAGGGCATAGATGAAGCCTAGCGCGATCTCCGCCGCCGGGGCGAATCGGACCCCGGAACCAAGGTTCCGCCGATCCGGAACCATAGTTCCGCTCGGGCCGCGGATTTCGCGGGCTTGCCGGGCGATCTGGCCCGACAAGACCGACAAGAACCTCGCCGCCGTCACCGGCAACACCGACCGGGCGGCGCGAAAACTCCTCGCCGGACAATGCGGCCTGTCGCTCGGCTCGTTCGGAGCGCTGCTCCACTCCGACGATGGGCTTTTATTCCTCGAAGCGATCATGGGCGACGCCGCCCCGACATGGTGGCGCGGCTTCAAGCGGCAGGCGCGGCTCTCCGCCGTCCGCCGCACCCAGGAAGAATTGCGGATTGAGATCGAGCGCCTCGAGCGCTCCGCGGCGGACCTGACGGACTAGCGAGCGAGCGTAAGCGTGCGGCGCCGGGCGCTTCCCGGCCACGGGCTGAGGCCAATCCCCGTGCGAGATTTCCTCTTCAACAAGGCAGTCACCCGAGCCGCCGACTATGCCCGGCTCGGCAAGAGATCACCGTTGCCCATCGAAAAGCGCCGGCTCCTCGACCTGTCGATCCGCTGGACAAGGATCGCCGCGGCGCTCGCCGGACGTCCGCCTGAACTCCCCGAAGACCCCCCGAAGAACCCAAGGAGACCTTGATGCCTGAGACCGAGAGCACGACCGCGCACGGCCGGAATGGCTTCGACCCCGATCTCGTCGCCGGCTTCGTCAACCGGATCGAAACCCTCCACGACGATCTGCTGTCGGAGAAGTCCGACTACATGCACCGGGCGAAGGCGATCCGCAACGACGTGACGTCGGTCTATGACGAGGCCAAGGACGCCGGCCTGGCGAAGAAGGCGCTGAAGGCCGTCATCAAGGCGCGCGACCTCGAAGCCAGGGCCAAGGCGGCGCGCGACGACCTCGAGGACGATCTCTCCGACACCTTCGACAACATCCGCCTGGCGCTCGGAGATCTGGCGGACCTGCCGCTCGGCCAAGCGGCGGAGGATGGCAAGGTGACGCAGCTGCCGAAGCGCAAGCCTGCGGCGATGCCCGAGACCAAGGCGGCCCCGGCGCAAGGCTGAGACCATGGCCGACGGCGGGCAGCTCATCGACGAGGTGATCCGGTTCGAGGTGCCGGGGACCATAACCCCGTGGGCGCGGGCGGGCGGGCGCGGCCATATCCGCTTCACGCCGGCCCCGCAGCGCTCGTTCATGGCCGACATCAAGCAGGCGGCACGCGATGCCATGGGCGACCGCCGGCTGATCGACGGGCCGTGCGAGATGAAGGTGCTCGCCGTATGGCTCTGGCCGAAAAGCCTGACGCCGCGGCGGCGCAACATGCACGGGGCTGAATACAAGCGCTCGGTGCCTGACGCCGACAACATCTCGAAGATCATCAGCGATTCCTTGAACC
>Ga0163150_10010147_pt1 | contig 10241 bp, 8 predicted proteins | sample OliLakLV19P2IB_FD_148628 | JGI IMG/M metagenome (GOLD analysis project Ga0163150, IMG submission 148628) | Freshwater microbial mat bacterial communities from Lake Vanda, McMurdo Dry Valleys, Antarctica - Oligotrophic Lake LV.19.P2.IB | ecosystem: Environmental > Aquatic > Freshwater > Lake >...
TGGGGTGGGGCGTCGGCGGCATCGAGGCCGAAGCGGGCATGCTGGGCCAGCCGGTTTACTTCCTGACTCCCGACGTCGTGGGTGTGCATTTGACGGGAGCATTGCGCGAAGGAGTCACCGCCACGGATCTCGTACTGCACTGCACCGAGATGCTGCGCAAAGCCAAGGTCGTCGGCAAGTTCGTGGAGTATTTCGGCGAAGGCGCAGCCGCTCTGCCGGTTACCGACCGGGCCACCATCGGCAACATGGCGCCGGAGTACGGCGCCACCATGGGCTTCTTCCCGATTGACGAAGAAACCTGCAAATACTTGCTCGCCACTGGGCGGACGGAAGAACATGTAGAGACATTCCGCAATTATTTCAAAGCCCAGGGGCTCTTCGGAATTCCCCGGAAGGGCGAGTGTGACTACAGCAGCGTGCTGGAACTGGATCTGGCAGACATTCAGCCGGCGGTGGCCGGCCCCAAGCGCCCGCAGGATCGCATTGAACTTCCGCACCTAAAGGAAAAGTTTGTCGAGTTGCTCCAGAAACCGGTGAGCGAGAACGGCTACAACAAACCGAAAGCGGCGCTTTCTCAGCGCTTTGCTATACCCAATGGGGACAAGCCGTCCGCCGATGTGGGCCACGGAGATGTGTTGATTGCAGCGATTACCTCGTGCACGAACACGTCAAATCCGAGCGTGATGCTGGCAGCCGGCCTTTTGGCCCGAAAGGCTGTCAAGAAGGGTCTGACCGTGCGATCCACTGTCAAGTCGTCCCTCGCTCCTGGCTCCCGCGTCGTTACCGACTATTTGGAAAAGACTGGCCTGCAACCCTATCTCGATCAGTTGGGTTTTCAGTTGGTCGGGTATGGTTGCACTACCTGTATTGGAAATTCTGGTCCGCTGGAGGCGCGCATTGAAGAGGTTGTCACCAAGAACGATTTGATTGCTGCCAGTGTGCTGAGCGGTAATCGCAATTTTGAGGCGCGGGTTCACCAGAACATCAAAGCGAACTTTCTCATGAGTCCACCGTTGGTAGTGGCCTTCGCCCTCGCCGGGCGCGTGGACATCAACCTGGCGGAAGAGCCCCTGGGAACAGACAAGGACGGGCAGAATGTTTACCTCCGAGATATCTGGCCGAGCTTGAAGGAAGTGCGCGAGTTGATGGCGTCGGCATTTGACCCGGCAACCTTCCGGCGACTTTATCAGGACTTCGCTGCCCAGAATCCGATGTGGAACGAGATCCCGTCCAGCCCGGGTGATGTTTACGCCTGGGACGCAGAATCAACCTATATACAGGAACCTCCGTTCTTCGAGAATTTCAGCCTTCAACCTGGCAAGATCTCAAGCGTCAAAGGAGCTCGCCCGCTGGCCATCTTCGGAGATTCGGTAACCACCGACCATATCAGTCCGGCCGGCGCCATTAAGAAAACATCACCCGCAGGGCTCTATCTGCAAGAGCAAGGCGTCACTCCAGATGACTTCAACAGCTATGGTTCGCGTCGAGGTAACGACCGCGTGATGACGCGCGGCACATTTGCCAACGTGCGCATCAAAAACCTCATGGTCCCGGGTGTGGAAGGTGGCGTCACCATTCAGCAACCTTCGGGTGAGCAGGTGAGTATCTATGATGCCGCGATGAAATACCTGAAAGACGGCATTCCACTGATCATCTTTGCAGGACAGGAATATGGCACGGGGAGTTCACGCGATTGGGCCGCAAAAGGAACCCGGCTTCTCGGAGTGAAGGTGGTTGTGGCACAGAGCTTCGAGCGCATTCATCGCAGCAACCTGGTAGGAATGGGAGTTTTGCCTTGTCAATTCAAAGAAGGAACGACGGCACAGTCGCTAAAGCTGGATGGTAGCGAAACCTTCGACCTCCGGGGCTTGGACGGTCAGGTTCAGCCACAGCAGGACGTCACGCTCGTGATCCACCGGAAAAGCGGCAGCCGCGAAGAAGTCCAGGTGACACTGCGAATCGACACGCCGATTGAGATTGATTACTACCAACACGGCGGCATCCTGCCCTATGTGTTGCGGCAGTTGATTCAGGCGTAGGTCGTTGTCCGTTGTGAGTTGATCGTTGTTAGCTCAAAGCTGACAACTGACGCTCAGGCGCTTTTTGTCGTGACGAAACTCTTGAAACCGGCAAAAGCTGAGGCGGGAGAAGACAGGTGCGGCGCTGGGTTCGTTAGCCCAGTTCGTCGAACAGTCTACTTATTATTACAATATCGGGCTTAGCGAATAATCGTCTGAATCACGGTGAGAAACTTCTTGGCGGTAAATGGCTTGTTTATGAAAACGACGGCGCCGGAACGGAATCCCTGGCTCATGGCGCTTCGCTCGATGCCGGCGGTCACCATCACAATCGGTGTGGTCTTGTGTTCTTCCAGCTTCTTGATCTGTTTGGCGGTTTCGTAGCCGTCCATGCGCGGCATCATCACATCCAACACAATTCCGTCGTAGCGCCCGGCTTGGAGCTTCTCCAGGCCCTCAACGCCGTCTAAAGCCGTATCGACTGCAAATCCCCCCTGCACGAGAATGGTCTTCTCCAGCACGAGCATTTTGGGGTCATCGTCGATCACAAGAATCTTCTCGGGCATAGAAAGCGAACGCCTACCTTGAACTCATTGGCTTCATTCTCTGGACATCGCTGGGCAAGTTCAATTTGAAGATCTTGTCTGGGAGCTTGGGATTCATTTTGATGTTTTCGAGCTGGAATGTCAGATAGTCTCCGCTGGATTCGGTGAGCCTGGTTTGGATGGGCAGTCCCAACACAGGATCGATCCAGAGCCAAATCTGCGAGAACATCGAAGAACCCTTCGGTTTCAGCTCGAGCAACGACGTCTTGGTTCCATTAATCGTTTCTTCTTTGAGGAATCTAACGTCATAAGTCTTCGTCAAGTTGGCGCTCGACTGGCCCACGCCAGTCAGAAAAAACTCTGCCTGCGCCCGATTTTTTCCCAGATCGACCTCTTGCAGAGTATTAATCTTTGGCTCGTAAATCAGCACCTTCCCTTTGTCGATCAACAAAATTTTGACCACAGGTTTTTGATATTCCAACTTTGTCCGGTTACCGCTCTTGGTTCGCTTCAAGTACAGCTTGCCTGTGTCGGTGGAAGTATCGTTGACCACCAAGGTGACCTTGGTTTGCTTGATGTCCGCCGTCAGGTCAGTCAACTGTTTGCCCGCATGGTCCATGCGCGCCAGCACCCGCCGCGTTTCCGGCGTCATTGAATCCTGAGACAGGGCAGTCAAAGAGACGCCGCAGACGCAAAGAAGCATAGCGGCTAGGCATCCAACCAGACGGTTCATATCTTCTTTCATAGAGTCAGGGCCCCGCATTGCAGTTTAGTTCGAGAGCATCCGACTTGCGCCGGCGTTCCAACAGCTTTTCCTTAGGATGCTTGATCTGGGCTAAAAGGTAGATGAATTTTCTTGTCCAAGCCAGATTGAGTAGCCAATGGTTCGACCATTCTCGTCCAAAATCGGCTTGATGTCGGCAATCGAAACCTGCTTATTGAGGGTTTTTTGAAGCTGCGTGAGAGCTGCATTCTTAACCGCGGAGGCGTCCTGACTTGCAGGAACCAGCTGAGCACTGATGTTAAAGACCGGATTCCCATGCTTGTCGAAGGTATTGACGATCTCTTCTCCGAAGGCAAACTGGTGCGGGTTGGTAATCGCGGTCCAGTCTTGAAAGAACTGGCGGGGGGTCACGAAAATGAAAATCAGGATCAAGGCACAAAGGAGGTCGTACTGGAGGGTGCCTCGTCCGTAACTCCAAAAAATGATTTTATTCATTCCCGACATAGCTGCTGAACCACTAGAACGTCACTCCTAAAGCGCTCGACCGAGGCCCACACCGCTCTAGTCTAGTGTTAGCCTCCAAATCCTAATTTCACCGCAGAGGACGCGGAGACCGCAGAGAATCCGGGAAGTCGTTCACGATTCGCCGAATACCATGACCCCGAAACTCATCCACGAAGAGCACGAATCACTAAGAATGCGTTAAAGGCCAGTGAAGGTGAGCGCTCAACCGCACGACTCAAGCAAAATAGCCTGTAGCCAATAATTAAGAGCAACTGTTTTGGCGATCTCGCCTTCTCTGGCTCTTCATTCGTGGCCCTTAGTGTCCTTCGTGGACGGCTCGTGTTGCCCGTTATCGCATTGAGTCTTTCATCTTCGCTCACCTCTGCGTCCTCTGCGGTGAATCTATATGTAGATGCTATCCTGTTGGCGATTGAAGCTGACGTCGTGTTCATGAGGGACAACACACCCGTCACGCATCTGAATGAAGCGGTTACCCACTGCAGCCGCCTCTGGGTTATGGGTAATCATGATGATTGACTGGTTGAAGGTACGATTCAGTTCCTGCAACATCGAGAGAACAACCTGCGAATTTTCCGTATCCAAATTACCCGTGGGTTCGTCGGCCAGCAAGATGGCCGGTTTGTTGATCACTGCACGGGCAATGGCGACCCTTTGCTGCTCCCCGCCAGACATTTCGGACGGCTTGTGCTTCACCTTCTTCTCAAGGCCCAGCAGCCTGAGAACGTTCTGAATGTGATTTTCGTCCCGGTTTTCAGCTCCAAAAATCTGTTGCGCGATTTCAAGATTGCCTTTGGCAGTCAGAGTCGGGAGGAGATTGTACCTCTGGAACACGAACCCAATTTTCCTCCTGCGGATGTCGGTGCGAGCGCTGTCCTTGACCGACGACATCTCCTCGCCGTCAATGACAACCTTGCCCGAGGTAGGCCTCGCAAGTCCGCCCAGAATGTGCAGCAAAGTCGACTTGCCGCAGCCTGAAGGGCCCATGATGGAGATGAACTCCCCTGCCCGCATGCGGATGGAAACGCCTCGAAGTGCAGCCACCTCAATTTTGCCAACCTTAAAGATCTTCTTGACATCAAGGGCTTCAAGTATGTTTTTCATCAAGGAAAACAGGCAACGACACGCAATTTGACGGCGGGATTATAGCGTAAAGAGGTGCTTGCCGGTAGTTGTTAGTTGTCAGTGGTTAGTTGTCAGTTGACGAACCATCGACTACTGACAACGATCAGCTATTCACCGACAATTATTCATACGCCAATGCGTCCATCGGGTCTTGACCAGCAGCCCTCAGCGCCGGGTATAGGCCGCCAAGACTGGAGCTAACCAGAGCGATCAGCCCAGCCTTCACGATCCAATTAAAGCTTAGCTCAACCTGTAAGTTCGGCAGAAGTCTGCCCAACAACCACTGACCGCCGAACGAAAGCGCCACGCCGCCCAGCAACCCCACGCCGCAAAGGACAAGGGATTCCTTAACGAACACCGATAGCACGAACACTTTGGAAGCTCCCAGAGCCTTTAGGATTCCAATCTCGCGGGTACGCTCGGTAATGGCTGTGTACATCGCCAGGAAAATGGCAAAGAAGCCCACCACGGTTGCAATGAAGATGACGGTGTTGAGAAAGTATCGCAACGCCACCAGACTATTACTGGCCGAGGAAACCTGCGAGACAAAATCTTCCATCGGGAGAACGGTATAACCTTTCAGCTTTTCCCTCAGACGGGCCACCACCGCTGCGATCTCTTCCCGCGACTCGCACCTGATAAACATCAGCGAGACTTTGCCGGGCGTTCCCGTCAGATCCTGCACGGTTCGCAGCGGCAGGAACACCCGCGAACCTTTGCCATGCTCGAAGATCCCACTGACTCGAAAATTGTGGTTCAGGAATTTGGCTTCTTGTCCCACTTGCAGCTTCTTGGACTTGGCATGAATGTCGTCTACGATGACTTCATAAGGATTCTGAAACGCCCGCCCCTGCAGGAACGTGAATCCCCGGGTTACCCGGTCGAAGCTTTCCGGGTCGATCCCGTATATCAGCCCGATCCCACCCTGCGTATTCAACTGCACCATCACGGGCGAAACCGCACTGACCCCCTGAACCCCGGCAAGCAGTTCAGCCAACTTCTCCGACATCGCCGCTGTGCTCGAGGCCAGCATAAACGAAGACCCGGGAGGTTGTAGCACAATGTCAGCGCCGATGCCTTCCAGTCGTTTGGCGTTCTCATTCACCATGCCGCGGGTCAACCCGACCACCAGCAGGATCAGCACGACTTCCATGGCGATGGCGAGCACCGTGGCAAGGGTGCGCATGGGACGGGCAAAGAGATTGGCGACAACCAGGGACTGGCTCATCTTACTTTGGGTTCTGGGTCAGGTCGACCAACTCCGTCCCGTCCGGCTGCACTAGAACGAACTGCTCGTCGCGCAGAGTTTCGTTCATGACGGCCTTGCTGATACGAATGCGAAGCGAATAGTCTTCCTGCGGCCGGGTGAAGTCAATCACCGCCGAATAGTCTCCGCCTTCGAAATCTTTGAATTCCCGATAGGTGATGTCAGAGACCATGCGTCCATCATCATAGAGTTTCTGGCGGACCAGTCGCAGATCGAACCGGTCGATCCAAATCTTCCGGCGCAAGGAGCCAACGCCTTCTTTTGCTGGTCCGATGATGGAGAGAACATAGTATTTGTGCTTACCTTCCTGATCCTCTTCCAAGACTCTCATGTGCCGGTCGTTGTCGGTGGCCACCGGATCTATGAGGAGGGCCTGGAAGATGTGTTGCGGACGCAGGTTGATGGGAACATCCTTGCGGCCCTTGATCTCCTGATCGTTGTGGCCAAGAATAAACTTGTTTTTGGAGGGCACGTAAATTTGGAAGTGCTTCCCGTCAGACACCATGTCGAATACCTTCACCTTGAATGCTTGGCCAATCAGCCGAATCCAGGCGGGTCTGCGGGCCAGAATGAAACCGTCGGTTTCTCGATAGTTAGAGATTTCGCCCGAGTTGATGGATCCACCGGTTAACTGATAAATCACAGTCAGCTTCAAGGCTTGGATCCTCTGGGCTGTTTGGTTAACTCCTTGAATCAGTTCTTCCAAACTCACAGTTTTGGCTGGCAGCGCCTGCTCACTGACGGGAATGCGATGCGTTTGCTTGACCCGAAACCAACTGCAGTGTGAAGAAGCAAGAAAAGTGAAAACGATGAAGAGGCAGGCTGTGTTTCGTGGTTTCAAATGTCTACAAATTCCCGAGTCCAGTTTGAAGAGCGCTTAAACGTAGCAAACCAGCCTCATGCCGTCAACAGCTTAGTGGGCACTCTGGGCAGGCTTCGCTGGGGACTTGGCGGCCCGGTAGCGGCGGTAAAGGAAGAATGACAGGGCGCCGATGACGATCAACGTAACCATGCCCAGCGCGATGTAGGGGTAATTCTGGTGCATGTAGTCTTTCGCCGCCTCCCCGTATTTGACGGCAAGAAATCCCTCCAGAAAGTAGCGAAACCCGCGGCCCGCAGCGATGGCAAGGACGAACTTTCCCACGCTGATGCGGAAGGCGCCTGCAAACAATACAAAAATCTTGAACGGCGTGGGCGGAGGCAAAATGGAGGGAATCATGACTGCAAGGATCCCGTACCTTGCATACCAGCGAGCTACCTTCTCTATCTTATCCTCGGCAAACTTCTTGCGTAACAGAACCTGTCCGCCCTTTCTTCCGACGGTAAATAGCGCCAGACAGCCAAGAATTGACCCAAGGGTCGTCATGGTGCAGTAATAAAGCATCCTTTCCGGATTCTTGATCGAGAGCGTGATGATCAAGATGTCGTTGACCTCCGGCAGTGAGAGAAACGAAGAGTCAAACAGCGCGATCAGCAGCAGAGCCCATCCTCCCAACGGAGCAGTCAGTGCCAGGAAATAGTTCTGAATCTTTAGTGCTATGGCTTTCAAGAAAGTCTCCTAAGAGAATCCCCCTTAGAAAAGGGAGAAAGAAGGCGAAAGTTAAATATTGAGAAGATTTCACGCGGTCGCAAAGCCTTCAGGGAGTTGTCTTGGTAAGTCGGGGAAAGCCGCACAGAGAACCCCCTGGCACCCCCTTTTAAAAGGGGGAATATTTTCGCTAAACTCTGAACGTCAGAACCGAAACTGCTCTGAAACCACCTTTAGATTCTGGTCCAACTGCACTGAGTAGACAAAACTCTGGCGGAACCTGCTGGCAAAGTCGAAGCGCAAGTCACGCGCCGTGACTTGGTACCCTTCCGGAATGGGACTTATCTGAAACAGCGGATAGCGCGCGAAATCCAGAAAGACTTTGGCTTGAGTTCCCTGAGTTGCAGCCGCCACAATCTCGTTTTCTTCTGGCTTGAAGAGTGTCTTCACTCTGCGTCGCTCGAACTCGCTTTGCAGCAAACCGAACCCGGCGAAGGTTAGATGATACGCTTTTTCTGTTTCAACCACGCCGTGCCAGCCTGCCGGATTCAGGAACTGTGGCAACGCACCCACCCGCACGGGTTCGCCCATTTTCTGTGAGCCCTGACGCAATTCATCAAGAGCGTATTCGTGCGCAACCCACTTGCTTGCCCAAAAAGCGGTGATCAAGCTGAGCGCAACAAAGGCGCCGCTCCTATACCCGCCTGCCTTGGAGCCGATTTCCTGAGCGATCAGGCGGAACAGGAACGGAAACAGCAGACCAGCCGTAAGAATTGCCAGTATCCAAGGATCGACAATAAAAACCAGATCCGCAGCGAACCAGCGGCCGTCGAACGGAAGAAAAGGACGGATTCCATAGGTGTTGGTATAATCCAGTAGTGTGTGGCTGCCCAGCCCAGCCAACGACATGAGAAACAGCATCCTGAAGTTCGCAGGAGACGCAACTTTCGAGCGGACCCGGTGCGACACCAACAGGATCGCAGCCAGCAAAACGGCCTCGCACAACAATCCCGGCAGCGAATGGCTGATACCGCGATGATACTTCAGATAGCTGATGTGCCCGCCGAACCACGCGAGCAGGTCGAGATCGGGCAGATTGGCCCCAATCAGCAAGGCTAGCGTTGCTTTAGGGGTGCTGCGCTCGAGCCCGGTCTTGGCCAGTACCAAACCGAAGAGCGTGTGCGTGACATTGTCCATGGAGCGTCGGATGATGCTGAATGATGCGCAATCACCTGCCGATAGATCGGCTGAGCGCGGGTGATTATAGCGGGAAACGATGTTCGGCAATACCTTGGTACGTTTGCCTCCTCTGAAAATAGCTTGATGAATGTGGGAGCCGCTGTCCTCAGCGGCGATGTCAAATCCTCGGGTGAAACAGCCAATCGCCGCTCGGGTGTCAGCGGACACGCGCGCGGCTCCCACAGTTTCATCGAACGTGGCACCGCGCCCAAGCTGCCGATTCGGAGATAACAAAACCGCAGACCGCAGAAAACACGGTCTGCGCTACATGATTTTCATCTGCTCTGCCGCAGACGCTGCGGCAGGATCACTTCCGTTGCGGTCTTGTGAAGCAGAAAGGTTGGAATGATCGACAAACCTGCCACGGTAGTTCTGGGTGGAGGCTTAGCCGGGCTGAGCACGCTCTGGCATCTCCAGCAGGCGGGCAACACAGAAAGCCACTTGTTTGAAAAGGAATCGCGTGTGGGTGGACTCACAAGGTCCGAGCAACTCAACGGCTTCACGTTCGACTACACAGGCCACTTGCTCCACTTCAAGAACGAAACGGTGAAGCAGCTTGTTGCGCAACTGCTGGACGGCAACCTGCATTCGGTCACTCGCAACTCGTGGATCTTTTCCAAGGGCGTTCATACGCGCTATCCATTTCAGACCAACCTGCATGGGCTGCCGTCGGAAGTCATCAAGGAATGCATTCTCGGTTTTGTCCAAGCTCGAAGCAACCACACCGCCGGCATCTCGAACGACGGGACGGAACCCATGGCTTTCGCTGCCTGGATTGATTCAACTCTGGGCCCCGGCATTGCGCGGCACTTCATGACACCTTATAACGAGAAGCTTTGGACGGTTCCGCTGGACGAACTCACTTGCGAGTGGATGGGACGATTCGTGCCATCCACCTCGCTGGAGCAGATCCTGGATGGGGCCCTGGCTGACCAGTCGAGCAACGCGGGCTACAATGCGACGTTCTCTTATCCTTTGCGCGGTGGCATTGAGGCGTTGCCCCAAGCGTTTGCCGCTTTGCTGGCCAACATTCACACCGGGTGTGAGTTAGCTCGTCTCGATCTTTCAAACCGGCAGCTTCATTTCAAAAACGGACGGACGGCTCGCTTTCATCGATTGGTCACAACGATGCCGCTGCCCGCGCTCCTCTGCGCCGCAACCGATGTTCCCGAGCCGGTGCGCGAGGCGGCGCAGAAGCTCCGCTTCACATCCGTGTGCAATGTGAATCTCGGTGTCGATCGGAACATCAGCGACAAACATTGGGTCTACTTTC
>Ga0163150_10010149_pt1 | contig 10239 bp, 12 predicted proteins | sample OliLakLV19P2IB_FD_148628 | JGI IMG/M metagenome (GOLD analysis project Ga0163150, IMG submission 148628) | Freshwater microbial mat bacterial communities from Lake Vanda, McMurdo Dry Valleys, Antarctica - Oligotrophic Lake LV.19.P2.IB | ecosystem: Environmental > Aquatic > Freshwater > Lake >...
CGCCTTCCTAGAAGAGCCCCGCGCCGAGCCGATCCTCGCGGCGCCGGCCGCGGCGACGCCGGCACTGCGGACGGTCGAGGCCTCGCTCGCGTTGCCGCTGCGGGACGTGCCCGAGGAGGATTATTGCGCGCGCCATATCGACACGCGGCTGGATCTTCCCCAGGCCGTCGCCCTCGCCCGGCTGTTCCGGGGGCTGGACGAGGCGGGGGCGCGGCTGGCCAGCGGCCGGTACGTGAAGAGCCAAGCCGACGCGGTGCGGTACGTGCTGGAGCAACTCGGGAAAGCGACCTAATCCGGGATCAGCGCCCGCACTTTGCAGCTCAGGGCCTCGGCGATCGCCGGCAGGCGCTCCAGCGGCAGATGTCGGCCGCGCTCCCAGCTGAGACAGGAAGGGGGTCGCGCTAAGCGCAGACGGTTTGCGCCTATTTGCGTCTTAATTTCCTAGTCACGCCGCGCTTCCACAGTCAGCTTGAGGCGCTCGCGGCGCGCGCGGATACGGGCGCCGATCTGGCCGGTAAAGGGCGGATTGTCCAAATTAGTAAACCTGCGCCCGAGCCTCGGGCGCTCTTCACACGGTGGCGGGGAGTCTGCTAAGGGTCGCTTTCCATGAGTGCGCTCTCCTCCGCCAGCACCATCGACGAGATCAAAGCAGCCTACGCCGACAACGCCTCCTACGAGGAGGACGCGTCGGCGTCGAAGGCCAAGGCCTTCGTGACGGCCTGCCGGCTGCTGCTGCTCAAGCTGCCGAAGATGGCCACCACCGAAGGCGGCCGCCAGCAGCTGATGCTCAACCCCGAACTGATCCAGGGCGAAATGGAGCGGGCCACGAATTGGCTGTCCACGTCGAGCGCCGGCGCCGCCAGCGGCGGGGTCAAGCACGTCGATCTCCAGGGGTTTCGCGACTGATGCGCCGACGCACGATCGAACCCGAATCGCTGGCCGACGCTTACGGCGGCATGCGCGCCGACTACATCGCCGCGAAGACCAGCCGCTTCCGCCGCCGGCGGACGGGCGTTTCGGCCAGCGGCAGCGGCGCGGACTACCACTACCGATCGGAGAGCGACTACCTGCGGATCATGGAGCAGGCGCGCGACATGGACCGGAACGATGCGGTCATCGGGCAACTGGTCGATCGGGCAGTCGGCAACACGGTGCAAGAAGGCTTCCAGCTCGACCCGCAGACGGGCGACAAGCAGCTGGACGCCGAGCTGTGGGCCCGCTGGGACGCCTGGGCCGAGGACCCCGAGCAGTGCGACGTGGCCGGCGAGCTCTGCTTTTACGACTTTGAATCGCTCGTGCCGCGGCAGATGCTGGTGGACGGCGACACCTGGATCCTGCCGATCGCGGACGGCCAACTGCAAGGCGTCGAGGCGCACCGCGTCCGCACGCCGAGCGGCACGAAAAAGAACGTCGTCCACGGCGTGCTGCTGGACGACCTCCGCGTCCGCCGCCAGGTGTGGATCACCAAGGACGACATCGAGCCGACCGCGCAGCTCAAGAAAGTCTCGGACATCACGCCCTACGACGTCCGCGACGCCGACGGCCACCGGCAGGTTTTCCAGATCTACAATCCAAAACGCTTTTCACAAACGCGCGGCGTCAGCGCGTTCGCGCCCGTCTTCGACACGGCGGGCATGGGCGACGATTTGATGTTTGCGAAATTGGTCCAGGCGCAGGTCACGAGCTGCGTGGCGATCTTCGAAGAATTGGCGGTCGATGCCATCGGGGGCGACGACCAGGCGGGCGAGCGGACGACTGAGACGCTCGGCGACGGCTCCTCGCGGGTGTTGGAGGCGCTGGCGCCGGGCATGCGGATCCGCGGCCGGCCGGGGTCGAAGCTGACGGGGTTCTCGCCGGCCGTGCCCAACAACGAATTCTTCGCGCACATGCGGCTGGTGCTGACGCTGATCGGTATCAACGTGGGCATGCCGCTGGTGCTGGTGCTGATGGACGCCAGCGAGACCAATTTCTCCGGCTTCCGCGGGGCCGTCGATCAAGCGCGGCTGGGTTTCCGCCGCAATCAGAAGGCGCTCATCAAGCGCTTCCATCGGCCTGTGTATTTGTGGAAATTGCGGCAATGGCTGGCCGACGATCCCGTCCTGGCGACGACGGCCAAGAAACTCGGCGCGGCGTTTTTTGCGCATCGCTGGAACCCGCCCACGTGGCCCTACATCGAGCCGATGAAGGACGCGGGGTCGGACTTGCTGCGGCTGCGGAACGGGCTGACCAGCCCGCGGCGGCTGCACGCGGAGCGGGGCCGCGACCACGAAGAGTTGGTCGAGGAGACGGTGCAGGACAACGCGCTGGCGATCCGCCGCGCGAAGACGGAGAGCGTCAAGATCAATGCCGAGTTCGCCGACGATCAGCCGGTCCATTGGCGCGAGCTTTTGTCGCTGCCCACGCCCGACGGCGTCTCGGTCAAGCTGGACGCCGGCGGCCCGGAAGAGGCGGAGACGGCCAAGCCCGCGGACAACTCGCAGACGCCTGCCAAGGAGGCCCGCGATGCCTGATTCGCTGCCGGACGCCCTGGGCGATCTGCACTTGCCGCTGGGGCAGTTGGCCCACCTGGATCAATACTTCGGGCCGTGGGCGATCGAGGAGGAGCGTTTCCGCGCGGCCGTGGAGCGGATCGGCCAGATGGACCTGCAGGCCCACGTGCACGTGCAAATGGCGCGCGGCAAGGGGGAGCCGAATTTCAACGCGGCGGTCACCGCGGACGGCATCGCCCACGTGGAGTTAAGCGGCCCGCTGATGAAGCAGGTCAGCAGCCTGTCGGGCGGCACGTCCACGGTCGAGGCCCGCGCGCAGGTCCGCCGCGCGGCCCGCGACGAGTCGATCGCGGCGATCGTGCTGCGGATCGATTCACCCGGCGGCACGGTCAGCGGCACGCAGGACTTGGCCGACGAGGTGGCCGCCGCCGCCCAGCGGAAGCCGGTGGTGGCCTATATCGAGGACCTGGGCGCCAGCGCTGCGTACTGGATCGCCTCGCAGGCCCGCGCGGTGTACGCCGCCAACCATAGCACGCTGGTCGGTTCGATCGGCACCTACGCGGTGCTGTACGACATGTCGGCCCGCGCGGCCATGCTGGGCGTGAAGGTCCACGTCATCCGGGCCGGCGACAACAAGGGCGCCGGCACGCCGGGGACGGAGATCACGCCCGAGCAACTCAGCCGCTGGCAGACGCTGGTCGGCAGCCTCAACGAGCAATTTCTGCTGGGCGTGGCCCGCGGCCGCAAGCTGCCGCTGGCCCGCGTCCGCGAGCTGGCCACCGGCGACGTGCACGTGGGCGAAGCGGCCAAGGCCCTCGGCCTGATCGACGGCGTGCAATCGTTTGACGCCACGCTGGCCCAATTGATCCAACAAATTTCCAAGAAGAGCACGAAAGGAAAGACCATGAGCGAGTCCTCCCCGGCCGACGTCACGGCCCAGATCGTCACGGCCGCCCTGCCCCTCGCGGCCAGCTACCAGGACCTGGTGGCGGCGCTGCCGCAAGCGGGCAGCGACTTCGTTTGCAAGCAGTTGGCCGCCAAGGCGACCGTGGCCCAAGCCACGGCGGCCTTCCTGGCCCACCAGCAGGAGCTGCTGGTGGCCAAGACGAAGGAAGCGGAAGAGGCCAACGCCAAGGCCGCGGCCGCCGGCACGAAGAAGCCGGGCGTGCCGCCGGTCACCAGCAAAGCGGGCGAAGGCGCCGAGGCCGCCGGCGGTGATGCCATCGACCGGTGGGAAGCGGCCGTCGGCGCCAAGATGACCGCGGGCAAGAAGCGCGACGCGGCCATCCGAGCGGTTGCGATCGCGGATCCGGATCTCCATGCCGCCTACCTGGCGGAATACAACGCCCAGCACGGCGGCAAGCGGCGCGAGTAAAGTCTGCGGATCGGCGGCGGAGAATCGATCAAACAAAACCTCACGCGGAGCGTGCGGACTACTTTCACGGAGGAAACCATGAGCCAGGAATTCGTGACCCGCGAGCGGACGTTCGTCGCCGGCGCGGCGATCGCCCAGTATTTGCGGGTGAAGCTCTCCAGCGGCAAGCTGGCCGCGGCCGGCGCGGCCGACATCGATATCGGTACGCTGCGCGACGCCAGCTTCGCCGATTTGGACCTGCGCGTGGTCAAACTGCGCGCCGCGCAAGGCACGGTTAAGATGGTGGCCGCCGGCGCCATCGACGCCGGGGCGATCGTGTACGGCGCGGCCTCGGGCAAGGTCAACGACGTGGCCAACGGCAACCCCGTCGGCCAAGCCATGGAGACGGTCACCGCGGACGGCGACGTGATCGAAGTCCAGCGCTTCGCCTGCCCCGGCATCGCCGACGGCGCGACGCGGACCGTGGAAGCCCACACCGCCGACGACACGTTGACGGTCCTGGAAAGCGGCAGTGTGCACACGTCCGTCGGCGCTGCCGGTACGGTGGTGTTGTCGCTGCCGGCGGCCGTCGTCGGGCTGGAATACTACTTCCGCGTGGGCGCCGCCCAGGAGTTGCGGATCGACCCCAACGGCACCGAAGTCATCGCCTTGCCCTCGACGGGCGTGGCGGGCGCCGGCGGCAAGTATCTCACCGCCAACGCCGACGGCGAGACGGTGCATTTGATGTGCACCAAGGCCGGCACGTGGAGCGCCTTCGGCTTCACGGGCACCTGGACCGCCGAGGCGTAAGCCAACGGCACGTCGGCACGCAGCCATTCACGGACGAAACTTTTCTAGCACGGAGCGCTAAGCCATGCCTTCTCCTTCGACCGCCCTCGCGACGCTGCGGCCCGACTTGGGCGGCAGCTTCGAGGAATTTGACCTGGCGATGGACCGCCAGGGTTTCATCGCCACCCGCGTCCTGCCGGTCCTCGAGGTGGCCAAGGCCTCGGGCGTGTTCGGCAAGATCCCGATCGAGCAGCTGCTCAAGGTTCGCGAAACCAAGCGGGCCCCCGGCGGCGGCTACAGCCGCGGGAAGTTCACCTTCACCTCGGCCAGCTTCGCTTGCGAGGAACACGGCGCCGAGGAGCCGGTGGACGACAACGAGTCCAAGCTCTACGCCGAGTACTTCGACGCCGAGATCGTGGCTGCGGCCCGCGCTCGCGACGCCGTGCTACGGAACCAGGAGGTCCGGGCCGCGGCGCTGCTGTTCAACACCACGACTTGGACCGGCGCCGCTTTGACCACGGGCGTGGCCGTGGAGTGGAACACGATCGCCACGGCCGAGCCAGTGAGCAACGTCGAAGCCGCCGTGCGGAAGGTGTACGACGGCAGCGGCCTGTGGTGCAACGCCCTGATCATCACCAAGGTCGTGTTCCGCAACCTGCGGCGCTGCGCCCAGATCGTGGACATGGCGAAGAGCCAGGGCTTCATGGACGTGCGGCCGGGCAAGATCACCGCGGCCCAGCTGGCCGTCGTCTTCGACCTGCCGCACATCATCGTCGCCGGCGGCACCAAGGACTCGGCGCTCGAGGGCCAGGCCTCGACGCCCGCCCCGCTGTGGGACGACGAGTACGCGATGGTCGCCCGCATCGCGGAGACGAACGACATCCGCGAGCCCTGCGTGGGCCGTACGTTCCACTGGGGCGAGGACGGCAGCTTGATCGGCGGCTTGATGGAAGAGTACCGCGACGAGTCGGTCCGCGGCGACATCGTCCGTAGCCGCCACCAGGTCGACGAAGTCGTGCTCTATCCGGAAGCTGCCCACCTGATGAGCAACATCACCACGTAGCAGTCACCCGCGGGCCGCGGCGGAAAGGGATCCGGGCACGGAAGCGACCGATCCCACCGCCGCGGCTGCGGATCGGCGGCACTTTTCGTGGAGGCGCCTCGTGTCGAGACTGAGCAACCATTTCGCCGAAGTCGCCCGGCCGGCGCTGCTGGAGCACCTCGGCGAGACGGTCACGCACTACCCGCTGGGCGTGGTGGCCAGCGCCGCCAGCGTCACGGCGCTGGTGGACCTGGCCGGCGACGCGCAGGTCGATAGCGACGGCGAAGGGGAGCGGTTGATCCGCCGCGGCCGGTTGGAGATTTCGGCGGCCGTCACGGTGACCTACAGCGAGCGGCACAACCAACGGGATTCGTTTCTGGTGCGGACGCAGCTGTGGCAGGCGGTGGGGACCGGCGGCACGGACGGGGCGATCAAGACCGTGTTGATCGAGCGCCGCGAGCCGATCGCCACCAAGGCGGGCCGGACGAAGTAGGAGGTGTGCAAACGTGGGCTGGAGCGTGGACGCGACCGACGGCGGCGGCAAGTTCCTGCAGGGACTGCTGTGGCTGATCGCCTCCACGGCCAAGTTCCAGTCGGAGGTCGGCGCGGCGACCGCCACGCTGGCCCTGGCCCGCTGCTGGCCGGACGAGGCCGACGACAAGCAGGCCTCGCCGACGGCGCTGTGGCCCCGCGCCATCGCCCGCGAGGCCAGTTACGAGGACGAGGAACTAGGGAGAAAAGATTCTTCGATCAACGGCGTCGCGCTGCTGACGTTCGAACGCGAGGTGCCGAGCGCCTACACGGCCCAGGGCCAAAACGCGGTCACGGAGTTTCGCAACGTGGTCGGGCTGATCGTCAGCCAGGCCAAGGCGCTGGCGGGAGCGGGGGCGGGCTACTTCGCCGGCGAGACGCACGTCTACCCGCAGAGGTGGAGCTACGACGACTCGGCGCCGGCCGTGTACACCGTGGCCGGCAACGTCGAGGGAGAAGAGCAGCAGGTGACCGTCGCGGCCGTCGTGTACCGCGTCGAATGGCATGGAGTGCCGTAAGAGCTTTCAGCGGTCAGCAGTCGGCAGTCAGCAGGAGCTGATGGCTGACCGCTGAAAGCTGATGGCTGAAAGCTGATGGCTTCTTTGCTGAAAGCTTTGTATGCAGTTCGTCCCCAAGATGAACGTCACGATGACGGTCCCCAGCCGGCCGGCCGACATGGCCGCGCGGCTGCACAACAAGTTCGCCAAGGAGGCACTCAGGGAAACGCTGCAAAGCCACCACCGCCGCACGTTCCGCGGCCGGTTCGAGCCGGCGGCCAGGAGCAAATACGACCACGCGCCGCGCAGCCCGCGCTATGTGAAGCACAAGAAAAACAAGTTCGGCCACTCGATCGACCTGGTCTACACGGGCGCCACGCGACGGGAGTTTGTGAAGCCGGGCCACCCGGTGCGGATCGGCGGCACGGCCGCCGGCGGCACGCTGGTCGGCCGGATGATTTTCAAATTCCCCTTCGCCGACGGCAACCGGATGAAAGCGGGCCAGCGGCGGACGCGGAACCCGCGGACCGCGCAGCTCGCCAAAGAGATTTCCGCCTGGACCGCGGAGGAAGCCAAGACCGCCGCCCAGGAATTTTTGCAACGCTACATGGAAAAGGTGACCGCCTGGCGCGGCACCCGCAAGCGCAGCCGCCTGCCCACCAAATAGTCGAGGGGAACACAAAATGGCACTCATCAATTACTCGCTGTTCCCCGCGTCGTTCGTTCACGCCGGCGGCACGCTGAATCTCAAACAGCTCCGCATGCAGGGTGTGCAGCCCAACAGCGAAAAGGACGTGATCATCCCGGGCGGCGCCTTGGACGCCGGCGCGGTGATCGAGTCGCACGCGCAGCCCATCGTCCGCGTCGGCACGCGCGACCTGACGGCCCTGCTGGCCGTGCTGAGCTTGACCACCGGCCTCAAGTGTACGGGCAACTGCATCTTCCGCTGGCAAAAGCGGGTGGCCCAAAGCACGTTCGCCACCGGCGCCAGCCACACCACGCTGACCGCCACCAGCGGTTTTCTGAATTGCGAAAGCATCCGCGCCGCCCAGAACGACGTGGAAGGCGCGATGGCGGACTTGAGTTTCTTTCCGCTCTTCGACGGCACCAACAAGCCGCTAGCCGCGGCGATCACCGCCGACTTCGACGCCGCCGAGGCGCCGGCCTTCAACAGCGCCTTTTACCTGGGGCCGGTGTACCTGGGCGCCGCGCAGATCGAGGGCATCCAGAGCGTGGAAATCACGCCCGGCATCAGCTTCCGGCCGGTGTCGGCCGACGGCGACCTGTACGCCCGCGTGGGCGTGATCGACATGCGGCGGCCGCGGCTGCGCTTCACGCTCACCAACGTGGGCTATTTGTCGACGATCACCAGCCTCTTCGGCAACGCCTTCGCCAGCGCCATTGCTTGCTACTTCGCCAAGGGCGTGTCGGGCGGCGGCCGGGTGAGCAGCGCCTCGACGGTGCACTGCAAGGTGTCCGCCGCGGCCGGCGACTGGACCCCCGACGACATCAGCGTCGAGGGGAACGGCGACGGGTCTTTAAGCGTGGTCGTGACGCCGACCGGCAGTTTAAGCTTTTCGATCGCCAGCGCGATCCCGTAAGCAATCGCGAAGTTACGGAACTTCGTCATAAGGAGCCGCACGTGGCCAAGATCCAAGAAGACGTCCTGCTGGCCTGCGATCTCACGCTGGGCTGCGAGGGCGTCCTGCATCCCAACGTGGACGAGCGGGCGCCCGGGTTCGCCCACTTCGCGGCCCGCTGCACGTTGTGCGGCGGCGGCCTGAACTACGGCCTGTATCCCCTCCAGCGGCGGCAGGCGGAAGGCGGGCCGGAGTATCAGGACCTCGGCGGCAACTGGCACCCGCTGCCGGCGGAGCCGATCGAGGCGTAACGCGGTTGGCGCGTCGCGGGCGTCCTGGCCGCCCAACACGATCGCCGCGGGCACCTACCACGGATACTTCGTGGTCTACACCACCACGGAGCCCGAGACGTTCCCGCCCGACGGCGGCAAGCTGTTAGTGATCATTGATTCCGACTGAAAAGGGAAAGGGTGTTTCACTCTTTCACTTTTGCATTTTTTTAGGAGCCAAGGATGGCCACTCGACGCTGGCGCGGCGACGCGAAGAACGTCGCCCAGGTGAACACGATTACCCCGGCCAACGTGGCGGCCGGCAACACGTTCACCGTCACGATCAACGGCAAGGACATCACCTTCACCGCCACCGCGGCGACGGTGGCCAACGTCACGGCCGGCCTGGTGGCGCTGCTCAACGCCAGCCTCACGCCGGAGTTCGCTGAGATCACCTACACCGACTCCACCACCCACGTCACGGGCACCGCCGACTCGCCGGGCAAACCCTTCACGCAGACGAGCTCGGCCGCCGGCGGCACCGCGACGAACACCACGGCCACGCCCACGGCCAACCAGAGCCAGAACGACGTCAACAACGCCGACAATTGGGACTCCGCCGTCCCCACCACCGGCGACGACGTGTTTATCCAAGACACGGACGTCTCGCTGCTCTACAACCTCTCGGCGCTCGCGGCCGAGACGCTGGCCAGCCTCACGATCGACAAGAGTTTCACCGGCGAGATCGGCCTGCCGCGGTTCACGGAAAGCGGTTATTACGAGTACCGGCCGACCTATTGGGCCATGCCGGCCACGGTGCAGACGATCGGCCGCGGCGAGGGGGACGGCTCGACGCGGATCAAGATCGACAACGGCAGCGTGCAGACCGCGCTCACGATTTATGACTCGGGCGAGCCGGCCGAGGACGACGATTACGCCGTCCGCTGGAAGGGGACGCACGCCAGCAACGTGCTGAACCGCCTGGGGGGCAACGTGGGCGTGGCGGTCGACGCCGGCGAAACGGCCGTGGCGGCCACCACCCGCACGGGCGGCGGCGAGGCGGACGAAGGCCGCTTGCACTTCGGCACCGGAGTGACGCACGGCGACATCGACATGTCCGGCGGGGAGCTGCTGACGCAGGCCAACATCACGACGCTGGACACCATTGCCGGCACGCACGAGCACCTGGCCGGCACGATCGGGACCTACAACAACGACGGGGCGGAGTTCTTGCACCGCTCGACCGGGACGATCACGACCTACAACGGCGGCAACGAGTCGACCCTCGACCGGCGGAAGCAATTGCAGGCCGGCACGATCACCAACACCAACCTGTACCGCGGCGCGTCCGTGCTGGATCCGTTCAAGACGTTGGTCTTCACCAACGGCATCGACCTGGTGCGGTGTGCGATCGCCGACGTGACGCTCGACCTGGGCGAGCATCTGACGGTTACGCCGAGTGCCGTGTAGGAGCCCGCCGTGGGGAAGAGAGACTGGCTGATCGTTGGTCTGTTCGCGTTGGCGGAGTTGTTTTATATCCTGTCCTGGTGGCTTTGATGGCGATTGCCGAAGAGTTGGCCGAGGACCTGACCTATCGCGAAGACGTCCGCGAGTTGCGGCGCGCCCGCTACGCGGCCCGCCGGCTGAAATTAAAAAGGAAACGGTAAATGTCGCTGTTGATCTACGTG
>Ga0163150_10010152_pt1 | contig 10238 bp, 6 predicted proteins | sample OliLakLV19P2IB_FD_148628 | JGI IMG/M metagenome (GOLD analysis project Ga0163150, IMG submission 148628) | Freshwater microbial mat bacterial communities from Lake Vanda, McMurdo Dry Valleys, Antarctica - Oligotrophic Lake LV.19.P2.IB | ecosystem: Environmental > Aquatic > Freshwater > Lake >...
CGGACGCCTCCCTCGGAGTGACTCCATGGCGTTCCGTCCCCGCGCGCTGCTCCTCCTCGGCCTCCTCGCGGTCGCGGCCTGCGGACGCGACAAGGGCGACCCGGGCGACGCCAGCGGGACGAAGGGCTCGGCGAATTCCGGGGGCGGCGGGGGCGCGGCCGCCACGCCCGGCCCGACGTTCGTCTACGCGCGCGGGAAGGACTCGCCGGGCCTCGATCCCGCCGAGGTGACCGACGGCGAGTCGTCCCTCGTGCTCGTCAACGTCTACGACACGCTGGTCCGTTTCAAGTACGGCAGCGCCGACGTCGAGCCCGCGCTGGCGACGTCGTGGACATCCACGCCCGACCGCCTCTCGATGACGTTCACCCTGCGTGACGGCGTCTCGTTCCACGACGGCACGCCGATGGACGCCGCGGCCGTGGTGGCGAACTTCGAGCGCCAGCGCGACGAGAAGCACCCGGCCCACTTCGTCCCGGGTCGCTACCCGTACTGGGGCGACATGTTCGGCTCCGTGAAGCTCGTCTCTGCGCCCGACGCGAAGACCGTCCGCTTCGAGTTCGCCGAGCCGATGCCTCCGTTCTTCCTCTCCCTCCTCGCGATGTTCAACTGCAGCATCGTGTCGCCGAAGGCACTCGCCAAGGGCAAGGCCTTCGTCGCGCGCAATCCCATCGGCACCGGCGCCTTCCGGTTCGCGTCGTGGGAGGCCGAGGAGATCACGCTCGAGGTGAATCCCTCGTGGTGGGACGGCGCGCCGAAGCTCGGCAAGGTCGTGTTCGTCGTCGTCCCCGACGTGCGCACCGCGTTCGCGCGCCTCGAGACCGGGCAGGTGGATGGCATCGACAACGTCGCCGCGCGGGACGTGGCGCGCATCCAGAAGGACGCGCGCTTCCGCCTCCACCAGGTCGAGGGCGGCCTCTCGATCTGCTACCTCGCGATGAACAACGACGTGAAGCCGTTCGACGATGTCCGCGTGCGCCGCGCGATCGCCATGGCCATCGACAAGCCGCGGCTGGTGAACGCCGCGTACGAGGGCCTGGCGGTCCCGCTCGCGACCATGGTGCCGCCCGGCATCCCCGGCCATGCGGACCTGAAGGATCGCCCGCGCGACGTCGCCGGCGCGAAGGCCCTCCTCGCCGAGGCGGGCGCCGCGGGCGCGAAGGTCACCCTGCGTTTCCCGAGCAACCCGCGGCCCTACCTGCCCGACCCGAACGCGACGGCGGCCTCGATCCGCGACGATCTGCGCGACATCGGCCTCGACGTGGAGCTCAAGAAGGAGGAGTGGTCGGCCTACCTGCCGCTGTTGCAGAACGGCGAGCACCAGCTGGGCATCATCGGCTGGTCGCCCGACGTCGCCGACGCCGACAACTACCTCTACGTGCTGCTCTCGAAGGACGGGGCCGTGAAGGGCTCGGCGAACAACTTCTCCTTCTACCGCTCGGACGCGTTCCAGGACAAGGTGGCCCGCGCGCGATCCTCCTACGACCCCGCCGAGCGGGTCCGTCTCTACGCCGAAGCCCAGCAGATCGCGTTCGACGACGCCGCCAACGTCCCGCTGGTCGCCATGCCCCGCACGGCCGCGACGAGCGCCGCGATCCAGGGCTTCGTCCTCGAGCCGATCTCGAGCCCGCGTTTCGCGTGGACTTCGAAGAAGTAAGCGCAGCCTCCGCCGCCGCCGGGGCCGAGTCCCCGGGGAAGCGTCCGCGACTCCAAGACCGCCGGCGGGTATCCTCCGCCCCGTGCTCGGATTCGCCGCCAAACGGCTGCTGCTGGCGCTGCCGCTGCTGCTGGTCGTCTCCTTCCTGTGCTTCTCGCTGACCGACCTCCTCCCGGGTGACCCCACGGCCGCGCGCCTCGGGCAGCACCGGTCCAAGGAGGCGGCCGAGAGCGTGCGCCGCGAGCTCGGGCTCGACGCTCCGTTCCTCGTCCGCTACGGGCGCTTCCTGTCGGGCGCGGTCCGATTCGACCTGGGAGAGGACTGGTTGAAGCCCGGCGTGACCGTCTCGCGCCAGATCGCCACGAAGCTCCCGGCGACCGTCGAGCTGACGATGGTGGCGATGCTCGTGGCGATCTGCTTCGGCCTGATCCTCGGGTGCGTGGGGGCCGCATTCCCGCGCCGGATCGTGGACGCCCTGGGCCAGGTGGTCGCCGTCGTCGGCTCGTCGGTCCCCGTGTTCTGGCTCGGGATGATGGCGATGCTCGTGTTCGCCGTGCAGCTCGAGTGGCTGCCGCTCCCCGACTGGTCGCCCCGGGCCGTGGCGCCCGACGCCCGCTTCTCGACGCGGTTCCTCCTCCTCGAGAGCCTCTTCCGGGGCGACTTCGCCGCGTTTTGGAAGGCCCTCTCGCTGATGGCCCTGCCGGCGATCGTGCTCTCGACGATCCCGCTGGCGGTCATCACGCGCATGACGCGCGCGACCATGATCGAGGAGCTGGGCAAGGACTACGTGCGCACCGCGCGCGCCAAGGGCGTCGGCGAGCGCAGCGTCGTCGGCCGCCACGCCCTGCGCAACGCCCTGATCCCCGTGGTGACGATCACCGGGCTCCAGACCGGAGCGCTCCTTGGCGGGGCCGTCCTGACCGAGACCGTCTTCGCCTGGCCCGGCCTCGGGACCCTCGTCGTCACCGCCGTGCGCGAGCACAATACGCCCGTCGTCGTGGCGGGGGTGCTCCTCTTCTCCGCGACGTTCGTGATGGTGAACCTGCTCGTGGACGTCCTCTATCACACGATCGACCCGCGCCTGCGGCGGGGAGGCCGCGCATGAGGAGCGCCCGCGTCCTCCGTCGCCTGCGCCGCGACCCCCTCTTCTGGGTGGGCGCCGTGCTGCTCGGCCTCGTGATCGCGATGGCGCTCCTCGCCGGACCGCTCTCGGCGCACGCCCCCGACCAGCGGGTGGGGGAGCCCCGGGTCGAGCCGTCGGCGGCCCACGTGCTCGGCACCGACGGGAACGGCTACGACGTCTGGAGCCGCCTCCTCCACGGTGCGCGCACCAGCCTCCTGACGGGCCTCGCCGCCGTCGCGCTCGCGCTCGCCATCGGGATGCCGCTCGGGGCGATCTCGGGATGGTCGGGCGGCTTCGTCGACGGGCTCATCATGCGCACCGTGGACGTCATGCTGGCGTTCCCGAGCGTCCTCCTGGCGCTCGTCATCGCCGCCGTCGCGGGAGGCGGGAGCGTGAGCACCCTCATCCTCGCCGTCGGCGTCGTGCAGGTGCCGATCTTCGCGCGCCAGGTGCGCGCGAGCGTGCTCCAGGCCCGCGAGGAGGACTGGGTCACGGCATGTCGGGCGGGCGGCCTCCCCGCCGCGCGCATCCTCTTCCGCCACGTGCTGCCGAACTGCCTGGCGCCCGTGATCGTGCTCGCGACCCTGGGCATCGGCAGCGCGATCCTCTCGGCCGCCGGCCTCTCCTGGCTCGGCCTCGGCCCCGACCCGACCGCCCCCGAGTGGGGCGTCATGCTCCAGGATGGCTTCAAGTACGTCCGCGACCGCGAGCAGTGGATCGTCGTGCCGCCGGGTGCTGCCATCGCCGTGACTGCGCTCGGCTTCAACCTGCTCGGCGACGCGCTCCGCTCGGCCCTCGATCCGCGCATGGCGCGGTAGGTGCCCGTCGTTCGGAAGTGCGCGCGTCGGCGATCCAGCGGCTGCGATCGGCGACGAATGGCCCATTCCCGAAGCGCTTCAACCGCGCGGCCCTCGGTTCGCCCGAGTTGCGACGACTCTGATGCATCCGCACGGGCGCGTTCCCTCGCGATTTCGCGAAGCCGTGCCGCCGTCCGCACTAGCATCAAGGGACGCGGACCACGACCCGCGATGACCGGCGGGCCCGTTCGCCGTCGCGTACTCCGAGAAGGCGCGTGGACGGCGCCGCGTGAGCGGGCGCCCGTCCCGATGAGGACGACATGACCGACACCAACCCGACCGAGGGCGCACGTCAGAGTCTCGACGTCGGCAGCGCGCGCCAGCTCGCCAACACGACGAAGACGGTCCCGCAGATGGCGGGGATCACGCCGCGCTGGTTGCTGCGGCTCCTGCCCTGGGTGAACGTCGAGAGCGGCACCTACCGGGTCAACCGCCGCAAGGCGGTGGCCAAGAAGGCGACCCGCGTGCCGTCGTTGCTCGAGGGCGATCAGGCCCGCGTGAGCGCGGACGACCTGCGCAAGGTCGCCATCTTCTCCGATGCCGACGCCGCGATCCTCGAGGCGATGGCGGAGCGCCTCGCGACGAAGCGCGTCGCGGCCGGGGACACGATCGTCAAGGAGGGGGATGCGGGCGACGCCTTCTACGTGATCGCGCGCGGCAAGGCCGAGGTGTCCACCCTGGGCGGGCACGGCGAGACGCTGCGGGTCGCGGTGCTGGGGACGGGCGATTACTTCGGCGAGATCGCGCTCCTGCGCGGCACGCCGCGGACGGCCACGGTGAAGGCCGTGACGGCGGGGGTGCTGCTCACGCTCGCCAAGAAGGACTTCGACGCCGTCCTCGGGCGCGCGCCCGGCCTGCGCGAGGACTTCCAGCGCAGGGTGACGGAGCGCATGAAGCTCCTCGCCGAGGTCGAGGAGCACGGCGAGCGCAGGCTCGAGGCGGTGGCGAGCCGGCAGGGCGAGTCGGATCTGCCCCAGGTCTTCGTGGAGTACGAGGACGCGCCGCGCGAGTATCCGCTCCACCAGCTCCAGACGATCGTCCGCGTCCACACCCGCGTCTCCGACATCTACAGCAAGCCCATCGACCAGCTCCGCGAGCAACTGCGCCTGGCCGTGGAGGGGCTCAAGGAGCGGCAGGAGTACGAGACGGTCAATCACCCCGACTTCGGCCTGCTCCACCAGCCGGAGACGTTCATGCGCGTGCGCAGCCGGAACGGCCGCCCGACGCCGGACGACATGGACGAGCTCCTGTCGAAGGTCTGGAAGAAGCCCGCCTACTTCCTCGCGCACCCGCGCGCCATCGCTGCGTTCGGCCGCGAGTGCACGCGCCGCGGCGTGCCCCCGCCGACGATGAACCTCTTCGGCTCTCCGTTCCTCACCTGGCGCGGCGTCCCGCTCGTCCCGTGCGACAAGCTCGGCGTGGTCGGCCACGGCCGCGGCGCCGGCACGACGAACATCCTCCTGATGCGTGTTGGCGAGGCCGAGCAGGGCGTGGTCGGGCTGCACCAGACGGGGATCCCCGGCGAGCAGATGCCGAGCCTGTCCGTCCGGTTCATGGGCATCAACGCCAAGTCGGTCGCCTCGTACCTGGTCACGTCGTACTTCTCGGCGGCCGTGCTGACGGGCGACGCGCTGGGCGTGCTCGAGGACGTCGAGACCGGCTACTACCATGAATACGCCTGACGGGAGCCGGCCCACGCCGACTGCGCCCGCTCCGCCCTCGCAGTCGACGACTCCCTTCGATCCCGACCTGGTCGGAGCGATGGCGAACGCCATGTTTGGAGAGGCCTTCGCCCCCCCCGCGAGGGGCGCGACGCCGGCGCAGGGCCTCTCCGCACCCCCCGTCGCCGCGTCCGGCGGCATGCCCGGGCCCAGCTCGGCGCCCGGGGCGGGAGCGTTCCCGGCGCCGGCTCCTCCGTTCGCGGCGCCGCCCTCGGCGCCCGCGATGCCGTCCGCCGCTGCGCCCTTCGCCGCGCCGCCCGGGTCGAACCCCATCGCGGTGATGCCCCCGCCGTCCCCCGCGGCCGGGCCGTCGAGGCCGGCTGCGGCTCCCGAAGGATCGGACCGGTCCTCGTTCTACTGGATGCCCGCGGAGGGGCCCCCCGGGAGATGCGCGACCGGCGGTGACCTCTCTACGGCGTTCGCGTCGTCGGCGGTGCAGGGGATTCCGAGGCTCGACGCGCCCGCCGAGGCCGAGGCCTCGCGCGCGACGGAGGGGCGCGGTCTGGGCTTCCCGTTGCCCATGACGCCCTCGTCGATCGGCGACCTGCTCCTTGCGGGCGCCTTCCCCTCGCCGCCCCCGACCGCCGTCCCGCCCGGGGCGTCGGCGGCGCCCTCGTACTTCGGCTCGGGCGCCTCCGCCGCGCCGTACTTCCTCCAAGGGACCGCCTCGCCCACGGCCCCCGCGGCGCCGGCTGCCTCGAGCGGCGCCTTCGACGTCCACGCGGTCCGCAAGGACTTCCCCGCGCTGCAACAGACGGTGCACGGCCGGCCCCTCGTCTGGCTCGACAACGCGGCGACGACCCAGAAGCCGCGCCAGGTGATCGACGCGATCGTCCGATTCTACGAGCGTGACAACAGCAACATCCACCGGGCGGCACACGAGCTCGCCCGCCGCGCGACCGACGCCTACGAGAACGCGCGCGACATCGTCCGGCGCTTCCTCGGGGCCGGATCGGCCGAGGAGATCGTCTTCGCCCGCGGCACCACGGAGGCGATCAACCTCGTCGCGCAGACGTGGGGTCGCCAGAGCGTCAGGGCGGGGGACGAGATCCTCCTCACGACGCTGGAGCACCACGCGAACATCGTCCCGTGGCAGATGCTCGCGCGGGAGACGGGCGCCGTCCTGAAGGTCGTGCCGATCACCGACCGCGGCGAGGTCGTGCTCGAGGAGTACGCCCGCCTCCTGGGCCCCAAGACCCGGCTGGCCGGCTTCCCCCAGGTCTCGAACGCGCTCGGCACCATCCTCCCCGTGCGGGAGATGGCCGCGATGGCCCACCGCCACGGTGCGCGGGTGCTCGTGGACGGCGCGCAGTCCGTGCCCCATCTGCGGGCGGGCGTGCAGGACGTGGACGCCGACTTCTTCGTCTTCTCGGGGCACAAGGTCTACGGGCCCACGGGCATCGGGGCGCTCTACGCAAAGAAGGAGCTGCTCGGGACGATGCCTCCGTGGCAGGGCGGCGGGAGCATGATCCGGACCGTCACCTTCGAGCAGACGACCTACTCCGACCCGCCCGCCAAGTTCGAGGCCGGGACCCCCAACATCGGCGACGCGGTCGGCCTCGGGGCGGCGATCGAGTACGTCGAACGGATCGGGATCGACCAGATCGCGGCGCACGAGCAAGCGCTGCTCGAGTACGCGACGGAGCGGATGAAGGAGGTCCCGGGCCTGCGCATGATCGGCACGGCGCCCGAGAAGGCGAGCGTCCTCTCCTTCGTGCTCGAGGGCGCCCGCGTCGAGGACGTGGGCCGCCACCTCGATGCCGAGGGGATCGCCGTCCGCGCGGGACATCACTGCGCGATGCCCACCATGCAGCGCTATGGGCTCACCGGCACGGTGCGCCCTTCGCTCGGGCTCTACAACACCAAGGAGGACGTGGACGCCCTCGTGACCGCGCTCCACCGCTACCGGCACGTGTAGGCTCCGCGGGCGAGGGGGACCACGCCCCCCCCCCGGCGCGCGCGTGCCCTGCACGCCGCAGGGTTCTTCCGTACCATCGGCCCGTCGGGCCGCGAGGAGGCTGCTCATGTCCGTCCGCTCTCTCTCCTTCGCTCTCGCCGCCGTGATCGCGCTCGGTGCCTGCTCCTCCGGCAGCAGGGGTGGCGGCGGCACCGCGCCCGCGACCACCGGCGGCACCGCGCCCGTGGCGAGCGCCGGTAGTGCGCCCGCGGCGGCCCGCGGAGGCGGCTCGTCCGAGGTCGAGGCGCAGGTCCAGCGTGGATCGGCCGTCTACGCGGGCATGTGCGCGAAGTGCCACGGCGGTTCGGGCGCGGGCAGCGCGACCGCCCCGCCGCTCGTCGGGCCGGGTGCGCTCCCGGCCGACCCGCGCCCGGGGAGCCGCGTGCGCACCGGCGCGTTCCGCTCGGCCATGGACGTCGGGCAGTTCATCCTCGCCTCCATGCCTCCGGGAACGACCCGGATCTCGAAGCCCGACTGCGCCGCGGTCCTCGCGTGGACCCTGCGCCAGAACGGCATCCCGTTCTCGCAGGCGATCGACCCGTCCACCGCGGGCGCCATCCCGCTCCGCTGAGCGCGCCGCTCGGCCCGCGATCCGCGGAGGGTGCGGTAGCCTGGGGCGCATGCCGCGCCGCACCTTCCCCAGTCTCTGCCTGGTCGTTGCCCTCGCGTGCGGGCTCGCGCCCGCGCGCGCGGAGGAGCCCGAGGGCGCCTACGCGAAGGCGCTCGCCGATCCCGCGGATCCGGCGCACGCAAAGGCCCTCGAGGCGTGGGCGACCCTCACCGAGCCCCAGCGCGGCGAGCGCGTCCTCGCGGGGATCGCCTCCGAGGACCGCAAGGTCGCGCGCTTCTACGCCTCCATCGCCGACCCGTACGCGCTCACCCTCGAGGAGATCCGGCGCGTGATGGCCATCTGCGCCGAGGACCCCGCGTGGGTGGCGGATCCGCTGCGCAAGCTCCCCGGGGGCCTCAGGTCGAACGGACTCGGGTTCGGCACCCCGGACCTCCCGGCGATCACGAAGACGGCGGCGACGACTCCCGACTTCGCCGTCGCGGTCGGGAAGGACGGCGATGCCGACGAGTTCCACCGGGCCGTGGACGCGTCGGTGACCGCGGCGCTCGTGCCCTTCCTCGAGACGAAGAACGTCGGGGTGCGCAAGCGGCTCGAAGGATGGCTCGACCTCGCCGCGAACGTCACGATGCGCGATGAGACGCGGCCGACGTTCGCGCGCGGGTTCCTCTACCTCTTGGCGCGTGATGCTGCGGTGAAGACCGGCAAGCCGCTGCCCTCCCTCGCTTCGATCGAGGTGAAGACCGACGGTCCCGGCGTGCCCCCGGCGCTCGAGACCCTCATCCTCGATGCAGTCCGGGAGACGGGGGAGGGCGGGACGAACGTCCCCGGCGCCCATGCCTCGGAGGGTTGGCCGAGTCCGTGGTTGCTGCGATGGGCCCGCAGCACGAAGGCCGTCCCCGATGATCTCCCATTCCTCGTCGAGGTTTCGAAGTTTCCGAATACGCGCGTCCTCCTGGCGTCATGGGCCGTCCGCGCACTCGCGATCTTGGATCCGACCGGCGAAAAGAGCGGCTGGCCCGCCCTCGCGACGAGGGAGGACGGGGTCGCCGTGGCGGTCGCCGCCGAACTCTCGCGCCGGGGCGAGCCCGAGCGCCTGCGCTCGCTGGCCGACCACGCAGGGGATCTGGCCGCGCTGGCTCAGGTGTACTCCTTCGAGGTCGACCCGGACAGCGCCCGGGCACGGTACGTGGCGTCGCTCGCCCCGGAGGAGCGCGAGCAAGATCCGATCGACCTCTCCGTGTTCGCCCGCGCGGGCTACGCGCTGGACTGGGGCGTCACGATCGCCGACGCGGACCTGCTCCGGATCTCGTCCGCGCTCCTCGAAGGAGGCGAGCCGCGCCGCGGAGTCGTCTGGTTCCACGCACAAGTGCTGCCCGAGGCGATCACGCCGACGGTTGCCGCGGCCATGGGCAAGCGCCTCCTGGCGATGCCCGACGATCTGCGAGGAGGAATCGAGATCGACGCCGAGGATCTCGATCGCGCGCTGGCGCAGCTCGAGGTGCGCGCCCCCGACGTCCTGCGCACGGTGCTCCAGGCATGGGCCACCGGCACCGCCGACATGAAGAAGGAGACGGCGCTCGTCCACCTGGCGCGGCTCGGGGACACGGCCCACGTGGATGCCATGCTCGCGTCGTTCAGCGCAGAGGATCGAGAGGCATGGCTCGTCGATGCGCCCGTGCTCGGCCGCGTGAAGGACCCGAGGGTCGTCGACTTCCTCGTCGAGCGCCTGCGCAAGGACGTCGACGGCGGGGACGCCGAAACGCTCAATGCGCTCGCCGTGGCTCGCGGCGTCCCCGAGTCGTACCGCTGGCTCCTTTTTCCCGGGTTCGACGACGGGGCCGACACCGAGCTGTTCGCCACCGTCCGCGTGTGCCTGATCGACGGCGACTCGAAGGGGGCGGTCCTCGCGTTCGTCGCGCACGGCCGAGGGCTCAGCGACCTTTGGCAGGCGCCCTACGCCGAGGCCCTCGACGTCCTGAGGCGCGTGCGCAAGGAGCGCTTCTTCGGCGGGCGGCCGGCCTACTGGACCGCCACGAAGGCGCTCGCCGCCGCCGGCGACGCGGACGCGCGCCGGGAGTGGCTCGCGTTCCTGCGCGATGGCCGCGTCCGCATCAACGACGGGGAGGACCTCTCGGTACCGCGCTCCCTCGCGAACGACCCCGAGGTCCTCGGCGTCTTCATCGGGCTCCTCGACACGAATTGCTGCCTCGGCTGGCAGGCCTACGCCGCGCTGAGCGAAGCCTTTCCGACGGCGCCGCTCGGTCACATCGGCCCGAACGTCGGCCGCAATCGCCTGGCCGCCGAGCCGTGGTTCGCGCGCCATCGCGGCACGTTCGTTTGGAGCCGCCTTCTCGA
>Ga0163150_10010153_pt1 | contig 10238 bp, 5 predicted proteins | sample OliLakLV19P2IB_FD_148628 | JGI IMG/M metagenome (GOLD analysis project Ga0163150, IMG submission 148628) | Freshwater microbial mat bacterial communities from Lake Vanda, McMurdo Dry Valleys, Antarctica - Oligotrophic Lake LV.19.P2.IB | ecosystem: Environmental > Aquatic > Freshwater > Lake >...
GCAAGATACGCACGTTCGGCTGCGTCCAGAGATTCGCCTTGCTGTTGTTTCTGACGCAGGGAACGCGCAACGTTCCAATCGATGGGCTCCGAATCCGCTCCGGCGGCGCGCCCACCTGACATCATAACGACACCCGCCACGGCCGACGTTAATCCGAATAGCAGAGGTGAAAAACGGTTGGTGTTCATCGTAGTTCAAGGAGGCGAGCGACGGCTGCAGGCGTAAACCTAATCCGACCGGTTTCCTGATGCAACCCAGTGCACTCAACTCAAGCCGACTCGCCGCGGTCAATTGGTTCGAGTAACTTTCCGAGGGCGGTGTAAAAGCAAAGTCTGCTTGGTATTGGAATCCTAAAAAGATATCTCCGAATCCGCGTTATCCGCTTCATCGCGGCGCACGGCTCCCCACCGGCCCGCGCGGAGCGGGCGGGCAAATTCGCCGCGACGGCTCAGAAGATCTTGTAGTCCACGCGGACCGTGTACGACCGGCCCCTCGGATCCGCGATGCGCGGCTCCCAGCTGCTGCCCGCACCCGTGTTCGTGTCGTAAACGGCCGTGAATGGCGGATCGGTGTTGAAGAGGTTCTTCACGCCGGCGATCACCGTGATGTTCTTGATGCCGCGATAGGTCACGCTGAGCCCGTAAATACTATAGGGCTTCACCTTCTCCTGCCAATCGGGCGGGCGGACCCGCCCGGCTGCCACGCCTGGCAGCACCGCGTCAATATAGCCGTCGCGATAGAGGTTATTCACCTGCGCCGTCCAATTGCCTCGGCGATAGGAAATGTACGCCGTGTGCTTCCATTTGAGGCCGATGTCACTTGAGCGCGTGAAAACGCCCACTTCGGTGGATCTCCACGGCGCGTTGGGCAGAAGCTTTGTGCGCTTCTCCAGGAGATAGGAAACGTCGAGACCAGCGGACAGCTTGGCCCGGCCCACGTCGAAGTTGCCCTTGCCGCCGAACTCCACCCCGCGCGTCGCCGTTTTGCCCGCATTCACCCAGCGGGTGTCGATGCCAATGATATTGCCGGCCGGGTTGCGGAAAAACCGATCCGCGAAGACGTCGTAGTTCGCCAACAGCTGCGTCGTCCCAAAACTCTGGATCGTGCCCGTGCGATTCACCTCCCACCAGTCGATGTTGCCGCTGAAATGCGTGCTCGGCTGAAACACCACGCCCGCGGAATACATCTTCGCGTCTTCGGGTTGGAGATCGCGTTTGCCGCCGAAGAACGTCACGGCCGAATTCGCCGGAATGATCTGACCCGTGGCCGGGTCCACCAGCCCCGTCGCGGCCAGGGGACTCTCGGTGACCGGGTCGAACATCTGCTTGAACGTCGGGACGCGAAAGCCGGTGCTGTAGGAACCGCGCACTAGAAACTTGTCCACGGGGGCGTAACGCAGCGTAACCTTCGGATTACTGGCACTGCCAAAACCGGTGTAATGGTCGAGGCGGCCGGCTGCATTCAGGTCGAGCCCGCGCAGGATCGGAACCTGCAATTCGGCATAAACGGCCTTCACCGTCCGCTCCAGGGTGCCGGCGGTCGCGAGCGAATTGTCGAAGGGCGCGTTGAAAATCAGCGAGTCCGCTGAATTCAGATTGGCGCGCTGGTCGCCGTTGAAGAGATAGCTTTCCTGCCGCCAATCCGCCCCAATCGCCGCCTGCACCTTCCCGGCCGGGAGCTTGAAAAGCGGGCCGGTGACGGCGGCGTCAAGGTTATCGGTGCGATAGGTGCCGCCGAACATGGTGACGCCGTCGGCGCGCGTGGCATCGATGGCCGCCATCGCCTCGGGAGTTTGGGTATAGGAAAAAACATCGACCACGCCCGTGTTGATCAGGCGCACGAACGGGACCGTATAAACATAGCCGCCCTTGAGGAGCGACTTGCCCTGGCTCTCCGCGCGAGACAGGCCCACGCGGTAATCCCACTCTGAACGAAACCCGAGCGGCCCTTCCGCTCCAATCAAGCCGCGATAAGTATCGGTGGTGGTCTTGAAGGCGCGGTTGCCGAGCGGCACTGACCGCCAGCGAAACGCCATGGGTTGCCCGCGATTTGCCGCGAGCTCAGGGAAATAACCCACCAGCGTATTGAACACCCGGTTGTAACTCACGCCCGTGCTCGGATACGCCATGTTGAACAGCGGGTTGGGCACGGTGGTGCGCCCGTCGAGCGCCGTCGCCGTGGCACCCGTGCCAGTGGTCCACTGATTGGGGGCAAAACTCTTGGTAGACTCGGACCGGCCGGCGACGCCTTCCACGAAAACCTGGTGTCGCTCGGCGAGCTTGAACGTGGCCCGGGTGACGACGTTAATATTCTTAACCGGCTGCTGGAGCACGGCAGCGCGCGCCGTGTCCCAGGCGGATCCGTATTTTGAAGCGGCCGAATTCCAGAGCACCTCGTCGTAAGGCCCCATGCCATCCAAACCGGCGTAGCCGGGGCCGTTCGGCAGATCGACGTAGTTGATGCCGTTGACGCGCAAGCTCGCGTTCTGCGGGTCCGCCGGGCCCGTGCTGCGACCCGTATTGTCGAGGTTGTCGCGGCTTAAAACCGTTTGCAGCGTGGTGATCGCAAACAGGGTTGCGATTGGCGTACCGCGCGTGTCCGGAGAAAGCCCCCGATTCGGTTGAAAGGTGTTCACAAAATCCCGCTGGTCGCCGCGCAGCGCCTTGCTATCGGAAAGGGAAACCGATGCCATCACATTGAACTTGTCCCGGCTCAGATCGCCCCAGCCGCCGAGCAGCGAGTAACGATAGATGTTCCCACCGCCATCCTCGGTAACATCCAGCGCGCCACTGGCCGAGAGTCCTCGATAGTTGGTATTGAGGATGAAATTAATGACACCACCGACGGCGTCGGTGCCATACGTGGCGGACGCACCGTCCTTGAGCACCTCCACGCGTTGGATCGCGGCGAACGGGATCTGATTGAGATCGACGACGCCGCCATTGAGGCCGTGAGAGGATACGCGACGGCCGTTGAGCAGAATCAACGTGGCATTGGCGCCCTGGCCGCGGAGGTTGGCGGAGGTGGCACCGTTGTTGCCACGCTGCTGCCCGGCGACCACATCCGCGTTGGACGCGAGGTTGTCGAGCCCGTTGCCATTGATATTAAGCTCCATGAGCATCTGCTCGACGTTCGCGATCCCGCGCTGCTCCATTTCCACCGGCGTGACCGTCAGCACGGGGAGCGCACCCTCGCCTTCGATGCGCTTGATCAGGGAACCGGTGACCACGAATTTCTCGAGTTTCGTGGCCGCCTCCGTGCTCGAAGCTGCGGGCAGCACCGGTGCGGTTTGAGCGAGGGCGGAGCTGGCAACAGCCGTGGCCACCCAAGATAGCCAGATGATGCGCCACAAACGACGGTGGTTCATAAGATTTCCGGTGCTTACGCCGGTTTGAGTCGGCGAGACAAGTTGAGCCGAAGGACGCGGAGGCAAGCCCATGGAGTTGGTCTCTAAATGATTTCGGTAGGCGCTGCACGCAAGTAGAATGCCAACCCGCAGGCGGACTGAGCCCCCGGCGACCCTTACGGACTCCCCCCGATCCAAGGCAATGGATCTATGCCGAAAGGAGTGTCCCGACAAATCCGCCGACCAACGGCGGCCCACAATCCTCCAGTCAGCCCGCGATTGTGTTTCAGCCAGAGAGCGGCCTCGGAATTCTCCTCGCCTATCGCGGAGGCATTCCACTCGATCCGCATCCCCATGAGCGGTTACTTCAGCTTGGCAGACTGGGTTGTCATTCTCGTCTACCTTGGCGGGATCATCGTACTCGGCGTTTGGTTCGGCAAGGACCAGCACACGACGCGCGACTATTTTCTGGGCAATCGCAACCTGCCATGGTGGAGCATCGGCGCGTCGATCATCGCGACCGAGACAAGCGCGCTGACCATCATCGGCGTGCCCGCGATCGCGTTTGGAGGAAACCTGTTTTTCCTGCAGATGATCATCGGGTACGTCATCGCCCGCGTGATCCTCGCGATCGTCATGGTGCCCCACTACCTGAAGGGGGAAATTTTCTCTCCCTACCAACTTCTAGAGCAGCACCTCGGACGCGGGCCGCGCCAAACTGCAGGTGCACTTTTTCTATTCCTCGAGACGATGTCGGCCGGCGTCCGCGTCTACGTCGCGTGCATTCCCGTGCGGCTTATGCTCGGCGATGCCATCTGCAGCCTCGGTGGACTGGTGGACCCGATCTTCGGCGCCATCCTGCTCTTTGTCGTCCTTTCGCTCATCTATACTTATATAGGCGGCATGACGGCGGTCGTGTGGACCGACGCGGTGCAGATGGTGCTCTTCCTCGCGGGCGGCTTGTACGCGCTCTGGTACATCCCGACCCTCGTGGAGGGCGGATGGAGCGGCGCGATCGCGACAGCTTCGGCGGCGGGCAAACTCGACTGGCTGAACCCTGCGTTCACGTTCTCGGCGCCGTTCAACCTCTGGATGGGAGTAATCGGCGGCACCGTCATGGTGATGGCCTCGCACGGAGCGGAACAACTGATCGTCCAACGCGTGCTCGCCGCGGGCAGCGTGAGCGCCGGCCGCAAGGCGCTCATTTTCAGCGCCGTACTGATCTTCCCGCTCTTCCTGATCTTTCTCCTCGTGGGCGTGATGCTCTGGGTCTACTATCAGGGACATCCGTTCAAGATTCCGCTGCCGGAACCGCGTCCGGGCATACAGTCGAACGATTTTGTGTTCCCAATCTTCATGATGACCGAGGTGCCCACCGTCTTCCGCGGTTTCCTGATTGTCGCGATCCTCTCCGCCGCGATGTCTTCGATCAGCTCAGCCATCTCGGCGCTCGCCTCCGTCTCCACGATGGATTTCGTGAAGCTGATCGTCCGCAACCGCGATGAGACCTTTTTCCTGCGCTTCAGCCGCAACTCGACGCTGTTCTGGGCCGCCGCACTCATTGGGGTCGCGTGGCTCACCCGCGAAGTGCAGTTCGTGCTCAACGCGGCTTTCTCGCTGCGCGGGCTAACGAGCGGGGCGTTGCTCGGCGGACTCTGCATCGCGCTCTTCTGGCGCCGGCTCGGCGCCCGGCCGGCCGTCATCGGAATGCTTACGTCCGTAGTCATCATGAACGCCCTCTACTGGCCGCCGAAGTTGGCGTCGGTCCGGCCGTGGTGGAACGCGACGTTTGGCGGCGAGATCTTTTGGCCTTGGTTTACCCTCATTGGCGTACTGATCACGCTCGGCACCGCTTGGACGGTCCGCACGCTTTCCGGCGCGCAGCCAACGCCGGAGTCGTCGTCCTAAGCGGCCAGGGCGGACCGTCGCCCTCTTCCCTTGCGTCTTGCTTCGCGCTTAGTACAGCAGGCCAGGCGCGCGCAATGACGCGAAATCGGCGAGATCCTTGGCCCACCGCGGCGCAATCAACGCGCCGGATTCCCCCCGCTCCAGCGCTTCGCGCACGGAGGCGGTGCCCAGCACGTGGTCGAAATAGGTCGCGTGGAACGCCAGCTGTGAACCCGAGAGCCGGCGAATCACCGCCAGTACCGCGAGCGTGGTCTCGATCGGACGGAACGCCGCCCGGTCCCGCACGTGCAGTTGGCATCCGCCGCAACGCAGGCCCGAGTGCTTCGAAAACGTCGGCGTAAACCACGCCTCTCGCAAGCGAACTCCCGGCAGGTCGAGAGCGTTGAGCTCCGCCGCCAGCTCATAACCATCGAGCCAAGGCGCGCCGAAAAGTTCGAATGGTTTCGTCGTCCCGCGGCCCTCGGAGAGATTCGTCCCCTCCAGCATCACTTGACCCGGATAGACGATGGCGGCGTCGAACGTGGGGAGATTCGGTGAGGGCAGCACCCAGGGGAGACCGGTGGCGTCGAAATAATCCGCGCGCGCCCAGCCCTGCATCGGCACCACCGTGAGATCGACGCGCGAGGAGAGAAAATGCGCGTTGAACAGCCGCGCGAGCTCACCCGCCGTCATCCCATGGCGGAGCGGCACCGGATACAGCCCGATAAACGAACTCTGCGCCGGATACTCCAGCACCGGCCCCTCCATCGCCAGGCCGTTGAGCGGATTCGGCCGATCGAGGACGATGAACGGGATGCCATTCTCTGCCGCCGCCTGCATCGCGTAGGCCATCGTCGCCACGTACGTGTACACCCGCGTGCCCACATCCTGCAGATCAAACACCAGCACATCGATGCCAGGCAGCATGGCGCGCTCGACGGTTTTCCCCGCCGCCTGCGTATCGTAGGCGCGCATGATCGAATCGATATCGGTCAGGAATCCAGCGGGTGGCTTCTGCGACTGCCCGTAGAGACTGAACACCGGCAGCCGCAGTTGTTCATCGAAATAAAACGGCACATATTCGCCCGCTTGCGCATTACCGCGCACGCCGTGCTCGGGTCCGTACAACGCGACCAGCGTAACACCCTCCAGCGCTTGCAGCCGCTCGATCGTCGGCACCAGGTCGGCATCGACGCCCGTCGGATTCGTAATCAAACCCACCCGCCGCCCGCGCAACAGGTGGGGTTGCTCACTGATGAGAACGTCGAGACCGAGGCGCATACCGGGAGGAGAGAGCCAAGCACGCGCGAACCGCCCTCAGGAAGCAAAAAGAAAACGGATCCGCGGGAGCCGTTAAATCACATCATCCCGCCGCGACCCGCCTTGCCGAAGCGGATGCTGCGGCGTTCCAGCAGAGCCTTAAGATTTCACTTGTCGGTGCAAAAAAAAGCCGCGGATACAATCCGCGGCTTGGTAGCCGGCTTGGAACTACGTCAGCGCCACGCCAGCGCGTTGGCAGGACCGCACGAACAGGGCCGTTCGATGTTCGTCCGCAGCAAGCGACATGAGCGGAGGCTTCTGGATGTAGGCACGACGATGAGCGATGTGCCGTCCGATCCTGCAAACGCCGCGGGGAAGATCGCTCTCGCTATACGGAGGGGATGTATCCCCTACGCGCGGACCTGACACGCTCGGTTCATGCGTGGACTCAGCTCAATTCCCGGCCACGTTTGTCGCCTCGAAAACATCGAACGGCCTGACCCTATTTATTCACCCCGTGGTTCATCGACCCACGCCACAGGTGTCTGCCCGGCCGTGGTCAGCACTCCCGGTCGCGCCAGCTCTGCGGTGAAGCGATCGAACCAACGCTTCACCACGTCGGCCGTGGTCAGCGCCTCGAGAAACCGCCCCACCGTCGTGAAGTCCGGAATCTTGCGGCCCAGCCGCGAGCCCAGGAAACGCGTAAACGATAACCGGTCAGTGATCTGGCCTTCGGTCTGTTCGTCCGACCGGTTGAAGAGCCGCTGCAGGATCAGCCGCGACACGACGGCGGCCGCGCGACGAAGGGTTGGGTGAAGGTAAAGCCGGACCGAACCGGCTCGTTAGTGTTGTGGCTCGGCGAAGACGAAAGCACAGGTCTGGGTTTCACCGCGTAAATACCGCTCCATGGATCGGCGCCGGGTAAGGTACGTCGCCTTTGGCGACGACCCAGAGGATGCGGTTCAGTTCGTCTTCGGGCGCACGGTCGAATTCCGTGAAATCCATTTTGGACGACTCGCGCCAGAAGGCGGACTTGCGCGTATTTTTTTCCTGCAAATCCACCTGCGGTGTGAGGACGTCGTAGGCGACCACGACCGGTTTTTCTTGGAAGCAATGGTGCATCGGCGTCGCGCCCGCGTCGTATTGCGTGAGGGGCGGGAGGCCGAGGATGAGTTCCATCGTGCGAATCATACTCGCGGTGGTGTAGAGCGTGGAATCCTTGAAGCCACGCTTCACGTAGGGGCTGATGACGAAGCCGGTGGTGCGGTGGGCATCGACGTGGTCGGGGCCGTTCTGGGTGTCGTCCTCAATGACAAAAATTGCCATCTCCTTCCAGAATTTACTGCGGCTGGCAGCGGCGACGATTTTGCCGAGGCCGATGTCGTTACTGGCCACGCAGGCGTTGGGCACGAAGGCGCCGGGCGTGGTGCCGCTCGTGTGATTTTCGCCGAGCGACATGATGGTGAAGCGCGGGAGTTCGCCGGCCTGCTCGGCCTTTTTCAGGTCGGAGATCCAGAAATCGACGAGGTCCATGTCGCGGATCTTTTGGCGGTTGCCCCACTGGCCGCGGTTGCCGGAGGGGACACGCTGCGCGCCCTCGCCGTAGTTTTTATAGGTCACGCCATGGCGGCGGCAGAGATCCCAGAGGTAGCCGGCGGCGGGCGTATCCATTTCCTCGTTACCGGGCAGCTTGCCATGCCGCGAGTAGCTCATGATCCAGGAGCGCTGGTTAAAGTCGGTGGCGATGGCGGCGTCGGTCCAACTGTGACCGTCGACGCTGACCTCGCTGTTGGAGTAGAGATTGTCGAGGAGCACGTAGTCGCGCGCCAGCTGGTGGTGGTTGGGCGTGACCTTCTCGCCGAAGATGGTGAGGTGCGGATCGCCGTTGCCAAGCGGCTTGCCTGACGCGTCCTTGAGATCGCCGAGGACCTGGTCGTAGGTGCGGTTTTCCTTGATGATGTAGAGCACGTATTTGATCGGGCTGGGGTCGCCGATCCTGGCCGGGATGACGCCGCCGGGCGGGATGGGGGCGTGCGTGAGCGCCTCGGGCGTGTAAGGGGAATTTTTCCGGACCTGCGTCGTGTAGGTGACCATCTGGGGTGTGTCGGGCCGCGCGACAAACGACACCGAGCCCTCGAAGATGCGCCCGGGGTGATCGTAGGGCACCAGGCTGTTCGCCGTGCGCGGCTCTTTCGCGAGCGCGGGGAAATTCGCGCGCGAGGCGAGGCCCTTGCCGTTGCCGATGAAGAGCGTCTGGTCGTCGGGGCTCACGGCGAGCGCGGTGGGATACCAGCCGGTGGGAATGAAACCATTGACGATCGAAACCGTGTCGCCGCGGTCGGCGGCTTCCTCGACGAGCCGGTTGGAAATATCGACGACGACCACGGAATTGTTGTCCGCGTTGGCGACGAAGAGCGTCTTGCCATCGGGCGCGACGGCGACAGCGCACGGCGTGCTGCCTTCGGGCGACTGCGGATAGAGCGACGTGGAGATGACCTCGCGCGGGCCTTCCCAGAGTCGGCGCGTCGGGCTGGCGGCCTCGGGCACAGTCTCGAGCTTCGCGGTGGTGAGGACGTGCACGGTGTTGTCGCCCGAGCACGCGACGAACATCCGGCCGTCGCGCGCGAGCGCGAGGTCATTGGGGCGCAGGCCCACGGTGACGTCGTGCAGGCGGCGATTTTTGGTCGCGTCGATCACGCTCACGCTGCGGCTGCCCCAGTTGGTAACGTAGAGGTGCTTGCGGTCGCCACCAAACGCGCACGAGTGCGGGTGCTGGCCGACGGCGATGGTTGCCTCGTGCGCGAGCGTGTCGGCGTTGAGCACCCAGACCTCATGGTTGCCCTCGTTGCAGACGTAGAGTTTGCCGGTGTTGGGATGGACCGCGATGCCGGCGAGGAAAACGGGCGCGTCGGCCGTGAGCGGCTTCACCGGCGCGGCGGCTGTGGCCTTGCCGTCGGCGTAGTCGAAGACATGCACGAGCCCGGAATCGCCACCTGAGACGAAGAAGCGCTTGCCATCGCGGCTGAACGCGAGGCCGTTCCAGCATTGCTTGAGCGGGAGAAACTGCGAAACCGCGCGGGTTTTTAAGTCGACGAGCGAGACGCCCTGATCGTTATAGCCAGCACCGACGGAGACCAGCACGCGCCGGTCGGGCGCGACGATCATCTTGAGCGGCATGTCACCGTTGAGGCGGACGTGCTGGCCGGCCGGCGTGACGCCCCAGCCGGAGTGCAGGAGATTGCGGCCGGGAATCATGCCGGCGCGTTCGCGCACGGCTTTCGCTTTCACGTCCTCGTCGGGCCCGCGCGTAGGCGAGGCGGCCGGATCGAGACGCTGCGCGGAGGCGAGCGCGAGCAGGCAGACGAAAGCGAGAGCGTGACGGAAGGAACGAATCATGGGGAAATGGGGACCGCCGTCCTCTGGCGATGAAACGTGGCGATGTCGACGCCGATGTTGTCGCGTTGCGGTCACGTTTTACCAGGCCCGCACCCCAGCTGCGGCAAAGGAATGGATGGCGCCGTGAATCCGGTCCGCATCTATCCGGACCTACCTCGTCGTGCTCGCGGCCGGCGCCAGAAACCACTGTTGGGCGGTCAGGTCCGCTTTGAGGAACGTCAGGAGCTGTTGGGCAACCTTCTCACGACCGATGGTCGCACTCGGATGGGTGCCGTCTTCACGGAAGTCTTCGCGCTGCCAACTAAGTCCATCGGCGTGGCGCGACTGCGGACCGTTCGCCCAGAGATAC
>Ga0163150_10010157_pt1 | contig 10235 bp, 13 predicted proteins | sample OliLakLV19P2IB_FD_148628 | JGI IMG/M metagenome (GOLD analysis project Ga0163150, IMG submission 148628) | Freshwater microbial mat bacterial communities from Lake Vanda, McMurdo Dry Valleys, Antarctica - Oligotrophic Lake LV.19.P2.IB | ecosystem: Environmental > Aquatic > Freshwater > Lake >...
GCCATCGTCAGTGATGTCGATCTCTATATTGATCTTGCTATCTGCCACGGCCGGCCTTTCTTCTTTCCCGCTCTCCTTGCTGCCTTTTCTTTTTCAGTGCGATCTCCATGTAGTGCATGTCCATGGCCCTGAAGATCTCAATCGCCTTGTTTGGCTGTTCTTGAATTGTACCAGGGTATGGGAGAAGCCCACGCTTGTACTCGGAGTACAGATCGATCCAGTGGTACCAGGACTCTCGGACGAAGTTTCCGATGCACTTGGTGAATGACAGCTTGCGGCTGACTATCGTGTCCTCGATGAAGTGAAGCGGGGCGGGGGATGTCACGGCGCATGCCATCGTAGCTCTGAGCTTTTCAGTCATGGCCTCTGCATCCCCCTTTCTCGAGCGATAAGTGCTTAGGCACTCACTACACGAAAATCGTTTGTCCTCCGTCGAGTGCAATGTCGCGCGGAGTGAAACCCATTCCATCGTCGTCAGCGACGAAATCTCCTCGATCCTATCGAGAAGGAACTGAGTTACTAGACCAATGGGGGGGCCGATGACTTTTTTTTAACTGATTGGATCTTGCTGAAGTCAACGGTGACGCCGTCCATCGGAAATATCTTCATGGCTTCGTTGTAAACCTGATCGGTGATCTTTCCTGACTCTCGCATCTTGAGAAGGCTCGCCTCGTGTTCAGCGCGCATCGCCTCAGGATTCTTGATGTCGTTCATCCCCCAACGCACGGCGAGTCGCACTATCTTGTCGCAGCCATCGAGTTGGGTGAGTTCCGATACGCATTCCGAGGTGAGGAGTCCGTCTGGTCCGAGCTCTACTTCGTACGCATTCCCCTGCGCATCCTTGAGACCATCGACTTGCTTGACGGACATGCGTATGGTCTCTGCGGCCGCTTTCAGCGCGTCTTCTATTTTCTCTCCGGAGACAATGCTGGAAAACGAACTGAGTTTCCCTTTCTGCTCGGTAGAAAGTGGGGAGAGCCAAAACGTCAACTCTCCCACTTTGACGGGAATACGATCGGTCAGACGATAGATGATCACTTGAGTGCCTCGCTCAGATGAGACCCAGGTACATTTCCTCGCTGGTTCCGTTGGCGCCGCGGGTAGCCCTGAAGGTCATGTTGTCCACCAGGACCTGGTCGACTTCGCCAGTCTGGTATTCCGTAGTGAAACACTGAGGCAGCCAAAGGGCAACGTAGCTTCCAAGAGTGCCTTGACCAGCGGTGCTGGAAGGATTGTACGCGTACGCGAAAAGCGAGAACTCAGTGCCAGCGACCCAGTCATTGAAGTATCCAACCAACGTGTCGTCCTTGTACGGGGACAACGTGCCGTTGATTTCGCGACTCTTAACTCGGAGTCCAGTCTTTCCGTTCGCCGAGCACGTGGTCGTCATCGCGCCGAGCTCGTTGGTCAGACCAAGGGTCAACCCATTCACAGGAGTCAAAACTCCAGCGCGCCAAACGCACGCATTGAGGATGATTGGGGGCGTCCCGGTATCATAGACAGGCGTGTGCGGCGCAGCGCCGTCGATCTCCGTGAATCCGAGACCTTCCAAACCAAAGTTCCAATTGGCGACCTTGCCAGGAGAAAAGTTCTCAAGGGCCATCGATGCGACCTTGCAGCCAAACGCGGCCGACCGGATCTGATTCGCCCAGTAAGCCGACACGGAGAGAGATGGATGTCCGGTCGCTGCCGTGTAGTACGTGGCCGCCTTCGAAAGCACGACACTGTTTGACGGTGCGCCATTGGTCAGGGCAAACGGGAATGTGATCGTCGCCGCTCCACCAGTCGAATCTGTGGCGGAAATTGGGCGGGCCTCATAGTCGCCAGATTCCTTGACCACAACGATGTCACCTACTGCAAACTTGGAGATGTCCGCATCTTCGATCTGCATGACCGTTGAAGTGTTGCCGGCGCTCTTGGTCGTCGTGCTCGATGCGATCTGTCGTTGGGCACCGAGTGCGCCAAGGAGAAGCTTGTCGAAATCTGGATATGCGCCCTCAACTCCGTCCGCTCGGAACTCGGTCGGCATCGAAACACTGACGCTTCGAACTCCAAGGCGAGGGGTTTCCTTTCCTGGAGACGCAGTGATCAACTGCCTGTCGACAACTTCCATCGACGGCTTGAAGTCGAAGCCCTCGAGGAGTTGGAGATACTTTCCAGTTCCGCTCGGTGCGACGTATGTACCTTCTGTGACCTCGGCCTCGAGACCGAAGATTGAATTTCCCTTAACAAGTCCTGTGGACATTTGAACTCTCCTTTTAGTTTAGGGCGCTTCGGTACTTCACAAGCACCTGCATTCTCACTACAACAAACCCCTTTTCGTCCAGTATCTCTGGCTCGGAGAGGCTTGGGTCAAAAATGTTCAGCACGACCAGCGGCAAGTTGATCTTGGTCTGAATCAGCGCCTTGAAAATCTCGTCCGCCTTGTCGAGCATCGTCCATATCGAAGTGGTGATCCCAGAATCATCGGCACCTCGCGCTATCGTATCGGTCAGCACGAACTCAAACCCTTGATCCATAGTGTAGCTGCGATTGACGGTTTCCGCACTTGAGGCACCAAGCGGCCGGACGCCGTATCCCAGCTTGGCGACGCGCACATTGTTCTTGGACACGTCGTAGATGTACTGGAGTTCCTGGTACCCTGCTCCGAGAAGCGTCGCAATCAGCGTCTTGGACTCGGTCACTATGTTGGCAACGATCGCGCTCATCCACGTGCCTTGAAGACGTTTCCGGTTTCCTGCTCAGCGTCCTGGATGACACCGTCGTCGTTGATGTCGATGTCCAGTTTCACCTGATTCAAAGCTTTGTTCATTTCCTTTTCAGCATCCGCTGCTGCCTGTCTGTCCTCATCGCTGCGGGACACCGGGAACATGATGATGAAAGCAGCTGCGTGGGCGGCCGCGTTGGCGACCTCATTGGGATCGATGATCTGGGATTCGTCGGTGATGATGCCGTCTCCCTTGAGACGCTTCACGACCTGGTCCTTTGCTGCCACATACTGCTCGAGAAAATCGGTGCGGCCAGACGGTAGCCATCGCGTGTCGGAGATCAACTCCGGGTAGTGCGCGCGCAGCAGACTGTCATCGCAGAAAATATTGAGCACGGCCTGAAGTGCGGTGCCAGCACTGAGCGCTCCGCTGACGCTGATTTCGACCCAATACAATTCCTCCGAGACTCCTGCCTGCACGACTTTCTTCCAGTCGGTCGCATTCGTCCATGAGATGAATCCATTGGTGGTGAATCCAAGCGTTTGGTCTACTAGGTCATCGACGCTGGAGAATTCCGTCCCATTCCAATACTTCATGGAAACGGTGATGGAGTTGGTATTCAGAACTGAAAGATGGAAATACCTGGCGGCGAACGGCTTCTTGAATCCTACATAGAACTTGTCTGAGTTGGTGAGGACGAAGGAGAGTGCCGACGCGGCAGGAGTGTCAGTCTCCTTGGTCGCCTCTGTGGAGTTGAGGATTGTGCGGGTGACGTTGCGTCGGATGAGTGACATGGGACTCCTTAACAGACTGGGGAGAACCGAAGCTCTCCCCAATCCTCGTGTATTTTTACGCGTTAAGGATTCGTGCCGAGACAGTATCCGCTAATCAACACGCGAACTTTTCCAGCGGTGTTGGTCGTGGTGATGTTCAGCTTAACTTCTTTTCCAGCGGCCGCGTAGAACTTCGACGCGGGAACGACGTAGATGTCAGCGGCATCCGTCGCACCAGCGGTTTGCACTCGCAGGTACGCGCCAGCGACTTTGGCACTCAGATTGTATCCACCAGTCGTCGCGAAACTTCCAGCGATGTCTGGCATGAAACCATCCGCATCATCATCATCACCGACCTCAAGCACCGTGGTGCCAGTGATCGCAGTGTCGATGTAGAAGGTGACGCTATCGATCTGAGTTCCGGCCGGGATCGCCCACAGGTCACCGTCTAGGAATGGGAGAGGTGAGTTTGGGTTGAGCCCAGTGCCAGAACCTGTCGCGCCGGACAGATAGATCGTTTGGCTGAACGGACCACGAGGACCGCAGTTGAGCGCGTACCCATTGGTCGAAACGAAAACGGCCAGGAATAGGCCGAGTAAAATGTTCCACGTGGAACTTTTCATATGATTCTCCTTTAAAAGTTTTGTCATCTTCATCTCCTGGACCATCCAGGTCAAACCTAAATCGCAGCCCCTCCGGAGAGGGGCCACGCAATTCTTTCAGACCTTAGCCGAGTGTCGCGACGCGGAGATTGGACACTTGGACCGCGCCAAACAGCAACGTGCAGTTCACACGTGCTTGGCGATAGCCCTGTCCACCCATGTCGTACACTTTCACTTGCAACGCACGCTGCACTGCCATCTGCATGAACATGGGATGAAAGAAGTAGGACACGTTTCCGGCTTCCGAGGTCATCTTCGGATTGAATCCGAGGACTCGCGACGGCAGCGAACCGGACTCCAAACCACCCGACTGCACGAAGTCACGCGACGTGAGGCCAGTGATGTTGAAGATGTCGTTCCACTGAGCGGCGCCGAGGATCATGTCGCGGGTACCGTCGTCCGGCACATCTGCACCGTCCAACAATTCCTTCACCTCGAGGATGTCGGCCAACGCCAACGTGGTTCCCGAGTCGAACGCGATGGAGTGATCCGGGGCCGAAGCCGACGGCACGACCAAGGCAACCAAGATCGCCTGCATCCGCTTCATGATCGCGTGAAACGCGAGGTCACGGAGTGCGTTGGACGCATCGATCGTTTGGATCTGCGCGAGATCCGTGATGATGAAGTCCTTCACAAGCATCTGATTGACGGTCAACTGGGCGCTTGCAGCAACGATGCTTTCAGCGTCGACCTTTTGACCTTCTTGGATGCTCTCCGCTTCACCGAATTGCGGAAAGCTGGGAATGTTGACGATGTTGCCCAACGCCTGGATCTCGCCTTCGTAAGAGCGCGCGATCGAGGAATTGAAGGGCAAGGCCTCGAGCAACGTGGGGTAGAAATTCGCCGACCAAATTTCTGGCCGAAGGACTTCTAGTTCAACGCCGCCTGTCATTACCTGATCTGCCATTTTAATTCTCCGTTTGTTTAGGGGTTAAGGTTTACCTAGGAGGTGGAGTCCCCGGAATTTTGGCGAGATCTTTCTGCTGCCTGCAATACTCAGTGTGAATCTTCTGATAGGCCTCAGGAGTGATCTTGCCTCGTTTCGAGTCCCTCTCCGCCTGGACGATATCATTGGGCGTCAACTTTCCTGTCCCGCCTCCTGCGCCTCCGCCAGTGTTTCCACCGCCGTTGACGATTGGGGGTTGGACTGTGCCGAACCAATGCGGCCGCTCAGTCATAGTCTTATTAACAAAGTCTTCCGCTCCCTCGACAATGAACCGGCCAGTCGATGTGGCTTCTACTTTGACCGACTTCATGTCCAACAACTCTAGATCGGGGAGTGCTTCTTTCCTCAATCCCTTTTTTTCCGCTGCCGCTTTGACAGCCGTGTGGCGCTGAGTGTTCACCGCCCACTGACTGATCTCGTCCCGCTCTTTTTCCGCTGCCGCTCGTTTCGTCTGCTCTGCTTCGAATAGGGATTTGTAGTCGTTGGTGGCTTTCAGCCTCTCGGACTCCATGTCACCTAGTTTCGTATTCGCCGATGCCAAGTCCTTTTTGAACTTGTGCATGTCATCGAGTACGCGCTGGTGATTTTCCCAAGACACCGTCTTGGAATTTTGGTTTCCTTGAGTTTGATTGCTTTGCGACGAATCGCCGCCTTGAGTGCCGGCACCGCCGTCACTACCCCCGGCACCGCCTGCAGGGTTTTGTTGGTCTCCCATTATATTGCCTCCAATTAATGAGTTTGTGAATGGAGAAAGCGTACACTCATCTTTTCCGAATGGCACCTAGGGCAATCTTCCGGTACGCGGCGATGATGGATTGAACGAAAGATTCGCCGCGTCCCGCAGGGATAGTCGGCCGCTTAGGCTGTCTGTTCGCGCCTGCGCGGTGACCCTGCTCTTTCACCTGCTGCTTGGATGATTGGTATCCGACCTCGGTGACATAGCCGCCTTTGATCCGGACTGCGCGCGAGTCGAGGTCGGCAAGAAAGTCTCCACTCAGTTCCAAGTTGACCGGAGAGTGCGCTTTTCTCTTTCCTGGATACCGCTCCGGACGCTTGTACGCAGGGAACTTTCCCCTGCCTTCAATGGGAGATTGACCCTTGGAAATCAGTTCCTTCATTCTTTTCACGACAGCAGTGCCGAGTGATTCGGCTTCATCCTTGGACAGCGGATCTGCTAAGGATTTGAGGCGCACCTTCACCTTGTCGAAACCGACGGCGGTGTACTTGAAACTCATCCGCCCCTCCGGATGATGCGCTCAATTCCATTCATGATTTTCTCACTGAAGCCGTCGTCCTCTCCCTTGAGTGGAATGAATCTGCGAAGCGGCAAGCTGGAGTCCCCGGAATGATTGCAATGTCCATCAGCCTTGTCGGACTGGTCGCCTGTGACTTCTGCCACGATCCTGTTTCCCTTGCGGTAGACATCGACCGCCGAAAGCATGTCGCTGGAGAACTCGAGGTTCGGGATCCCCGGATGGCCGGCGGCCTTCTTGAAAGCCTTGTAGTCCTTGGACAGCTTTGGAAACTTGGTGCCGTCAACTGGTGATCGCTGCTTTGAGCACGCATTGAGAATCTGGTCTTTCAGGTACTCAGCGGCCGCATCGAGGACCTCATCGCGGTCTGCGTCCTCAGGCAATTCGATGTCGAGCTCCTTGAGTGGATTGAACTCGAATCGCACCTTTTTTCGACTCATTCCAGTTCCTTACTCGCGTCCTTGGCCTGATCAGGAGGCTTGATGAGAAGCTTGCCGCTAATCAGCCGTCCCCACGCCTCCTTGATTTTCTCGGCCGTCACCGCGGAAACGCAATCTGGTTGGCGGTACCTGCAGCACCCCTTGAACTTCATCCCGCTACCACAGAAGCACGGACTATTGCGGGGGAACTTTCGCAGTGGGTTGAGTCGCATTCCCGTTTGGCGGTGACTGATCGTGTGGCGTTTGGTTGTCGGGTTGATTAGTTCCATTTTTCACTCCGCTATCTTGAAGTTTTTTCATGTGGTCCGCCACGAGCGCCGCTGCCTTGACCTGGTCGCCCTCGAGTTCCTTCACCTTCTCATCCAACTCGGCGTCGGTCAGATCCGGATTGTCTTTCTTGAGGAGGTCTTTCAGTGTCGCGATGCCGAGGTCCTTGCGAAGCTTGAGGTCCTCGAGCTTCTCTTTCTCCGACATCGGAGGCTTGATCTGCATGAACTTGATGCTGACATCACTCGTTGTCAGCGGTTTGATTTCCTGGAGGCACTCGACCAACCAATTATTTTTTGAATACTTCTCATGCCACAAGCGGACGATCTCCCAGATCTCCGGTTCCTTGTCACGGAATGTTTCCTGCACGTCGGTAGCCTCGCTGAGGATCTCCGAGTTCTCGATCATCAGGACAACGCCACTCGCAGCATTCGCGACGTCCATTGTCGTTGCAATCGATCTCACCGATAGGTTGTTGGTCGACAGCAGCAACGCAAGTGCAGTCCTCACTGTCTCGAGCCAAGCATCGATCGGAGGATTGCTGGTCGCGAAGAACACCTGCACGTCTCCGCCGCCGACTGTCTTTTCAAAAAGGAATGCGTTGTCTGGTCCGCCGATCAGCTTCTTCGGAATATTTTCCGCAGCGATGACCATCTGTCCCCATCCCTGGACAAACGTGATGAAGTTGATGTCCGTCATCTTCTTGTTGATCAGCAGCGATCCCTCGATGACATCGTCGCCGCCTTGAGCCCAGAAGTTTCCGTCCTGGTCGTCGGAGATCATCACCCACGGCAGCACATTTATTGGATTGAGGCCATCTGGAGGTGACATGCCAACAACGATCTCGCCTTTGATGTCCGTCGTGAAGTGGTATGTGTCCGACCACCAGATGAATTGACGATTGACTTGGCCCTTGTCCTCAGGACGATCGGCGATTGTCTGGTCCACGCCATCGGAAACCTGAGTGAGGTCCGTCGCGGAACGAATGCCCTGCGCGCCGGCCGCCGTGTCTGACTGCAGCAGATCCCTGCGCTCAGGAAAATCGGAGATGATGATCACCGCCGGCTTCTCCATGTCGTTAGGATCCTCGATCGCGTCGTACTCCCATGGCGCCAACACTTTGACCTTGAGGCAATTCTTTTTCTTCTGGTCCCCAGTGAGCGCGAGTTTCGTTTCACGCGCGCCCAGCACCGGATAGCATCCAACGAGTGAGTTCTTGAAAAGCTGGCGGAAACGATCCGCTTTCTTCATCTTGGTGTTGAAGTCGAGCTCATCGACCAATTCGTCCAACGACTCCTGGTCCTGATTGACTCCATCACCACTAGGCTCATCGCCAATCTTTCTCTCCACTCCACCGACATATGTCTGCGCCAACTTGTTGACGATCTTTCTCGCGATCGAAATATTGGTCGCTCGGTTCCGCATCTGCTCAACGGTCTCCGCTTTGAATCCTTCTTTCTCGATCGCCTGCATGACCCACTTCTTGTTTTGGTCACGGTAGATCTCATGACGACGGAGCGCCTGCGCGCGCCTCTCAATATTTTCTTCGGAGTAGATGATTTCCTTGATGACTTGCCGCCTGAATCCCTTGTCTGTCAGCTGCTCTTCCGAAGTGAATTTGATCACCTGAATCTCCCTTGTTGTACGAATCCGCGGCGTCGCACCGGGAACTCGTAGTCCGCCATGTTTTTCGCGCCATCCAACCAGTGAGAGCGCATCAAGTCTTTCTTGTCGATCTCGAAAACCGTATCCTTCAGCACGCACTGCTCCATGTCAGCAATCGTGTTCCGGCACTTTTTCGAGTCCAAAATCATCTCATCCCTTGAGAGTATTCCGTTCAGGGCATTCAAGCAATCTCGCACGGAAATGACCAGCTTGTACTTGAGAGTGTGGAAGCCCTTCTCCTTCAGGATGTCGAAGTCAGATAGGTTCCTAGACTTGGTCGACGTCGCGCGTCCCGCAGGATCCGGATACACGATGACGTCATCCAATATTCTACCATCGTGCGCGACCTCGAGTCTCTCCCTGATGGCGTCTGCAGCCTCGTGCGTGTTGGAGGAATCTATTTTGATTTCGTCAAAGGCCCTCAGCAAGGCGCGCGGGAAACGCCCATCCGAGAATCCAAGCGGGATCCGGTTCCAAAGCGTTGCGGCCATTGGCGTCACGTTGAAGTCCATGGACACGAATACCGGCAGCCCTTGAATCTTCTCGATGTTCTCCGCAGTGTGCCGCTGGCGGTTGAACGCCCAGGCCGCGCGCTTGCCATGCATGTTGACGAAACGTCCGTCGATGTACTGCTGCTGCATCAACTCGTCGTAGGATTCTGCCAGCATGTCGAAGTACGACTCCGCGACGTGCTTGTTTTTCCTGGCGTTGCCGTAGATCAGGTCAGTGTCCTCGCGCGGATTCTCGATGAAGTATTGGTAGGCCCAGTTGAAACTCTCCGGAGTCCCAGACATCGCGACCTGGAGGAGTGCCGCTTTCTTCAATCGGACTCGGCCAAGCGCCATCATGAATGCGCGCTCCGAGCACAGAGTGACTTCGTTGATGACGAACCACGCAAGGTTTGGCCCCTTGATCGACTCGCCATCGTCCTCCGCGGTGAAGCAGTAGACCATGGATCCGGTGTCATGGAAATACCAGATGGCATCTGACTTGTTGTACTTGTAGCGGATGCTGTTCTGAGCGCAGATTGTTTTGATCGTCGGCACGACGTCGCGCTTGTACATCTTGAACGTTGGCGCGAGAATTCCGCCAGCGCAGCCTCGATTGATGTGCATCAGCTTGAACATCTTCATGATCAGTGAGTAGGTTTTCCCTCCGCCGAATCCAGTGGAGAGATACACTTTCCGCTTCTCGGACTCGTGGAAACGCTGCTGGTATTCGATGTCCTTGGTGTCGTATTGGATCTTCTTCGGCACTCAGCCCTCTGCGTCCATGACGAGTGATCCGTCCACGACCTTGTCGCAGAGGTAGTCAAGCTCCTTAGTCATGTGGCAGAGGACCGACTTCTCCATGATCGTACTCCAGATCGTCATGCGCCTGTCCTTGGTGCGCTGGATGATCACGACATCATCTTCCGGCGCGGCCTCATTCATGGCGTTGTAGAGAACGGTCTTTCCGTTCAGCGTCCTCGCCTTGCTTGGAAATATCAAAATCACATCATCATTGTCCGACATCCCACGC
>Ga0163150_10010158_pt1 | contig 10234 bp, 4 predicted proteins | sample OliLakLV19P2IB_FD_148628 | JGI IMG/M metagenome (GOLD analysis project Ga0163150, IMG submission 148628) | Freshwater microbial mat bacterial communities from Lake Vanda, McMurdo Dry Valleys, Antarctica - Oligotrophic Lake LV.19.P2.IB | ecosystem: Environmental > Aquatic > Freshwater > Lake >...
GTCTCATGCCGCTCACGATGATGCAGACGGCATACTGGCGGGACGCGGATACATTGTGGAACCGCGCACTCGAACTCGACCCGGCAAACCACAAGGCGCATGGAAACCTCAGCATGCTTCGCGTTGCGGAAGGTGATTACGAAGCGGCACTGGCGCATCAACTCGAAACCGTTAAGACGTTTCCGGGTAGTTCTTATTACGATAACCTGGGCGTGACGTATTTTAGGCTGGGTCGCATACCCGAGGCTATCGCGACGTTCCAGCGAGCGCTTCAAACCGGACCTTCCAATGTGAGCGCCTCGTTCCATCTCGGCGTAGCATATTGCGCCGGCAACCAGCCTGATGAAGCCGAACGGACCTTCGATACCATAGGTGGAAAGACGGCAGGGTTCTACATGAGCACGGCTGAAGTGTTTCTGGGTTATGGCTACGCGGACCGTGCCATGAAGCGGTTGAAAGAGGGCAAGCGCATGGACCCGGCGCATCCGGGGTTGGCGCAGGCGTTTGAACGCGCTCGGACCTCTAAGGCGAATCCTGTGAACTGACCCGATGTATCTTTCCCCGTATCCGGGCGAGCCGATGTTCAAAACTTGCCAGCATGGATACCGGCATGCCTTGCGCGCGACCCAATGCGACGCGCGTTTCCAGTTGACCGATCGCTTCCGAGCACAGACGCTCGGCTTCCACAAAGTTCCGGGCGCGATGCTCGTAGTGTTTGGCCAATTCCCAGCGGGCGTTCAAATCGCTAGGGTATTCGCGCAAAATGAGATCGAGAATTTCCTGCATCCGTGGGAAATCGTTGAGGCGTTTGTAGGCAAGCGCGAGCATGTCAAGACATTCTTTCCGCATTGCGGCGTCGCGATTATCGGCGATGAGCCGCTCCCCGTGTGCAAGCACTTCCGTATATCGTTTTTGATTGAAGTAGACTCGGACGAGCGAAAGTTTGTCTTCGGTGTGGGTAAACCCGTCTCCATCGGGCAGCGTAAGGCAGCGCGAAAGCCACCCGGTGAGCGCGACCAGCGAGAGGATGTCCATCTTGTGATGGTAAAACACGCCTTCCAACGGCCGGGCATCGCGCGAGCGAAGGTAGTCAAACCACAGTTGCGGGATGAGATAGCTGGGGACGTCACCTTCGCGGTGAATGCCCAGTATTTCGCGCTCGATATTCGTGAGGTTGCACGCGCCGATACGGCGTTTCCAGAATCGGCGCGCGGCATGCAACAGATCGAAGTGCGAACCGGCGTCAATGCGAAAGGGAATGCGGTTTTGAATAAAGCGCGTGCGCAATAATGGCATGTCGAAGCTTTTGCCGTTATAGCTAACCACCGTGTCCTTGCCGCGAAAGACCTCAGCGAGATATTCGAGCATGGGTTCCTCGTCATCAAAATCGCGCAGGAAACATTGATCGAGCCGGAACCCATCACCCGTGAAATAACCAACGCCGACAAGGAACGCCACGGTGCCGGTGCCGCCCGCAAGTCCGCTGGTCTCGGTGTCGATGAACAGCGCGTTGCGCGGATCGAACTGCTTAAGTGTGTCGTCGGAACTTGACAACGCAATGTGGTCGCCGTGGACGTCCAATACGGCGCCGAGATCGATTCCTCCCTGCGCCGTGTCCAATGGGAAGATTTCGCTCACGAGGTAAAACCCACGGTCCGGGTCGCCAAGAATTTCACCGGACACGACGCGATCTATTTCGTGCTCCCCGGATTCTCGTTCCTGCCGGAGCGTATCCAGCTTCTGCCGCCAATCCGCGCCTTTCATCAATTGTTGCGTGGACAGCAGCGCCGCGAGTTTTTCGTTCATGGTTCCCATGGTTACGCCACCGGGTCCAAGGCCATTTTCGCGAGACGCAACGCGCCGCGCTTTCCGTGCATGCCCACCTCCAGGGATGGTCCAGTGCAACTCGGGCAGCCTTCCTTGCACGCGCAGCCACTGACCAGCGATATGGCTGCTTCGACTAATGGACGATGGTGCGTAAAAAGCTTTTCGCTAATTCCCACGCCGCCGGGATACGTTTCGTACAGGTAAATGGCGGGCCGCTCTGAGAACGGCGCGCGCAGCAGACCTTGCGCGCGAATATCGGTGGGATCGCACATCACCTGGACTGGCGCGACCTGGCGCAAAGTATTCGCAAGCCCACTTAACGCTTCGGACAATTCAGTCTGCTTGATGTCCAGCATTTCCGCGGCTTTTTCGGGAAATTCGATCCAGTACCCGGTGGTGTGCATGGTGCTTTCGGGTAGGTGTATTTCACCCCAACCCACGTTCTCGTGCGTACCGAATTTTATTTTCTTGTAGACGCTCGGCATCCACGTCACGCTCAATTCGCCTGTCCGTTTCACCGCATCGCCGACGTGCTCTTCGCGAAACGCGTCGATGATTTTAAGGTCCACCTTGATTTGCGCATCCGTATAGTAGTCCACATCCACGGGCCGCGCGTAGGCCTTTCGGTCTTCCAAATCCAGCCGGTCGATAGTGTACTGCGCGCTTTGGTGCAGGTAGATCGCATTTTCGTATACCTCGACGGGCGCGGCGAAGAGATCGACTTCTCCAATGACGCGGCCGTGCTGCGACGTGTCAAGAATCACGACATTCCCCGGCGCCGCCGTGCGCAGGCTGATGTCCTCCGCCGGATAGGTGTCGGCGCTCCAGTGCCACTTGTCCCTCGATTTCCGGAGTATGCGCTGCTCGGCGAGGTAGTCGAGAATTTCGGTGGTCGAAGCCGTATCCATGCCGAATACTTCGCCTTCCTTGAACGGAATCTCGAATGCGGCGCATTTTATATGGCTTGACATGATAATCAGATTATTTGGATCGACCGTAGCATTCTCCGGGGACTGCTCAAAAAAATACTCCGGATGGTTGATGATAAACTGGTCCAGAGGCGCGCTCGATGCGATGAGTATCACGAGCGACACGCCCGAACGCCGGCCCGCGCGCCCGGCCTGTTGCCAGGTGCTCGCGATGCTGCCCGAATAACCAGTCATAATGGAAACGTCCAGCGACCCAATATCAATCCCCAGTTCGAGCGCGTTTGTGCTGACAACGGCCATGATTTCGCCATTGCGCAGCCCGCGCTCGATTGCCCTGCGTTCGGTAGGCAGATAACCGCCGCGATAACCGCAGACGAGTTTGTCGCTCTTGCCCAGCCGCCGCACCGCTTCTTTCAAATATGTTGTCAGAATCTCGACACGAAGCCGGCTGCGCGCAAATATAATTGATTGCACGTTGCGCGAGAGCATTTGCGAAGCGAGCCGGGTCGCTTCCTTCACCGACGACTGCCGGATTCCCAGTTCGGCATTGACAACTGGCGGGTTATAGAACAGAAAATGACGTTCGCCCTGCGGGGCGCCGTTGTTATCGATCAAGCGCATTGGCTTCTCGACGATTCGTTCGGCCATTTCTTTCGGATTATTGATGGTTGCGCTACAACAGATGAAGGTGGGATTCGATCCATAAAAAGCGCAAATCCGTTTCAGCCGCCGGATTACGTTTGCAAGGTGGCTGCCGAAAACACCGCGATAATGATGCAGTTCATCAATGACGACAAACTCGAGGTTCTCGAACAGTTTCATCCAGATGGTATGGTGCGGAAGAATTCCCGTGTGCAGCATGTCCGGATTCGTTACAACGATATGCCCCGAATTGCGAATCGCCTTCCGTGCGGACGCCGGTGTATCGCCATCAAATGTATACGTGCCGATTTTGACGTCGAGCGCAGTCACCGTGGTCTGCAGCTCCGCGACTTGATCCTGCGACAGCGCCTTGGTGGGAAAAAGGTAGAGTGCGCGCGCGTTCGGATTACCGATCAGCGCGTTCAGCACCGGCACGTTGTAGCACAATGTTTTGCCGGAAGCCGTCGGAGTGACGACGCAAATGTGCCCGCCGCTCAAGACCGCCTCGACCGCATCGTGCTGGTGGGTATACAAATCGTGGATTCCCCTGGCCTTCAATCCCTCGACCAAACGGGGATGTAGCGCATGTGGGAATCCGCCGTATCGGGCAGGTCGCGCGGGGATCGTTTTCCACGAGGTCAGATTCCTGCGGACTTGCGGGTCTGTTTTCAGTCGATCAACGATTTGGGCTACATTCATTCCGACCATCCGGGTTAAGGGGGGCGCGGCAACGCCTGAATATAGCATCAGGTATTTTCCGCCGCAACTTGTTCCCATGTCTCCTGAACCGGCCTGCATGCTAAAGTAGCGGCTAACCGAGTCCTTTACGACTTCGCCCCGAGGAGCTTCATGGCACAGTACGAACTGGTCCTGCAAAAGGACGGTCAGAGCATCAGCACCTATCATATTGGGGCTGAGGGCCTCGTCCTTGGCCGCGCCTCCGAATGCGACGTCGTGTTACCGGATTCACTGGTTTCACGGCGCCATGCGCGGGTCTGGATCGAAAGCGGGCAGTTAAAAGTCGAGGACCTTGGGTCTCGCAACGGCATTAGTGTGAACGGCGAACGCGTGGTCCGGCTGCGGGTGGATGAAGGCGATCAACTCACGGTCGGCTCACATTCGTTTCAGATTACGCGCGCAACCCGGCATAAGGCGCTCGCCGATACGGGTTCGATGATCAGCTTTGAGAAAGCCGGTGACCTGTTTCAGAAAATGATGCGCGAGCCCAATTCCAACCAGGCCCCGATTTTGTATAAGGCAACGCAACTCTTCGGGACAATCTTTGATATCAATGAATTGTTGCATCAGTTATTGGATCTCCTGTTTGAAGCGCTGCCCATCAAGCGCGGATTCATTTTGACGCGGTCATCCGCGCAGGCCGAACCTATCGTCAATGCCAGCCGTCCCGCGGACACTGAACGGGGCGGTCCTCCACTCAGCCAAACCCTGATCGATCATGTCTTTGACAATCGCGACGCGGTCCTGACGCACGACGCGCAAACCGAATTCAAAGGGTCGGACAGCGTCGTGAACTATGGCATTACGGCGGCAATGTGCGTGCCATTATGTGGCCGGGAAGCTGTTGTCGGTGTTATCTACGCCGACTCCGGTGATGAGGAAATCCTGTTCAAGGCGGAGCATCTTAAACTGCTCACTGCGATTGGCCGCGTTACCGGTGTCGCCGTCGAGAACGCGCGGCTGCACAAGGACGCAGTTGATCGCGAGCGGCTCGCCGCGATAGGTCAAGCGACGGCGGGAATTGGACATTGCATCAAAAACATCCTCGTCGGCATCAAAGGTGGCGCCGAGTTTGTCGATCTCTCGCTCGAAACGAAAGAGATTAAATATATTCAGAAAGGGTGGCCGCTCATACGCCGGTCGGCGGACCGAATGGAAGACCTCGTGCTGAATCTCGTCACGTTCTCACGAGAACGTGAGCCAGAACGCACGCCCACCGACGTCAACATGCTGGTTGGCGAGATTGCCGACACGCTCAAAATCCACGCGGAGCGGTCGAAAGTAACGATTGATCTCGTGCGCAGCGAAGTCCCGCGCATTCCTCTTGACGGACTCGGCATCTACCGCTCCATTCTAAATTTGGTCACGAACGCGATAGACGCCTGCGAGGAATCGGGTGGCCGCGTGACTATCCGTACGCATGCTGACGCCCGTTCCATTTATATTGATGTGAAGGATACCGGCGCCGGAATATCCCCGGAATTCATGCCGCATCTTTTTGAAGCCTTTCGTAGCACAAAAGGTTCCCGGGGCACTGGCCTTGGTCTGGCGTGCAGCAAACGTATCGTGAACGAGCACGGTGGGGAGATCACGGTGCAAACGAAACTTGGCAAGGGTTCTAAATTTACGATCATTCTTCCAGCGCGCAACCCTGATCTCGAGAAGACCCAGGGTGTTGTATAGCGCCACCGCAAATAGTGCGCGGCAGTTTCGATGCCTATCCAGACTTGCGGCGGCGATTTGATTTCATTACGCTAATCCCATTCATTTGGTTAAAAGTTGCCAGTTTTCGACGTCAGCACTGGAGGTTCCCCCAAATGTCTCCCAACTCGCCACACGCACGCGGGACAAACCGCCGCTCATTTCTGCGTGACTCGGCCGCGCTGACCGTGTCCCTAGTCTTGCCCAATATCATCACCTCCCGCGCGCTGGGCGCTGAAGGCGCGGCGCCGGCGAACAATCGACTGGGAATCGGCTTTATCGGCATGGGAAAACAGATGGGGGGGCATGTCGGAACGTTTCTTGGCCGAGCGAATTGCCAAGTAATTGCCGTGTGCGATGTCGAATCGCGGCGACTCGAGAGATACAAAAACCAGGTGAATGAGCATTACGCCGGAAAAGAGGGGCAAGGGACATACACAGGCTGCGTTGCTTGCAAGGATTATCGCGAACTACTGGCGCGCGAGGATATCGATGCTGTCGTCATTGCCACGCCGGAGCACTGGCACGCGCTCCAGGTGATCGACGCGGCGAACGCGGGAAAGGACATATACTGCGAAAAGCCCCTGTCCCACACCATTCACGAAGCCCGCGCGATGGCCAACGCAGTCCGGCGCAATGCGGTCGTTTTCCAAACTGGAAGCCAGCAACGCTCGGAGACCGGTTTTCGTGTCGCTTGCGAACTTGTGCGGAATGGGCGCATTGGTAAAGTTCATACCGTACACGTGAACGTTGGCGGTCCGCCTGAAGAATGCTATCTCCCCGCGGAGCCGACCCCGGAAGGGCTCGATTGGGATTTTTGGCTTGGCCCCGCGCCGATGCGGCCATATCATTCCGATATCGCGCCCGACATGGATTATGACGGGTGGCCGAATTGGAGGTCGTATCGCGACTATGCCGGCGGCATGATGACGGATTGGGGCGCGCACCATTTTGATATTGCGCAATGGGGTCTCGGTATGGACGAGACTGGCCCAGTTGAAATCTATCCACCAGATGCCACGCATGAACGGCTGACGTACGTATATGCGAACGGCGTGACGATGCAGCATGGTGGCGGGGCCGGCGGAAATGCCGGCGTCGAATTCATTGGAGACTTGGGCCGTGTCATGGTGAATCGCGGTTATCTCGAAACCGATCCGGCGCATCTCGTCAAAGAACTTCCGGGCCCGAATGAAATCCAGCTTTACAACAGTGACAACCACCATGACGATTGGTTGCGAGCTATTCAAACGCGCAGCCGGCCCGTCTGCGACGTCGAAATTGGCGCGCGCACGATCACGGTGTGCCACCTCGGCAACATCGCCTATTATCTCAAACGGCCGCTGAAATGGGATCCCGCGAATGAGCGTTTCGTGAGCGATGACGAGGCAAACCGAATGCTCGCGAAAGCCATGCGCAGTCCCTGGAAACTGAATGTCTGATGCTGTAGCGGAATCGCGTATGCGGCGTGCTTTTCTGAGTGTTTGGTGTGCATTGCTGACCATAACGCAGCCATTCTCCGCCACCGCGCAGAATCCTGGCGACCTTGCAAAAGTAGAAGCGGCGATTCCCGCCAAACCCACTGTTGTACCCGGCGCGCCTCGCAAGCTGCTGGTGTTTACCCTGTGCAAGGGCTTCGCGCACAGCTCCATTCCACTCGGTGTTGCGACTCTGGAAAAAATGGGTTTGAAAACGGGCGCTTACTCCGTCGTTGCTTCCGATGACCCGGCAGTGTTCGCACCCGAGAATCTTGCGCAATTTCACGCTGTCTGCATGCTCAACACGACCGGCGAACTGTTTGAGGACGCCGCCTTGCGAAAATCGCTGGTTGATTTCGTCAAAGGCGGAAAAGGCCTCGTCGGCATCCATGCCGCGACAGATTGTTTTTATGACTGGCCAGAATATGGCGCGATGATGGGCGGCTATTTTGATGGTCATCCCTGGGGAGGGGGCGATTCCGTTATCTGCGCGCTTGATGATCCCGCGCACCCGCTTACGGCCATGTTCAAAGGGCGCGAATTTTCGATCACGGACGAAATCTATCAGTTTAAGCCACAGCCGTATTCGCGTGACAAGGTTCGCGTGCTCGTCAGTCTGAATGTGGAAAAGACCGACATGGACAAAGGCGGCCTCAAACGCGCGGACAACGACTATCCGATCTCGTGGATACAACATTACGGACAGGGGCGCGTGTTTTATTGTTCCCTTGGCCACAATGAAAGCACCTATTGGAATGCCACCGTGCTTCAACATTACCTGGATGGAATACAGTTCGCCATCGGCGATCTCCCCGCGGATGCGACCCCCAGCAATTTGTTGCCGCCGGAACAACGTGAACAATCCCGCGCGGCGGGTTTGCAGATTCTTGTTGATGAGGCATTCAAGGATATCGCTCAGTACCAAAATGGCCAGGATGCGTCTGTTCCGAAACTTATTCACGATTGGATTATCAGTTCGCATGAAGATACCGAAATGCGCTCCGTGTATGAGCGCAGGCTGTTGGCCGTATTGGAATCGAATCCCACACCGGATGCGCGCCGGCTCGTGGTGGCTCTTCTACGCCTATGCGCGACGGACGAGGCTGTACCGAAGTTCGCGGCGCTGTTGGCATCGCCCGATACTGCCAATGAAGCGCGCTATGTCCTTGAACGGCTGGACACACCCGCCGCGGCAGCGGCCTTGCGCGCGGCATTACCCCTCTCCGAAGGCCTGGCCCGCATCGGCATTATCAATTCCTTGGGCGAACGCCGCGATAAAGAATCGCTTATGCTCATCGCCCCTTTCGCGCGTCACGACGATTCCGCGCTTGCCGAGGCTGCACAAACCGCCCTCGGAAAGATCGGCGGCGCAGACGCGGAAAAAGCGTTGTTGTCCGCGCTCGCGGTTGCGACTTCCGAATCATCTCCTACATTGATAGCGGCATGCGTGGGCGCCGCGCTTTCGCGAGAAGCTCGAGGTGAGCGCGCTGCCGCGGCTGAACTGTATACACACATGCTCGAACTCGCGCCCTCCGTGCGTTGCCAAGTTGCCGCGTTGCAGGGCCTGGCTACGACAGATTCAGCCCGCGCAACGCCGCGAATCATCGACGCGTTGAAAAGTCCTGAAGCGACCGTTCAGGCCGGTGCCGCCACCGCAGCGCGAAGTTTGCCGGGCGAGGCTGCATCAGAATCTCTTGCTGACGCCCTGGCTGAACTGTCAGCGCCAGCGCAAATACTGCTCATCAACGCACTCGAGGACCGTGGCGAACCTGTCGCGCTTGACGCCGTCAATGCCGCGGTGCAACACGCCGATCCCGCCGTAGTGCGCGCGGCGGTCGCTGCATTGGGTGCGCTTGGAAATGCTTCCAGTGTGGCGCTGCTTGGGAATCTTGCGGCAAAGGCAGACGACGATTTGGCGCCAATCGCGCGTGCCAGCCTAGCAAGACTACGCGGCGTTGATGTTGATAATTCCATAGTCGCGGCGCTGGCGCCGGCTGATTCGTCCGTGCGACGCGAACTGGTACGCACGCTTGGCGCGCGAAATGCCCGGGCTGCCGTATCGGCGTTGCTGGGCAGCGCAAACGATCCCGATGAAACTGTCCGTGCTGAACTGTATACCACGCTTGCAAAACTTGCGTCGCCCGACCAATTACAGCCAATTATTGGGATGCTTGCAGCGGAACAAAGCGATGCCGCGCGCGTCGAAGCGGAGAAGGCAGTCATCGCGCTTCTGGATAGGAGCGCGAATCCCGTCGAGAGCGCGGCCATAGCGCTGGCAGTATTGCCGGAAGTGAAGCAAGGCATCCCCGGCTATTGCTCGATGTTGCGTGTTTTGGGAAAAATTAACGATCCAACCACGCTGGACGCATTGCGGGCGGCAACCGATCTCAAGAACCCGGAGGTTCGCGCAACCGCCGTGCGCGCGCTCGCCGAATGGGAAACCAACGCATCCATCACGGACTTGTTGGAACTCGCGAGGACTACAGAAGAAGCGCCATTACGCGACATTGCACTTAGAGGCTATCTTCGAATGATCGAGATGCCACAGAACGACGGCGACCTCCCCGAACAATACGGCGCCGCGCTTATTGCTGCGCGAACTGGTGATGAACGCAAGGTCGTGTTTGCGAGCATTGCGAATCAGCGTGACCCCAGGCTTGCCGCCGTCGTGCTGCCCTATGCCGAAGACCCGGCCGTGAAGCAGGAAGCCGCGCTGACCCTCGAGCACTTGCGCACTGCGTCGATCTCCTTCACGGCATCGCATAACTCCGAAGAACTTGGGCTGGCGCACGATGGGAATCCCACTACCCGTTGGACCACGCGTGAACGGCAGAAAGCCGGGCAATGGCTCGTAATCGATCTGGGATACATGGCAGATGTCTCGGGGATTACGTTGGACACGGGTGCATCGCCTGGAGA
>Ga0163150_10010159_pt1 | contig 10234 bp, 5 predicted proteins | sample OliLakLV19P2IB_FD_148628 | JGI IMG/M metagenome (GOLD analysis project Ga0163150, IMG submission 148628) | Freshwater microbial mat bacterial communities from Lake Vanda, McMurdo Dry Valleys, Antarctica - Oligotrophic Lake LV.19.P2.IB | ecosystem: Environmental > Aquatic > Freshwater > Lake >...
GCGGGATGGTTCCGCTTACCCGCCCCACCTTTTTCGTACGGCCTGGCTGCTTCTTGACGGCCTGGCTCTCGAAGGCCGGGCTTGTCCTGAAGGTCCGGTTCGGCGCTCGCGTGTCAGGGCAGGCGGGTGAGGCGGACGCGCACCAGACGGCCGTCGGTGGTCACCACGACGCGCAGGGCGCCGGGACCGAGGGCGGAGAAGAGGCCTCCCGTCTTGAGCGCCGGCCCCAGGAGGCTCAAGGCCCGCTCGGCGCTCAGCTCGCCGCGGGCGAGCAGCGCTCCTTGGCGCGCGTCGTGCCGCCACGCCGCAGGCTCGCCTGCGGTTGCGAGGACGGCGGCGCGCGCCAGGCGCTCCGCGTCAGCGCCCACGTAGAGCCGCGCGCCGTCGGCGCTGCGCGCGACCTGCCCCGCCGGGGCCGCGGCCCCCGCGCGTGTGGTTGCGAGCGTCAGCGGGGCGGCTCCGGCCGCCAACGGCAGCGACTCGCCGGCAGCAGGCAAGGAGCCCAGCAGCGCCGCGAGGGACGCTTCGTGGGCGCTCCCTGCGCTGATCTCGAGCGTCCAAGCGCGTGTCTCGTTGAGGTTGGAGAGCGCGCGCACTTCGATGTGAGCCTCCCCCGCGGGCGCGGTCAGCTCAGGGAGTGCGACACCCGCCGCCGCGAGGATCCCCGCCGTGGCCTCGAAGGCAGCGCTGCTGGGGACGAAGAGCCACGCCTGCTGGCCCGTCCGAAGGCCGACGCGCGCTTCGCCCGCCGGTCCTGCGGCGGCGCGCGCGAGCAGCGCGCGTAGCGTCGGTTGGGCCGGCTCCAGCTCGATCTCGATCTCCTGACGCTGCGCGTACGCCCACAGCCGGGCCGTGCGCCACGCCTCGGCGACCTGGGGAGCACGGCCGAAGGGGAACACGAGGCCGCGCCTCCCCGTGTGTTGATCGACGCCTCCGGTGACCCGCGCGGGCTCGCCTCCCAGGGCCTCGACGATGCTGCGCCAGGGCTCCGACCCGACCTGGGCGAGGGCCAGCTCGATGGCGCCCTTGACGTCTACGGCCAAACCGAACTCCTCGCCGCGGTCCTCCAGCGTCAGGCCGCCGCTGCCCAGCTGGCGTGCGGCTTCGAGGTCCCAGGCCAACGCGGCGAAGTCGCCCCGGCGCTGCAGGTGCTTGGCGTGGCGCCGTAGCAGACGTGCCGGATCCTGCGGCCCGTCACGCAGCTCGAAACGCTGTTCGAGCGCCTCGGCGTCGCTCACCGGCAGGATCAGGAGCGTGGGGTCGGTGCGGCCCGACAGCGGCAGCAGCACCCAGTGGATGTGACCCGAGCGGTCCACCCCCGGCAGGCCTGGCAGGTTGTGGCGCTCGGCCAGGTCCTCGGAGGGTCGCACCTGGCCGTCGCGCCCGAAGCACCACAGCAGGTCGAGCTGCGCCAGACCTCGGTAGCGTGCGGTGAGCACGGCCGCCCGCGGGACCACGCTCTCGAGCGTGGGCCGCGGTGCCACCAGCGGGTAGGCGACCGCATAGAGCAGCGCCAGGGCCAGCGGGAGGACGAGGTAGGCCCATGAGGGAATACGTCGCATGTTCGTGTGTCCGGCGGCGCCCCCCGCCCAGGGCCGTTGCAGGGCCACCCTGACGATACCTCCACCCAGCAGCGCCGGGAGGAACGCCGCCTGTGGGTGTCGGCCCGGCTGCCTCGAGCTGCACCCGTCGCTTGGCGACGGGTGCGCGGGGCGCGCGAAACGACGGATCCTGGGCGGGCGATGGCAAGGTAATGGGGACATGAAGGTCTCCGGCCTGGCACAGCTGCGCGAGCGCTACGACGCGATCCTGATCGACCTGGACGGCACCTTGCTCGATGGGGCGGGCCGGCTCAGCGCGCGCAGCGTGGCGGCCGTGCGGGCGCTCGAGAGCGCGGGTGTGACGCCCATCGTCTGCACCGGGCGCAGCGTGCCCGGCACGCGCCGCATCCATCGCGAGCTGGGCCTCTCGACGCCGGTGGTGGCCTACAACGGCAGCTGGATCGGCCCCGTGGACGGTGCCCCGCTGGTGCACCACCCGATCCCCACCGAGCACACCTCGCACGTGATCGATTCCGAAGCGCAAGCGTGCTTCTCCTACCGGCATCATGGCGAGCGCAAGTTCACCGCCCACTCCGACCATGCCCACCACGCGCGCGTGAGCGCCTGGTACGAGAATGTGGTGCACGTGCCGCAGGGCGCCCTGCTGCCCGCCGCCGACCTGATGCGCGTGAGCCTGTTCTTCGAGTCGCATGACCACGGCGACCACGCCTGGCAGGCGCTGCCCGACGAGGCGCGCGTCGTCCTGCACCGCGAGACGTTCCCGCTGAGCCTGTTTCCCGACTTTGCCGACTCGCACCTGGTCCTGTGCGAGGTCCAGAGGCGCGGTCGCGGCAAGGCGGCGGCGCTCGACTTCTTGGCCGAGCACCACGGCATCCCGGCCGCGCGCATCGTGGCCGTGGGCGACCAGACGAACGACCTCTCCATGCTGCGGGAGGCGGGCTTGGCCGTGGCCATGGGCAATGCCGTGGACTCGCTGCGAGCGCTGGCGCATCTGGTGATCGGCCACCATGCCCAGGAGGGTTTTGCCGCCTGGATCGAGGCTGGTGCGCCCTGCCCCGTACTCGGCTCGCTGTCGGGCGGAGGGCCGGCGGGCGGCTTGGCGTCCGTCCGTGCGCCCACGGCGTCCGACGCCCCCGCGCGCGGGTGAGCTTCGCGCTCACCTCGCGCTGGTTTGCTGCGGGCGCGGGTCCGCAGGCTTTGATCGCGGGCCTCAAGGCCGTGGGCCTGCCCACGCTCGTGCTCCACGAGCCGCCGCCCCAGGCGGTGCGCTGGCGCGAGCCGCTGCGGGCGGAGGGCGTACGCGTCCTGGCCGTGCGTCTGGCCGATGTCGAGGGGCTGGTGGGGACAGGGGCGGAGGTCGTCGGCGCCCTCAAGCCGGCTCGTGTGCTGGTGCCGGCGGGGGCGCTCGCGCCCATGCCGCCCAGCCTGCTCGGCGGTGCCCCTTCGGACGAGGAGCGCTTGGCGCATCGCCAGCGCGTGCGCGAACGTCAGGTCGAGGTCCTGGCGCGCACCCTGCACGGCCCGCTGGCCGCCGGCTGGCCGCTGGCGGCACTGCACGGCACGGCCGCGGGCGAGCTGCTGCTGCTCGAGGAAACAGGCTGGCTCCTGGACGCGTTGCCGCGCCTGGGTCTGTGGCTCGATCCAGCTCGGCTGCTCGCGCTGGAGCGCAGCGGTGGGAGCCCGGGTCCGGCAGCCTGGGCCGACCGCTTCGCGGGCCGGGTGGTGGGGGTCTCGGTCCATGGGCTGGGCAGCGACGGCCAAGGACACGCGCATCCCGAGGATGACGGGCCCGCTTGGGGTAGGCTCGCCGCTAGCCTGCCGCGGTGGGTGCCGTGGGCCCTGGACCTCTCCGGGCGGCTCACGGCGGCCGACGTGCGCGAGGCGCTGCGCTACATGACGGCGGCCTTCGCCGCCGACACGTAGCGCGTAAGGAAGAACGGGAAGAGCCATGAGCACCGCGCACGGTCAAGACACGCAGCACCTGGCAGCCCAGGCACACGCCGCCGAAGCCCACGCCGCCGAAGCCCACGGCGGTGATCTTCCGCCCGTCCCCGCCCCGCGCCACATCACGCCCGCGCCCGAGGACTACGTCAACCTCCCCGGTGCCTCCGCGCTGGTCTGGCCGCTGCTGTGGTGCGTGGTCGTCGGCGTGCTGATCGCCTTGCTCCTCGGCCTTGGCTGGGGCCTCCATCACAACGACTCTCACGGCGCGCAAGACGTGCCTGCCGACGCGGGCCACTAGGACGCCCCGGCGGGCAGGGGCGCCCCGTGTGGTTTGGCCCCGTAGGGGCGCCCCTTGTGGGCGCCCGCGGAGTCCGTAAGGACCACCGCAGGGCGCGAGGTTCCGCCTCGTGGGCGGGTCATCGTCGGCGTGACGCTCGACGCCGTCCCTCGGCGCCTTGATGCGTACGGTGGCCGACCTTCAGGCCTCTGAGGGCGCTACCACGCGGCGGAACCCGAGTGCCGTCGCCGATCGCAACGGACTCCCCGGGCGCCCACAAGGGGCGCCCCTACAGCTCGCGCGCGAGGCGGAACCCGGTGGTCGCGTGCCGCTCGTTCTCGCCGAGCGGACGCACGAGATAGAGCGCGGCTTCGCTGGGCGCGTCCCCCAGGCCCGCGCCTTTGACGAGCACAGCGCTCGCGGGCACGCCGCCCTCGACGGGCTCGACCATCTCGCGGGCGTTGCCCAGCAGTCCTCGTTCGCCGTGCGGTCCGATGTCGCCCGGGTGCGCGCCGGCGTCCCCCAACGCGGGATGGAACACGCCGTCGGCGATGGTGGCGTGGCGGCCTCCGGGCAGCAGGAAGCCAGCGGGCGCCCCGCCTGCCACAAGCCACTCGGTCTCCGTGGGCAGGCGCAGCTTGAAACCGTCGCGCTGGCTGCGCCAGACGGCGTAGGCACGCGCGTCCGCGGGCCTGATGCTCACCACCGGCAGCAGCTCGCTGCCGCGGATGGCCACCATGCGTCCGCTGGAGGGGTCGCGCACGAAGCCCACGGTGGGGGCTCGCTCGCCCGCCTCCGCGTCGGGCAGGGAGAGCAGGAAGGCCGCGTACTCGCTGTTGGTGACCTCCTCGCGGTCGAGCAGGAAGGTCTTGACGTCGACGAGCGCGAGCGAGGCGGCGGCGAAAGGCGGGCGGCGCGCGAGCACGCGGTCTCCCACCACCAGCAGCATGCCTTCGGGGATCTGCTCCGGGGCGAGCGGCACCTCGACGTGGGCAGCAGGCGCTTCGCGGTCGGCCTTGAGCCCTTCGTCGCGCACCAGGAACGGCAGCCGCAGCGGCAGGCGCACGCGCTCGGAGGGCTGGTCGCCGGTGCTGCCCGGCACGCGCCCCACAAGGCTCCAGTCGCCCGGCGCGAGCAGGTTCTCGTCGCCGACCTTGAGCTCGAGACCCTCCCGCCCCAGCGGCCCCTGGCGGTCGGCCGTCCAGGTGTAGCCCTGCGGGGCGCTCAGCCGCACACGCTGTGGCTGCACGCGTCGACGCTGGTAGACGAGCTGCTCGTCGAGGGAGTCGCGGGAGGGCCCGCGCGGCTCCGCGGCGATGCGCTGCGCGAGGGTCGTGGCGCGCATCCACAGCAGGCGCTGCAAGCGCGCGGCCTCGGGCCCTACGGCGGATTCAGCCTCCAGCCGGACCGCGTCGAGCTCGCGCTTGAAAGCGCCGATCTCCCCTTGCAGCGCCTCCACGCTGCCGGCGCTGCTCGTCTGCAGGATCGTGCTGGCGCCGCCGCCGATCAGGATGCCCGCCACCAGTCCTGTCAGGCCCACCAGCACCGGCGCCAGGCCGCGCCTCAAGGCGCGCTTGGCCGTGTCGACGGCCGCATGGGCCCCGCCGGCCTCGGTGAGCGCGCGCACCCGCCCGCCCTCGGCCCAGGCGGTGAGCTCAGAGGCGATCTGGCGCACGTTGACGTAGCGGTCGCCCGGCTCGCGGGCCAATGCCTTCTTGACCAGCGCCGCCAACGGCGTCGGCACGTTGGCCGGCAGGGGCTCGTAGCGCGCCTCGCGCGCGTCCTTGAACAGGTCGTCGAGCGTGCGCAGGCCGGCGTCCTGCAAGCGGGCGAGCTTCTCGTCGGCCAGCGCCACCTTGCGGTCGTTCTCGCCCTTGAGCGCCTCGTTGCGCACCTGCTTGAGCGCCTCGATGCGCTCGCGCAGCTCGGAGCGCGTGATGCCCGTGGCCGCCGCGATGGGCGGCTCGCCCGTCAGCGAGAAGTGGATCAGCGCGCCCAGCCCCCAGACGTCGGTGCGGGGTCCGACGGAGCCGCGCGCCTGCTCCGGCGAGAGGAAGCGCGGCGTGCCTACGATGCCGGTGTCCTCCGACGTGGGCGAGACGGTCACGTCGCCTGAGATCTTGCCCGTGCTGTCCAGCACGTGGCAGATGCCGAAGTCGATCACGTACGGCCGTAGCGTGCGCGAGTCGAGCAGGATGTTATCGGGCTTGAGGTCGCGGTGGATCACGCCGTTCTCGACGTTGGCCACGTAGAGACCCTCGGCCACGGGCACCAGCACGTCCCGGGCGAGCTTCTCCATCTCGCCCAGATGCGCCAAGGTGGCGTAACGGTTCAGCGTGCCGCGCTCACGGCGCTCCACGATCTCGGTCAAGGTGAACGGCTTGTACAGCAGCTCCATCGTGAAGTAGGGGCGTCCGTCGGGCAGCGTGCCGCGGTCGAACACCGGCATGATGTTCGGGTGGCGGATGTTCGCCTGCACCTCGATCTCGCGCTGGAAGCGCTGGCGCATGGCGTCGGACATGTCGCTCAGCAGCACCTTGAGGGCCACGGTACGGTTCGTGGTGGGGTCGAAGGCACGGTAGACCGTGCCCGTGCCGCCGCGCCCGATGGCCTCCTCGATGCTGTAGCGCCCCACGGTCGCGTTCACCGCGAACTCGGCGTCCCGGATTTCGCGCTCCTCCTGCCCGGCGCGCTCCTCCTCGCGCTGCTTCACGCGCGCGGTCGCCTTGGCGGAGACGGGTGCCTCGGACCTGGCCTTGGCCTTGAGGGTCGCTACCGGCGCGCTCTTGGGGACCTGCGGCGGCGCGGGCGCCGCCTTCTCGACCGGCGCCGCCTTCTCGACCAGCGCCGCCTTCTCGACCAGCGCGGGCTTCTCCACGGGCGCAGTCGTCTCCACCGGCGCCGCCTTCGCGACCGAGGCGGGCTTCTCGGAGGCTGCGGGGGCCGCCGGAGCCGCCTTCGCCGCGCCCTCCTTGCTCGCCGGGGCCGGCTGCAGGACGCAGCGCACTTCGCCGTTCGCCGCCAGGGTCACCGCCAGCGGCGCCTTGCAGGCCACGCAGGCGGTCTTGAGGACGGCGTCGGGCTTGCCCTCGATGCTTGCGAGGTCGGCGCGGTGCTTCTGGCCGCAGGCGGGACAATAGAACGCCGGCGGCTTCTTCTCGGGAATCGACATCGGTCCTGCGGCTCCGGAATGGCGCGCCATCCTACGCGGCCCGACGCCCGCCATGAATAGCCCCTGGGAGCCGGTACGGCGCTCCGCTCCAGCGCCACGGGGCGCGTGGTGCCCGCGGGCTGCTGCGTCTCACCGGCACGCCGCCCGGGTTGCTCAGGCCCCCGGCGGCGTGAGCGGGCACCAGACCCGGAACAGCGAGCCTCTCCCCGGCTGACTCTCGAACGAGACGCTCCCGCCGAGGTCATCGACGATGCGCTTGACGATGGCCAGGCCCAGGCCCGTGCCCGCGGTCTTGGTGCTGAAGTACGGCTCGAAGAGCCGCGTGCGGTGCTCGGGCGCGATGCCGGAGCCCGAGTCCTCCACCTCCAGGGCCACGCCTGGGGCGCCGTGGGGGCCGGGCGTGGCGCGGGCGCGCACGCTGACGCGGCCCGTGCCAGCGATGGCCTGCACGGCGTTGTTGACCAGGTTCACCAGCACGCGTCGCAGCTCTTCCTCGTCGGCGATCACGCTCGGCAGGTCCGACGTGAGATCGGCCAGGACCTCCACGCCGTGCGCCCGCGAGCCTGCGTTGAGATCCACCACGTGGCGCACGAGCGCGGCCACGTCCACGGGGGCCAGGCTGCGCGGTGGCAGGCGCGCGAGCTCGCCGAAGGTGCCGGCGATGCGTGCCAGCGCGTCGATCTGCCGCAGCAGCACCGCGGCGGTGCGCTGGATCGCCTCCGAGGCGCGTGCGGGGTCACGGCGCACGTCGGCCTCAAGCTGCTGCACCATCAGCTTCATGGGGCTCAGGGGGTTCTTGATCTCATGGGCGACCTGGCGCGCCATGCGCCGCCAGGCGGCCTCGCGCTCGGCCCTGGCGGCCTGGTCGGTGGCTTCCTTGAGGTCGCGCGTCATGGCGTTGAACGACGCTACGAGCTGGCCCAGCTCGTCGTGCCCCTCGCCCGGGAGCACCACGCTGAGGTCGCCGCGCGCCACCTTGGCCGTGCCGCGCGCGAGCTCGTCGAGCGGCCGGGCGAGCCAGCGGGCGGCGTAGATGCCCAAGGCCAGCACCAGCACGAGCGTCAGCAGGTAGCCGGCCAACACCACGCTGCCGGTCACGGTCAGCTCTTCGTCGATGCGGTCCTTGTCGTAGAGCAGCGGCACGGCGAGCGTCGCGAGCGCGTAGCCGTCGGGGCCCAGCACCGGTGCGTAGCCGGTCCACACGGCGCGGCCGTCCTGCGAGAGCTCGCGCTTCACCGTGGCCCGTCGCTCGAGCACCGTCGCGCGGTAGGCCTCCGCCGGCAGGCGCGTGGGCCGCACCTCGGCTTCGAACAGGCCGGCGCGGCTCGAGGCGCTGACGCGGCCCGCGCGGTAGAGGATGGCGTCGTGGCGGCGCTCCCAGGCGGCACGCCGGAAGGCCTCGTCCGTGCTCACGTCGAAGACCTGCGCGCCCTGCGCCTCCAGCTCGCCGCGTGCGCGCGCCACGTCGGCCTCAAGGCGCTCGCTGAAGCCCTCGTCGTGACGCGCGCGCGTCTCGCCGGCGCTGGCCCAGGCCAGGAGCACGAGCGGGATGACCGAGATCAGGAAGTAGGACACCAGGATGCGGTGGTGCAGCCGCACGCGGAAACCGCGCACCGTGGCGAAGAAGACCGCCAGGGCCAGCAGCAGCGCCAACCCCACGCCCACGACGACCAGGCGCGAGAGCGCGAGCACCAGGTCGCCCAGGTCGGTGGCGCGTCGGCGCAGCGCCAGCACCGCCCCGCGCTCGGGCTGGAACACCGCGATGCCTTCCGTGAGGCCGTCGTCCCAGGAGAGCTCGGGCCCGCCCGGCGCGAGCGCGCCCAGCGCAAGCGGCCCGAAGCCCCCGGGCTCACGCGAGATCTGCGGGGCGCTGCTGGCCACGACGCGCCCCTGCGCGAGCAGGGCCACCTCGATGGGCCGGCGTCCGGCGGGGAGCGCGTCCTCGCCGCTCAGCGCCACGGCCCCCAGCGGGGCCCCGGAGAGCAGCAGATCGGCGGGATCAGGGATCGTCAGCACCAGGTGGCCCAGCACGGGGGCCTCGCCGCCGCCGCCGGCCTCGGCGGCGCGCACGCGGACGCGCCCCACGACAGCGCCCAGCGAACCGACATCGCCCTTCAAGGCCTGCACCTGGAGATCCTCCGACGTCGTGGGCGGGATCGCGGAGGGCAGGCGTTTTCGGGGCGTGGCGTCCAGGCTGAACTCGTCGAGCAGACGGCCGTGTTCGTCGAGCACGGCGAGCACGCCCTGTGCGCCGGGCCGCGCCAAGGAGGACTGCAGCCACAACGAGAGTGCCAACCCTTCGGGCCGCGGACCCGAGCGCGCGCTCAGCAAGGCCTCGCTGAGTCGCGGTTCGCGCGCCAGCGCCGCCAGGTCCAGCCGCGCGTCGCTGCGGGCCTGCGCGCTGTGGCCGGCGAGCCTGTCGAGCAGCGCGGCGAGGTCCTCGCGCCGGCGCTCTGCTACGTGGGCCCACAGCAGGGGGAAGAGCAGCGCCGTCGCCAAGACGCCCAGCAGCAGCACGCGGCCGGCGGAGGCGCGCTCCGGCGCTGGCTCCCGCGGGCGTGGCGTGAGGGCGGTGACGAGCGGTAGCAGGGCCACGGCCCACACCGGGTGGCGGGCGCCAAGAGCCAGCCAGGCCAGCGCCGTCGCGAGCGCCGCCACGAGCAGGCGCGTCGCCGGACGCGGCACCGTCGGCAGGCCCTCCTCGGCCAGCCGCGCGCCGCAGGCGGCCAGCAGCGCCGCGCTGGCCGTGAGCGCCACCAGGGCCGCCAGCATCAAGGTCGTGGGCCAGGGCGGCACGAAGGACGTGCTCTGGAAGAACGGCGTGTGGCCTTGCGTCACCGCCAGGGCCACGCCTCTGAGCCACAGCCAGACCGCCCCGACCATGAGGCCCGCGCCCAGGGCCACGGCGACCGGGCGCGGCGCTCCGCCGGGTGCCTGCACCCGGAGCCGGTGCGGCACGAGCAGCGCGATCACGCCCAGCAAGGCCAGCGCTGTGAGCGCCAGGTCGCCGGGCGAGGCCAGCCAGCCGAGCGGATCCTCGACGCCGAAGTCCGTGGGAGCGAACCCTTCGGCGAGCGACGGGAAGCGCCGCGGCAGGTCGATGGAGGCCAGCGCCGCGCGCGTCAGGAGCAGCAGCCCGGCGCCGGCGGCGGCACGCGGCCAGCCTGCCCGGGCGTAGCGCCGCAGGCCCAGCACCCCGCCGAGCAGGCCGAGGGCGAGCAGCGCCAAGAGCCCCAGGCCTGCGCGCCGCTCGTGGCGCGCAGGCCTGGGGCTCTTGGC
>Ga0163150_10010160_pt1 | contig 10234 bp, 8 predicted proteins | sample OliLakLV19P2IB_FD_148628 | JGI IMG/M metagenome (GOLD analysis project Ga0163150, IMG submission 148628) | Freshwater microbial mat bacterial communities from Lake Vanda, McMurdo Dry Valleys, Antarctica - Oligotrophic Lake LV.19.P2.IB | ecosystem: Environmental > Aquatic > Freshwater > Lake >...
GTGCTCGCGCAAGCTATGTGGAGTAGCGCTTTCGTAGCACCATTCCCTGATTCAACATCCTACGACGAGGGTCGTCGGCTGAGCGGGCTCGCGGTTCTACTTGAGGCGCCAATGTCCAGAACCCGAATCGGTCAGTTGGTCCCGCGAGTGAATGGTTGGCGACGATCTTTGGAACCATGGATCAAGTGTGACGGAATTGGAATCAATGTGGTCAGAATTGGGAGCGGATGGTATTCTCCGATTGTGACTGCTCCCGCGATGAGGTGCTGAGTGCCTGGGGATCGGTTCGACCGTGCCGTCGTTGCCGTAGTCGATATTGAGTCATTCACAACTCATCGTCCTGGTGATCAAGGCGCCCTTGTCGAATTGTTCATTGAGATGCTCAACGCTGGTATTGACGCGCTTACTGGGTTGACGATCGATGCGTGGTCAACCGGAGACGGCGCGATCGTTTCGCTGGGGCGAGTGGATCCTATTGATGACGAAACGGTTTCAAGATTCCTCGATTTCGTCGTTGACTTGATTGCCGGTCTGCTCCGAGCGGGGGTCGTTGTGCGCACGGCAATCAACTATTCGGAACGTGATCGGATCGTTACGGTCCCGTCTGGATCCTCTCTACGAGGTGACTTTGTGCAGGTCGGTGACGGCATAAACGATGCTGCGAGAATCATCACCTTCTGTGAGCCGCGAGAGTTGCTGATTAGCGATTCGTTCTTCCGCCTGCTCAGACAACTCGATCCCCTTCCGCATGTCTTTCACAGGAACGACACCTTTCGGACAAAACACGGCCAACTGCTGCAAACTCACTCGTATGTTCCCTCGGCCGACGAGACTGGGATCTTCTACAGCCCCAACTCTCCGTTGCACAGATACAAGCGGTTCTCCAGCTTTCCCCCAATCAAGAGCGAAACCCTCGATTATTTCGTTCATACAGGACTCGAGTACGAGATTCGCAAGGTAGTGAGCCGCGCATATGCCGCCATGGAGACGATAAACGACACCAAGACGTTCATGTCATCGAGCGAGGTTCTAAAAGTATTGATTCAGATGCAATATGATCAAGACGACGATGTGATCATCGTGTCTCGTAACGATCAGCGGGGCTTCTGGAATCAGCAACGGAAGTCTGAGTATCTGAGTTACCTACGCAACAGTTGTGCGGATCGGAAGTACATCAATCAGCGTCGAATTCTGGTCTATCCCGGGACCGACGACGAGCCCGGCGTAGCCGAGGGTCGTGAGGTGCTTGCGCCAGAGGAAGCTGCCTTGATTGCAGAGCTAAAGACGCTTCATCGCCCTAACACCTTCTTCAAATTTCCCTCGACCTTCCTCTTTCAGTACGAGGACATCAATGCGCTGAAGTTTGGTTTCACGCTTTCGAGAAAGTACGGATTCGCCGTCATACCTGTCCCCGCGCCCGAGGACGCAGATCCCGGAGATCTCAACCCGGCCTCAATTGCCGGTCTCCTGAGCAGGTATGAAAACTACGATCCTTTGGAGGGGCCGATGAAGGCTGTGATCACTGCGGATGAGCGCTTCATCGCCACATTGATGGCACAGTACGAAGAGATCCTTCGTTCTCCCCATATCCGGCCACTCAGTTAGTGAGGCAATGCTGGTCGCATTTGGGGTGATTCGTCATCAAGAACCATCGGACACCCGCGCCGGAAGCTTGATTGCTTCATCGGAGCAGCTAATGGTTGCGAGAAACGCAGCTGGCCGCGGCCGTCACAGAAATACTTGGGACGACCTAGCCGCCAGACCCTCCACCGCGTGTAGGAACTCTACGAACAACGTTCGAACACTGAGGCGTGGGATCTTCTGGTCGCCCTCATCGCACCACTGTCGTAGGCTCAGCGCCGTAACAGAGCACTAGCGGAATTGGCCTCGCTGGAGGCCGAAGCGATCGCCAGGTCGTCGCGATCTCGACGGGCAGCAGATCATGCACGGGGTGACCGCCCGGACCCAAGGCCGGCGAGCGTGCCGACATGGCGTCGGCGCTGCCGCCAACGATATACCCGCTCATCGGACACCTGCCACAACGAACACACCCAGCTCTGCGACCATCCGCCGGCGACCGCGTCGGCGAGGTTCTTGAGGCGCAACTCCTTCGCCTCAATGCCGACGCGGGAAGGGAGCCGGGGCGTCCGGGCAGAACTCGATTTTCCGCCGCACAACGGGGAACTCGATCGCCTGCGTGATCGCCGTCCACAACTGCTGGATTTCCGCGCGGGCCGCATGGCTAGATTACTTCAGAATGAGCACTGTGCAGACACGATTCGAACGGGCCGTGTTCATGGTGGGGTTTCTCGCGAGCGTCGGCAGTATTGCATCGATCCTGATCCGCGGGAGCTTTACGACAGCGGGCCGCGTGCTGTTGGTTCTACTCGTGCTCGTCGCTGTGGGTGGCGGGCTGACCTTTGTTCTAACGGCTTGGCGTCGCAGCGCTGACCGTCAGCTTGAGCACGCACGTGCTGCCACCGCTCTGCGCTCCCCGCCTGGCAGCGACGTTGAGCTCGCGCGCCCAACTGCGGTCGTTCTTTCGGAGCAGATCGTCGCTCCCCGAAGAGGCTTCGTCACGCTGTCACAGATTGTCGTCTCTGTTCTCGTGCTGATAACGCTCCTGTTCAGTATCTTTGGGGAGTGGCCCGACGCTGAGAAGGGTGAGCGCGAAGTGCTGACCCCGACCACGACCGCGCCCGACGAAACCCCGCCAACGACCGCCACAGCGCCTCCGGCGACTACTGCGACACCGACCACTGCGACACCGACTACTACCACTCCGACGACAACGACCGCGGCCACGATGACGATTGTTCCCAAACCAGTCTCGGCTTTCGACTCCTCAGCCAACTTCAAGGACTATGAGGCACAAGTGGTTCACCTCGGCGGCGATGAGTCGCGCCTCGGACTTGCGACGTATCTCGTCTCATGTAGTGGCTCGGACGGCGATCTGTGGGAGTTCGACGTTTCTCGGGACTACAGTCGGCTAACGGTTCGCGGAGGGGTGTCCGATCGAACAAACACGACAGCTCGAATGATATTCACCGTTCGAGGCGACGGTGAGGTCATCTTCCAGCAAGAGGCAGCGTTCGGTGAAGTAGTTTCGATTGACCTCGATATCAGCAATGTCATTCGCCTTTCACTGCAGGTACAGAACACGAGGAACCTGTGCGGAACGCTCTCCGGCAGTGACGACGTTGGTGTGTTTGTTGACCCCCGCGTTACTCCCGTTGGGTGATGAACTGACTGCGGCCGCGCACTCGCTCTTGCGTGGTGCAGGTCCGGAGGGCAGTCGGAAGAAAACAAGGTTCGAACACGGCGACCTGGGACCGATCGCCTAGCCGATGTCGCGCCGTCCGGCGCGGTCACTCAACTAACGCGCGAAGACGCCTTGGCTTATGCCACGCTCTTAGCCCGCTCCCCACTGCGTCAGCTCATCTTCAGTGACTACGGGGTGGGCGTACCGTTCTACGCGGACATCCCCCTGGGCGCCCATACCGTCGATCAAGTACGCGAGTGCCGATAGTTGGTTCATTCATCGAGGCGCCACGAAGGCCAACCGCAGCGCTCAATACATTGATGCTGTCTTCACAAATCTTGGACCGGAACCGTTGATCGACGTAAGGCACGGCGGCCCAGATCGCTTCTACACCACGCCAGTTCTTCAGCCCGGCGATTCAATAATCGTCTACCACCAGGTCGCCCAGGATGATCGCGCGGCAGCGCACGTAACTTGGTCAGATTCGACTGGTCGTCACATCACGACGTGGGGACGCGGCTAGCGGTCTTACTCGCGTCGTGGCCATCCACGTCGGATCACGATCGTTGGTGTTCGTCGTGTCGAAGATTCCAGCCGCGTCGCGGTCTCACCGTGATGCCAGCGCGGGTGAACTCATTGCGGATAGTCGTCTCGTTGACGTTGAAGTGTTTAGCGACGTTCTTGAGTGAAAGGCCGGCTGATGTTGACGTGATGCGTTCGTCGCGTTCTGCAAACGCCGGGCTTCGGCTATGCCGAATCCCTGACACTCCACTTCATCGCTTCGCAAACAAGCATCCCAACTTCGGCGATATCCAAGCCGTCAGTTTCGATGACCAAGTCCGCCATGGATCTCAGCGCGCTCGCCTCGGTCTCGGTGGCGTGTCGCATGGCGTCATCGAAGGATGTCGACCGCTTCACTTCGTCAGTGACCTGTCCAAGGGTGAAGCGCCTTCGTCGTGACTCTTCGCTGGCCTCCAGGTAGACGAGTGAAGCTTGCGACAACGTTTTCAAGATCGGTTCGATTTGCAGACGAGTTCGCGCCGCATCGACGATCCAGCGCCCGCCGACCTCTGTTTGCTCCTCGACGCTTTCAAGGAGCCATCGTCCTTTGCTCCGCGTATCCAACAGGAGGCCCTCGCGTTGCAGTTCGGCGCGATCAACCTGCGGATTACCAAGGATGTCCACTAGCACCTGGCGAACAAGAATGAGACGGGCCGCGGCATTTTGTCTCAACCACTCTGCGACAGAGGTCTTCCCTGAACCGATCTGCCCGGCAAGAAGGACAACCTCAGACAGCAACCCGAACCTGCGCCGCACCATCCAACAACCCATCCGGAAGAACAGTATTGGGATTCCAAAGCAGAAACCCGGGCGTGTGATTGACCAGGCCATCTCGAAGCCCCACGCCGGATGGGTCGGCAACGATTCTGAGTCGCGTGGCATCTACACGCTGAAACTCGGCCTCCGACTTATACGCCTCAAGGAGGAGACGTAGTTCGTCGTGGGGAGTTCCGGTGCCAGGCGCGAGGGGTTGAGGATGCCAGGTGCGAAGCAGCTCGTGGCAGAAACGACCAATTTGCTCTTGGAGGTCCGACCGTGACTGCGGGGGGAAAAGCTTCAACATCTCCATCTGGTCGTAGCGTAAGAAGGCCAAGCCCGCCATGCAGTAGTCGTCGTCGCTGAGCCCCGCTGGCTGGTTGGGCAGATTCGCGAACACACTCAAGATCTTTGCCGCGTCAATGTGTTTACCGGCGTCGCCGAGCATCTGCACCTTTCGCTGCAGACTCGGCGGCAACACGTAGATGGCCGCGTCAAACCTTTGGCTCCGAACGACGGCCGGGTCCACGTCACCAATCGAGTTGGTGTTCACAAAAAACAGCAGCCGCCGACGTTCCCACAGTCGGGCCAAGCGCGGAAGCATGGTGGTTGTGAAGAACCTACTCAGTGCCTCCGACGCCACCGCTCGGTCGCGAATGAGTTCGTCAATCTCGTCGAACAGAACGACGCAGCGGTCGAGCTCCATCAGCTGTTTGAATATCTCGTCCGCTCGGGCCGAGACGAATTCACTTCCACGATCGAGAAAGTCTGCAGGCGTAATTTCAACGAACCCCCAACCCAGCGCACCAGCTACCGACTCCACGAGTGTTGTTTTCCCAGTTCCTGGCGGTCCGAACAGAATTGCGGACCGGGCAACGTTCGATTCCAACGCCGGCCTGTCTGGATCAACCGGCATCGTTGGTGATTGGTTTGTGACGTTCGGATGCACGAACAGCGAGCCAAGGAGCGCTCCTGCGGAGGCCATACCCGCGGTCACCCATGTGTCGCCCCAACTCTGAAGGGATTTCAGATCCTTGAGAGCCGCGCGAGCGCGGAGCTGCCGAGCTGCAGTGTCGCGAACCTCAAGCGCAACGAACCTGCGTAGTGCTTGAAGGAAGCGGAAGGACGTCGCTGTCGCCCAACTCTCGGGAGTCGTCCTATGGGGATGGTGGTTCGACGACCATCCCACCATCCGGCTTTCCGACCGATCGTGCGACAACTCGCGCGCTGTCCGCGCGAGGAAGTCCTTCGCCTGCAGAAGGTTCGAGAGATACGGGCGCAACAGCTGACGTAACTCAGCAGCGGCCAAGTTCGTGCTATTCAGGGCTAGCGTAAGAAGTTCAGCGAGTGTCTCGAACGGATAGCAGTAGGCATTTCCGGCGCCAGGATAGTGAAAGAGTGCGCCGCCTCGGTCCCACGTGCCGTGATTTTGCTGTTCAAAGAACGCACGAAGCCCCGCTCGAAGCGTTTCGGCCGTTCCATTCGCTCGGTCCGCCATAGCGACGTTTCGTGCAACGAGAATACCGCCGATGGCCCAAACGATCTGCTGGGGGTCGCGTCCTGGCACTTGATCAAAGTGGAGCGCGACCTCTCGACCCACCACGCTTCGCAACCAGGTTTCGGTCCCGTCGATGCGGCTTTGGATACCCCTTCGGACCGTCGGGGCGTGTTGCATTGCCTTCAACGCCCAGTACGTCAAGAACGCGTTCGGTGGGTACGGTAAACCCGGAACCCCATTTGCATCCTGACCCATTTCAAAGACCCCGCAACGCGCCGGATCAGACTCGACTGTCTTCCATACTTCCTCGAGGTTGCTCCTGAGTGCAGGGTTCTTATCGTAACCAAATGACATGAGTGGCGCAGCAGCTCGGACGATGCAGTAGCGTCGTGCAGCCCCCTCACTCTTCCAACTCCCAGGATGCGAGAGCGCGTTTTCAGCAAACTGCTTCAATCGTGCATCATCTGCGGGGAACAGGGACGAGCGTCCGTCAGCACTCGCGGCATCCATCAGAGATTCGAAGCAGGTCAACGCCGTAGTGATGCCCTTCAACTCGGCGGGGTCGGCGAGTACCGCAATGCTGGGTGGCTCCGGGTCGACAGGACTTTTCACGTCCACGGACGTTCGATGAAATCCCCAATCGGCCGCGAAGAAGTTCACACTGTCGCGATGTGGTCTAGTCAACTCCGCTAACTCGCGACGAGCATCGACCAGGTCCGCGAACGAGAGTTCTGCGTCAAGCGACACGGGTGCGATCGAAGCGTTCCGCGTTGACTTGGTCTTTGTCCGTGACCGCGCGTGCAAGATCCAAACCCAGGCCATTCGCCAGGTGAACGAGATACAACTGTATGTCGGCAAGTTCTTGACCGATTTGCGTCTCGGCGTCGGGTTGATGTCGCGACAGACCTTCCAACTTACGAATCGATCGCGCTAGCTCGCCGAGTTCCTCTGTCAAAAGCAGAAGCGTGTCGCGTGCGCTCTCGTTGGACCAGCCGCGTCGTTCCGCAACGGTCTTGTAGTAACGCTGAAGTCGCTCCAAGCCCAAACCAGGTGTCCCAAACTTCGTGAGCAGCGCCGGACAGATTTCCGTCATGGCTGCCACTACAACAACGCTGCTTGCCATGACCGGATCTGATGGGGGTTCGATAGTGAAGACCGGAACCCCGAGCGCCCGCGCTTGTCCGATCTCCATTGCCGCGCTGGGGCCTACATAACCATCTGGTGCGTGAAGCCAAATGAAGTCAGCGGACTTCAGTGCTGACAAATGAAGTGCTTCGATGACGTGGACCGGGTCTGTGAGTTCGTGGGGTAGTCGAACAAACTCTTCGTTGAGGTCGACGAAGTCGACGGAACGCGGTGACAACAGAAGAAACCGGCTACCCAGTTCGTCAAAGCACTTCCTTAGAAGCGCCGGCGAGCGCCTGAAACTTCCGCACAACACAGCGGACAATTGGCGAGAGTCTCGTGGAAGGCCTGGTGCAGAGCGCGATGCACCGGTGTATTCGAGGAGGGTCATCGAACGGGGTCTCCTTATTGAAATTACCTCCATGTAATTTACCATAATTTTCTTTATGAATAGTGAATTTAGTCGAACTACAATTCTGACTTCACTATGGCTGACCGCATCGAAAATCACGGCGCGCAAGCTCCGAGGACGCGAATCCGGCCGGGCTTACTGGTTGCAGAGTTCTTCCCCGGCGAAGTCGCACGCCTCCTCGGGCTCAACGGAATCGACTATGCGCAGCTCCGCGAGATGCACAAAGTCGGTCGACTGTCTCGAGGGCTGCCAGCACCCGGCCGCGGCTGGGCTCGTTTTTCCTTGGCCGACCTCGCAACGCTTGAAGTCCTACTGACTTTGGGCGGTGGCCGTGGAGCACTACTAGCGGGGAGACGGCTAGTTCTAGGTGACGTTACGGCTACATGCGATTCCCTGCGCGGTCTCGGCTTCGACAACCCCTTGCTTCAGGTCCCGTTAGCACGAGAAGGACGCAGAATATTGGCCCGTGTCGACGGGTTCGTCTTTGAACCCGCCACGGGACAGCTCGTACTCGCATCCGCCTGGCAACGCGTTGACGCCTTCCTCACCGTGAACGTCATCACGAACAAACGCATTCGGAAGGCCCTTGCAGCCGAAAGGCGATCCATTAGCCCAGCCAAACGCCGCATCTTGATTACGCCAGATGAGTTGGGCACTCTCGACGGTGTTCTTGCGATTTGAGCTTTGGACCGCAGCGCGACAAAAGGCCAGTGGAGCAGGACCGGCATCAAGGGCTAGGTCTCCGGGGTGAGGAGCCTTTGCCGAGTCGCGCGCCGGATGTCGCGCCTCGGGCGAGCTCTCGACGAGCGGCGACCTGGCCAGAACGTGCCTGTTCGGGTCGCTCCACGTCGGCGGCTCCTGCGAAGAGGAACCATTGGCACCAGATGTAGCCAATCACGAGGAAGCCGGCCCATACCGCGTAGAGCCAATCAATTCTTCCAAACGGGTGCAGCACGTTGTCGATCTCGTCGAATGCCATCAGCAGCGAAATCACGACCGAAGGTAATACGCCCACAAGACCGAACAGAACGAGCGAGAAGATCTTGTAGAGCGCTGTCGCACTTCGTGACATGTTCGCGCCGAAGTAATGCTGCCAACCAACGACGCCATTCGCCACTACCGACTTCCCTGTGGGCTGGGCGAGATGCGGTGTAAGACCCTTTACCTCTAGCTCGTCACGCAGGTAGCGAGACAGAAGCAAAACCAGTTGGTGCTCGAAGACCCACGCCGCCAGGAAGCCAACCGACCCGATTCCAACTAGGGGTATGAAACCTGCCTTGGGAATTTCCGTGCTGGTACTGCCCGTAGCGATGTAGGCGTAACTGCCCGTTAGATACAGCAGGTAAAACTGGATCAGAGTGACCTTGCGTGAGTTGGTCGCATTTATCTCCTGGCGAGTTAGCTCATGTTCCGCGAGGAGAGCCTTGAACCGAAACTCACGCGTCGTCTCGTTCATGCAGCAACTGCTCCATTCAATATCCGAGTAGATGTTAGGCGCGGGTCAAGATAGGTGCGCGCTCGAGGCCAGCAGATGCCAACGGTGCCTGAGATCCCAAACTGACCAATCAGCCCGTTGATTAAGGCGGACGACTCTTACTGGCGAAGGCGATCGTGCAGATGGCGACAGAGCGAGCTGAGTCTGAGTTACGAAGTATTCGCCTGAACCGCATGAAAGATTAGATCGGCCAAAGTCACATGCTCTCTGCCGCCTAGCTGCGCTGACAGCTGGGTCCCTCGGATCATGCCGGGTGCTGAGATGTACAGTTCCTCAGAGGCTCTAGTGACCGCTACGAAAAGCTGGCGAATTCCGTCGCCGGGATCTAATCGACCGACAAACGCTTCCTGAACTGCTGTCGTTAAGAAAACAACTGGACACTCGAGACCCTTGGAACTGTGCACTGTGTGAACCGGCACGCTCGTTGCATGCTCTTCCGGGGGCTCTGGCTCCGGCATCTCAGGGTCCGGCTCTGCGGTGAGCGTCCGTAAGACGGCTTCATCGACTTGCAGCTTGAGGATTTGCGCCACTGCAAGCGCGAGTTCGACTCGGTCAGTGTCACTCTCTTTGTGTGCAACCAGGATCGCGCGAGTTGCATCGCGGACTCTGGCGACAATCGGGTCACGGTCAGCAACGTGATTGACGCGCGCCGAATAGTCCACACCAGGTGCATTCAATATCTGCGCGATCCGTTTAGCGCCAAGGTTGGAGCAAAGCTTCGTAAGCAAGCGCGCGCCAAGTTGGAGACCACGCGGTGCTTCTAGCAAGCCAATAGCACGAAGCAATAGTTCCTCGTTCGTAGGTGTGACAGCTGCTTCCCGTGCATCGACAAAGTCAACGCCCGCGATTGGCTTCGCATACTCTTGTAATGCCGCAAGCATCGGATCGTGGCAGGTCGCGGTGATGACAATGATGTCGTCTAGCGATCGGCCCGAAGCGAGCTTGTCGCGGATCTTGGTCCCGATCGCTTCGCACTCTTGTTTCAGTGAAGGGAACGTCTTGGCTTCTAACGTTCCAACATCGGTCCTGCCTTCCCATGGTTCGAGTAGAGGACGTGCGAGACCAGGAATGGGCTGCAGGGTCGCTGCGATGTAGTTAGCAAGTTTGCACATCGAGAGCGGCAGT